>OLQL01002615.1_pt1 | contig 12083 bp, 10 predicted proteins | sample 1672971 | NCBI WGS metagenome assembly OLQL01 (sample SAMEA3136742, study PRJEB25190) | human gut metagenome | biome: human gut; feature: human-associated habitat; material: faeces | place: Austria | collected 2013
CCGCCACGCCGAATATGGCTACGGTATAAATAAAGAACACCTGGTTGGCCAGACTGGTGGCAGAGAGCGCCACCTCGCCCAGCCCGCCCAGCATCAGGGTATCCATCAGGTTGACACTGTACGAAATGACATTCTGCAGCGCCACAGGCAGTGTGAGCGCCAGCAGGCTGCGGTAAAACGAGCGCTCTACATGAATTTTCGGATTTTGGGCTTGCACGGGTCTCCTCCTGCCTCTCCCGTGCAAAAGGGCCGCCCGGCAGGGCGGCCCTTTTGCTTTTGGGAGGTAATGAGTGTTTGAGTGCTTGAAGACTCTTTGAACACCGGAAATACCGGCGTATCTATTGTATAACGGTAAGCGCTAATTACCGTTGTACACGTCCGGAACCGTCGCCGCCCGCCAGCTTTTCCACTTCGGGCACGGTGACGAAGTTGTAGTCGCCCTCGATGGAGTGCTTCAGGGCGGAAGCCGCCACCGCGAACTCCACCGCGGCCTGGGTGTCCTTGCCGGACAGCAGGGCGTAGATCAGGCCGCCGCCGAAGCTGTCGCCGCCGCCGATACGGTCGATGATGTGCAGATGATACAGCTTGGAGAAGCAGTACTCATCCTTGGCCACGTTGTAAAGCATGGCGCTCCAGTCGTTGTCAAAGGCAGATTTGCTCTCGCGCAGCGTGATGGCGACCATCTCGAAATTGAATTTGTCCGCCAGCTGTTTGGCCACGCTCTTATAGCCTTCTTTGTTCAGCTCGCCGCCGGTGATGTCGGTGTTCTCGGCCTCGATGCCGAATACGTCTTTGGCATCCTCCTCGTTGGAGATGCACACGTCTACATACTGGCACAGCTCCGTCATGGCGGCGCGGGCTTCGTCGCGTGTCCACAGCTTGCCGCGGTAGTTCAGGTCGCAGCTGATCTTCACGCCATGAGCTTTCGCGGCCTTGCAGGCCTCCTTGCAGATCTCCACCACATTGGCGCCCAGCGCCGGGGTGATGCCGGTGAAGTGGAACCACTCCACGCCCTCAAAAATGGCATCCCAGTCGAAATCAGCCGTAGTCGCCTCGGAAATGGCGGAATGGGCGCGGTCATAAATGCACACGCTGGGACGCTGGGAAGCGCCCTTCTCGTTGAAGTAGATGCCCACACGGTCGCCGCCGCGGGTGATCTTGCTGGTGTCCACACCGTAGCGGCGCAGGCTGTTCACCGCCGCCTGGCCGATGGCGTGGGCGGGCAGCTTGGTGACGTAAGCGGCGTCCAGGCCATAGTTGGCCAAGCTGACGGCCACGTTGGCCTCACCGCCGCCGAAAGTGAATTCCAGGTGGTCGGCCTGGACGAAGCGCTCGTAGTTATAGGGCTGCAGGCGGATCATGAGCTCGCCGAAGGTAACAACTTTCTTTGCCATGAAAAAATACTCTCCTGTCTTTTATATATCTTATCTGCAATTATAAAAACATTGAACCGCAAATGCCGCAGCTCAGGCCGCCTTTTACAGCCTTGCTGTGCAAAGCTGTAAAAAATTACTTCTGCACGAGGTGGACGGCGAAACCGGCGATCTCGTCTTTGAAGTAAATGGCCTTGGGGCTGGCGGTCTCCTCGTTGAACTCGAAGCCGCGGCTCTTGAAATAGGCGATGGCGCGGGGCAGCGTGTTGGTGCCGATGGCGATGTGGCCGTTCTTTCCCAGATACTGCTTTTTCATGATCTCAATGGCCCGGCTGCCGCAGAAGATGCTGCTGTTGCCCTCGGCAACGTCGAAGCCGAACATCAGCTCGAACAGCTTGGCGGCCTTCATGGCTTCCTCGGCGTTCTCGGTGTTGATGCCGATGTGCTTGACCTCGAAGCCAAGCATGGTGTTGACGGCCTCGCGCGTCAGACGCTCGATTTCGTCCCAGTTTTCGGCCTCGATGAGGTCCTTCTTCACCATCCAGGTGCCGCCGCAGGCAACGATCTTGTTAAAGGACAGGTAGTCCAGCAGGTTTTTGGCGTTGACGCCGCCCGTGGGCATCCAGCGCAGGTTTGTGTAAGGGCCGGCCACGGCTTTCAGCTTGGCGACGCCGCCGTTCTGTTCGGCCGGGAAGAATTTCACAACGTCCAGGCCCATGCTCATGGCCTGCTCCATCTCGCCCGGAGTAGCGGTGCCGGGCATCATCAGCATGCCCTTGTCGATGACATATTTGGTGATCTCGGGGTTAAAGCCCGGGCTGACGATGAACTTGACGCCGGCGGCGATGGCTCGGTCCGCCTGCTCCTTCGTCAGCACGGTGCCCGCGCCCACCAGCATTTCAGGTACTTCGGCCACGATGCGCTTGATGGCCTCCTCGGCCGCTGCGGTGCGGAACGTGACCTCGGCCGCGGGCAGGCCGCCTTTGACCAGGGCCTTTGCCAGAGGCACAGCCTTGTCTGCGTCGTCGATGGCGATGACGGGCACGATGCCGATGTCGTAGATTTTCTGAATCACGTCGTTCATAGCAATCTTCTCCTTTTATTCCCGGTGGGGGTGTGTTCCATATTGTGGAACGCCGTTCCACTTTCTTTCTGGCTTCATTATAAACGAACAGGTTTTATTGTCAATGCGATTCTTGCGTTTTTTGCCCAAAAGCGGATATTTCTTGCATCCAAGCGGGGCCGGGGGCTTGCGCTTTGGCGCAAAACAAGTTACAATACAGACGGAAAACCGTTTCGCATTGTGGAACGCAACAAAGAAAAGGGGGTGCTCTTGTGGAAAACAGCAACGGCGGCGTGCAGAGCGTGGCACGCATCTTCGCACTGATCGAAGTCCTGTGCGCACACCCCAAGGGCGCGTCCCTGCAGACCATCAGCGCCGAGAGCGGCCTGCCCAAAAGCACGGCGCACCGGCTGCTCTCCAGCCTTGTATCGCTGGGCTACGCGGTGCAGGACAGTTTCTCCACGCACTATCGGCTGACGATGAAGATGTTCGAGCTGTCCAGCGGCATCGTCAACGATATGGATATCATGTCCGTTGCAAAGCCGCATCTGGACAAGCTTTCCCGCCATACGGGCGAGGCGGTGCATCTGGTTATCCAGGACGGCGTGGACATCGTATACATCTATAAGGCGGAGGCCGGCGCCGGGCTGGGCGGCATGCGCATGTCCAGCCATGTGGGGCTTCGCATCCCCATGTACTGCACAGGCGTAGGCAAGGCCATTTTGGCCACCCAGAGCTACGGCGAGGCCGAACGCGTGTGGCGCAAAAGCAGCATCCGGGCGCTGACAGCGCATACCATCACGGATTTCGACGCATTCATCGAGCAGCTCAAGCGCGTGCGCATGGCGGGCTATGCCATCGACGACGAGGAAAACGAGCTGGGCATCCGCTGTGTGGCGCTGGCGGTGCCGGGCATGAACGGCCGTGCGGAGGCGGCGTTCAGCATCTCGGGCCTTGCCGCGCAGATGACGGACGACCGCATCGAGCATCTGGCGCGTATGGGCCTTGCCGCGCGGCAGGATATTCTGCGCGACCTCGGCTGGAAGTAGATCGCGGCATACAGGCACAAACGGGTGCGGCGCAGAATAAAATTATCATAAACAATCGGCGCAGGGAAAATACCAAAAAAGAAAAAACACGTTCTGAGGCAGCATTCCGCTTCGCTTCAGGGCGTGTTTTTTGTTGTTTATGCTTTTTGCGCGCGGTTTTGCACCGCGCCCGCTTTCTATGCTACTGCGCCAGCCGTGTGAGCACTGCGCCGGGCTGCGTCATCACCAGGTCTCCGCTGTGCATCAGCAGCGTGTCGGCGTCCTGCGCGAAGAAAACATAGGTCTCCTCCGCGCTGGGGCGCGTCAGCGTCAGAACGCCGCTCTCATAGCTCCACGTTCCCAGATACGTCGTCATCCCCTGATACACATTGCACATGAACATAAACGTGCCGTCGGCGTATAGCTCCAAATAGGGATCCTGCTCCCCCTCCGCGCGATCCTGTACGCTGGTAAAATGCCCCGGCCCCAGCGTTTCCGGCGCATCCTCCGGCGGTTCGGACGGCAGGCAGGAGGAGGACGCACCGGAGAAAACGGTCTCCTGCGGCGCAGCGGGGGCGGAAAGCGCGCTTTCCGCCGCACCGGAGGAGGACGCACTGTTCTGTTCCGCCGCGGAGCTGCCCGCGCCGCCGGCACAGCCCGCCAAAAGCGCAAGCGCAAGATACGCCGCCAGCAGCGCCGGCGCGCGCCGGGCCCTTCGTTTTCCCTTTTCCTGTATCATATCTTCAGGCCTCCTGTTCCGCCCTGCCCTTCCCGGGCCTTTTCTGTCCGGTCCATTCCGGAGCCGGGTCCTTTACCGGGCGTTCAGCGCGGCGTCCTGCGCCGCGATCCACGCGCCCACTTCTTTGCCCAGCTTCGCCAGCGTTCCGGGAGCAAACGGGCTGTCCAGCCCGGCCGCCGCCACGAGACCCGGATACGTCTTGCCGCCGGCCTCGCCCACCAGAGCCAGGTACCGCCGCCAGGCGTCCTTTTTGTCGTGCAGAAACGCGGTGAAGAACTGCAGCGCCACCGTTTGGGCCAGGCAGTAGTCGATATAGTAGAACGGCACCTCGTAGATGTGCAGCTGGCGCTGCCAGCCCGCGCCGCGTCCGTAGAAGGGCAGGCCCGCGAAGTCCAGCCAGGGGCGGTATTCGCTTTCCAGCTTTGCCCATACTGCGTTGCGCTCCCCGGGCGTCAGGTCCGGCTCGGCGTACATGATGTGCTGGAATTCGTCCACCATGGTCCCGTATGGCAAAAAGTACATCGCGTCCTCGGCGTGGGCCAGTTCATACCGGGGCGTGTCCGTGCCGAAGAATTTTTCGTGATGCTCCGCCGTAAGGAACTCCATGGACATGGAGTGGATCTCGCAGCTCTCCATGCCGGGCTCCTCCAGGATCATGGGAAGGTGTTTCCGCGCGGCCACCCACGCGGCAAAGGCATGGCCCGCTTCATGCGTCAGTACGTCCACGTCGTCGGACGTGCCGTTGAAGTTGGAGAAAATGAAAGGCGCTTTGTAATCCGCCAGGTAGGTGCAGTAGCCGCCCGGGGCCTTGCCCTCCTTGGAGAGCACGTCGAACAGGCCTCCGTCGAACATTTCGTCAATGAATTCCGCCGTCTCGGGGCTGAGGGCATGGTACATTTCGCGGCCCGCGGCCAGTATTTCTTCCGGCGTGCCGTGGGGCGCGGGGTTTCCGTCCGCAAAGCAGAACGCGTCGTCGTAGAATTTCGGGTCCGCCACGCCGGTGCGGGCATACTGCAGCTTCTTCAGTTCCGCCACCACGGGCACGAAATCTTTTTTGATCTGCGCACGGTAGGCGGCCATGTCCTCCAGCGTGTAGCCGATGCGCCGCATGCGGATGGCGCCCAGGGGGATGAAATTCTCATAACCCAGCTTTCGTGCCTGGGCCGTGCGGTTTTTTACCAGCTTATCGTACAATTCGTCCAGCTCGGCCCGGTGCGCATCAAACCATGCTCCCTCGGCTTCGTAGGCGGCTTTGCGCACGGCTCGGTCCGGGTTTTGCTTGTAAAGGCTCATCTGGCTGACGGTATTTTTTCTGCCGTCAAATTCGATCAGCGCCGAGGCGTACAACTTTTCATAAGCCGTGGTGAGGGCGTTTTCCTCCGCCATCAGCTCCAGAATGGCCGGGTCGGAGGACTTGACGTCCACCTCCATTTTTTCAAAAGTGAGCCTGCCCAGCGCCTGCTCCAGCTGTGTGCGGAACGGCGAGGCCAGCAGCGCGCGGTACACGTCCAGCTGGGCTTCGCCCAGCGCCGGGCTGTTTGCGTCAAAAAATTCCCGCTCGGCTTCGTAAAACGCATCCCGCGTATCCACGGTGTGGCGGATCTCAGCCAGGGTGGACATGGTGGAGATATGGCGGCTCAGCGTCTCAAATTCCCGGAACGCCTCCAGCTGTGCCTGCGCGTCCGGCGCGGCGGCGATGCGCGCGCGCAGCGACGCAAAGGTTTCCCGCGCCGCGTCAAAGTCCGGGCGAGCGTACTGCATCTGTTCAAATTTCATCCAAACAACTCCTTTTTCGCGGCGCACGGGCCGCGCCTTGCATTACAATTGTATCTTATCATAGAGCGGCGGGAAAGAGAATATGCAAAACGCCCGCGCCCTCCAAAAGAACCTGGGCCGCGCCGTCTGCATTTTACGGCTGCGCCGCGGCTCCGGCGCGCGCTTTTTCCATGCGCGCGGCGGGGAACAGCGGCAAAAGCGCCAGCAGCGTCACCAGCCCCGAAATCAGAAACAGGCTGTTGCCGGGCACCATGCCCGCCACGCCGTTGACAATTTTTTCAACGCCGAAAGCATTGATAACAGGGGTGGCAATGGCCGGGCCGACGATCATGGGCACGCACACAAAGAACAGCTGCTTCACACCCTCGAACTGGCCGCGCTGGTCCTCCGGATACAGGTTTTTGATCCACGCTGTCAGCGCCTGCAGCACCAGGATATACCCCGCGCCGGCGCCGAACACACCGATAAGCAGCGGAACGAACGCCGTGGAAAAGCTGACGCCCAGAAGGCCCAGCAGATTACAGCCCACGGCCGCCGCGATGACCGGCCCGCACTTGCCGCGGTCGATGAAGCGGGCGGCGGGAATGGTGAGCACCGATGCGGCCAGCAGGCCCGCGCCCTGCACCACGCCCGTGAGCGTGTAGTCCATACCCAGGTTGTCGGTAAAGTAAACCGTGATGTACGGGAAATATACGTTGAAGCCGATGAAATACACCATCATCACCAGAAACACCCAGAACAGCTCCCGGTTGCGGCCCACGATCTTATAATCGAACACAGCGGCGAACTGGTGCCAAAAGCCCCGTGGGTCCCGGTTGGGGGCGAGGCCCGGCGCATCCCGCAGCGTGAACAGGCACAGCACGCCCACAGCAATGACCATGCCGCCCATGATGGTGAAAAACGCGAAGAAGTCCAGCGCGTCAATGATAATGCCCGACACAATGGCCCCGAAAATGGTGGCGAACACCGGCATCACGGCCAGCGCGCCGCCCACCTTGCCGCGGTTGCCCGCGCTGGAGATATCGGTCGTCCAGGGGTTGAACGCGCCGTCATTGCCCATGCTGCCGAAAAAGCTCATCACCGCGTCCGCCAGCACCACGCAGGTGGCCGCGAGCCACAGCGGATCTTTCGGCAGGAACTCCGTGACGCCGAAGCCGATGGTGAACACGCCCCACAGGATGTACCCGAACGCGATGAACGGGCGGCGCCTGCCCAGCCTGTCGCTTGCAGTGCCGATGAGGAACGTGCAGAAGGTGGACACCACGGCGGAAACGCCCACCATCCACGCCACGATGGACGGGTCCGGCGCGATCTTCCGGTATACAAAGGTATTGAACCAGGAGTTTTCGATGTTCCAGCAGATCTGCCCCGCCATTCCCAGCACCCAGATGAGCGCCCAGTTTTTGCGCGATATCTTTTCCATGCGACTGCCCCGCTTTCCGCAGACAGCGCGGCCGCAAGCGGCCCGCCGCCCAAAATATTTTTCATTCTGCCTGTATTGTATCATGGGGCGCAGCGCTTTGAAAGAAAAAACGCGCGGATACTTGCAATTTTCCTTCCGCCGTCCTATAATAACCCTATCGCAGAGTAGAAGCCTGCGCGTTGGCCCCCAAAAAGGGCCGCAGTGCCGTTCCGACGGGGAGTTGCGGAACGGACGAAAAGCACCGTTTGCGGTGCAGGCTTCGCATCCCGCTGCTGCATGACGAATGCAACACGGGCCTGCCAGGGCCGCCCGGAGCCGCGCGCAAGCGCGCCGCCGTGCGGCTGTGCGCGGGCCTTTTGCCTCCTTTATGCGGCAACGCCAAAATAAAGGAGGTTTTTTCATGTCTGCTTTTCAATCCACATTCGATTCCCTGCGCGGCTTTCCCCGCCGCCTGTCCGACGCCGCCCGCGAGGTGCGGCGCACCGCCAGTCTGGCCGGGGCCGCCATGCTGGCGGCGCTGGCCGTGGTGCTGGACAGGTTCACCTGGCAGGTGGGCCCCATGCTGGAGATTGGCGTTTCTTTTCTTGCGGTGGGCGTCTCCGGCTTTTTATACGGGCCATGGCTGGCCGGGCTGGCCGGCGTCGTCATTGACATCCTCGGGTATTTTCTGCGGCCAAACGGAGACTTTTTCTTCGGCTTTGTACTGAATGAGTTTCTTCTGGGCTTTATTTACGGCTGCTGGCTCTACCGCCGCCGGGTGACGCTGGCGCGCACATTCGGCGCCTGCCTGACGGCAGTGCTGGTGCTGAATTTGTGCCTGACGCCGCTTTGGCTGCACATCATGTACGGCAACGCCTTCGTTCTTTCCGCCGGCCGGCTTTTGAAAAACATCGTCAAGCTGCCGGTGGACACCGGGCTGCTGTATGCGCTGCTGCGTTTGGCGGAAACGCGCCTTGTGCCGCAGCTCCGCCGCCGGTGACAAAGGGCGGCAGCACATATGCAGCGCCCTGCGGCTGCCTCCGCGGGGCGCTTTCTTAACTTCGCAGCGCTAATTACCCTGTGAAGGGTATATGCGCGCGGCATGGAAGAGACAGGCCCCGCCGGGCACATGGGCACGGGAAAACGCCGTTTTCCTGCGCCGGCGTGCCTTTTCCCCCGCCTTTTCCCTCTTTTTTCCCTGTGCCTGCCGTTTTGCCGCGCCTTTTACACCGCACGGCGGCAGGCAGCATACCATGGGGCAAAGGAGGCATGCAGCATGCTTACAAACGATTCTTTTGAAACCTTATCTGTCAGCCCGGCCTACCCCGGGCACCTTCTCACCACGGGCTCGAACAGCAGCGAGGTGGCGCGCATCCAGACGTACCTGAACGCCCTGCGCGTGGATAACCCGAACATCTCTGCCCTGACGGTAGACGGCAAGTTCGGCCAGAACACCAAAATTGCCGTTCAGGTATTCCAGTATACACACAGCCTGGCGTCAGACGGTATCGTAGGCGGCGCCACATGGAACGCCATTATCAGCGCCTACAACGCCCGGTTTTCCGGCAGTGCCGACACTTACCCCGGCATCACACTGCGCCCGGGCGCGCGCAGCCAGGACGTGGGCCATATGCAAACGCGCCTGAACGAGCTTTCCAAGCTGTACACGGCCATCAGCAGCCAGACGGCGGATTCCGCCTACGGCCAGAACATGTCTGCCGCGGCACGCCTGTTCCAGCGCCAGTTCGGCCTGGCCGCCGACGGCCTTGTGGGAAAAGACACCTGGGCGAAGGTGGTGGAAGTGCACAGCGCCGCGCAGCAGGGCGCTCCCACACGCGTTTCGCCTGCCTATGCGGGCACAGCCCTGCGCACAGGCTCTTCCGGCGATGATGTGCGCATTGCACAGAGCTATCTGAACAAAGCCCTCGGCGCCGGGCTCAATGTGGACGGCAGGTTCGGCGCCAGCACAAGGCAGGCCGCCGAAGCCTTTCAGGCCAGAGAGAGCCTCTCCATCGACGGCGTCATCGGCCGTGCCACCTGGGACAAACTGGTGCTGGCGTTCAACGCTGCGCTTTAACCCTTCCTGCGCAAAAAGCCGCCTGTGCAGCGCACAGGCGGCTTTTCCGCATGGCCTGGGCCTCACTCGGCCAACAGGGCGGCCTTACAGGCGGCAAGGTTTTCTTTGTCTTGCTGCGGCAGCTCCGGGTATTCGGGTGCACACGCCTCCAGCGTCTGCAGCACCACCTCGCTTACCAGGTAACGCGTGTACCATTTGCGGTCTGCCGGAAGAACGAACCACGGGCTGTGCGGCGTGGCGGTGGCGTTGATGGCCTTCTCGTACAGCTTTTGATATTCGTCCCAGTGCTCGCGCTCTTTCAGGTCACTGGAAGAAAACTTCCAATTCTTTTCCTCATCGTCGATGCGCTCCAGAAATCGCTTTTTCTGCTCTTCCTTCGAGACATTTAGAAACATTTTCACCACGCGGTAACCATTTTCGTACAGGTATTCTTCAAAATTGCGTATCTGTTCATACCGTTTTTCAAAGAAGTGCCCGTCGTGCAGGCACCGCTTTGCAAGGCGGTATGTGTTTTGCAGCCCGTGCACCTGCACCACCAGTACATCCTCGTAATGCGAACGGTTGAAAATGGCTATCTTGCCGCGCGGCGGCAGCGCGCGCACAGCGCGCCACAAGTAGTCGTGCGCCAGCTCCTCCTGCGAGGGCTGCTTGAAGCTCACCACATCCACACCCTGCGGGTTCAGGCTGGCCATGGCATGCTTGATGGTGCTGTCCTTTCCTGCGGCATCCATAGCCTGCAGCACAAACACCACACCCTCGCGGCCGTCTGCATACAGCTTTTCCTGCCAGCGGGCTATTTTGGCAAGGTTCTCCTGCGTTTTGGCCAGCACCGCCGGTTTATCCGCCTTGCGCACGCCGTCGGCCCTGCCATCAGTCGGCATCTCCTTCAGCCGCAGCGGCCTCTTTCCTGTAAATTCATACTGTGAAACGGCCATGCCGCCGCCCCCTTTCTGTCTTTCTATCAGTATAGCACACAGGCGGGCAAAAAACACCGGCGGCCTTGTTTGAAAAACGCATGCCTTACATACCGTGAAGAACAGCAGGGCGCTGCCAGTGCACAGGAACGGCTTGTGCTGTGAGCGAAAAAGCCGGCAGACCGCTTTACCAGCACACCGAACGCCGCACAGCCCCATTTTATACAAAACACCCCCGGGGCCCGCCGGGGGTGTTTTGTCTCTGTGCCGCTCATGAGGCCCACATTCACAGCGCGGGCTCCAGCTTCGCCTCCACCGTACCCTCTGCGCCGTACAGCGGCTGGGGCCGGGCAGGCGCAGGGGCCTGCAGGCGCTCTTTGGCCACGCTGAGCATCAGGCGGATGCGGTTCTCCTGATTCACGCGCGTGGCGCTGGGGTCATAGTCGATGGGCGTGATGTTGGCCGAGGGGTACAGGGTGCGTATTTTATTGATCATGCCTTTGCCGCTGATGTGGTTCGGCAGGCAGCCGAAGGGCTGCGCGCACACAATGTTTTCAAAACCGGCGTGCACCAGCTCTACCATTTCGGCGGTCAAAAGCCAGCCCTCGCCCATCTTTACACCATAGCTGATAATGCCCTGGGCCATTTTTTTCATTTTTTCAAAGGGCATGGGGGCGTGGAATTGCGGATACCTTGCAATGGCCGCCAGCATCATCTCCTCGCGCGTGTCCAGGAAATCCTGTATCACGCCTGCCGCGCGGGCCAGCCATGTGTCACCGCCGTAAAGCCTTGCGGTCTCGCGCATATTTTCCACGCAGTACTGCACAAAGCCCATCAGGCCGGGCACATTCACCTCACATCCCTCGCCGGCCAGAAACGCCTCCAGCCCATTGTTGCCAAGGGCTGCATATTTCACATAAATCTCGCCCACAACGCCCACCTTCACACGCGGGCACCAGTGCACGGGCACAGCGGCAAAATCTGCCGCAATAGCCGCAAAGTTGCGGCGCATATCCCGCTTTGTGACACCGCGCCTGTCGTCATACTGGGCAGCCAGCACGCGCAGCCAGCGCGCCACCACGGCATCGGCCGCGCCGGGCGTTTGCTCGTAGGGGCGCACCTGGTTCGCAAGGCACATCAGCTCGTCGCCGTAGAACACGGCGGACACCACCTTGCGCAGCAGCGGCACAGTAAGGGAAAAGCCGCTGTCCTTTTCAAGGCCGGAAAAGTTCAGGCTGGCCACGGGCACATTGCCGAAGCCCGCTTTCATAAGCGCCTTGCGCAAAAGGTGGATATAATTCGAGGCGCGGCAGCCGCCGCCCGTCTGTGTGATGAGCAGGGCCGTGTGCTGCAAATCGTATTTGCCGCTTTTCAGCGCGCAGATAAACTGCCCAATCACCAAAAGCGCCGGATAACAGGTGTCGTTGTGCACATATTTCAAACCCTCCTGCGCAATTTCAGGGCCGGTGGTGGTGAGCACCTCGGCCTGGTAGCCTTCGTCCACAAGGGCCTCGCGCAGCAGTGTCCAGTGAATAGGCAGCATGTTGGGAATGAGTATTTTGTGGGTGCGCTTCATCTCTTTTGTAAATTTCGGGTATGCCGGAAGCTGTTGTTCCATAAAAAGGGGTACCTCCTTGGGTGCGGCGGCCTTATTGCTCCAGTGCGGCAAACAGGCTGCGCAGGCGGATATTCACCGCGCCCAGGTTGGTGA
>OLQL01002618.1_pt1 | contig 12055 bp, 16 predicted proteins | sample 1672971 | NCBI WGS metagenome assembly OLQL01 (sample SAMEA3136742, study PRJEB25190) | human gut metagenome | biome: human gut; feature: human-associated habitat; material: faeces | place: Austria | collected 2013
TCTCTTCTGCTTCTTCCCGGGATGAAAACCCGGTATGACGGCCATACTCGATGGTGTAGATAAGTGGATTTACGGTTTTGGTAAGGTGTCCCCAGGTGCCGTCACTGTTTTGGAAGACGGGGGTTTTGGTTTGTTTTTGCATTGATTCATTTTCTCCTTTGTGATTTTTTTACATGAAATATTTCTTTATCACGAAACATTATATGAAGTTTCTCGGCTATTATCAATACAAAAGTTTCTTAATAACGAATTATTGATGAAGGTAGGGAATATCATGCAGAAACTCAGACCGGATATGAACATTGGCGGGAACATACAGAAAATACGGTATAGCCGAAAGCTTACACAGGATCAAGTGATTGCCAAAATGAATCTCATGGGGATCCAGATCTCCAAAAGTACCTATGCGAAGCTGGAAACAAATCGGATGAATATTAAAGTAAGCGAACTGGTGGCCATGAAGGAAATCTTTGAATGTGAGTTTAATGATTTCTTTGAAGAGCTGAATGAGTAATAATATAGATAAAATATTATTCGGGGAACTCTCTTATTATCTAGGTATATGGCAAAACGTAATTATATAAGAGGGTTCTCTGTCTTTTTATATAAGATAATGTCGTATGTGACAAAATGTTTACAAGAAGGTCAGAATTTTTAAATTCCTGATTTCTCTTAGCTTATGCGCCTATATCATATTGAAATTTCTCATATGTAGAATGCCGCATTTTTTCATATAATTTCTTAAAATTTTCTTCTGTATCGTCAGAAGAGATAGTATTTGAAGTGATTAAGGCACTTTCGAGCCGACTGCTGTAATTAAGGGCAAACTCAGGGGATTTCAGAAATGTATCCAGGGCAGCAGATTCCAGTTCCTCTCCTGCTTTCAAACGTTACAACTGAATACTATCAAAAAGTTCTTGTGTCATAGGTACGATCCCGTATATTGCAGCCCATTGAGTCTGAGTGAAATGTTTCAATTCTGCCGGCAATGTCAGTAATTTTTGTTTTTGCTCCAAGGTCAATTCGTTGAATAAACTTTTTTCCATAATCAAAATTTCCTCCCATTGGAATAAGTGCGTGCAAGTAATTACAGTAGAGATTCTACAACTTATAATTCAATTATATATTAGTTATCCTATACTTACAATCTCTGAATAATATTGTAGTTGAGGGTAATGGTATATGGAAGATCGTAATTATGGAACTATCCGGATTAAATTGGATGAAATGATAGAAAAGCAAAACATCAGTAAGAACAAATTGGCTCACCGCGCCGAAATGCAAAGGACCCAACTCAACCAGTTTTGTAAAGGAACGGTAACACGGCTGGATACCGCTGTTTTAGCCAGGTTGTGCTGTGCATTGAATTGTAAGATCGAGGATCTGTTGGAGTACGTTCCACCAGAAAATAAGGAAAAATAAATATATCTCATAAGCTAAAAAGTGCAGAGAAGTATATTATACAGTTATACGTCTCTGTACTTTTTTGCTTATGATGGTCATATCCTTAATGAAATCATTGTAGGTAACCATCCGCTATGTTTTCACTCATGTGTGAGATATACCCCAACAACCTATATTCCCTTTCATTTTTCCAGTCACAGATCATGCCATCAGCAAAATTAAAATCTATACCTCTTCCCTTTGCAATATTCATACTTCTTGTAAATGTATTGTATAATCCTACTGTAGCCCATGAAAAAGCTGTATCCATGAAAAACACAGCTATCTCATAAGTGATATTGAATCCACAGCCAATCGTGCTACAATAAAATTATACATTTCAATATAAGAAGGAGGTCATTCTATGGCACTGCAAGAAGATTTCAATCAAATAATAGATTACGCACATTTTTGGAACTGGGCTCCTGATTGGGGAGAAGTGCAAAGAATATACGAGAAATTCCCTGATTCCTTCTCCGTACTTACGCCCTTTGCGTATTCCTATTTGGAAGAACTGATTAGAACTACAACCTCCGACTATGGACTTCCTTTATTCGATCGTAATGGGCAACCAGTTAAGGTCAATGTTGGCATGAAGTTGATTTCTTTGGCAATAGCAGAAAATCAAAATAATCAGGAATATGTCAAGGTTCTGGAAGAAACAAAGAAATATTTCAAATATGTAAAAGTAAACAACGATGAAAACGGGCGAAACAGAGTTATGCATGGATTCGTTCATCCCCGTTTTTGGAGCAAGGAGAACTTCGAACAACTCATTCATCATATTGCTGTTCTTTCACCTTACTCAAAGTTTTAATCTATAACTTCGCTTTGAAATACGTTTGGAATACTCGCTTGTGATTCTGAGGAACCATCTTGAAAGGATCTGCGTTTAGCAATTCCGATTGAGATTTCACCTGTTTTAAGAGATTTAATAACTGTTATATTTTGTTATTAAATTCTCTGTAAACCCTTGAAAACACTGGATTTGTCGCAGGTGAGCTTTCCCTTATTGTTTCCCTTGTGTTATATCGTCCCACCAGTGTTTACGAACTCTGATAAGGGCAAATACAAGGGCAAGAAAATCCTATAAAACAGTATAACACAAAATAAAAGTGACATGGTGAACTGATTGAAATGCTTCTGATTTTTGTAACTGATGATTTATTGATCGATAAGGAGATAAGATACGATGAGAACAATATTTGCAGAATATAATCCACAATGCAACAGTATTGATGTTTATACCAGTGCCGGCTATATGCTTCGCATTGACTGCTGGGAAACTGAGAAGGACTTAAAAACCACGCCTGGATCAGACTGTGCATTAAATACACTTGCTATTGACGAACCACTGGAATATGCAAGATTATATCTTGATGGAAATTTACAGATGTGGGTTGATGCAGAAGATTCACTTGAACTTTAATATTTCCTGTTAAAAATTGAGTAGGAGGCGGTGACTAACCGCCGTCCTCTCAGTGGACAGCCCCCAATTGGTGAACTGTCCACTTTTTTAATAATATTCTCGTTCTTCCCACCATTCTTTCACTTAACATCGGATTCCAATATAAATCACATTCTCAGGCAGTAACAGTACAATAAGATTTATCGGATATTTCAACAGACGTTTATAACAATCCACTGTATATTTTTAAATCTTCATCCTTAAACACATTAAAGATTACCTTTTTTATTCTGCTGTCTTTGTTAAGATACTGCTTTACAGTGTTCGTTGCAATCTCGGCAGCTCGTTGCTGTGGAAAACGGAATACACCTGTAGACAAACAACAGAATGCAATAGATTCCACACCAGTATCCGCTGCAAGCTTTAGGCACTCTGTGTAGCAGCTTGCCAACAGGTCTTCATCTTCTTTTGTGACTTTCCATTGTATAATAGGTCCTACCGTATGAAGAATATATTTTGTCGGAAGATTGTATCCCGATGTTATCTTTGCTTTGCCGGTCTCTTCTTCATGCCCCTGCTTTGCCATAATTTCATGCATTTTCAGACGAAGTTCCATTCCAGCATAAGTATGAATAAAGTTATCAATACAGGCATGCATCGGTGAAAAACAACCAAGCATCTGTGAGTTACACGCATTCACGATCGCATCACATTTCAAAGTGGTAATATCCCCCTGCCAGATATATAATCTCGAATCGGATTTTACAGGTGCAAGCGTGTCAACATCTGTGATTCCACGCTCTATATTTCTTTCTGTAAGATACTCATCCTGTATTTTCAAAAAATCATTACTGATTGGTCTTGGCGGTCTGACATTCATAAGTGAGCGGAGCAGATTTTCCTGCCCCTGCTTATCCGTAGGAATGTTCTGTCTGCCAAACGGTATTTCTTCTTTTAAAAGATACTGAATCAGATATTCTCTTCGCTCATCCTGTGTCATAATACCAGCCCCCTTATATCAGTAATTGCCTTTGCCATATCACCGCCAATACCGATTGCACGTTCCCCGAAGCTTTCCGGAACTACCGCTTCATCCATATTCAGGCGTATCAAACTATAAGACGAGTTCTCCCTCACCATCTTTTCAAAAGGGAAACGTATAATAATCGGCGTATTAAATCCAACTCCAAGTTCCAAAAGAACAACCTTTTTATCTTTATGCTGTTCCAGAAACCCCGCATACCTGTCGGCTGCCTCATGCCACGCTTCATCTTCCACAAAATAATTATCACAACGGAGATTCATAGCCATATTGCCGCCACACACCGGACATTTTGGTACAAGTTCTGATGGAATCAGGCAGTCTCTTCTTGCTTTATCCATTTTACGAAACAGGTCTTTTGCATCGTAAGTCTTTGGATGACAGGCTTTCTGGCACTGGATTTTCCCATAATCTCCCTGTGTTGCAAATATTCTTTTTTCATCGAATCCCGCTTTATAAAACTGATGATCCACATTGGTTGTAAGTACAAAATATTCTTTGTTCTTTACAATATCATAAAGCTCTGTATAAAGCGGCAATGCCGGAGGATCAAAGCGGTTCATCAATGCATGTTTTGACCAGTATCCCCACTTTGCCTCCTCAGACGGATATGGATAAAATCCGGCTGCATACATATCTGTCATGTAGTACTCACCGTATTTTTTTATAAATTCTGCAAAATTGTCTGTAAACCTTTTACCACCATATTGGATTCCCGCAGCTGTCGATGCCCCGGCTCCTGCCCCGATTATAACACAGTCTGTATTTCTTATATTCTTTGCTGCCCTGTCAATCTGGTCTTCATATGCATCCTTTTGGAATACATAATCCCTTGCCGGAGTACTACATAAAAAGTTTCTCCAGTCAGCATGCCCTTTTCTGATTTTCTTAAAAATCATAATGAACCTCTTTTCTCAATACACTGCTTCGGACAAATTTCTGCACATCTTCCGCAATGCAGACAATGATTCTGGTTGATAGTAACCGGAACTGAAGATATATCAATGCATTTTTGCGGACATACAGAGTAACACAGTTTGCATCCAATACATTCTTTTCCAATAAAATACCCTGTCTGAACTGCCTCGGTTTTTCCAATTGTTATAGTATCCCTCACAATATTTGATGGATTGCTGATATCAAAATACTCTCCCTGTGCCTCATACAGCCGAAACACTTCGATTGCGTCTTTCGTATCTCCCGGATAGATTTTCTTCATATATGGATTTTTTTCAAACATAATATCAAGATTCTTTTTTCCGATGTTCTTTATTTTTCCACGCAGAGACACCGCAATTTTGTCTTTTGTTGCGGATATTGCCACATACTGCTGCTCCATTAACTGGTCATAAAATGTTTTTCCCGTTGCTGTAAGGAAATACACACCTTCTTCATCATAGTACATCATATCTATGATTCTTGTCTGAGGATGTCCATCTGAACCTATCGTTGCAACTGTTGTTGAATGAATTTCATCCACCAGAAGTTCAAGATAATCCATTTTTGTCATTTCCAAGTCTCTCCTTTCAGTATCGGTGTAAGTTTTTTATATATCATCATGGTAATTGCTCCAATTACCAAGCCTTTTAAGATATTAAACGGCAATGCATTGAATAGCACAACGTCCAGCTTAGTCTTAATAAATGGCAGAAATTCGCCAAATGATGGACTCAAAGGAACCGGAAACTCTAAAAATGCCAACACATATGATATAGCTGCCAGTAGAGCTGTCATTGTTATCGTTCTTGTAGAAACTAAATTTTTTCTTGTTTTAATAGTTGCTGTATTGTTACTCATAAATCTCCTTTTTGTGAGATATGCCTGAATTTAAAACAGCCCGCAGGACGGGATTCCCTGCGGGACTTGTTTTATCATATCTTCTCTCATCCGGACTTTACCGTCGGTTATGGAATTGCACCATATCAGCTTTTGCTCGCAGACTATACTGCCGGTCAGGAATTACACCTTGTCCCGAAGACTGTAATTTTTTCTGTTAATTGTCTTTAAAATTCATAAGGTGGATTTCCAGAGAAATCTGCGATTAAACCATGCGGATTTTCAAGATAGAATACCTCAAAAATAGGATTATCTGCTGTCTGGTACTGTCCCTTAACGATAGGATTGTTCATGCATCCTTCCTTTACACTCTTGTTGTCCTCAAATACTGCTTTGCCATGAAGGCGAATCCATGCGTATTCAGGGGAAGATACTGATACTTCTACTTCAGGATTTGCTAACATATCCTTGTAAACATCCTTTGTGTTGTTAGTACAGAACCAAAGCTTTCCGTCCTGCTCAAAACAGAACATGAATGGACGGCATTTTGCCTTTCCATCTCTTCCGACTGTTGCTAAGTACTGAACTGAATTTTTCTGTAAAAATTCTACTACTTTCTGCATTTTAAATTACCTCCTCGATATGTTGTAACAATTATTATTACATCTTGTAGCTATACAATATCATCCGTTTAATGTAATGTCAATAGTTACATCAAACTTTTTGTAACTTTTTTTGTTACAACTCCTTTTGAAGATTTTACATTGATTATGAAAAACGAAAAGGCTCCGGAAATTGTGATGATATAATCACTCATCCGAAGCCTTCTGTAGGCTACTCTTCCTCTGTATACACTGCAATATCTTTTTTCACATCAGCAAGTGTCATTTCTGAAAGTTTTTCCTCCATTGCCTTCTGTACTTCTAACAGTCTCTTATCAAGAACATGGTGAATATTCTTTCCTACCGGACATTTCTGATTGGGATTCTCATGAAAATGAAACAGTTCTTCATCTGGTGCACATTCCACTGCTTTATACACATCAAGGAATGTAATCTGCTCCAATGGTCTGGTAATTGTCACACCGCCTGTCCCTCTTGCAACTTCAATAAGACCAGCAGCCTTTAATTGTTGCAATATTTTACGAACAATCACCGGATTAGTTCCAATGCTTGCTGCCATAAAATCACTAGTCATCTTCTGATCCGAAAATGTATCTATACAGGCAAACATATGGATTGCCATTGTAAATCTGCTTGAAATCTGCATTATAAACACCTCTCTTTGACAGTAATCATATCAAAAAACAGATGTAATTTCAATGGTTACATTGTTGTTGAAAACTTAATATAAATACAATCAATAGTCTGCTTTAGAAAAAAACAATTTTATGGTCTATCGACATCTCGCCAAATGGAATTTACCTAACGCAGCGATGCCCCGAACGCCCTTAGTTCTTCTCTCTTTTTCTCGCTCTTGTTTTCAGACCCATGTGCTGTAAACACACCCATGTTTTCAAGTCCAAGATAATCCAGAAAGTCTCCTTTGAACGAGAAAAGAGCACCCTCATACATATTAGCATCTCCGGAGCTAAGTATCATGGCAACTTTTTTCAAATTCTTCGGTCCTCTCGGATATGCCGCAGAATAAAATCTGTCGATTACACATTTTAGCTGACCGGATATGCCGTGATAATAAATGGGCGATGCAATAACAAGCATTTCTGCTTCTTTCAAAAGATTATATACTTCCTGCATATCATCCTTCTGAATACACTCACCGTGTCCTTTGCTATGACAGTATTCACATGCCAAACACCCACCTATCTTCTTTTTGCATACATCCACCACATCAACGATATGTCCTGCACTCTCAGCTCCTTTCTTAAATGCATTAACCATATCTTTTGTACTTCCCTGTGGATGTGGACTTCCATTTAATACTAATATCTTCATTTCCATCACCTTATCTTTTTATTCTTCAATCTTAGTACCAGTCATGCTTCTCATTTTTTCCAAAGCCTCAATCTGCTCCATCTCTTCGTCAGTTAATTCAAAATCATACAACTGCGTGTTCTCCATGATGTGATCAGGATTGCTTGAACCCGGAATTACAATTCTGGTGTCACTACTTCCAGCCTCCCAATTTCTATTTTATCTGATTGCAAATATCCGCAATAATCTGAACCGGTGTCATACCAACCTCTTTCAGTAATTCATTTGGGTCATATCGGTCATAAAATTTCTTATCAAGTCCGTAATTTTTCACTTTCATATCAGAACTACCATAGAAGGAAGCTATTTTCTCGCCAAAACCGCCGCTTAAAATACCGTCTTCCATGGTTATTACCATCTGATGTCTTTCGGAAAGACTTTCCAGTAATTCTTTGTCAATACCAGAAGCAAAACGAGGATTGATCAGTGTCGGCGTAAAGCCAAGTTCTGCTTTTATTTTTGCACTGAGCTGTTCACCACGCTGATAAAAATCACCAAGTGCCAGAATTGCAACCTTTTCACCAGCTTCTTCCACTTTAAAATGATTCAGTCTGTTAAAATCCTTATCTGCTTCACGATAGGTTACCTGATTTCCGGGGATGAGAATCATAACCGGATGTTCCTTCTGATCAACTGACCAATCTAGCATAGCAAGGTATTCATCTTTTGAGGTAGGTGCAAGCACTACCAGATTCGGAACATTCGTGTAAGCCGCCAGTCCAAAAATTCCAAGATGCGTAACATCTGTCAAACTGTCAAAAGAATTGTAGTTTAAGAGAATCGTAACAGAACTATTGTTAATACATACATCATGAGAAATCTGGTCATACGCTCTTTGAATAAAGGTTGTGTTAGTAACCACAAGCGGTTTCGCACCGTTTTTTGCTGCACCAGATGCCATGGCAACCGCCTGTTCCTCCGCAATCCCTACATCCACATACTGCAATCCAAGCTCCTTTCGCTGCTCCTGATTTAAGCCTGCACTGCCCGGCATAGCAGGAGTAATCACAAGAAACTCAGAATCACTTTTTGCTTTTCGCATAATATACTCAGCAGTGATAGATGTATAATCTTCTCCATCGCCAAAAGAGATTGTTGGTTTGCCTGTTTCACGGTCAAATGGCATACACCAATGCCATCCCTCTTTGTCTTTTTCAGCAATCTCATATCCCTGTATGGATATGGACTACGATTGGATGATCCGTATCTTTCACCTTGCGGAATAAGGAAATCAGTGATGCTATGTCATTGCCGTTTTCCTCATATATATAATCTAACCCAAACGCTTTGAAGAGATTATTGGAAGCAGTTCCGCCTGTCTCTCTTAATTCGGCAAGATTTTTATACATTCCGCCATGTACTTCGGCAATCGACTGCTCATTATCATTTACTATAATAATTAAATTGGAGTTAATCTCTGATCCAGCTACATTCAATCCCTCTAGTGCTTCACCGCCTGAGAGGGAGCCATCACCAATAATTGCAATAATATTTTCTTTATCTCCTTTTATATCTCTCGCCTTAGCCAGACCCGTAGCTAAAGAAACTGAGGTCGAAGTGTGACCTACATTGAAGAAGTCATGTTCACTTTCTTCCGGATTTGTATAACCGGAATCCTCTGAAAAGTGCTCATCGGAAATATATCCATTCTTTCTTCCGGTCAGAATCTTATGAGGATAGCTCTGATGAGATACATCAAATATAAACTTATCCTTAGGCGAAGAGAAAACATAATGCATGGCAATCTCTGCCTCCACCATACCGAAATTTGGACCAAAGTGACCGCCGATTTTAGTCAACCGGTTAAACAATGCCTCTCTGATTTCCGAAGCAAGTTCCTCCAGCTGCTCCATAGACAATTTTTTTACATCTTCCGGTCCGTTAATTGTTTGAATAATTTTATAATCTGTCATTTACATTCTCCTTATCTATTTTCATTAGATTTCTTTAACGAGTAGATCAAATAATCCAGGCAATCTATGTTATCCTGATAAATATGTGTCTGTTCCATTAAATGTTTTCTATACACACACAACTGTGATAACAGCGCTTCTACATTGTTTTCTTGTGCCAGTTTCATGCAACACTGGATTGTTTTCTGATTACAGCCTGCGTCCACAAGATTCTGATAAATTATTCCATATTTGTCATTTGCTTCTGCCATCTGTCTGCACCTCCTGCTTAAATTATACATGCTTCAAACGATATATCTAATACTTATAATTCATATCACGATATTCTTGACAGGAATATCATTTGAGTATAGGATAATAAAAAAGGTTGGAGGTTGTACTATGGAAATTCGTGTACTTCGCTATTTTCTTGAAATTGCACGTGAAGGAAATATGTCAAGAGCTGCTGAAAGACTTCATGTTACACAGCCAACGCTCTCTAAGCAGATGAAGGATCTGGAACAAGAGCTTGGCAAAAAATTATTTAAGCGTGGCAGCACCAGCGTCAGTCTTACTGATGAGGGTATGCTTCTACGAAAAAGAGCAGAAGATTTACTGGCCTTAGCTGACAAAATCACAAACGAATTTCAGGCAATGGATGATATCACAGGCGGTGATATTTATATTGGCTGTGCAGAATCTTATCTTGTAAAGTATCTTGCCCGTGCTGTAAAAAAGTTAAGCAGCATTTATCCCAATATTCATTATCATGTTACCAGCGGTGATACCGAACAGGTAACGGAACGATTAGACCGTGGTCTTCTGGATATGGCATTTATTGTAGAACCGCCAGATTTATCAAAATACAATTATCTTGAAGTTCCTGAATACGATACATGGGGTGTTCTGATGAGAAAGGACTATCCATTAGCCACAAAAGAGGCTATTATCTTTGATGACTTATTGGATATTCCTATTTTTTGTTCGGAACAGTCTGCTAAAATGGATTTACCCCGTTGGTGTTCCGATAACCTTGACCGACTTAATATATTAGCGACATTTAATCTCTGCAATAACGGTGCCGTTTTTGTCCGTGAAGGGCTGGGGGTTGAGCTTACCTTTGACAAGTTAGTAGAAACAAATGCAGAAAGTGATTTATGCTTCCGTCCGATTACACCGCCCCTCCATACAAAAATGTATGTTATATGGAAAAAATATCAAATATTCACTCCTGTTGCTAATCTTTTTCTTGGAGAAAAGTCATTAGTCCCTTGTACACCTAAAGGTATGTTAGTTTTGTTAGATGAAATTGGCTATGATTTAGAAGGGAAAGAAGTGGTAATTGTTGGACGGAGTAATATTGTTGGAAAACCGGTAGCACTATTATGTTTACAAAAAAACGCAACTGTAACTATTGCTCATAGTAAAACCAAGAATTTAAAAGAAGTATGTAAAAGAGCGGATGTTTTAATTGCTGCAATTGGAAAAGCAAAGTTTTTTAATCATGAATATGTTAAAGATGGAGCAATTATTTTAGATGTAGGAATCAATCGCGATGAAAATAATAAATTATGTGGTGATGTTGATTTTGATGATGTTAAAGACAAAGTGTCAGCAATTACTCCAGTTCCAGGGGGAATTGGACCAATGACGATTACAATGTTAATGAAAAATACAATTGAAGCTTTTTATCATAGAAATGGTGACTAATATGGAATATAAATTAAATGATATTGTTGAAATGAAGAAGGCTCATCCATGCAAAAAGTCAACACAATGGCAAATTATTAGAATGGGTGCAGATATTAAAATTAAATGTTTGGGATGCGGAGCGATTGTAATGTTCCCACGCCGTGAATTTGAAAAAAAATTAAAGAAGATAATTGAGTAGTATGGATGATGATGATTTATTAGAAGATGAATTAGATAATGTCTTAGATATATATTGGCACTTTTAGTGCCAATTTTTTTGTTTGATTAATCTTGTAAAAAATATACAGTATTGGGAATAGACAATTTAAGGAAAGATAGCTATGATTGAAACAGGAGGAAAGCATTATGACGATTAAGGAATTATTGAAACAAGCTGATACAGTATTGAAAGATGAAAAGTTACGCGAAATGTTTAAACGGTGCTTTTTGTCTACGCTAGAAACAAGTGTTAAACGAGAAGGTGATAAGACTTATATTATTACCGGAGATATTAATGCAATGTGGTTACGTGATTCAAGCTGTCAAGTTAATCATTATTTAAAATATATTCATAATGATAGTGAATTACAGTCAATAATCAAAGGATTAATTAAAGCTCAAGTTGAATATGTTTTGTGGGATCCTTATGCAAATGCATTTTTAAATACAGAAGATGTTGAAAGGGAATATCATGATACGACTATTATGAAGCCGTATGTCTGGGAGCGAAAGTATGAATTGGATTCATTATGTTATCCGGTAAAATTAAGTTATCAATATTATAAAGAAACTGTTGATAAAAGTATTT
>OLQL01002625.1_pt1 | contig 12038 bp, 8 predicted proteins | sample 1672971 | NCBI WGS metagenome assembly OLQL01 (sample SAMEA3136742, study PRJEB25190) | human gut metagenome | biome: human gut; feature: human-associated habitat; material: faeces | place: Austria | collected 2013
CTTTCTTTGGTACTTTCTTTCGCTTCGAAAGAAAGTACTACCCCCTTCGGGGCGGAAGCCCCACCATCCGCGCCGTAGTCGGCGCGTCAAGCCCCCCGCGGGAATTTCTTACGACAAAATTGTCCGTCAATGTCACAAGCAGGGGGCTTTCCTCGGGGCAAACAATCGGCGCGGCCCGCACTGCCGTGCGCTCCGCTTGTTGTTTGCCTGAACTCCGGGTCATTTCCGCCTTCGGCGGACAGCCCACTGGGCTGATATTTCCCTCCGTTCCCCCCTGCACCCCTTCGGTTTCTCCTACCGAAAAAAGCCCATCCGCCAAGTCCCCCCCCCGCGCCGTAGTCGGCGCGTCAAGCCCCACCGGGGTAGTTTTTTACAGCAAAGTTGGCTTGCCCCGCAGCTTGCAGAGGGGCCTTCAAAATTTCTAAACGTAATCATCCAAAAGTCCATCGCTGCCGAAATCAACACGAGCTCCCCTTAAAATAAGACTTTGACGCTTTTCCCCTATTCTCTAATCAAAAAGGACGCCATTTTCACGGCGTCCCTTTGAGATTAGGATTCTTTACTTGTTCTGGTCTTCCTCTTCCGCGGCGTGGTAGCGCTGCATCCGGGTAGACCGGCGGCGGGGTTCCTCGCTGCCTGCGGAGGAAGCCTGCGGCTGACCGGACTGCACCGTCTCGCCGGAGACGGTTTCAATGGGCCGGGCGTAGGGGTTCGTCCGCTGCGCGGGCGTTCCGGCCGTGGCGGCCGGACGTTCCTCGGGCTGCTGAGAAGCCGGGGCAAAGGACGAGCGCTGGGTCTCCGTTCCGTAGGAGGACTTTGTCTCGCTGCCCACAATGCTGCCGTTGCTGTAGGGATTGTTGGACGGGCTGTACGGATTGGTGCTGCCATAGGCGGAAGTGCCGCCGTAAGGATTCGCCGTGCTGCCCGTTCCGTTTACTGCGCTCGGATTCGATCCGTTCGCTCCATAGGAAGAACCATTATTCTGGGTTCCGTAGGACGTGCTGGGACGGGCGTAGGGATTCGTCGTTCCCGTCGGATTCTGGTTCTGCTGCCGCTGCTGGGTGCCCGCGCCTGTTACCGGCGGAGCTGCCACAGCCCGACGTGCGTAGGGATTCTGCGCCTGCTGACTGCTGCCGTTCTGGGCTGCGCCCGTCTGCGTGCCGGTTCCGGCTGCACGGCGGCTGGCCGCTGCACGGGCCGCAGCCGCACGGCGCTTCTTGTTCTGGTTGACCGCGTAGGCATAGGCACCGCCCGCGCCGCCGATCAGTACCACACCCACGCCGATCAGGCCCCACGGCACCGAGCCGGTCTGGGTCTCCTTGCTTTCGTCGTCATAGGTGATGGGGATCATCGTGCCGATGACGAAGGTCTCCGTCGGCTCCGCGCTGGCGGACGGCGATACGCTGGCCGAGGGCGCGGGGGTGGCGGTCGCATAGGGATTGAAGGGCGCATAGCTGGTGGTCGTAGTCACGCCGGTGTTCTTCCACGTGCCCACGTTCCAGTCCTCGAATGGGAAAAGGCTGCCAGCCGTAGCGGAGCCGGAATCACCGCCGCTGGGCTTCACCGAGGTGTTGCCGGACGTATTGTCCTTGTTGGTGCTGCTGCTCGTACTGCTGGAGTTGTTGGCCAGCCCCTGCCGGTATTCATTGCTGTTCAGGAAGCTGGTCAGCTCGGTCAGATTCAGCTGATGGAAGTAATCCCCATGGATCCATCCCATCGTGCCGTTCTGGTTAACGTAGTACCAAGTAACGCCGTTGACCTCCTTGGAGCCGATGATGTAGGCGAAGGCATACTTGCTCAGCGTCTTCATCTTTTTGCCGTTGGGCGTCTCGCGGAAGTTGACGGAATTGCTGGTCACGTAGCCGTAGCTGGACTTTCCGTAAGGATCGTAGGGCGCGGCCGTCTTGCTGGGCGAAGTAGGCGCAGTCGTTTTCTGACCGGCCATATACTTGTTGATTTCCGCTTCAGTCATCCTGCGGAGCATCTGGTCGGCGCGGATGTAGCCCGCGTTGCCGTTGTAGTAAGCCACATACCAGTCCACGCCGTTCACCGTCTGCTGCTGGGTGACGTAGACCACGCTGTCCAGCGGCAGCTGGGCGATGGTGGCTGTATAGGCGTTGGGGCCGTAGCGCAGCGGCACGCCCTCCGCCGTGGTGATGTAATAGCCCGCTACGGAGGTGGTGGGCTGATCCGGCGTGGCGGGATGTTCCCGGTTCCACTGGTCGATCAGGGCTTGGGCCTCGGCGGCAGTGATGTGACGCACGTCGGAGTCCTTCACGATGCCCACGTCGTCGGAGCCGAGCATCACGCGGCAGCTGTCGAACAGGGTATTTTCTACCGTAGCCTGACCGTTGATGTAGATCAGCGTATTGGGGGCCAGCAGCTTCTTCACGGAGCTGTCCTTCAGGTTATATGCGCCCCGCAGGCCGGTCTGCACGGTGGTGACCGCATAGCCGGTGTAGATCTCGCTCTGGGTCTTCTTACAGTAGAAATTCACCAGATTGGGGGTCGCGATGCCCAGATCATCCACCGTGATCTCAGCGGACTGAGGCACGTCGGTCACGATCTCATACCCGCTGGGCACTACGGAAGCGTCGGGCTCCAGCACGGTTTTGCCGGGAGTCAGTTCCTTCTTCACGCTGGCGATCATCGTTGCATCGGAGGAACCGGTCACCAGATAATGAATTTCTACCGTAGACTTCACACTGGTACTGACCAGATGGAAGGTGATGGGCTCGACCACCAGATCGTCCCCCACGGTCACGGTGTAGGACGTGGGATAGTTGGAGGAGGGTTGATAGCCGGAGGGCACATAGCGGGTGTTCAGGGCCACGGTGGTGGTTCCCTTGGGCAGCTCGATATATTCGGGGGAGCCCATCACCTGCTCGCCGATGGCATCCACATAGCGCACTTCCAGCGTGGCGGTGGTCTTCTGTTTGTAGTTGAAGGTGACGGTGTCGGACGTAGCTTTTCCATTTTCAACAATTAGCTGATTCGGTACAACGTCCTGATAATCATAGCCACCAATTTTAGCCTTGTATTCTGTTTCTAATTTTTCTTTAGTATAGGTGTCGTTTTCCAAAGAAGCTACATAGCTCGGTTGGATTTCGTTTCCCTTCTCGTCCACAAAACGGAAGGTGACATTAGCCGTTGTGGGAGTCTGGGGCATTTCGTAGGTAAAAGTCACATCCGTCATAGAGGGGACACCATTTACAAACGAAACCGTCACAGGGTTTGCGTCCACAACAGTATAGTCTGTCGGCACCAGTTCGGGCTTAGGACTAATCGTATTGTTGCTTTCCGTAATTTCCACGGTGTCGCTAGCAAACTCCACACCGCCAGCCACGTAATGCACGTTCACCATGCTGCTCACACGCTGGTAGGTGAAGATCACCTCGGCCGGGCTGGCCACGCCGTTTTCCACGGTCAGCTGATTGGCGCTGACGCCGATGCAGTCATAGCCGTCGATCGCCGCCTGATAGGCGCTCAGGTCGGTATAAACGCCGTTTGCTACCGTGACCTGCTGCGCCTCCTGCAAAGGATTGCCCTGACCATCCACGAAACGGAAGGTCACGGTTCCCTCGGTGGGAATCACGGGCGCGGCATAGGTGAAGGTCACGTCCGTTTGCGTGGGCGCGCCGTTCGCAAAGGTGATGGTCACGGGGTTCGCGTCCACGGCGGTATAGCCTTCCGGCACCAGCTCGGCCTTCGGGCTGACCGTGTTGTTGCTTTCCGTGACGGTGACGGTATCGCTGGCGAATTCCACGCCGTCCGCCACGTAATGCACGTTCACCGTGCCTGTTGCTTCAGGCCGCTGGTAGGTGAAGGTCACGTCCGTCATGCTGGGCTGACCGTTGGTGAACGTGATCGTCACCGGCTCCACTGAAACGGCCTTGTAGTTTGCGGGCACCAGTTCTTCCTTGGGCGCGATAAAATTGTCGCTTTCGGTGACGGTAACGGTATCCGTGGCAAATTCCTGCCCGTTGGCTACATAATGAACCTTGATTTCCGCCCGGGCTTCCGGCTTCTGATAGCGGAAGGTAATGACGGAGGGCTGGGGCTGGCTGTCCACGAACGTCACCTGCACCGGGTCGGCCTCCACGGGCTCGTAGCCTTCGGGCACATACTTGGCCTCCGGGGCCACCATGGGTTCTTCGGTGGAGACGGTCACATAAGCGCCGCTGAATTCCGTGCCGTTTTCATCCACATAGGACACGTAGACCTGTCCAATGCTGCCCAGCTTCACAAAATCGCTTACGATGTAGCCGACCTGTTCCTTACCATCGCCAAAATAGCTGACATAGTACCACAGCTTGCCGTTCAGTTCCAACTGACCATGCACGGTCACAGGCGTCTTCTGACTCAGCGCGCTGATAACGTTGCCATTGCCTTCAGGGGTTTTCGGAGTGGAGCGGAAGTTGATCGTGCCCTCTTTCGCTACGGTATAACCGGGCACGTCGTTCATGGGTGTATAAGTGCCGTTTTCGTAGGATTCGGGGCCGGTTTTGGGCGGTTCCTGAGGCTCGGTGCTGCCGGTATCGCCGGTGTTTCCGTTGTCGCCGGTATTGCCAGCATCCCCAGAATTTCCCGTATCGCCCGTATTGCCGTTGTCACCAGTGTTTCCAGCATCGCCAGTGTTGCCGCTATCGCCGGTGTTGCCAGCGTCTCCAGTGTTGCCGCTATCGCCGGTATTTCCGCCATCCCCTGTGCTGCCGCTGTCGCCGGTATCGCCGCCGGGGGCGCTGACGGGCCGCATGTAGAAGATCACGTCTCCGGAAACGGTGCCGTCATTGTTCACCGTCACCGTCTGGGGCGTGGAATCGATCATCTCATAGCCGGAAATCTCGCCCTGACGGTCCGGCGTAAACTGATACACGCCGGGGGCCACGTCGTAGCGGGTATCGTCCAGCAGCTGCTGCCAGTCCTGCGTAATATAATAAATATGAACCGTTCCGTTCACCGGCGCAGCCTGAGGGAGCTGCTGGGTGGACAGATACACATAGCAGCTGCCGGCGTAGTCGGTCTTTTCCTCGTTGCGGTAGAACTCCACCAGCGCCACGGCCTGCGTGGCGTCCGCCGTCGTCACGTCCTGCTGGGAAACAGGTGCGGTCTTGTCAGCGTTCCACCAGAGATAGGTCACGTTATAGAAGTAGGGACTTCCGTCCGCCACTCCCACGGTGATCTGCAGGGGCCACGTGGGGCTGTCCATGGTCTGGGCCCAATAATAAGTGACCCCGTCCTCCCCCACCGCCAGCTGCCCCATGGCGCTGCCGGTCAGGCCGTTGGCATCCGTGTAGCTCACATAAACTGCGGGCACGTCCGCCGTTTCCGTGGCCAGCGCCCCCAGCGGGGCCGCCAGCTGCAAAAGGATCAGCAGCAGACTGGTCAATAGGGCCAGTCCTCTTCTTCCGTATGATTGCGTCCCGAACATATTGCAGTTCCTCCTTGCCGTTTGTTCTGACCGAAGCTCCCTTCCGTCCCACAGGGCGGGTAAGGATCTCCATGTTCATTTTAAGGGGAATGATATGGCCTGTCAAGAAATTCAGACCCCGGATTCCCGTCCATTATGTTACAACTTTCGCGCCGATCTTTTTTCCGTTCCGCAAGGGTTCCGCCGTCCCGTTGGCGAATTAAGAACAAGGTCATTTCAAGGAGGCGAACATTCATGTTGTCCGACGACCGTCAGCTGATCGAAACGCCGATCAGCGATGAAACCGTATTCCGTGGAGCCCTGATCGACGTGAGCCATATGCAGGTGCGTCTGCCCAACGGCCGCACCGCCCTGCGGGAGATCGTTCACCACAAGGGAGCGGCAGCCATCGTTCCTGTAGACGACGAGGAGTACGTCTATCTGGTGCGACAGCACCGGGTGGTCAACGATATGCTGACCTGGGAAATTCCCGCCGGTAAGCTGGACACCGCAGACGAGGATCCCCTGCACTGCGCCGTGCGCGAGCTGCGGGAGGAGACCGGCCTGAAAGCCGAGCATATGGAAAAATTGAGCCATATCGTCACCACGCCGGGCTTCTGTACCGAGAAGATCGGCCTGTATCTGGCCACCGGCCTGAGCCAGCACGAAGATCATCCCGACGAGGACGAATTTCTCCGCGTGACCCGCATCCCCCTGAAGGAAGCGGTGCAGCGGGTCATGAGCGGCGAGTTTCAGGACGCGAAGACCGCGCTGGGGCTGCTCATGGCGTGGCAGAAGCTCCATCCTTCCTATAAATAAACGCGGAGTCGGAACGATTTCATGCAAAACCATCTGAATCTTTTTTCCAGTCTGCCCACGCTGCGCACGAAACGGCTGACCCTCCGCCCGGCCCGCATGAGCGACGCGGCGGATCTTTACGAATACTCCAAAGATCCCGAGGTGGCGCGGCACGTGCTTTGGGACGCGCACACCTCCATTCACCAGACCCGTTCCTATCTTCGGTTTCTCATCCGGCAGTACCGGGCCGGTCAGCCCTCCACCTTTGTGATCGTATGGAACGAAAACCGCAAGGCCATCGGCACCATCGGCTTTATGTGGGTGCAGCAGGAGAACCGCTCCGCCGAGGTGGGCTACAGTCTGAGCCGGGCCTATTGGAACCGGGGCATCATGACCGAAGCGCTGCAGGCCGTGCTGCAATTCGGCTTTGACACTCTGAATCTGAACCGTATCGAAGCCCAGCATGAAAGCGATAACCCTGCCAGCGGACGGGTGATGGAAAAAGCGGGAATGATCCATGAAGGGCGGCTGCGCCAGCGGGTCTACAACAAGGGCCGCTACGCCGACGTGGAGCTTTACGCCATTCTTCGGCAGGATTTGCGTTTTTCCGCTCGTTAGATTAAAATGAACAGGGCGATTGCCGAAGAAGGGAGCTGCGGCCATGAAGCGATGGAAACGATTTCTGCTGTTGGGGTTCGTGTTTATCCTGCTGACCGGCTGCACGGCCAACCATTCCGAGTCCTACCGCCGGGCGTTGGATATTTTTGCCTCCGGCGAATATGAAGAAGCGGCGCAGGCCTTCGAAAAGCTGGGAGACTACCAGCAGTCCGCCCAATACGCCGCCTATTCCAGGGGGCTGGTGCTGTGGGAGCAGGGCGACTATCTGAACGCCGAACCGTACTTTGAGCAGTGTCAAACGCTTCTGATGGGCGGACAGCGGTACGCCTACTGCCATGCCTGTGCGCTGGAAGCGGCGGGAGACGCTGCGGGTGCGGCCGAGGCTTTCGGCAAGCTGGGCGACTTTGAGGACGCGGCCCTGCATCATTACTACAACGAGGGCGTGGACGCGGAAAACCGCAAGGACTACGAAAAGGCTCTTTACGACTACGCCGCCGCCGGGAACGCGGCCGACGCTTCCGACCGATTGCTGAACCTGCAGGGGCAAATTTACAACCGGGCCATCGAGCTTCGGGAGGAACATTCCTACGAAGAAGCTATTTACCTGTTCACCATTTTGGGAGATTATCTCAGCAGCGCCCGTCAGGCGGTGGAATGCGAGCAGATTTTCCGGGATGACCAGTACAGTCAGGCGGACGCGATGGAAATGGCCGGAGACCTGCAGGGGGCCTACGATCTTTTTTCCACGCTGACCGGGTTCCGGGACGCGGCTCAGCGGGCTTCTGATCTGGCTTCCCGGCTGGGCATCCCCGATACCAGCGAAAGCGACTGATTATCACTTACGAACGGAGGCCATTTCAATGGCAAAGCTTTATTTCCGCTACGGAGCCATGGGCTCCAGCAAAACGGCCAACGCCATCATGGTGCGCTACAACTATCTGGAGCGGGGCCAGAAGGTGCTCATGCTCAAGCCCAAGCTGGACAGCCGGGACGGCGAGACCATGGTGGCCAGCCGCTGCGGCCTTTCCTGCGCCTGCGGCTACATGGAGGACATCGACACCTACCCCCTAGAGGAATACGACTGCGTCATCGTGGATGAGGCCCAGTTTTTGACCAAGGCGCAGGTGGAGAAACTGGTGGAGATCGTGGATGACCGGCATGTGCCGGTCATCGCTTACGGTCTGCGCACGGACTTTCAGGGCAACCTGTTCGAAGGCAGCCAGTGGCTGCTGGCCTGGGCGGACACCATCGAGGAGGTCAAGACCATCTGCTGGTGCGGCAAGAAGGCCACCTGCAACGCCCGCATTCTGGACGGCAAGGTCGTCAAGGACGGCGCGCAGGTCATGCTGGGCGGCAATGAGAGCTACGTCAGCCTGTGCCGCAAGCACTGGACCGAGGGTAAGCTGAAGCCCTGACCCCGCGCGGGCCGATCACATCCCGAAAGGAGGCGCCGTCATGGAAAGATTGCGCCGGTTCATCTGGTATCTGGCGGGCAGACTGTTTCTGCTGCTGACGCTGCTGAGCCTGTTTACCGTCACGTTTTATTACGCCATGAACGCCACCAACATCTATATCGTCTTAAAGGACGGCATGGCCAAGCGGGCGCAGGTCATCATGATGGATGAGGACGCTTCCGAGCTAACCAAGTTTTTCCAGTCCAGCTACCTGCAGCGGGATCAGAACCTGCAGATCGCGCTGGAAGGGAAAAGCCCCTACACCTATTACACGGTGCGCGGCATCGACCACCGGCTGAAAATGACGTGGATGTGGTGCTGGCCCTGGGACACCACCGCCCGGGCGGAATTTACCGAGACCATCCCCCGCATCGACGGACGGGTAAAAAGCTCGTCGGCGGACGCGGCCCGAGCCCTGTATGGCGACGGCTTCGAATATCCGCCCAAATGGCAGGGCGGGCGCTATGCCGCCACACTGGTGAAGGAAAACGGCCAGTGGCACGTGCGCAGCCTGACGCTGGTCAGTCAAGTGGAGGAATAACCTTTCTTTTTAGCCTTGAAGCAGGCACCGTCTCGCGGTATAATGGGACGGTGCTTTTTCGTGTTCTTTTGCATAGATGCGGCAAAGCGAAAACAGAAAAAGGTGGAGTTTTCATGGTGTTGTACATCGGTACGGGAGCCGCGCCGCTCCGAGGGATCTTTCTGCTGGCCGGGCTGGTTCTGTTTTGGGGTCTGGGCTTCTGGCAGGGAAAAAAGCGGGGCTTCGACGCCCTCACGCTGGTGCTGGCTTCCGTCCTGACGCCTCTTTTGAGCGTATTCTGCGCCCACTTTTTCTACCGGCTGGTCAATCTGGCCTATGACCCACCCGCCTTTGCAGAGCTTTTCGCCCTGTGGCAGAACGGGCACATGCTGTACGGCGGACTGGTTGGCTGCCTGCTGGCGCTGTGGTGCTGCGGCGGAAAGCGCGCCCTTCGCCTGATGGACGCCTACGCTCCCTCTATGGCCCTGATGATCGCCTTCTTCCGACTCAGCGAAGGCTTTGCCGGGCAGGGGTACGGCGAATACGTCTACGAAGAAACCTTTCTGTGCCGCTTTCCCTTTATGATGTACGATCCCTCCTACGAATTGTGGGCATGGGCGCTGTTCATGGCGGAAGCGCTGGTGGCTCTGGTGCTGTTTGCGGCGCTGCTGTGCCGCAAAGACCGGCGGGACGGAGACGGCATTCTGCTGCTTTTGGGGCTTTTCGCCGCCGCGCAGATCGTGCTGGAAAGCCTGCGCCGGGACGAGTTCCTTCGCTGGGGCTTTGTCCGCTGCGAGGAACTGTTCAGCGCTCTGACCGTTGGAGCGGTGCTCTTTGGCTATCAGCGGCTTTCCAAAAAAGGCAAAGCGCTGCAAAAGAGCCTTTGCTGGGTGCTGTTCGGGGTGCTGGTGGCATTCTGCATCCTGCTGGAATTTGCCACTGAAGGCCGCATTCCCTTCCTGCGCTTTTTGGACGTGGAAGGCTGCTATGGCTGCATGGTCGCTGCTTGCGTTGGTCTCATGGGCTGTGTGCTATGGATGCGTTCGCTGGGTTCGGAACGGGGGAAGCGCGCCGGGAAGAATGGACGACCCGTAGTTCAAGCCGTCTGTCTGCTGCTGGCGCTTTGTGCGCTGCCTGGCTTTTCACTGGCGGAAAGCGCCGAGCTGCCCCACTTGGAACCTGTTACCTTTTCCGATATTTCCTATGAAGCTTCCGAAGACGCGAAGAACAATTACAAGCCGGACAGCAGCGCCTTCAGCGAGGACAATCTGTCCTACCATGACGATTCCATTGATGTGAAGCTTCACCGCATTCGCGTCCATGACACCGACGTAGTGGTAGCCTTCATCCAAATCGCCAACGCCAGCCAGATCCGCAGCGAGCTGGCCAAGCCCTATCCGCAGAAGGCTACCATGCGGGCCAGCGTTATCGCCCAGAAGGTGAACGCCGTCTTTGCCATCAACGCCGACTGGTTCACCTATCATGACGCTGGGATCATCTACCGCAACGGTGTGCTTCTGCGGGAGCGGGAGGATGAAAGCTACGATGGGCTGGTCATCGACGATCAGGGCGATTTCCACATTGTGTCGCCCATGACGAAGGAAAACTTCGCCAAGCTGGAACGGCCCGTGCTGCAGTCCTTTGCCTTTGGCCCCGCGCTGGTGCTGAACGGCGAAGCGCAGACCTTCCCCGACCGGAAAGTGACCTATGCCCAGCGGGTCGCCATCGGCCAGATCGACCGCCTGAAATACGTCGTGGCCGTGTCCGACGGCTACATGCAGGAAAACTCCACCGGCCTGACCATGGATCAGATGGCCCAGCTCATGGCGGAACTGGGGGCCGTCACCGCCTACAATCTGGACGGCGGACAGTCCTCCAGCATGATCATGCACAACATCAAGATGAACGCCGACTCCAAGGTCATGCGGGCCGTCGGCGACATTCTTTACTTTGTCACCGCAATCCCCAACGACTGACGAGCCTAAAAAAACAAAGGAGGACTTTCTCTTATGAAGCACTTGATTCATGTCTTATCCCTGATTCTGTGTGCGGCGCTCCTGCTGGGCGTATGCGCTGCGTCGGCGGAAACGCTGCCCGAAATTGGCAGTGAGATCACCTTCGGCCACTACGAGCAGGACGAGGACCTGACCAACGGTCAGGAGCCCATCGAATGGATTGTTCTGGATGTGGACGAAGAAAACCAGAAAGCGTTCCTGCTGAGCAAATATTGTCTGGAAACCAGGGTGGTCTACCCGGAACGGGTGCCCATTTACTGGGGCGCTTCCACCCTGCGGGAGTGGATGAACGGCGAATTTCTGAACGCGGCCTTCACCGCCGAGGAGCAGGAAAAGATCCTGACCACCACTGTGACGAACGAAAATCCTCACGGCATGAAGGGGGCCGGCGCGGACACGGAAGACAAGCTGTATCTGCTCAGCCACGAAGAGATCCTGCACTACTTCCCGGAGCAGTCCAGCCGCATGGCCTATGCCACGGAGCACGCCAAGGCGCAGGGCTGCACCATCGGCGAAACGACCGGCGCGTGCCGCTGGTGGCTGCGCACCTCGGGCGCGCGCAAGATGGACATGTGGGGCGTTCGGGTGGACGGCCGTCTGACGGCCTACGGGATGCAGGATGTGGACTGGCCCACCAACACGGTTCGGCCGGTATTCTGGATGGACTATTCGAAGTAAAAAGCAAATGTAAAAAGAGACTGCTCTCCGCAGTCTCTTTTTTGATGGGGAGAAAGGAGCAATGCGCTTTTTGGCTTTAAAGGGAAGGAGAAAACAAGAGAAATATTCTGATGGTTCTTGTTTTAGGACTATTTGTCCTATTTTACAAAGTGAACGGAGGGGTGCAGGAGGAAAGTAAGGATTCGACGAACACAGCTGCTGAAGGTGGTTAGCGACCCGGAGTTCAGGCAAGCAACAAGCGGAGCGCACGGCAGTGCGGGTCGTGCTGATGGTTTACTCTGAGGAAGTCCCATGCTTGTGACGGCGGGCGCTGGCTTTGCCGTATAAGAACCCTCGCCGGGGGAGGCGCCGACTACGGCGCGGACTGAGACTTACTGTCCTATGGGTTTTTCTCCAACTTCGGTGCCCGAAGGTTTCCAAAGGGCGAACGGAAAGCCCTTTGGTGCGCCTGTAGGCGCATACCCCTTGCCTCGGTTGGAGCATGACGCGCCGACTACGGCGCGGATGGTCGGGCTGCCGCCCCGAAGGGGCAGTACTTTCTTTCG
>OLQL01002627.1_pt1 | contig 12028 bp, 8 predicted proteins | sample 1672971 | NCBI WGS metagenome assembly OLQL01 (sample SAMEA3136742, study PRJEB25190) | human gut metagenome | biome: human gut; feature: human-associated habitat; material: faeces | place: Austria | collected 2013
GGTTTGGAGAGCAGCTCCGGTGTCTGATAGATCAGGTTTGTAGTCAGAACACCTGTCAGAACACCCTCTTCATAAGCCTTATCAAACTTCTCAAGTCCATTTGTGAAGAGTCCGAATGTAGCAGCGGCAAAAATGCGGTTCGCTTTTCGGCGTTTCAGTTCGGTTGCAACTTCAATGATACTTTCTCCTGAAGAAATCATATCATCAATAATGATCACATCTTTTCCTTCTACGGAAGAACCGAGAAATTCATGAGCAACAATTGGATTACGTCCGTCTACAACCTGTGTATAATCACGGCGTTTATAGAACATACCCATGTCAAGACCGAGGACATTTGCAAGGTATACGGCACGGTTTGTTCCGCCCTCATCCGGGCTGATTGCCATCATATGGTCACTGTCGATCTGAAGATCTTTATAAGTACGAAGCAGTCCCTTGATAAACTGATAAGTAGGGGAAACTGTCTCAAATCCGCTCAGCGGAATCGCATTCTGTACACGAGGGTCATGAGCATCAAATGTAATAATATTGTCAACACCCATCCGCACAAGCTCCTGAAGTGCAAGGGCACAGTCCAGAGACTCACGGGAAGTTCTCTTATGCTGGCGGCTCTCATAGAGGAACGGCATGATTACGTTGATACGGCGTCCTTTTCCTCCGATTGCAGCAATGATACGCTTCAGGTTCTGATAATGATCGTCCGGTGACATATGGTTTGTATTGCCGGTAAGAGAATACGTGACGTTGTAGTTGCAGACATCCACCATCAGGTACAGATCCTTACCACGTACAGATTCTTCGATGATGCCCTTAGCTTCACCGGATCCAAAACGCGGAACACTGGCTCCGACAAGGAAAGTATCTTTCTCATAGCCGGAAAAGGCAGCATCACCTTTAAACTGATGAGCACTTTCATGACGCCATTTTACGAGATAATCATCCACTTTCTGTCCCAGCTCTTCACAGCCTCTAAGGGAAATAATTCCAAGACTTCCAACAGGGATATTTTCTAAGGTTCTTTCTGATCGAGTTAACATGAGTATCCTCCTAATGTTCTAACTTCTTTTTGATTCGTATATCATCACCGATGATCTTCAACAGACTGTAACTGCTTGTAATCCTGGAAAAAGAGCGTTCTGTATACAGATCCGCAAGAGATTCCAGAGAAAGGTTTGTTGAGATGATCGTTGATTTCCTGTGTAACAGTCTTTCATTGATACAGGTAAAAAACTGGGATGCAATGAAAGAATTTGTATATTCTGTGCCCAGATCGTCGATGATCAGCAGATCACACTCAAAGATGTATTCACTCATATTGCGGGCATCCACATCTTTTTTATCGAAGGTATTCTGAGCCAGCGTATTGAACAACTGCGGAGCAGAAAAATAGATCACTGAAAATTCACGGTTGATGATCTCTTTGGCAATACAGGTGGAAAGATAAGTCTTTCCGACACCTACATCCCCATAAAGGAAGAGATTGTGAAATTCTGTTCCAAAGCTGTCAACAAAATGACGACAGATCTCTAAAGTATTTTCCATCGCCTCCCGGGCAGAACGTCCGGTTTTTTTATCGTAATGTGAACGAGAGTAATAGTCAAGCCTGAAATTTGAAAAATCTGCATCTTCAGGGATTTTTTTTATGTTCGACTGCTCATAAAGCAGTTCTATGATGGCTTTTTTAAAGCAATGACATTTTTCATTACCGATATAACCGGTATCCTTGCAGTCGGGACATTCATAAACCGGTTCAAGGTAATTTTCCGGATAGCCGGCAGATGTCAGAAGCTTTTTTTTACTTGCACGAAGAAGGGCAAGTTCTTCTTTCAGGGAAGAAAGGGCAGTGGGATCTCCGTTGAGGAGCTTCTTTCCGTACTGGACAGAAAGAATGGAAATAGAGTCATCCAGTGACTTGAACTCAGGAAGCTTTGTATAGACTTCCTCATAGCGTGCAGTCTGGATGTCGTGGCTCTTCAACTGTCTTTTTTCATATTCACGCATGATGGCATGATACTGTGCATTTCTTAATCCCATGGGATGTCTCCTTTTAAATTGCTTTTGGTTCCTGGTACCGGGTTGAAGGTTTCAAAACCAGGTGGTATTTCCAATCTTTAATTACTTTTCAGCAACTGGGCTTCTAAAGAGTCCATATCATAACTCCGGCGTTCAAAGTTATTCAGGTTCTTTGTATTTGGCTGCCTTGGGGCAGCAGCTCTGCGGCTGCTGCGTTCCTTCTGATACTGCTCGTCCAAAGCGGCAATATCCTGAAGATGGCGGACACCCTGCTCATACCAGCGGGTCAGGATACGGTCTGCATATTCAAAACTTGGCTGATGCGTTGCAGAAATCGTCCGGCGGCAGGCCTCCTGGATGATGTCGGCTTCAAAGCAGTACTGCTCTGCCCATTTATTAATGAAAGCAAGCTCAGAAGTTGCCGGTCCGCGGTTCTTGATTCCGAAGGCATTCAGGACAGTATAGCAGTTGCGGTTATAAACGGCAGACTGTTCCTTTGCCTGTGAGACCGTGCTGATCCCGTCCTTTGCCCATGCAATGGCAACCTTCTGTATATAGTGCATACTTTTATGCCCGCTTTCCACGCACGTCTCAAGCAGATATTCAATCAGGGAAGAGGACATATGAAGTTCATTGTAAAAATATGTAATCATATCGACATCCGTATGCGAAAGCGTCTTTCCGAGGTATTGCTCTGCAATAAAGAACAGAGATTTTAATTCTTTCTGTGAACGGAACGCATCCATGGCGATCGGTTCAGAGGAAGTACCGGAGAAAGAAGAATCCGGGGAAGACTCGAAAGTTCCGGAAGATTCATCAGGTACTGTTCCGAAAACGTTCATAACAGAAGCAGGCTCTTCCATACTGTCTGTCAGTTCCTGTGAAGAGGAACCCGGAGAAAACGCTGATGCATCTTCTGTATCAGAGGACAAAAGCTCGATTCCTGAAATACTTCCATCCGCATCTTTCGTGAGACGGAGCAGTCCGGTGGACTCCCAGTAACGGAAAGCACGAAGGACGTCATTCTCCGTATTGTTCAGGCAGTCAGCGATCATGGAAACCGTCAGGACAGAACCCGGCTCGTTCAGATAACGAAGAAGCAGCAAATATACTTTTACAAATTCCCCGTTGGCACTGACCATATAATGATCTATAAATTCATTCGGCAAGATGGTTGCATTTGCCTGAAACCGATTCTTTAACTTCAATCTCTTCATGACGTTATCCCACTTTCTATTTTATCTCTTTTGTCAAACTGCTCCGACATCTTATAGGTGTGATTATTATAGCATTTTCCGAAACTGTTAAAAAGGACTTTTAAGTGGGTAAATCCCCCTTTTTTGTAGATAACTATGTGGAAAACCGGGGGAAAACTCGTAGAAAATGTGAATATCTCTGATCAAAAGTCAGTGTGGCAGGTGCAAAATGCGGACATTTCCGGTTGAAAGCCAGTGGGACAAGCAAAACCCGGCAGAAGCTACAGTCCGAAGATCCTGTACTCTGCCGGGGAATATCCGCCTGGGCGGGATTATTTTAAGATGTCTTCACCAATCTTCACTACATCTCCGGCACCCATGGTGATCAGCAGATCACCGGACTTGCAGTTCTCTTTCAGAAATGCCTCGATCTCTGCAAAGCTTGGATAGTAGTGTGTGTCCGTTCCGAGTTTTGCGGCTTCTTTGGCAAGGTCGGAAGAGGAAATACCAAGGGTATCCGTCTCACGGGCAGCATAGATATCTGCGAGGACCAGATGGTCGGTATGAGAGAGGGCTTCTGCAAATTCATGGAAGAAAGCCTTGGTACGAGTGTAAGTATGCGGCTGGAATACGCACCATATTTCATTGTGTGGATAATGCTGTGCAGCCTTGAGGGTAGCAGCAATCTCCGTCGGATGATGTGCATAATCGTCCACAACGGTCACACCGTTAAAAGTTCCCTTGTATTCAAATCTGCGGTCTGTTCCGCTGAAGGATAAAAGTCCTTTTCTGATCGTATCCATCGGAATACCGAGCAGCTCTGCTGTTGCAATGGCAGCCAGGGCATTGGATACATTATGGTCACCGGTCACGGAAAGCTGAACGCGTCCACAGGAAGTATTGTGCTTTAATAACTCAAAGGAAACAAATCCTTTTTCATCATACTGGATCTCAGTTGCACTGTAATCAAATTCTGCAGAAGAACCGTAAGTGATAACATTGCAGTCCAGTCCTTCATAGATCTCCTGGTAATCCTTGATGTCTCCGTTGATGATCAGAGTTCCATCAGAAGGAAGTAAGGCACTGAACTGGTGGAACGAATGACGGATATCCTCCAGATCCTTGAAGAAATCAAGATGATCCTCTTCAATATTAAGGATGACACTGATCTTCGGATAAAAATGAAGGAAACTGTTCGTATATTCGCAGGCTTCTGTGATAAAATTCCCGGACTTTCCTACCCGGATATTTCCACCGATCGTCTTCAGGATGCCGCCTACAGAAATGGTCGGGTCCATATCTGCTGCAAGAAGTACCTCGGAGATCATGGAAGTAGTTGTGGTCTTTCCGTGAGTACCGGATACGGCAATCGGAGTATCATAATTTTTCATAAGCTGCCCTAAAAGCTCCGCACGGGTCAGCATCGGAATCTTCTTGCCGACAGCTTCCATCAGTTCCGGGTTACTCTTGTTGATCGCTGCTGTATAAACGACGCAATTAATATCATCTGTAATATTTTCGGCACACTGTCCATAATGAATCACTGCACCTTCAGATTCCAGCTTTTTCGTCAGAGGTGATTCTTTTGCATCGGATCCTGATACAGTGAAGCCTTCTTCAAGAAGAATCTCTGCCAGCCCGCTCATGCTGATACCGCCAATGCCGATAAAATGAATGTGGATCGGTTTTTGAAAATTGATCTTATACATAGATATTCCCTTCTTTTCATAAACTTAGTAGTATAAAAAATTCTGCAAAAGCACTCAGAACAGATGGTACTTTTGCGGATTCAGGCAAAAAAATGCCTTTTTTAGTCATAAAATAGCGTTGTCTTCTATATTATACTATATATACAAAAAAATTAAAGGAGATATTTTTGGTGGAAATTGATAAAAAAAGAAAAAAAGAAAGAAAAAAATTGTAAAAAATGTTTGCGTAGCAAGAAATTATGCTATAATAGGTATAACTTACTAGAAATGAGGTGACAGAATGTATAAGAAAGAAATGATTGCCATGTTGCTTGCGGGAGGACAGGGCAGTCGGCTTGGTGTACTTACGTCGAAGGTCGCAAAACCTGCTGTAGCTTTTGGCGGAAAGTACCGTATTATTGATTTCCCGTTGAGTAACTGCATTAATTCGGGAATTGACACTGTCGGAGTACTGACCCAGTACCAGCCCCTGCGTCTGAATACGCATATCGGGATCGGAATCCCGTGGGATCTGGACCGGAATGTAGGAGGAGTATCCATTCTCCCACCGTATGAGAAGAGTTCCAACAGTGAGTGGTATACAGGAACAGCGAATGCAATTTATCAGAATCTGAACTATATGGAGACTTATAATCCGGATTATGTACTGATCTTATCAGGTGACCATATTTATAAGATGGATTATGAAGTGATGCTGGATTTCCACAAGGCAAATCATGCAGATGTAACGATTGCAGCCATGCCGGTACCAATCGAAGAGGCAAGCCGTTTCGGAATCGTGGTGACGGATAAAGAGAACCGGATCAAAGAGTTTGAGGAAAAGCCGGAGAAGCCCAGCAGTAATCTTGCATCCATGGGAATCTACATATTCAGTTGGCCGGTTTTACGGGATGCACTGATCAAGCTGAAGGATCAGCCAAACTGCGATTTCGGAAAGCACGTGATTCCGTATTGCCACAGCAAGGGGGACAGGCTTTTTGCATATGAGTATAACGGCTATTGGAAAGATGTGGGAACCTTAAGTTCTTACTGGGAAGCAAATATGGAACTGATCGATATCATTCCGGAGTTTAATCTTTATGAAGAATACTGGAAAATCTATACGAACAGTGCGAACCTGCCGCCACAGTATATTTCAGAACAGGGGGTAGTGGACAAGTGTCTGATTGGTAATGGTTCTGAAATCTATGGTGAAATACACAGTTGTGTGGTCGGAGGAAGTGTGACTATTGGAAAGGGAACGGTGATCCGGGATTCGATCATCATGCAGGGTGTTACGATCGGTGAAAACTGCGTGATCGATAAAGCAATCATAGCAGAGGATACGGTGATCGGAGACGAAGTTTCCATTGGAATCGGCAGTGAAGCACCGAATAAACTGAAGCCGAATATTTACAGTGGCGGACTGGCAACGATCGGTGAGAAATCCGTGATACCATCCGGTGTGCAGATCGGAAAAAATACAGCCATCAGCGGTGTTACATCAGCGGAGGATTATGTTGGCGGAGTACTTGAGAGCGGAGAGACATTGATAAAGGCAGGTGAAAGAGTATGAGAGCAGTAGGAATTATTCTGGCAGGCGGGAATAGCAGGAAGATGCGGGAACTGACTTCCAAGCGTGCGGCAGCCGCCATGCCGATTGCAGGCAGTTATCGTGCCATTGATTTTACGCTGAGCAATATGACAAATTCTCATATTCAGAAAGTTGCAGTGCTTACTCAGTATAATGCAAGATCCCTGAATGAACATCTCAATTCTTCCAAGTGGTGGGATTTTGGCAGAAAGCAGGGAGGCCTGTATGTATTTACGCCAACGATCACGGACGATAATGGATACTGGTACCGCGGAACGGCAGACGCGATTTATCAGAATCTTGATTTCCTCAGGAAATGCCATGAGCCATACGTGATCATCACTTCAGGGGATGCAGTCTATAAGATGGATTATAATAAAGTCCTGGAATATCATATTGCAAAGAAAGCGGATATTACAGTGGTCTGCAAAGAACTTGCACCGGATGAGGATGCGACCCGGTTCGGAACCGTAAAGATGAATGAGTCCTGCAGGATCGAAGAATTTGAGGAAAAACCGGTAGTTGCAAGATCACAGACTGTTTCAACCGGGATTTATGTGATTCGCAGAAGACTGCTGATCGATCTGGTAGAGCAGTGTGCAGAAGAGGAACGGCATGATTTTGTAACAGATATCCTGATTCGTTACAGGAATGTAAAGAAGATTTATGGTTATAAAATGGGAACTTACTGGAGTAATATCTCAACAGTAGATGCTTATTATAAGACGAATATGGACTTCCTGAAGCCAGAGGTAAGAAAGTATTTCTTCAAGGAATTACCGGCAGTTTATTCAAAAGTGAGCGATCAGCCGCCGGCAAAATATAATCCGGGTGCTGTGGTAAAGAACAGCCTGGTCGGAAGTGGAAGTATCATCAACGGCACAGTGGAAAATTCCGTGATATTTAAGAAAGTATTTGTGGGAAATAACTGTGTGATCAAAAATTCGATCATTCTCAATGATGTGTATCTTGGGGATAATACCTATATTGAGAACTGCATCGTGGAAAGCAGGGATACGATCCGTGCAAATACAAGGCACGTCGGAGAAAACGGGGTCAAAGTTGTCGTAGAAAAGAATGAGAGATATGCATTATAGTTCAGAAAATGCTTATGAGAAAAGGAGAACGTAACTATGCAGATTACAGATGTACGTGTGCGGAGAGTAGCAAAAGAGGGGAAACTGAAAGCTGTAGTTTCTATTACGATCGATGATGAATTTGTAGTTCATGATATCAAGGTCATCGAAGGTGAAAAGGGCTTGTTCATTGCGATGCCGAGTAAGAAGGCAATGGATGGAGAGTACCGGGATATTGCACACCCGATCAATTCGGGAACAAGGGAAAAAATCCAGTCAACGATCCTCGGAAGATATGAAGAAGCTCTGGAAAAGGAACCTGAAGAGGAAGTACAAGAGGCATAATGCATAACGGTTGATCAGAAGAACGGAAATAAATGTGGTGTGTAAATGAAGTGAAAGCCGGAGAACAGAAGCAGTCAGGTTCTCCGGCTTTTATCTTTATGTTAATAGAAGTTTAATACGGACTATTTGGGCTGAAAATATGGTACTGATTTTAAAGGACTTTCCCCGCAGACAGCGGATATTCTTCCGGAACCGGCAGTGTAAATTCCATTTTTTTACCTGTTACAGGATGGCGGAAACTGAGCCGGAATGCACAGAGGAGCAGCTTCGGGGAGGAAGTTCCTGTCAGGTTATATTTCCGGTCACCGATCAACGGATGTCCCATATGTGCCATTTGAACACGGATCTGATGATGCCTGCCGGTATCCAGATGAATTTTAAGCAAGGAACAGGAACTGCCGTCAGCAGTCGTTCCGGCTGCAAGTACCTTATAATGAAGTTTTGCAATCTTTGCCTGCGGTGTATCTTTGGAGCAGATGTGAGAGGTATTTGAGCGTGCATCTTTTACAAGATAATCGGTCAGATCCGCTTCTGCTTCAGAAGGAACTCCCTCTGCCACTGCAAGGTAATATTTGCCGAAACCGGAAGTTGTCAACTGTCGGGAAAGCTCTTTGGCGGACCGGGGAGTCTTGGCAAAAACCATCAGTCCCTCTACAGGCTGATCCAGCCGGTGAATCAGGGCGAGATAAGGTGAACGGGATTCTTTCCTGAGATGATTTTTTAAAATACTGACCAGGTCAGGCGTTCCGATTCGGTTCGTCTGTGCAGGAACACCGGAAGGCTTATGGCAGACCAGAATTTCCTGATCTTCAAAAAGAATCCGGGGAATTTTAGATAATGACATAGAAATACGTCCTTTCTTTGTTGTTTCTTGACAATTTTCGTGGCAGCGTCTAAACTGAATTATGATATAAATGAAAGAACAGGTCAAGCCTTTAAGGAGGAAATACCCTATTATGGATTATAAATGGGAACAATTTGGGGATGAAATAAAGCAATCAGTTCAGGATGCAGTGGAACGCGGCGATTTCAGCCGGCTGAATCAGACGGTAAATGACTCTGTGAGCAGAGCGGCAGATGCAATCTCACGGGGAATGAAAAATGGGGGCTGGTATCGTGATCCAAAAGCCAATAGCGGCCGGAATTCAGATCCCGGAATGGCAGGCAGCAGGAACGGGGCAGATGCCCCATGGAACAGAGGTGGACAGCAGAATGTCAGACCACAATATCCGGCACAAAGTCAGGTGCGTTATCTGAAAGGAACATCAGAAAAGATCGGAGGCGTCTTCCTTGCGGTGACAGGTGGAGTCTTTGGAACCGTGACACTTGCAGCAACGATCATCATGCTCGTAATGTTGGCGGTTACCACTGCCGAGGCAGCAACGATTGCCGGTACGCTGATCTGCGTATTTTTCTTTCTGATCTTTGCAGGAATGTTCGGGAAGGGAATCGGGATGGTAAGCCTGGTGAGCCGTTTCAGAAGTTATGTGAAAGTGATCGGTGAACGGGAGTTCTGTGATCTGGGAGAACTGGCAACAAGAACCGGACGGGATTTGAAAAAGATCCTCAAAGATGTGAAAAAAATGATTGGCAAAGGATGGTTCAGGCAAGGGCATCTGGATGAAAATGAGAAGTGTCTCATCGTCAGTGAGGATGCATGGAATCAGTACCGCAGCACGATGGAAAATATTCACAGGCAGCAGGCAGAAAAAGAAGCGGCCGAAGAAAGAATGAGGCAGGAATATGACAGCCTGACGCCGGAAATAAAAAAAGTAATCCAGACAGGAGACGAATTTGTAAAGCAGATCCGGGAGGCAAATAAAGCGATCCCCGGTGAAGAGATTTCAGCAAAGATTTCTCATATGGAAATGCTGGTGGATAAGATTTTTGACCGTGTAGAGCAGAATCCGGCATCAGTGGGAGATATCAGAAAGCTGATGGAGTATTATCTTCCGACTACGATCAAATTACTCCAGGCATATCAGGATCTGGATGCACAGCCGGTGCAGGGGGAAAATATCATTTCTTCTAAAAAGGAGATTGAGAAGACGCTGGATACTCTGAACAGGGCATTTGAAAAATTACTGGATGATTTATTTCAGGAAACTGCATGGGATGTATCTACGGATATTTCCGTACTGCATACCATGTTGGCACAAGAAGGACTGACAGAGGATGGTCTGAAAAAATAAAGAGCAGATGGAGGACGAAAAGATGAGTGATGAGTTTAAGGATGTGAGCACAGTTCCAACTCTGACGCTGGAGCCGTTCCAGCCGGAAGCGGAAAAGCAGGCTGTTGTAAAGACAGAGGAACCGCCGATGGATGAGACGATCCTGACCGAAGAAGAACGGAAGATGGTGGATGAATTTGCAAAGCAGATCGATCTGACCAATTCGGGTCTGGTACTTCAATATGGAGCTGGTACGCAGAAGAAGATGGCAGATTTCTCAGAGTCAGCACTGGAAAATGTAAAATCAAAAGATCTCGGTGAGGTGGGAGAACTTTTATCCGGTGTTGTAAAAGAACTGAAATCCTTTGATGAAGAGGAAGAAAAAGGGTTCTTTGGAATCTTTAAAAAAGCTTCCAACAAGATCGAATCCATGAAGGTGAAATATGCCAAGGCAGAGACGAATGTCAACGAGATCGTGAAAGTACTTGAATCCCATCAGGTGCAGATGCTGAAGGATGTTGCTCTGCTGGATAAGATGTATGAACTGAATCTGACCTATTTTAAAGAATTATCCATGTATATCCTGGCCGGAAAGAAGAAACTGGAAGAGGCGAGAAGTACCCAACTGGCAGAACTGATGGCGAAGGCAGAGCGGACCGGACTGCCCGAAGATGCCCAGGCTGCAAAAGATTTTGACGCAATGTGCAATCGCTTTGAAAAGAAACTGCATGACCTTGAGCTGACCCGTATGATCTCGATTCAGACAGCACCGCAGATCCGTCTTGTTCAGAATAATGATACACTGATGGTTGAAAAGATTCAGTCTACGATTGTAAATACGATTCCGCTCTGGAAGAGTCAGATGGTGCTTGCTCTTGGAGTGGAACATTCCACGCAGGCAGCCGCAGCACAGCGTCAGGTGACGGATATGACGAACGAACTGCTCAGGAAGAACGCAGAGAAACTGAAAATAGCAACCACAGAAACGGCGAAAGAATCAGAACGTGGTATTGTTGATATTGAGACACTGAAGGCAACAAATGAAACTCTGATCTCTACTTTGGATGAAGTGATGGCAATCCAGAAAGAGGGAAGAGAGAAACGTCAGGCAGCAGAGGCTGAACTGAAAGTGATGGAGCAGGATCTGAAGACAAAGCTGCTTGAGATCCACAGTTGATGACGGAACATTGGAGACACGCTTCGGATCCGCAGTTGGCAGGATCAGCAATTTCATGATGGAAAAGATAAGATTCTTGACACGTTCGGATTTATCAGTTAGAATCATCAATGACAGAAAGCGAAGAACGGGATTAGTAGATAGAATGAGTGCTTCAGAGAGGAGACGGTTGGTGTGAGTCTCCGCAGGAATCTATAGAACCGGCCCGGGAGCTGCTGTATGAAAATACAGCGTAGAGCCTGCGTTAAAGGCGAAGTGAGTGGATGATGTATGACAGATACATTATTAATTAGGGTGGTACCGCCGAGACATTCGGTCCCTATCGTGGGGCTGCGTGTCCCGGCGTTTTTCGTTTACGTGAGTAATGAGTAAAAAGGACAGAGAAGGAGAAGTACGATGGCAAAGAAATTAGTACAGAATATCACTGCCAGGGAAGAAGATTTCGCACAGTGGTATACAGATGTAGTGCGTGAGGCAAAATTATGTGATTATTCAGGCGTAAAAGGTTGCATGAATTATCTCCCGAATGGGTATGCATTATGGGAGAATATCCAGAAGGAACTGGATGCACGTTTTAAAGAGACAGGTGTAGAAAATGTATATCTTCCGGTTATGATCCCGGAAAGTCTTCTTCAGAAAGAAAAGGATCATATTGAAGGATTTGCACCGGAAGTTGCATGGGTGACTCATGGAGGAACAGAACCGTTACAGGAAAGATTCTGTATCCGCCCGACATCTGAGACACTGTTCTGCGATGTGTGGAGC
>OLQL01002628.1_pt1 | contig 12022 bp, 7 predicted proteins | sample 1672971 | NCBI WGS metagenome assembly OLQL01 (sample SAMEA3136742, study PRJEB25190) | human gut metagenome | biome: human gut; feature: human-associated habitat; material: faeces | place: Austria | collected 2013
CCCGCCGCATGATCAACGAACTGCTCAAATACCCCGAGGACTCCGCCGGCGGCGTCATGACCACCGAGCTGATGGAGCTGCGCCCCGACTGGACCGTGGCCCAGGCCATGGACGCCATCCGCAAGAACGGCTTTGACAAGGAGACCATCAACAACTGCTACGTCACCGACCGTGACCGCACCCTCATCGGCGTCGTCTCCCTGCGCGCACTGGTCCTCTCGAAGGATCCGCAGAACGAGATCATCCGCGACATGATGGATGACAACGTCGTCAGCGTTGCCACCACCACCGACCAGGAGGACGTCTCCCAGATGTTCGAGAAGTACGGCTACCTGGCTATTCCCGTTGTGGACAACGAGAAGCGTCTGGTCGGTATCGTCACCATCGACGACGCTATCTCGATCATGCAGGACGAGGCCAGCGAAGATATCGCCAAGATGAACGCTATCGGCCCGTCGGACAAGCCCTATTTTAAACAGTCTATGTGGGATCTGTACAAAAGCCGTGCGCCGTGGCTGCTGTTCCTGATGATTTCCTCCACCTTCTCCAGCATGGTCATCCGCGGGTATGAGGATGCCCTCGCCGCCGTGACGGTGCTGACCGCCTACATCCCGATGCTGACCGACGCAGGCGGCAACGCGGGCAGCCAGAGTACTTCCACCATCATCCGCGGCCTGGCCGTCGGTGACATTGAGCCCCACGACCTGCCGAAGATTCTGTGGCGCGAGTTCCGCATTGCCATCCTCTGCGGCGGCACGCTGGCGCTGTGCAACTTTGCCAAACTGATTTTCCTGGACGGCATCAAAGCTCCTGTGGCAGCGGTCGTCTGCCTGACGCTGGTCTGCACGATCATCCTGTCCCAGCTGATCGGCGGCCTGCTGCCTGTTGTGGCCGAAAAGTTCAAGATGGACCCGGCCGTCATGGCGTCGCCGCTTATCACCACCATCGTCGATACAACGACGCTGCTGGTCTATTTCAACATTGCACGGGTTTTGCTGAAAATTTAAATTTTGGACACCGTGTTCAAAATTGTAGGTTGTACCACACCTTTGGGTGTGGTACAATTTTTTTAGAGAAAAGGCCTTTCCCTGAGGGGGAAGGTGCCCCGAAAGGGCGGATGAGGGGTAGACTTCCCGCAGCAATCCATTACCGGGCTATGGCGGAACCGCCGCCCCTTATCAGTCAGCGGTCGGGGCCGCTGACAGCTTCCCCCAGGGGGGAAGCCATCCTTACAATAGGAGACTTTCATCATGAATATGCAGGATTTTTACACCGGGCACGCCTTTGGTGCGTATGAATTTTTCGGGGCGCATACCTATTTCGGCGGCACACATTTTGCAGTTTGGGCACCGTCCGCGCAGCATATCGCCGTCGAGACCGAGATCGGCACCTTTGACCTGCACCGCACCCAGTCCGCCGTGTGGGAATGCGACGCCCCCGGTGTGAACGCGGGTATGGTCTACCAGTATTGGGTGCGCGGCGCAAACGGCCAGAGCGTGGCCCACTGCGACCCCTACGGCACGGCTATGACGCTGCGCCCCGACGGCCGCAGCATCGTGTCCGACCGCCCGCAGGGCTTTGACGACGACCAATGGATGCAGGCACGCACAAAATGCTTCGATAAACCGCTGAATATCTACGAGGTCCATGCCGGAAGCTGGCGGCAGAAGGAGGACGGCAGCTGGTATACCTACGCCGAACTGGCCGAGCTGCTGCCCGCCTACTGCAAGGAGAACGGCTTCACCCACATTGAACTCATGCCCCTGGCCGAGCACCCCTTCGACGGCAGCTGGGGCTACCAGATCACCGGCTTTTTTGCCCCCACCAGCCGCTACGGCACGCCGGACGAGCTGGCCGAATTTGTCAACGCCTGCCACAAGCAGGGCATCGGCGTTATTCTGGATTTTGTACCGGTACACTTTGCCGTGGACGCCTACGGCCTGAAAGAATTTGACGGTACACCGCTGTATGAGTACCCGGCAGCCGCTGTGGGCCAGAGCGAGTGGGGCAGCTGTAACTTCATGCACTCCCGCGGTGAGATTCAGTGCTTCATCCAGTCCTGCGCCGATTACTGGCTGCGGGTGTTCCACGCCGACGGCCTGCGCATGGACGCGGTGTCCCGGCTCATCTACTGGCAGGGCGACCCGAACCGCGGCGTCAATGGCTCGACGCTGGACTTTTTGAAGGGCATGAACTGCGGTTTGCAGCAGCGCCACCCCACGGCCATCCTGATTGCCGAGGACTCCACCAGCTTCCCGAAAGTGACCGCGCCGGTCGAGTACGGCGGCCTGGGCTTTGACTACAAGTGGGATCTGGGCTGGATGAACGATACCCTAGACTACTTTAAAAAGACCCCGGACGAGCGGCGGGAGAACTTGGGCAAGCTGACCTTCTCGATGATGTACGCCTGGAATGAGCACTACATCCTGCCCTTCAGCCACGACGAGAACGTCCACGGCAAGGCGACCATCGTGCAAAAAATGTACGGCGACTACGAGGGCAAGTTCCCCCAGGCGCGGGCGCTGTACCTGTACATGGCTATCCACCCGGGCAAGATGCTGGACTTTATGGGCAACGAATTCGCGCAGCTGCGCGAGTTTGACGAGAGCCGCGAGCAGGACTGGATGGTGCTGAAGTACCCGAGCCACGACGATTTCCACCGCTACCGCAAGGCGCTGAACGAGGCGTACTGCGCCAACGAGGCGTTCTGGAGTCGTGAGTATGACCCGGCGGCGTTCCAGTGGCTGGACTGTCGGCACCCCGAGCTGGACGCCTGTGCCATCTGGCGTGAGGGCCATGACGGCGCGGTGCTGGCGGCGTTCAACTTCGGCGATACGGAGCTGAAAGAGTACGAGCTGACACTGCCCCGCGCAGGCAGGCTGACGCCGATTCTGGACACGGATTGGCAGTGCTTCGGCGGCCAGACCGAGAAGCCGAAGCGGCTTGTGGGCAAGGCGTGCGAAGGCAAGCTGAAGCTGACGCTGGCACCGTTCAGCGGGCGGCTGTATAAGTTGGTATAACTGCATATAAAAAGGCCGCGCCTTTCCCGATACAGGATGGGCGCGGCCTTTTGCTGTGCGGTAGGGGCCGGGCATGCCCGGCCCGTAACTTTGCCGTTGCAACCCCTTTTGCGGTAGATTTGCAGGGAGGGGTCTTGACCCCTCCGCGGCGGGCAGAGGGCTGGTCGCCCTACAAGCGCCCGTGAACGGGGTGTCTGCGTCACCCGCGGGTCGTCGGGGATGCCGACTCCTACAGAGCGATGATTTAATGCGTTTCGCGGCCTTGCCTTCAGCGCAAGACCGCCCTTTTGCTATCCCAATACTCCTCCACGATCTCACTTTCCACAAACGGCTCCTTGACCCCATTGCGCTCTATCGTCGTCTCGTGGCCTTTGCCTAAAATCGCCACGATATCCCCGGGCTGGGCGTGGGCCAGCGCGTAGTAAATGGCCTGCCGCCGGTCCGGTATCTCGGCAAAGGGGGTGGCCGGGTTGCCAAGTTTCAGCCCCGCCCGGATATCCGCCAAAATATGCTCCACCGGCTCACTGCGGCTGTTGTCCTCGGTAATGACGCAGAAATCCGCCAGCCGGGCGCAGACGGACCCCATACCGAACCGCCGCAGCCGGCTCCGCTCGCCACCGCAGCCGAACACCGCCACCAGCCGCGCCGGGGTGTAGGCCCGCAGCGTGCGCAACAGGCTCTCGGCGGCGGCCTCGTTGTGGGCGTAGTCAATCAGCACCGTGAACGGTGCGTCCACGGCCACAGGCTCCACCCGGCCCTGCACCACGGCGGCGGCCAGCCCCCGGCGTATCGCGTCCTCGCCCGCGCCCAGCACCCGCGCTGCGGCCAGGGCAGCCAGGGCGTTCTGCACGCTGAACGCCCCGGGCATCCCCACGGTGTACCGCACACCGTCCACCGTGAAGGCCGCGCCCAGCCGACCGCCCTCCCGTGTCAGAGTAAAATTGCTATCGGCCCGCACATCGGCCCCGGGGGCGGTGCCGTAGGTTACGACGCGGCAGGGGACGCCGTCCACGATTTTCCCCACCCAGGGGTCGTCGATGTTGAAAACTCCCGCGCGGCACTGCTGAAACAGCGCAGCTTTCCAGTGCAGATACTCGGCAAAATCCGCGTGCTCGCCGGGGCCGATGTGGTCGGGCGACAGGTTCGTGAACACGCCCACGTCAAACTCTATCCCCGCCGCGCGGTCAAACTTCATCCCCAGGCTTGAAACTTCCATCACGCAGGCGTCGCAACCGTCGTCGGCCATGCGGCGCAAAAGCGCCTGCAAGTCACAGCTTTCCGGCGTTGTGTGGTTCAAATCGTGGCGATGGCCGGGCCAGCAGACGCCGTTGGTGCCCACCAACCCGACCCGCCGCCCATCGGCCTGCAAAATGGCCGCCAGCAGGTGGGCCGTCGTCGTCTTGCCCTTCGTGCCGGTCACGCCGATCATCGTCATGGCGCGGGCCGGTTCACCGCAGAGCCGCGCCGCCAAAACCGCCATCATGCGGCGTGGGTTTTCCGTCTCTACCACGGCCGCGCCCACGTCCGGGGGCGGCCCCGCGCACAGCACCGCCACAGCCCCGGCGGCCACGGCCTGGGCCGCAAACTGCCGCCCGTCGGTGTGGCGGCCCGGCAGGCAGACAAACAGCGCCCCCGGCCCGGCACAGCGGGAATCACAGCAGAGCGCCGTCACCTCGGTCAGGGCATTGCCCCGCACAAGCTGGCAGTCGGTGTTCTGGATAAGCCGCCGCAGATCCATTTGGCATCACGCTCCAAAAAACTGTTCGTACCAAATCAAAAAACTGTACACGCACCAGATCTGCCGCCAGCAGTCGCCGCCGTGCAGGTGGTGGTTCAACATAGTATGCAGCAGCCGCACATTAAAGAACTCTCCGGCTGCCGGGCGGCTGAATACGGCCCGCACCCGGCTGGTGTACGGCTCCTGCCGCAGCCAGTCCCGCACCGGCACCGGGAAACCCAGCTTTTTCCGGGCGGCAGCCGACGGGGGCAGTGTGCGGGCCGCAGCCTGGCGCAGGGCAATTTTTGTCATGCGGGCGTTGGCCTTGACGGCGGCGGGCAGCGCGGCGGCCAGGGCAAAGACTTCTTTATCAAGGTAGGGCACCCGCAGCTCCAGGCTGTGGGCCATGCTCATTTTGTCGGCTTTCAGCAAAATATCCCCGGCCAACCAGAGCTGCAGATCTACCTGCTGCATCCGGGTCACAGGGTCCTGATCCTCGGTCATGTCCCAGCTGGATTCGGTCAGGCAGACCGGGTCGCCGTCGCCCTCGTACCCGGGCAGCAGGCGGCGCTTTTCCCGCTCGGTCAAAAGCGCCGTGGGGCCAAAGTAGCGTTCTTCTAAACTTAACCCCCGCCGCACAAGAAAATTTACCCCCGGCCCGGGCGGCAGCAGGCTGGCAGCGGCCCCCAGCCCGCCCCGCAGCCAGGGCGGCAGGCGGTTATACCACCGCGCAGTGAAGGGGTCGCGGTAGATGTTATACCCGCCGAACAGCTCGTCCGCGCCCTCGCCCGAGAGGACGACCTTCACATCCCTGGCGGCCTCACGGTTCAAAAAGTAGAGCGCCACGGCGGCCGCGTCGGCCATCGGCTCGTCCATGTGGTACTGCACAGCGGGTACGGCGTCCCAGAACTCGCCGGGGCTGATGCACCGCACCCGGTTCCGCAGCCCCAAATTCCGCGCCAGCGCCCGGGCGGGGAAGGACTCGTCGTACTTCGGCTCTGCGTAGGAAATCGTGTAGGTCCGCGCGGGCCGGGCCAATGCCGTGAGGTAGGCCGAGTCCACCCCGCCGGAGAGGAACCCCGCGACCTCGACGTCGGCAATTTTGTGGGCCTCGGCACTTTGGCGCAGCACGGCTTCCAGCTCATCGGGGGCGGGCGGCGTATCGCCTGGCAGGAAGGCGGGCTGTACCCACCGCGTGGTGCGCACGATCCCCTCGGAAAATTCCAGAAAATGCCCTGGCAGCAGCTTTTGCACCCCGGCAAAAAACGTGTCCCGCCCCGGGGAATACTGGCAGGATAAGTAGAGCGGCAGCTGCGCGGTGTTGAGTTGCTTTTCAAACGAGGGATGATCCAGAAACGCCTTGATCTCGCTGGCAAACAGCAGCGTGCCATCGGCGCAGCGGCAGTAGTAGAGCGGCTTTATGCCGAACATATCACGGGCGCAGAAAAGCACCTGCGCCCGGCGGTCCCACAGCGCAAAGGCGAACATCCCCCGCAGCCGGGGGAGCAGCTCGCGGCCCCACTGCTCCCACCCGTGCAGCAGCACCTCGGTGTCGGTGCGGGTGGTAAAGGTGTGGCCCAGGGCGGTCAGCTCGGTGGTCAGTTCGCGATAGTTGTAGATTTCGCCGTTGAACACGACGACGAAATTTTTATCCTCGCTGTACAGCGGCTGTGCGCCGCCCTGCAAATCAATGATGGCCAGGCGGCAGTGGCCCAGCGCGGCGGGTCCCTCCACAAACGTTCCCTGACCGTCCGGCCCGCGGTGGGCGATGCGCGCCAGCATCGGGACCAGCGCTGCGGCGTCCGCCCGGGCGGGGGAGATAAAACCGGCAATTCCGCACATATTCCAGCATCCTTTCCCGGCAGTGCAACCTGCCGTTACCGTTTTGTACACTTGACTTGCTGGCATTTTACCACACGCTGTGGTAAAATTATGTCAAATCAAAGCGGAAAGCAGGTGAGCCTGTGACACTGGGGCAGAATATCCAAACAGCACGCAGGGCCAAGGGCCTGAGCCAGGAGGCATTGGCCGAGCGCATCGGCGTCAGCCGCCAGGCCCTGGGCAAGTGGGAGAAGGACACCGCCCTGCCGGGGCTGGACAATTTGCAGGTGCTGGCGGCCGAACTGGGCACCGGCGTGGATGCCCTGCTGGGCGCAGAGCAGGCCGACCCCGCCGCGCCTGCCGTGACGCTGGATGCACTGCGGGACCTGCTGGCCGCCCGCGACGCCGAGGAAAAGCGCCGCCGCAGGCTGTGGGGCTGCGCCGGGGGCGCGGCGGTCGTTATCCTGGCCGGGCTGCTGGCGGCGGTGGCCTGGCAGTATGAGCGGCAGATCGCCGCGCTGAACCAGAACTATGCGGCCATCCAGTCCAGCTACGCGGCCCAGCAGGCAGAACTTTCGGCGCAGATCTCCGAATTGCAGGACGCCGTGCGGATGGACGAGGCCACCGTGCTGGACTGGCGCTGGCTGCCTGCCGATAAGCTGCACAGGGACGCGGCGGGCAGCTGGATGCCTGTGCAGGTGCAGGTCACGCCGCGCACAGCCGCCGCGGGCACGACCGCACGGCTGGCCGTGCGCTGCGGTGATGATACGCGGCTGTACGATATGACCGCCGCGCCCGATGGCAGCTTTGCGGCAGGCGGTATCGTTTTTACGGTGGGCAGCACCTATGAATTGAGCGTGCAGTGGACCGCTGATGGTACGACCACCAGTGAGGGCTTAGGCACGGTGGACTTCAACGACGAAATGACTGAGCCGACGATTGTCTGGGGTGCGGCGGGCAGCAGCCTGGATTTCGGGTACTACATCAACCGGGTCAACGGCAAGCGGTATCTGACCCTGACCTGCTACCCGGTGGAACTTCAGGTGGACGCCCCGCCGTGGATGCAGATTGCGAAGGTGGAAATAGACCTGCGCTTGAGCGGCGACGCCGGCGAACCTACCGCCACCGCCGCGCTGGAATGCGAGGGTGAGTACAGCTACGGCAGCTCCGCCCGCACCGAGAGCGTCTGGAATGGCACGTTTTACGATGATGCCGTCATCAACGGCTGGGAGTACGACGGCGATGCCGCGCCCAAATACGTTGTGCGGGTGACGGACAGTAATGGCGGAGTATGGACGGAGGAAATGCCGCTGACGGAGAAATAATGTGCCTTCCCCCTTGAGGGAAGGTGCCCGAGGCCCCGACCGAGGGCGGATGAGGGGCAACCTTGCCAACAGAACCCATTTGCCGGGCGGCTGTGGTATACCTGCCCCTCATCCGGCCCTGCGGGGCCACCTTCTCCCCTTGGGAGAAGGCAAAAAGAATAAACGCCCCCTTGCCGCATACACTAGCGGTAAGGGGGAATTTCTATGCCGCAGATATTGCCGGTGCTGCTGGGCGGGGATGCCAATGTCTACGGTATGGCCCGCAGCTTTTATGAGACATACGGCGTGCGCAGCCTGGCCGTCTGCCGCCGTGCGCTGCCTGCGCTGGCCCACAGCCGTATTGTGCAGGTGGCCGCCCAGGACCCAGCGTTTGAGCGGGACAGCGTTTTCACCGCCACGCTGCTGGGCCTGGCCGAGCAATACCCCGGCCGAACGCGGCTGCTCATCTCCTGCGCCGACGGCTACACCCAGATTATGGCCCGCTGTGCCGCTGAACTGCGGGGGACGTACCGCTTTGCCTGCCCGCCACCCGCCGCGCTGGCCCTGGCCGATAAACAGCAGTTTGCCGCCGCCTGCCGCGCCGTGGGCCTGCGCACGCCGCAGAGCATAACAGTATACCCGGGGGACATTGTGCTCGAGCTGCCATTCGGCTGGCCGGTCGTCGTCAAGCCTGCTGACTCGCCCGCCTGGTGGAACTGCCATTTCCCGGGCAAGCGCAAGGTCTATCTGGCCCGGGATGCCGCCGAATTACAGGAGATTTTGTCCGCAGCCGCCCGCAGCAGCTACCGCGGGGCCATGCTTTTGCAGGAGCACATCCCCGGCCCGGATACGCGGCTGGGGGTCGTGAACGCCTACTGCGCCGCCGACGGCAGTGTGCCGTGGCTTGTGCAGGGGCAGCCCCTTTTGCAGGAGCGTACACCCGAGGGCATTGGCAACTACGCCGCTGTGCTGGTGGAACCCGCCCGGCAGGACACCGCCTTGCTGGAGGCTCTGCGTGGCCTTTTGCAGACGGCGGGCTGGCGCGGCTTTGCCAATTTTGATTTGAAATACGACCGCCGCGGCGAGCCGGTGCTGTTTGAACTGAACCCCCGGCAGGGCCGCGCGGCTTATTACTGCGATGCTGCCGGTGCTCCGCTGGCCCGGCCTTTGGTGGAGGATCTGCTGTTCGGCGGTCCGGTCACGCCGCCCGCCCTGCGCCCGGCGGTGTGGTACACGGCCCCCTGGGGCGTGGTGCGCCGCCATTGCCCCAACAAGCTGCTCCTGCGCCGTGCCGCCCTCCTGCGACGCCGCGGGCGCGGGTATCCCCATTTATTGGCCCCGGGGGAGGGGATGGCAAGGCAGATTTGGTTTGCGGCAAGGCAGGCGGGATACGGCAGAAAATTACGAAAGAATGGGGGCTGAATCCATGTGCGGCATCGTCGGCTTTACCACCGCCGCCGGGCATGACCCGGCGGCGGCCAAACGCACGGCGCAGGCTATGGCGGACCTCATCCGCCACCGCGGGCCGGACGGCGAGGGCTACTACGCCGACGCCTACGCCGCGCTGGGCCATCGGCGGCTGTCCATCATCGACCTTGCAGGCGGCGGTCAGCCGATGTTCAACGAGGACGGCACCCTTGTCGTCGTGTTCAACGGCGAAATTTATAACTACAAGGCCCTGCACGCCGAGCTGACGGCCCGGGGCCATACCTTTGCCACCGACTCCGACACCGAGGTGCTGCTCCACGGCTACGAGGCCTGGGGCGGCGACCTGCCCAAGCACCTGCGCGGGATGTTCGCCTTTGCCCTGTGGGACCGCACGGCCGAGACATTGTTCTGCGCCCGCGACCTCTTTGGCATCAAGCCGCTGTACTACTACAAAAAGGGCGATGTACTGTTGTTTGCCAGCGAGATAAAGGCCTTTCTGGCCCACCCGGCCTTTGAAAAGCGGCTAAACGAAGCCCGCCTGCCCGATTGGCTCAGCATGGAGTACCTGCCCGACGATGAGACGATGTTTTTGGGCGTGTACGAGCTGCCGCCCGCCCACACGCTGACCTGGCATGATGGCCGCCTCTTCACGTCAATGTTCAGGCCAAAGCCCATAAAAAGGGTTCCGCCTGTCTCCTCATAGACACGGTTCTGAACCGCCATCAGCTCCTCTATGGTTTTCGCCTGATCAATGGCATCCAAGTAGGGCTGAATGGGGGCAATTCCCTCCGCATTTCTTGCCTCGATATTGAGAATATTCCGGTAGAAGTTGACGATCTTCTTCTCCCCTTCTGTTTTTGCGCCGCCGTCAACCAGTTCCTGAATGATCCCGGCAATCTCCTCGTCCACCTTTGCGCCCAAGTCATAGAAGGCACTGGCCCCCAGGTAACCCGGCCGGATGACGCTGTTATCCAGAGCCTCTTTGTTGACCGTAGCGTAGAAGTCATCCTTCAGGTTGCTGCCCTCCAGGGCATAGGTCCGCTGGAGGAAGAGCTCCAGCTGCTCTTTTGTAATCTTTCGGTCGGGAGAAAAGGTGGTTGCACTGGTTCCCGCCACAATGCCGGATGCCAGCACATCTTCCAGCTCCGCCTGCGCCCAGGCGGGGATGTCCGTAAAGTTTGCCGCGGGATAGCCGCTGCGGGCGTTGTCTCCCTTGGGCTCAGGCAGACCGCCAAAGGCCCGCTGGAGCATCACCAGCGCCTGGGCCCGGGTAACAGCGCCATCCTCGTTTAGGTCTCCGCCGGGATACCCCTTGAGAATGTCTCCATAGGTCACATCCGCGTTGTAATCCGTTGCCGCTTCCAGCAGGATCGACGCGGTCTCTCCCCGGGTCAGTTCCTCTCCCGGTTGCACCGCACCGGCCGCCGGAAGGCAGGAGAACAGCATAACCGCTGTCATGCCCGCTGCGGCAGTTCGTTTCAGCCACTTCATATAGGATTCCTTCTTTCTTTTCCAACTTCGGCATTGCCGATGGTCAAAACTCTACCGTATATTATTTCTCTTGTCAACGGTTGCTTCTCCCACTTTTCATAAATTTATCTGCAAAAAACTGGAAAAGAACACATCCCCTCTTGACAAGCCGCGCCCGGTCTGCTATATTCGGCTTACGGTTAATCAGTCAACTAACTAACCACTCAAGGAAAGGAGGGGTCTCCTTGCAATTCCAAGGTGAAAAACCGATTTTTCTCCAGTTGGCGGAGCAGCTGGAGGACGGGATTCTCTCTGGCGCCTATCCAGAGGGGAGCCAAGTTCCCTCCATCACAGAATACGCTGCCACCTATAAGATCAATCCCGCCACCGCGCTGAAAGGGATCAATCAACTGGTAAACGCCGGTCTTTTATACAAAAAGAGAGGGATTGGTATGTTTGTCGCCGAAGGCGCCCAGGAAAACCTGCGAAAACAGCGTTCCGAGGCCTTTTATCACGACTACGTGGAAAAAATGGTCCGAGAGGCCAAAGGTCTGGGCTTGACCCTCGCACAGCTCACCGACTTGATAAGGAGAGGATTTCAAGATGTCCATTGAATGCAAAGACATTACAAAACAGTTTGGGAGCACACGCGCCCTGGATCAAGTCTCCCTCACGCTGGAGCCTGGTCATATCTACGGCCTTTTGGGCAACAACGGTGCTGGAAAAAGCACCTTGCTCAGTATCCTGACCGACCGTCAGCTCCCTGACCAAGGCACAGTGACCGTGGATGGACAGCCCGTGCGAAACAACGATGCCGCCTTACACAAAGTTTTCATGGTGGGAGAGCAGAACTTTTTCCCCGAAGACATGAAGATCAAACGGGCACTGCACACCATGACCTATTTTTACCCCGATTTCGATCTGCGCCGCGCCCATGGACTGGCCAAACAGTTTGGCCTGTCGCTCAAGAAAAAAATCCCGGCACTTTCCACTGGATACTCCTCCATTTTTCGCCTGATCTTAGGGCTCAGCGTCAACACGCCGTATGTTATCTTTGACGAGCCGGTTTTGGGCCTGGATGCCCAGCATCGGGAGCTCTTCTACCGTCTTCTGGTGGAAAAATTCATGGCACAGTCCTGTACCATTCTTCTATCCACCCACCTAATTTCTGAGGTGGAGAACCTCATCGACCACACCATCATCCTGCGGGAAGGGCGCATTCTGCGCAACGCGCCGACAGAAGAACTGCTTACCTCCGCCTA
>OLQL01002631.1_pt1 | contig 12001 bp, 16 predicted proteins | sample 1672971 | NCBI WGS metagenome assembly OLQL01 (sample SAMEA3136742, study PRJEB25190) | human gut metagenome | biome: human gut; feature: human-associated habitat; material: faeces | place: Austria | collected 2013
GACTATCTGGACAAAAAGCGTATTTAAAGTACATTTTATAACCCTAAATCAAAGCCCAAGACTTGAGTGGGAGTAAATTGAAAAAGTCTGCAAACCCGGTAATAATGCGGGTTTGCAGGATTTCAAAACCCTCGTTGATAAGATTTTGATAAGATTCTGCTCGGTACCTTTTATCGTGTGTATCGAGTGGTTTGTGAGTAAAAAGTAATATCTTGTGGCTCGCAAAAATACCATATTAACATTAAACCCCGTACTGACGGAATAAGTCAGTACGGGGTTTTTGTCGTTTTTAGATTTCGTTTTCATCAGCGATACCACTATATTGTATTGAATAAAATGTTTCTCCATCATATTCGTATGCCGTATATGGATACCCAGTGATTGTTTGATTTTAATGTTTCCTTTTGAACTTCCTTGAACTGCCCAAGTGCTTGCTCTTTAGTGAACTCATCAATAGGAAAAAAGAAATACTCATATGTCCTATCACCATTATTATATCCCATTCTTTTAGCACTAATAACGTGATACTTTTTCATTTTGTAAACCTCCACTTAATCATAATCTGCTCTAAATCTTCCCCTTTTCGGATTTTAGCAATGATATTCCCCTTCTCTAAAACAGTCTTCATAAGTCCACCGCCACCAAAATGAGTTCTTCGTACTGAAGTAACGATTGAAAGTCCGAGCGTTTCGTGATGTTAGCAATTATTTTGTCTGTGCTTGTAGTTTTTGCTGAAAATGCGGCAGAAAATCCCTTCTTTCCATCGGCTGCTCTTTGCAAAGCCGATGCTGTACAGAATGGTTTTAATTCTGGAAGGTCTTCAACATCTTTTTCATCTTTGATAAAGTCGACAATTTGTGGCAATGCCGATGAATACGCTGTTGTAGCGGCAACATATTTTGCTTCACCGAAAATAACCGTATCCGTAATTTTATTCTGCGAATGAAAATCAAACCCAGGATTTCCAGAACGCTTCTTACCAACAAGTTCATCAAGAGGAATATCTAAATAGTCCAGTTCAGAAACCATAGTTTCTCTGGCTAATTCAGACACCACATACTCGCCGGCATCTTTGCTGATACTGTCATCAACGCATTTGTCAAACTTTTCTTTAATATCATCAATAGTTTTCTTTGCACGGGAGGCAAAGGCTTTCTGTTCAAAGTCTTGATCGAATTTACTGAGCCAAGACAAGTCCATAAGAGTACGCAAAATATCTGATAATGTTGCTGAAATATTTTCAGGATCTATTCTGAAAAATTGAACTTTTGCAGGAAAAAACTCAGTTAACACCTTGTGGTCAGTTATCTTCAAGACTTTCACCTCACTTCAAAATATCACTTAGTACAACCCAACTATCGCTGTTAATGTCCTCGGAATAGCTGTCCATACAAATGCACAGTTCTTCACTTTTTTCGTCATAGCGGACAATGCCACCCTTTAAGCTGTAGCGTTCCAAATAATCTTTCAGCACAGCGAATTTTTTCGGCGTGAAAATGTCAATATCTTGGCTATTACCACTGCGGTCAAAGCCGCCCTTGGTCTCTACGATCCAAACTTCACCATTTACGCTGATTATATAGTCAGGATAGAAATTCTTCTGCTTGTCCGAATTATCCGCATATACGATGGACAAATACTCATTGCCTTTATCTCCGTTTTTATATACCCATTCTACGGCATCGCACTTTTCGCAGAATTTCTCGAATTTGCGTTCCGAGGAGGAACGGACTTCCGCAGAGGAAAGGTAGCCCTGATATACATTTTTCTTCATTTCCAACTGCGTTTTTGCTGTACCGTCGTAGGTAAACAGGTAGGATTGCGGAATATGGAACGGTACCTTGGATATTTGATCAATATCGAGGGTAAGCTGTTCAAGTTCCGCTGCCATTGCTTCACGCACCGTATGGCGTAGCAGATCGGCGTTATTAATTACAAAGGCATAGACTTCTCTTGCCTCCATTGCGAGGATTTTACGGTTGTATGTAAAATTGCGATCAAACAGCTTACGAATGATGGTATTCATATAACTGTATTCCATTCCGATCTCCATACCGATTTTACCTACCTTCTGATGGTACATATGACCGTGATCGTGGGTATTCAGCTTTTCGGTAATGATGACCGTATTCATATCTGCCGAAGCAAAATCCAAGGTTGCAGTTTCACCCGAAAGGGTGTGACGCAGAATATCGGCACTAAACTCAAAGCCCGCTGTCTGCAAGCGTGCCTTGTTTTCCGCCTTATTCGAGCCGGTCTTGAATTTTTCTTCAAAATACTTTGCTACAGAGAGCAGAGCTTTTTTCGGATTGCGGTGATCTGTCACCATCGTTCTCTGTTCGGAGGTCAGGGTGATGCCTTTATACTCATTTTTAAGGAACAGCGTAGCTGCTTCCAAAGCCCCTTTGCCGAGGCTGAGCTTGACACCAGCGGTGAATTTTTCATCAAAAGTGTAAAGATAACAGCTATCCAACAAATCTTTGCCGTAGTGGTGTGCCTCCGGCATACGGCGAATACGCCCAATAGTCTGAATTTCAAAGGTTTCATCCATATTGTCACGGAGCTTTACCAAAATGGCGGCTCTCGGACAGTCCCAGCCTGTGGCAACAGCTTGTTTGATAATAACAGCAACAGAGGGAGCATTGATTTCTTCGATGCCCTCCAAGTTTTCGTGCATATCAGAGAGCCACACCGCAAGCTGACCGTTTTCATAGGTTACGCCTTGCGTTTCAAACCAGCGTTCCACATCGTCCTGCAATTTCTCTGATTTGTTTGGAATCTGCACCACGATCAAAGGATTGATGTCCTTTCCGGCGGAAAGAAACTCCGCACGGATTTTACGCTGCTTGGCATACGCCTGTTCTAACAGATAGTTAGTGGCGTTCTCCATTTCCACACGCTGCGGAAAATCCTCATTAATGATGAGCATTTTCTTTATAAGTCCCTCGGCAATAACATCCGCTTCAGGAATTTCTATGATTTCCGCATTTTTTATACCTTTCGGCGTAGCCGAACAACGGATAATCTTGTCCGTATGGAAATACTGGATGATTTCATCCGCTTTCACCGTGTTGTTCTGATGGCTTTCGTCCACAATGACGATAAAATGCAAACCGGCGTTCAGAGCGTGTTCAACATGCTCCAAGAAGTTGGTGTGTTCGCTGTCTTTCAGAGCGTTGTTGCCCTTTTTCGTCAGCTTTTCCCAGTTGATGAAACAGTTATCATTTTCTTCAAATCCGCCCGTCATTACATCGGAGAGCAGTTTTGTCTGAGCGGCATGGATATACTTATCCATCTTTTCCTTGCTCTGCTCCTCCAAATTGCCCTTGCCGGGGGTGAGCCATACAAACACGGTATTACGGTAGGATTGCACATACTGGTGCATAAAATAGGTAAGAATAATCGTCTTTCCGCTACCCGTAGGACTTTTTAGGATAATGTCGCGGGTGAGCTTGTCCATTGCCTCAAAAAGCGATTTTACAGCCGATAATTGAAATTTTTTCAGTTGCACCGTTTACACCTCCTGTAAATCCTGATAGTAGTAATCGGGAATAATATTAATCTCAATGCCGTGATCAGCAAGGGACTGTTCCTGTTCCTCATCGGGCAACAGATCGTGCCCCATATACAGTTTGCGGCACTTGCCATAGGCTTCGATATTCGTCATAAACTCGTCAAGTTCTTCTTCGGTCAGCACGATAGCAATTTCTGCATTACCTGTGAAATTCACGCCGTTTTCAAGCTCAACAAGTTCACGGATATGCTTTAACAATTCGTCCGCATATTCGTAGTACATACGATCCGAGATGGGAACATAGTCAACCTTATAATATTTAAGACTTGCGGCGTACCCCTCTTTGTCAATCACACGCTTGATGCGCTCATATGTAACATCACGGCAAATATTGTTTTCATTGTTGGTACAAAGAATGAATCTGCGATTGCCGCCGTCCTCTGCATTCAACTTCATAACAGCGTGTCCTGTCGTACCGCTGCCTGCAAAGAAATCGAGAATAGTTGTATCCGTCTGTGAAAGTAAACGAAGCGTCCGCTCAATTAATCCGGTAGGTTTCGGCGTACCAAATGCGCTTGTTCCAAAAATCTCCTTAATTTCACTCATGGCGCTTCTTGTAGTGCCAACATCTTTTCCAAACCAAATAGTTTCAGGAGTTCTTCCAGATAAAGTATCCAAATATATTTTTCGGATAATTCGAGTTTCATCTTTGCTAAATATAATTTCACCTGTTTTTATTTTTTGTTCTACAGTTTCTTTGCTCCAACGCCATCCGTTTGCACAAGGTTTTATAACCTTTCCTGAAGGAGAAATAATATCGTATATTAAGTTTGGCCGATATAGTGCATTTCGAACATCTCCGCTTCGCCATTTCCCTCGAGGATCATTATCTGGATTTGAATATGCTTTGTTATCTTCAGCTGTCCGTGGCAATGAGTTCAAAACAAATTGAGCAGTTTTTTGATAGCATAACAAGTAATTATGATGTACTGAAAAAGTTCCCGAATATCCTTTGGGTTGAATGCTATGTTGCCAAATAATACTTGCGAGGAAGTTTTCTTCACCAAATATTTGATCGCATAAAAGTTTTAATGCTGCTTGTTCGTTATCATCAATAGCAACAAAGATGACACCCGCATCTTTTAATAATTTTCGTGCCAATGACAAGCGCACTTTCATAAATGAAATCCACTTGCTGTGACGAAAACTATCATTCAAATCAATGCGATTATCATCGTATCCGAAATCCCCATTTTTTGTGTTGTATGGAGGATCAATAAAAATTAGGTCAATTTTACCCTTATGTGTCTTTTCAAGTAGTTTAAGAGATGCAAGGTTGTCGCCCTCAATGAGAAAATTCATCTGCCCGCCATTATCGATAAACAGGTCTTTCTCTTCGGTCAGTACTGGCGTATGGGTATCCAGCACTTCGTCTATTTCCTCTCGGTGCTCTTCAAAAACAAGTCCGTATTTCTTACCGTTTACATCTTTCTCAAGGTCGGAAAGGTAAGACAGGAGATTACCTGTGTTCTCGTCCTGTGGTGCAGCAGAAATAAAGGCTCGGATTTCTTTGATTTTATTTAGCAAGTCCTCACGCTTTTGTTTGGATAAATTTGTGCTCATTTTATTCCTCCCGATTAAATCCATTTACTGTTGGCAGCAGACCAACGCTCGGTAAATGTTTTATTTTCCGCTACCGCCGTAAACGGCTTTTCAAGAAAAATTCTTATTGTTTTCAGGACAGTACTGTAATCATCCGTCTTGGTATTGATCTTGCGGACAAAGGCTTTCCATTTCTTCTGCATGGCAGCATCATCGGCAAAGCTCATGACCTGCTTGAATTGCTCCAGCGAGAAGCTGTGTTCACGGTTTGAAAAGGTCTTTTTCAGTGCTTCAGTAAGCACTCCGCCATCAAAATCAAACTTGTTGGCGATATAATAAATATCGTAGTAATCCTTCATTCGGCTGGAAAATTCCATCAAACTTAGGATTGCATCTATCTTTTCAGCGATCGTCGTTTCAAGAGAATATGTATTTACCACCGGCGCAGCGAAGTCGTCAAGCTGTGTCGGGATTTTTCGTTTTTCCTGTTTCGGCACGATAACATCGCCCACGCCGAAGTCTATACTAAACGGCGTTCGTGTGTTTTTAATGCGAGACACAATAGAAGCTCCGATACCGGCGTATTTCTTTGCAACTGCAATGGGTGCAATATCTTTAATTTCAAAGGTAATAAAATCATTTCCGGTAGGTGTGGATATGATTTCTTCCAGTACAGATTTTAGCTGTTCTGGAGTGTTTGGTACTCTCCGAAGAAGAAAATCAACATCTACCGTTACTCTGCTGTCAAAGTCGGTAACAGAGTAAATAAACAGACCACCTTTCAGGACAAGATTTTCCGCATATTTGGATTTTTCCAAACGGCGCAAAAATTCTTCCTGACAAAAGAGCTGCAAACAAAGCTGATAGCTTCTTCCGCTTTCGGCAGCCTTATTTTTCAGTCGTGCAAGCACGGATGCAGCAATATCAGCCATTAAGCAGCACCTCCATTACATTCATAAGTTTTGTATAAACGCCCATATCCTTTGCGTATTTAGAAAGATTTGCGAGATTCTTTTTCGGATCTGCTACATAAGCGTTGATTGCTTTGTTGAATATTTCACTATCAACGATACTTAAAGCAATCACAGATTGTTCGCTCTCGGTCATAAACTTTTAATTCAACACCATTAAAGGCACCTACAGTAGCACCGTAATGGTAAAACTCGTTTTGAACATAATAAGCTTTGACAGGGACTTCCTGCATTGCTTTGATTGCTCTTGAAAAAGAACGGGGGACTGCAACTGTCCATTCACGAGGAGCAAAGTCGCTGTACCCATAATAAAACAGAGCAGACTCCACACAAACAATCCCTTGCGGCAGGAGTTTAGAAATCAGAGCTTCTTCTTTTGGTTCTTCAGCGTTAGGCAGTTTGTAAAAGCCATTGCGAATACGCTCTATATAACCTTGATTGCAAAGGGAAACAACATCATAGTTTTTCAGTCCGACGGCAACAAAGTCTGCTGTCTTCGCAATGCTTCCGACTTTATTAAAAACATCAATTGCTATTTCGTGTTTATTCAATAGTTCACCGACTTTCTGCACGCATTTTTTATTATTTGCGTGATTATAGTATAGCATTAATCGATAAAATTTACAACTATTTTTACACGATTAACAAAAAATATGCGTGTAAAAAATCAAAAAGTTATTGCAAGGTATATCACTTTGTGCTATAATACATTTGACAAAACCAATCCGGTTGCCATTATTCTTTCCTTGCAACCATCGGTTTTATCGCACCTGATAAGATATTGATAAATTCTCGTCGTACAGGCAGTATAATATGGATTATCAGAATAATACGAAAACCACATCACACGGTTTATAAACAAAAAGCGTTAAGTTGTAGTTCTCGGCAACGAGTGGGAATAAACAAAAAGTGGATATGAGGGCCCGCAAACCCTTGAAAATGCTGATTTTTTGATTTTTCAAATCCCCATTTGATAGCAGATTGATAGCACTCGTCAAATCCCGATTTATTGAGTTTGAAAAGAAAAATCGGATGGCTTGCGAGTAGCCTGAAAATCCTCATCTTTTTATTCATAAGTAAAAGGTCTAACTGATTTTTGCTGATCAGTTAGACCTTTTTTATTTTGCTCTCATTTATCTGAATTTTTTGATTTTACGCAACAAATGGCCTCTCCCGTGGCCTACAAGTGAGAGGGTCAGATCAGGCCCTCCGGCGGCACCTTGGCGTGGATCTGGCTGCTGTCGTGCTCCGGGTAGTGGTAACGCCAGCGGTCGTACTCCTCCTGAGAGATCTCACCGGCCTCCAACTTGGCGGCCTGTTCCCGCCAGGTCCAGAGCATCTCATGCAGTCGGGCGGCATCCTTGTTTTTGCGAAAATCTACCTGCAAGGAAAGCTCGCCATCCTGCTCTGTGACTTTCAGCCCGTAGTTGTCCTCCAGGGTAAACAGGGTGTGCATGAGCCCTACATAGGAGTCTATGTCCGGGACAGAGAGTGCATGAGGCGAAACATCCAGCACCTCAGCCAGGGCAGCGGTCAGGTCTGCCTTTGGGGTTCTTGATCCTGTTTCGTACTGTGCAAGGCGCACATCAGCAGACTTCTCCGGGAAGCCCAGTGACATGCCAAGATATTTTTGTGTCATCCCCCGCAGGAGACGGAAAAAGTGGATTCGTTCGCCAATCGCCATATCATCAACTCCAGTCTATGATTGTTCTTATTTGAAACATAGCATATTTGCTTAGCTTTGTCAAGATAATCTAAGCAAATTTATTTAACAATATTTCTTTTAAAACACTTGAACTAAGCTTATATGTATAGTATCATAAGAACGCTAAGCAAATAAGCTTGGATAAAGAAGCACAAAAAATATTACGCCAGCTTTTTAGTTATACAACAGAGAAAAAAGTGGCAGTAGCAAGTGAGGAGGTCTTTATGAAAAACAAAATTAGCAGGCAGAAACGATCAACAAAGAAAGGAAGGTATTTATTATGGCTAATCAGATTTTTATGCGTGTCAACGAAGTGGCAGAGGAGTTGGGGATCTCCATCCCCTTTGCCTATAGGATCATTCGACAGATGAATGAGGAACTGGCTAAAACCGGCTGCATCACCATTGCCGGGCGAATTGACCGAAAGTTTTTCCACGAGAAATTCTATGGTACAAGATCTGAGACAGAAAGGAAGGAGAAATAATTATGGCAGCGTTCAAAAATAAGGACAATGGCACCTGGTATGTTCAATTCCGCTACACCGATTGGAAGGGTGAACGCCAGCAGAAGCTCAAGCGTGGCTTTGCCACCAAGCGAGAAGCGCTGGAATGGGAACGGGAGTTCCTGATGGAAAAACAGGCTGATGTGAACATGACCTTTGAGAGCTTCGTTGCTCTCTATGAGAAGGACATTAAACCCAAGCTGAAACTCAATACCTGGCTCACCAAGGAGAGTATCATCAAGAAAAAGATCCTCCCCTATTTTGCAAATCGAAAACTCTCGGAGATCACGGCAAAGGACATTATCCGTTGGCAAAATGAAATCCGGGAGTTGAGGGACTGCCATGGCAAACCTCTGTCGAAAACTTACCTGAAGACAGTTCACAACCAGCTTAGCGCCATTTTCAACCATGCTGCCCGATTTTACGGTCTGAATATCAATCCAGCCCGGCAGGCGGGCAACATGGGGACGGAGGAACGAAAGGAGATGCTGTTCTGGACCCGAGAGGAATACACCCGCTTTTCTGAGGCCATGATGGACAAGCCGTTGTCCTTCTACGCCTTTGAGGTATTGTACTGGTGCGGTGTCCGTGAGGGAGAGCTACTGGCCCTGACCCCAGCAGATTTTGACTTTGAAAAGCGCACTGTCACCATCAATAAGTCTTACCAGCGGCTCAATAAGCAGGATGTGATCACTACGCCTAAAACACCCAAGAGTAACCGCGTGATCCAGATGCCGCAGTTCCTCTGTGATGAGTTGCAGGACTACCTCAAGCAGCTCTATGGAGTGGAGCCGGACAGCCGGATGTTTCCCATCAGCAAAAGCTATCTCCACCGAGAAATGGACCGTGGCTGCAAGCAAACGGGGGTGAAAAGGATTCGCATACACGATTTGCGACACAGCCACATCAGTTTGTTGATTGACATGGGCTTTACTGCTCTGGCTATTGCAGAGCGTGTGGGGCATGAGAGTATCGACATCACCTACCGATATGCCCATCTGTTCCCCACCCGACAGGTGGAGATGGCTGACAAGTTGGATTCACTGAAAAATGAGAAGGGAGTGTAAGAAGATGTCTAAGAAGAACTATGACAACCACAACCGCTGGAGAAACAAGACGGTGGCTTTCCGAGTGTCGGCGGAAGAAGATCTCCAACTGGAAACCCTGGTGAAGCTCACCGGCTTGACCAAGCAGGATTACATTATCCGTCGGCTGTTGGAACGAGATGTGGTGGTGCAGGGCAACCCAAAGGTTTACAAAGCTCTGCGGGATCAGTTGTCTGCCGTGCTGGACGAGCTGCGCCGGATCGAAGCCGGGCAAAGCGTGAACGACGAGCTGCTGGACACGATCCGAATGATCACAACCATTATGAACGGGATGCAGGAGGAATTCGCCTATGACCGATGAGAAAAAGAAAATGACCGCCCAGGGTTCATCTGTTGGCGCAGATGATGGGCAGTCAATCTCTCAAATCACTGAAAATAGTATACCCACTTCCGGGCAAAAAAGCAACGATGAAATTGTAAACTCCCAGGACAGTCTGGAAGAAATGTACCGCAAGATGCAGCGTATGACAGACCCCCGATACCTGCATACACTCACGATGACAGAGCTGTTCCAAACCACCTATAAGAGTAGGCCACCAGTGGTGGAAGGTCTGCTTTACGCAGGGGCATATATCCTTGCCGGAGCGCCCAAAATCGGCAAGTCCTTCCTGGTGGCTCAGATTGCCTACCATGTCAGTACCGGGCAGAATTTGTGGGGATATAAAGTCCATCAGGGGACGGTACTTTACCTTGCGCTGGAAGATGATTTTCAGCGTATCCAGAGCCGGATGTTTATGATGTACGGCGTGAACGATACCCCCAACCTCCACTTCGCCACCGCCGCCGGAAAGATTGGGAATGGGTTGGATGAACAGCTGAAGAATTTCGTGCAGGAGCACCCGGACACCAATATCATCATCATTGATACTATGCAGAAAATCCGTGAGGTAGGCGGCGAAGCGTACAACTATGCCAGCGACTATGAGATTATCGGCAGAATCAAGCAGTTTGCTGATCAGCACGGTATCTGTGTTCTGGCCGTCCATCACACCCGGAAACAGCAGGCAGACGATTCCTTTGAGACGATTTCCGGCACCACCGGGCTGCTGGGCTGTGCAGATGGTTCGCTGCTGATGCAGAAGAAAAAACGCACGGAGCTGGACGCTACCATCAAAGTTGTAGGGCGGGATCAGCCGGATCAGATCCTCTACTTGAAGAAGGACCCGCAGACCCAGATCTGGAATCTGGAACGCATGGAAAATGAGCTGTATAAAGAACCGCCGGACCCGGTGCTGGATGCGGTTGCAAAGTTGGTTTCCCTTGAGTGCCGGGAGTGGATTGGCTCTCCGTCTGAACTGGCTGAAGCTCTCCAAACGGGAATGGCCTCCAATGCCCTCACCAAGTATCTGAATGTCAAGGCAGGCAGGCTGCTGGAGGAATACCATGTTGGCTATGAAAATAAGGCCAAACACTCCGGTCGGCAAGTGAAATTGACCTATATGCTGGTAGAATCAACCGCCTGTGAAGTAACCGAAGAATAAGGGGCGCGACGATAGCGACGGTCGCGACGGTGAAAATGATACCGTCAAAAACACCGTCGCTATCGTCGCAACCGTCGCGGAAAGGAAATGAATATGAAAATTTCCTATGACCTTTTTGTAGCTTTGGTGGAGTATCATCTGGCCTATGACGATGATTATGCCGAGGAAATTCATCGGGGGTTGGAGCAAAAGCTAGATGCGATGGTGCGGCATGAACTGTATGCAAAATATAAGACCGCACCCACCGCAGAAGAACGGGAGCAGGCCCGGCAGGAATACCTGGATAAGCGAGGGATATTCCCAGATTTTCGCTGGTAACAGGCGCTTACTTTCATACTAATCTCGCAGATGAAATTAGCACCAAAGTCAATCTTCTCCCTGTTGGCTTGAACAGGAGCGTGACACGCTCCTGTCTGTTATCATCAAAGGAAAATACCAGCGGAAGCCATCCGGCACTCCACGTTTTTCCAGATATTCCTGTTTGGCTTTTTCCCGTTCTTCCTGTGTGGGCGCAGTCTTATATTTCGCATATAATTCATGGAGCACCAGCGAATCCAATTTCTGCTCCAATCCCTGCCGGATTTTATTCAGACAATCATCATCTTCCATTAGATGATAGCGGAGCAGAGATACAAACAATTCATAAGGAATTTGCACGTTTTTCATCACTTAATCCTTTCTGCGTCGGTTTGCGTCGATAGCGTCGATATTTTCTATACCAGCCCGCTGTAAAAAATACCGTCGCAACCGACGCATATCGTCGCTTTTACTCTCTCGGCTCAAGCCGTTTCAGAATAATCTTCCTTTCATGTCCCCGCTTATTGTCATAGAAAATTCCATAGTCATTAAGCAACTGGCTATTGACTACATTCAGCTTTCTGGAAAGCACGTTTGCCTGTATCTGCATATCCGGCAACTGGCTCACAAGTTCTGTTGCTGTCCCCTCCCATTCCGGCTTATCTTCTGTCAGAAAATTGTTGATTGCTTCCAGCAGGGGATTCGGCGGCTGTTTCCACAGTTCCGTTTCCGACTTTTTGAATTTCCAGACACAGCGTTCCCGGTCAAACTCTATTGTCAGTTCCTGATCCGGCTGGTCACGCCCTACTATATCCATAACCGC
>OLQL01002635.1_pt1 | contig 11976 bp, 9 predicted proteins | sample 1672971 | NCBI WGS metagenome assembly OLQL01 (sample SAMEA3136742, study PRJEB25190) | human gut metagenome | biome: human gut; feature: human-associated habitat; material: faeces | place: Austria | collected 2013
TATTCTGATTCTGATTATAATCCATAGAAAGCCTCATTTCCGGGCGACATATGGTGAATGTATCTGCCGCGCTTATATTAAGTACTGTACCATCTTTTCCTGTAATAAGCAAATGAAATAAGAATGAAAACATTGAGAAAACTTCCGATTTCCAGTATAATATATCCATGCGCAAAACAAAATGGCAACAGGCCATCAGGAGGAACTATGGATATTATACAGAAAATCAAAGAAGAACTTCAGGTAGAAAAATGGCAGGTGGAAGCTGCGGTGAAGCTGATCGATGAGGGAAATACCATCCCTTTCATCTCCCGTTACCGTAAGGAGGCCACCGGATCTCTGAACGACGAGCAGCTGCGTAATCTCGATGAGAGACTGACCTATCTGAGAAGTCTGGAAGATAAAAAGGAGCAGGTGCTGAAGAGCATCGAGGAACAGGGAAAACTTACCGATGAGTTAAAGGAGAAGATTCTGGCAGCCCAGACGCTGGTAGTGGTAGAGGATCTGTACCGCCCCTATCGTCCCAAGAGAAAGACCCGTGCCAGTATTGCAAAGGAGAAGGGTCTGGAACCTCTGGCAGAATATATTCTGCGCCAGGAGGCAACAGAACCGGTGCTTAACGAGGCAGCAAAGTATGTTTCCGAAGAAAAAGAAGTAAAGACTCCGGAGGAAGCATTGCAGGGAGCACAGGATATTATTGCCGAGATGATCTCCGACGATGCGGATCATCGTCTTTACATCCGCAATATCACCGTAGAGGAAGGCATTGTGACCGGTACGGCGAAGGATGAGAAGGCTCAGAGTGTCTACGAGATGTATTACAATTTCGAAGAGCCGGTGAAAAAGATTGCAGGCCATAGAGTATTGGCATTGAACCGTGGAGAGGCAGAAAAAGTACTGACTGTTAAAGTCAATGCACCGGAGGAACGTATTCTGCGTTATCTGGAGAAAAAGCTGATCACGAAGGAAAATGAATATACTACACCGGTAATCTGTGCCGCAGCGGAAGACAGCTACGATCGTTTAATAGCACCCGCTATTGAAAGAGAGATCCGTAACGATCTGACAGAAAAGGCAGAGGATGGAGCGATCAATGTCTTCGGTAAAAACTTAGAGCAGCTGTTGCTGCAGCCTCCTATCGCAGGCAAAGTGGTCTTAGGCTGGGATCCGGCATTCCGTACCGGATGTAAGCTCGCGGTAGTGGATGCTACCGGAAAAGTGCTGGATACGAAAGTGATCTTCCCTACAGCACCGCAGAATAAGGTGGAGGAGTCCAAAGCTGATCTGAAGAAACTGATCAAAAAATATAATGTGGATTATGGAGAGGCGAATCTTGCAGATGAACAGGCGGATACAGTCCGTATCATGAGTATCCACAAAAGCAAGGGGCTGGAATTTCCGGTGGTCATCCTGGCGGACACAGCCCGGCGGTTCAATCTGCGCGATACCTCCAACCCGGTGCTGTTCCACCCGTCGCTGGGGCTGGGCATGAACCTGCGTGCGGACGGCGACGGCGGGCTGTATTCCACTGTGCCCCACCGCGCGGTGCGTATGGCGCAGCGCAGCGAGGCCGTCAGCGAAGAAATGCGCATCCTGTATGTAGCGCTCACCCGCGCCCGGGACAAGCTCATTGTTACGGCGCCGCTGCAAAACCCGGAAAAAACACTTTCAGCGCTGGCAACCACGCTGGCGGGCACGGGCGGAGCGGAGCCGTACACGCTGTCACAGGCGCTTTCGTTCAGCGAATGGCTGTGTACGGCCGCGCTGCTGCACCCGGACTGCGAAGAGCTGCGCAAATACGCGGGCGGCGCATTGCTGCCTGTCTATGCGGCGCGGGGACATATGCGCGCGCGCGTAGTGCCCGCGCAGCCCGCCGGGCAGGCGGCGGATGAGCCGTCTGCCTTTGTGCGCACAGCCCGGCCGGACGCAGCGCTGCTGGAACAGCTTTTGCAGAATTTCGGCGCACGGTATGAAAATGCGCCGTTGTGCACGCTGCCCGCAAAGCTGAGTGTTTCAGGCCTTGTCCATGAGGGCGCGGCCCCGGTTCTGGCGCGCCCGGCGTTCCTTTACAAAGAGGGGCTGACAGCGGCGGAACGCGGCACGGCGCTGCATGCGGCGCTGCAGTTCGCGGACCTTGCCGCTGCGGCAAACGACCTGCCCGGCGAGGTGGCGCGCCTTGTGGAGGGCGGCTGGCTGGACGCAGCGCTGGCAGGGCAGCTGGAGCTGCCGCGCATGGCCGCATTCCTGCAAAGCCCGTTGGCGGCACGCATGCGCGAGGCTAAGAAGCTGCTGCGCGAGTACGATTTTATTACGGCGGTGCCCGCGAAGTTCGTGGACGATACGCTGCCCGAACCGTTCGCGCACCAGCCTGTGCTGGTGCAGGGCATTGCGGACGCGGTGCTGGTGAATGGGGATACGGCGGAGATCGCGGATTATAAAACGGACCGTGGCAAAACGCCGGAGCAGCTTTTGCAGGCGTATGCAAAGCAGCTTCTGCTGTACCGGGCAGCTGTGGAAAAACGTTTGGGCGTGCGCGTGGAGCGGTGCACCATCTATTCCTTCAGTCTGGGGAGGGAAATACCGGTCCCGCTGGAGGCGGCTCGCGGCGAATGATTTTTGCGCGCCCTTATAAATTCCTTAGAAACGGCGGATATACTCGTTCCAGCAACAAAAAGAGGAGTGTATCTGTTTGGAAAACACAATGCAAAAAACGGGGCTGCGCCGTGGCCTTACCACTGCGCAGCTGAAATGGATCGCGCTGGTGCTCATGGTGCTGGACCATATCCATTATTTTTTCGAGTTCACAGGCGCGGTACCGCTTTTGTTTTCGCAGCTGGGGCGGCTTTCTGCCGGGCTGTTTCTGTTCTGCCTGATCGAGGGCTTCATCCACACCCATGACAGACGGCGCTACTTTCTGCGCATTTACCTTGTTTCCGTGGGCATGGGAGCAGTGCAGTTCTGCTGCATTCTGTTCGATTTCTGCAGGCGTCCCGACGGCTTTTATCCGATGAACCAGATGCTGGCGACCTTTGCCGTTCTGCTGCCCATGCTGCAGGGTGTGGACTGGCTGCGGCAAAAGCGGTGGCTGCGCGGGCTGGCCGCATTGGTGCTGCCTTTCGCCTGGCCGTTTTTCATGCTGATGGTGATATATCCGATGTTCCCGCAGGCGGAAGGCTGGCTGACGCTGCTGGGCTTTACGGTGCTGCCCATGCACACCATGATCATGGACGGCGGCACGCTGTTTATCCTGTGCGGCCTTCTGATGTATTTGTGCCGGCTGAAAAGCACGAAGCTGGAGGCGCTGGCTTTCGCCGCATTTTACCTTCTGGTGTACGGAAGCACGGCGGTGCTTTACCCCGGTGCGACGTGGGATTTTATCTTTAATCAGGCGTTTGAGTGGATGGGCGCGTTTTCAGCTGTGTTCATGCTGCTGTACAATGGGCAGCGCGGCGCCTCCGGGCGCGGCGGCAAGTATTTCTTTTATGTGTTCTATCCCGCGCACGTCTACGTTTTGTACGGACTTTCGTGGCTTTTGTATTTATGGATGCAATGACTGATTGAAATGGTGGCGAGACTGTGGCACATATTCTGGTGGTAGACGACGATTCGGATATGCGCGCGCTTGTGCGCGGCGCATTGGAGCGGGACGGCCATGCTGTAACGGCGCTGGCATGCGGAGCGCAGGTGACGCCGGAGCACTGCGCCTGGGCGCACTGCATCCTGCTGGATGTGATGATGCCCGGCGAGGACGGCTTTGCCACCTGCGCGCGTATCCGCGCCCTGGCAGGGTGCCCCATCCTGTTTCTTACTGCAAGAGCGGAGGAAACGGACGTTCTGCGCGGACTGGGCCTTGGCGGCGACGATTACCTGACGAAGCCATTTCGCGTGGCGGAGCTGCGCGCCCGTGTGGCGGCGCATCTGCGGCGGGAGGCGCGCGTACCCACCCGCCGCGTGCGGCGCGGTGCGTTTGATTTCGACCTGGCTTCCAAAACGCTGTACCACGGTGATGCGGCGCTGCCGCTGACGAAAAGCGAATACGCCATCTGCGAGCATCTGGCCACTCACGCGGGACAGGTGTTCAGCAAGGAACAGATCTACGAGGCGGTATTCGGCTATGACGGCTGTGCGGACGATTCCGCCGTCACCGAGCATGTGAAAAACATCCGCGCGAAATTGAAAGCGGCGGGCGGCGCGCCGATCGAAACGGTGTGGGGGATCGGGTACAAATGGAAAAACGAAGAAATGTGAGCCTGGGTGCGTTGCTGTGGCGCTATTTGATATTGACAGGCGTTTCGGCAGCAGCACTGGCGGCGGCATGGTGGATAACGCTCATGCTGCTGATGAACGCGGGTTTTGTGCTGCCCGCCCGCACGCAGAGTGACCATGCCTCGGACGCGGCGGCCGCAATGCGCCTGCAGGGCAGCTTTGACGCATCGCTGGCGGACGAACTGTGCAATTATGTTTATTTCGCCCCGGACGGCACAGTGCTGGAGACGAACCTTTCCGGCCGTCGGCTGGCGGACGCGAAGGAGGCCCGGCGGACGTTGGAGGGAGGGGCGTGGTTTTACCAGCGTGTGGATTTCAGCGATGGGTCGCTGTGCCTGTTTCAGTTCGATTACAGCGTGCTTTACGGCAACGAGGCCCTGCGCGGCGTTCTTCCGGATTTTGAGCTTGCCAGCCTGGTGCTGCTCGCCGTGGTGCTGGTGACAACGGTAACGCTTATCACACGGCATTACACGCGCAGGCTGCGCCGTGCGGCGGATAAGCTGGCCGCCGCCAGCGCACGCATTGCGGAGGGGCAACTGGAGGGCGGAGATTTTTCCTCGGCGGGCGTGCGGGAGTTGGACGGTGCAATGGACGCCATGCGCACGCTGAAGGAGAACCTTTCCGGTTCTTTGCAGGCCCAGTGGCGTATGGAGCAGCAGCGGGCAGAGCAGATGGCCGCGCTGGCGCATGACCTGAAAACGCCGCTCACGATCATCGGCGGCAACGCCGAACTGCTGGCCGAGGACGCGCTAAGCGACGCCCAGCGCGCGAATGTGGATGCCATTTTGCGCAATACGCGCTACGCGGGGGAATACATTGCCTCGCTGAGGGCGCTGGCTGCGGGTGCGGACAGTGCGGATACGGTAAAAAACCCGGAGCCCGCTGCGTCGGACGGCGCGCAGGAGCATGCCGCTCCGCAGGAGACGGAGCGGGTCTCCCTGCCGGAGTTCCTGGCCGAGATACAAGCCCAGGGCCAGGCTCTCTGCCGGGCGCGGGGCTGTGTATTTCGCCTGCTGACGGATGGAACGTCCATGCTGCCCATGCGCCGGGCGGAGCTGCTGCGTGCGCTGGTGAATCTTGTGGAGAATGCCGCGCGCTACACGCCGCAGGGCGGGGCGGTAACGCTGGAAAGCCGCGTGAGGCGCGCCCCGGACGGCGCGGGCCGTGCGGTGTTCACCGTACGGGATACAGGGCCGGGCTTTACACCCGAGGCGCTTGCCAAAGGCATGCAGCCGCTGTACACGGGCGAAAAAAGCCGCCCGCAGGACGGCCATATGGGACTGGGCCTGACGTTTGCCGCCGATGTCGCTAGGCGTCACGGCGGCGCGCTGGCGCTGCGCAATGCGGCCGGCGGCGGAGCGGTGGCCGAGCTTTCATTTCCCGTGTGGGGATGACGCAGACCCTGTGTACAGCAAAAGAAGCCTCTCGCCCTGCGTATGGCAGGGCGGGAGGCTTCTTTGTGCAGGCGGTGCATTTTGCTTTTCTTTGCAAAAAAGCTTGACTTGGAGTGAACTCCAGATGTTATGCTTACTACAAAGCTTGTAATGCCGCCCGCCGGTGTGCGGCATGGGTAAGAGAGGAAAATGCAATATGAAAAAACTGGGATTCGGCTGTATGCGTCTGCCCATGATGGGCGGTGCGGACGGCGAAGTGGACAAGCGGGAATTCTGCCGCATGGTGGATACGTTTCTGGCCGAGGGCTTTTGCTATTTCGACACGGCCCACGGATATTTGAACGGCAAAAGCGAAACGGCGCTGCGGGAATGCCTGACGGCGCGCTATCCGCGCGAATCGTACATTTTGACAGACAAGTTGACGTCGTTCTTTTTTGAAAAGGAGGACGATATCCTGCCTTTATTTGAGCAGCAGCTGGAAAAAACCGGTGTCTCCTATTTCGATTATTATCTGCTGCACGCGCTGAACGGCGCTTACTACGAAAAATTTACACGCTGCAATGCGTTTGAAATCGTGAAACAGCTCAAGGAGCAGGGCAGGGTGAAGCATATCGGCATTTCGTTTCACGACAAGCCTGCTCTGCTGGACCGCGTTCTGGACGAGCATCCGGAGATAGAAGTGGTGCAGATCCAGTTCAATTATGCGGATTACGAAAACCCCAGCATCGAGAGCCGTGCCGTGTACGAGGTGTGCCGCAGACACCAAAAGCCCGTCATCGTGATGGAACCTGTCAAGGGCGGGGGACTTATCCAGCTGCCGGAGGAAGCGAAGGCGGTGCTGGACGGCGTGGGAACGGGAAGCTACGCCAGCTATGCCGTGCGCTACGCGGCTTCCTTTGAGGGGGTATTCATGGTGCTCAGCGGCATGAGCAACTATGAACAGCTTGCCGACAACGTAAGCTACATGAAAGATTTTCAGCCCTTTACCAGCGCGGAATACAAGGCTGTGGAACGCGTGCGGGAGATTTTGAAACAGCAGGACAGCATTCCCTGTACGGCCTGCCGTTACTGTGTGCCGGGCTGCCCGAAGCATATTCCCATCCCCGGCCTGTTCGGCTGTTACAACGCCAAAAAACAGTTTGGAGACTGGAACAGCGACGTCTATTACGGAAACCTGACGCAGAACGGGGGAAAAGCATCGGAGTGCATCGGCTGCGGCCAGTGCGAGCGGGCGTGCCCGCAGCATCTGCCGGTGATCCGCCATTTAAAGGAAACCGCGGCGCTGTTTGAAACGCAGGCGTAAGCGCCCGCAAAAAGAAAAGGGAGAATACAATGGAATACAGGGAATTGGGCCGCACCGGGCTGCGCGTGAGCGAGATCGGCCTTGGGTGCGAGGGCTTTGTGGGCAAGACGGAAGAAGAGACACAGGCATTGATGACGCAGGCGGTGGAAGCGGGCGTGAACTGTATGGATCTGTACACGCCGGACCCGGACCTGCGCAGCCGCGTGGGACGCGCGCTGCGGGGCAGGCGGGAACAGTTCGTGCTGCAGGCGCATCTGTGTACCGTCTGGCAGAACGGCCAGTACAAAGCCACGCGGGACATCGGCGAGGTACGGGCTTCCTTTGAGGACATGCTGCGCCGTCTGGAAACAGACTATATCGACGTGGGAATGATCCATTATGTGGATACCATGGACACATGGAACACTGTGGCAAACGGCGAGGTGATGCGCTATGCGCTGGAGCAAAAGCGCGCGGGGCGCATCCGGTGCATCGGCCTGAGCAGCCACAACCCGGAGGTGGCGCTGGCGGCTGTGGAAAGCGGCCTTGTGGAGGTGCTGATGTTCAGCGTCAACCCCTGCTATGATTTGCAGCCCGCGGGAGAGAATTGCGAGGCTCTGTGGGCGGAGGAAAGCTATGCGGGCATGTTGGTGAATATGGACCCTGCGCGGGAGCGCCTGTACGAGACCTGCCAGCGCCTGGGTGTGGGCATCACGGTGATGAAGGCCTTCGGCGGGGGAGACCTGCTGACGGCGGATTCCCCGGCGGGCGTTGCGCTGACGGTGGAGCAGTGCATCCACTATGCGCTCACGCGGCCCGCCGTGGCCAGCGTGATGTCCGGCGTGCACACGTCCGCCGAGCTTGCGGCCAGCCTGGCTTATGAGACGGCACCGGACAGCGCGCGGGATTACGCTGCTGCGCTGGCGACTTTCCCGAAAATAAGCTGGAGGGGACACTGCATGTACTGCGGCCACTGCGCCCCGTGTCCAAAGGGGATCGACGTTGCAAGCGTCACCAAATTCCTGAACCTGGCCCGTGCCCAGGGCATGGTGCCGGAGACGGTGCGCGAGCATTATGCGGCGCTGGCCCGTAAGGCGGGCGAATGTATCGCCTGCGGCGCATGCAGCAAGCGCTGCCCTTTCGGCGTGGACGCGGTGGAAAACATGCGCCGGGCAGAGGAGACCTTCGGCGCATAGTGTGCGGCAAAGGCCGGCTTTTGAAGAACAGAACGGCGGCGGAGCGCGCCGGGATAAAAGGAGTATTTGTGATATGACGATTGCACAGGTAAGCCAGAAATACGGCGTCTCAGCGGATACACTGCGGTATTATGAGCGCATCGGCCTGCTGCCCCCGGTGGGGCGCACAAAGAGCGGTATCCGCGATTATACCGAAGAGGACTGCAACTGGGTGAATTTCATCAAATGTATGCGCAGCGCAGGACTTCCCGTGGAGACGCTGATTGAATATGTGGGCCTGTTCGGGCAGGGAGACGAGACCATTCCCGCGCGCAAAGAGCTGCTGATGGAACAGCGCCGCCAACTGGCTGCGCGCATCGGCGAGATGCAGGCCGTATTGGACAGGCTGGACAAAAAGATAGAAGGTTACGAGAGCCATCTGCTGAAAGCGGAGCGCAGCCTGAAACGGTGAAGCAATGAAAGAAAGGGAAAGCGGAATCTGCCGCTTTCCCTTTTCTGATGCGTCCTTTTTACTTTTTTCGCCCGGCCAATGCGCTGCATACGGCCATCACCGCCGCAAACAGCACGCCCGCCACAGGCCATATGACCCAGCTTTCCCGCCAGGAATGGCCGGGGAGGCTGCATGCCAGGTACACGGCCGCTGCCACGCACCAGTACACGGTGCTCACCACGCCGGTGATAGAGCTGGTTTTCTTTTTTGTCCGCGTATAATCGCCCTCCTGAAGCAGCTTTTCCATGCTGGCCCAGTTGACGCCGCCCACGATGAAAAAAATCACCCCGAGGCCGATCAGGAGCAGCATGACGGAGAGCATGCCCACAAGAAAAAGCCCGTTTTCCGAGAGGAACGCGCCGCCGAACAAAGGAATGGCAGAAAGGATACACAGGCAGGCGCCCAAAACATTGTACCGCGTGTAGGTGCTGCGGTACTGACGTTGGCGTTCCCGCACCATGCCGGATACACCGTATTCCGTTTCAAACACTTCGGCCTCCAGATAGGCATAAGGGCTCGTCATGCCGCCGCAGGAGATGAACATCGCCACAGCAACTGCGACGAGCAGGAGCATCACGATCATCCCCGCGCCGCCGGCCAGATTTTCACGGATGGGCAGCATGCCCGTCTCGCTGGCGGCAGCCAACAGGAACAGGCAGATGGGGGAGAGGATGCATAAAAAAGTGGCAAAGGCGATGCGTCCGGCCGTAGCCTGCTTCACCTGAAGAAAAGCGTTGGCCTCCTCCATGGAGACGCGGCGCACCGAGGAGGAATCATCGGATTTCGTGTATTCGGCTTCCGCCAGCTCGTCTTTCAGCAGATAGTCTGTGCTGACGCCGAAGATCTGCGCCAGCTGCAAGATCTTTTCAAGGTCGGGAATGGATTGTGCGCCCTCCCATTTGGAGACGGACTGCCGTGTTACATTCAGTTTTTCCGCAAGCTCCTCCTGCGACCAGCCGCTTTTTTTTCGAAGCTGGACGACCTTATCCGCAAAAATCATATCACTGCACCTCACTGTTTTGTTGCCGGGGCCTGGTGCGCTCCGGGGTGCTTCCAGCATACCCCGCCGGGCGGTTGCGCGCCACCAACCGGCGCCGGGCAATGTGTCAACCGGTGGTTGCACAGGCCGGAGGCCCGTGGGAAAACGGCGTTTTCAGGTGCGCTGCACGCTGCGGCGGCCATCCTGGCGGAACATGCCCAGCAGGCAGAGGAACAGCAGCGCCTGTGCTGCGGGAGCCGCGGCCCAGATGCCGTTCACGCCCAGCATCGGCGGCAGAAGGAACAGAAACAGGGGGCTTGCGCCAAGCGGATCGCCAAAAATAAAGAACAGGCTGCGGCGCGTCTGCCCGGTGGCGTAAAAGCAGGAGGCGTACAGGCGCACCACGCCCCAAAGAGGCAGCGAGGCGACGGCAAACAACAGGGCGGGAACGCTTTCCCGGGCGGTCTCGGACGAAGCGCCAAACAGCAGCGGCAGCTGTTCCCGAGCAAGGAATGTGCCTGCGCACAGCACTGCGGCCACCGCCAGCAGTAAACGCAGCGCGCGGCGCTGTAAATGATGCTGGGCCGCAAGGTCGCCCGCACCGTGGCAGAAGCTCACCAGCGGCTGGATGCCCTCGCCGATACCGGACAAAAGCGGCTGCAGCGCCCCCAGTACATAACTGAGGATGGCGTAGGTAGCAACAGCGCCCGCGCCGCCGTAACGGATGCACTGCCAGTTGTTGAGCATGATGAGCACACTGGCGGACATGGAAAGCCCAAACGGAGAAACGCCCACCGTAAGCAGTTTTTTGCACAGGCGCGGATCGGGGCAAAACTGGCGCGCGTGGACGGGAGCGTTTTTGTTCATAAGCAGGCACAGCAGTGCGGCCAGCGCCGAAAGGCCCTGCGCCGTTACGGTGGCCAGCGCCGCGCCGCGCATGCCCCAGGCGAATACGGCGATGAACAGCCAGTCCAGCAGGATGTTGCACAGCAGGCTGAAAATCATGATGGCCATTGCGGCGACGGTACGCCCGCTTCCGCGCAGCAGAGGGTTCAATCCGCTGTTGAATATCTGCAGGCCGCCCGCCAGCACGACGACAACGGTGTAATCCGCCGCGGGCTGGTACAGCTCGCCTGTTGCGCCAAGCAGGCGGAGCAGCCACGGGTATGAAAGGCCCAGCGCCGCCGTCAGCAGCACGGTGGCCGCACCCAGGCACAAAAGCGTGTTGCCCCGCGCGGCCAGGGCCTTTTCCGTGTCGCCCGCGCCCATGGCGTGGGTCATCACCACGCTGCCGCCGGAGCCGATGCCCAGCCCCGTGGCAAGGATGACAGCCGCGATGGGCCACAGGATGTTGATGGAGGCAAGGCCTACGTCCCCGATGCTTTGGCCGATGAAAAAACCGTCGACGATGATAAAAAATCCCGTCAGAAGCTGGGATGCCATGGCGGGGATGACGTAGCGGTAAAACTGCTCGTGAGGCGCTTTGGTATGCAAAAAAACAACTCCTTTCCCGTATCGGCGGAGCAGTGTTTGGCCGACACGGTATATTATATCGAAAAGCGGAGTGGATTGCACGGGGGTTTTTATTGAGAAGCAATAAAATACCGAGGCGGAGCTGCCGCTTTATGCGCGTACGGGCACTTCATGCCCGGCGCTTGCAGGATCAAGGCTGCGGGACGGGCTGTAACGTCTGAACCCAGGTCGGAAAGAAAAACCACCGTTTTCCGTGGGCCGAACGGCTTGCGTGAAAGCGGCGGCTTTCATTTGATGCGATGGGGGCGGCAGTTCAGAGGTAATCGATGCCCAGCGTGGCAAGGCCGTTAAGATTTAGGCCGGCGGTATTGCCCGCCCGGTATTCGTAAAAGCCCTGTGCGGCCACCATGGCGGCGTTGTCGCCGCAGAGCCGGAGCTCCGGCAGATACAGCCGCGCGCCCAGCTTCTTCGCGCCCGCGGCAAGCGTCTCCCGCAGCAGGCCGTTGGCGGCCACGCCGCCTGCGATGCAGATCTGCTTTGCGCCGGTATCCTGCGCGGCCAGCAGCAGCTTTTCGGCCAGAATGTCCGTGATGCGGAACTGGAAGCTGGCGGCCATATCGGCCACGTTCACACGTTCTCCTTTCATCTGCGCTTTGTTCACAAGATTGAGCACAGCTGTTTTCAGACCGGAGAAGCTGACGTTGTACGGGCCCTCTACATGGGGCGTGGGCAGGGGATAAGCTTTGGAATCGCCCGTTTGGGCGGCCCGGCTCACCGCCGGGCCGCCGGGATAGCCCAGGCCCACGGCGCGGGCCACCTTGTCAAAGGCCTCGCCGGCCGCGTCGTCCCTGGTGCGCCCGATGATCTCAAACTCGCCGTAGTCCTTCACAATCACC
>OLQL01002645.1_pt1 | contig 11929 bp, 10 predicted proteins | sample 1672971 | NCBI WGS metagenome assembly OLQL01 (sample SAMEA3136742, study PRJEB25190) | human gut metagenome | biome: human gut; feature: human-associated habitat; material: faeces | place: Austria | collected 2013
TCATTGCCTGGCTTAAGATTCTTATACTGGTTGTCCAGATGTTTTGGCCATATATCCTGTATCATATCAGAAGAACACCATCTCTTCCTTAGGTGCACCTGTCTTTTCTACGCTTTCAACGTAAAGAACAGGACCTTTCTTCTTATATGCCATCTGGAATTCATACTTAATAGTAGCTGTAACCCATATCCATTCTCTGTTCTCAAGAGAAGCTATGTTGTTGTAGAAGCTGATATAACCAATAAACTGTGTATCTTCTGCACAACATGTCATAACCTTTCTTCCCGGAACGAAATTCTTATCCTTAAAGTACTTGTTCTTAAGAACCTGTCCCTTGAATCTTACCTTCTTACCTGCGTATACTTCCGGTCTTTCAGACACATCCATATACCAGATACCATAATCTTCTCTCGGAATCTCGATTACAGGCGCATCCAGATCATACGGCACGTCATCTTCAAAAATATTTTCCACTTCTCCTTGTTCATCTTCAAATATAACTTCCGCCTGAGGGCTGACTACTTTGACGCTTCTCCTGTATCCCGCCAGAGGCTTAATATCTTCACAGCGGTTAAAAAGAACCATCTCGGCGCCTCTTACCATTTCTACAAAGAGCGGTTTTAAATTAGTCAGATATGTCTGAAATGTGCTTGCGTCCACTGTTGTGATCTTCTGCTCGATCCCCCAGCCCTTAGGAAGCTTCATATTTTCAAAATCACTGACCTTCCACATTCCGTTATATTCAATGACAACTCGATCAGGCTCGTGCTTTCGATCTAATTCCGCCAAATACTCCTCTGTCAGTTCTTCTCTGTCTTCCAGCCGCTCTATTACAACGCCGTATCTTAACATTTCCATCGCATCATACTCATCTTCTCCATCTTCGCAAAGAATGAGCAATGTTTTTCCATCGATCTGAAAATAATCCTGCTTCAATGTAAATTTTAAAAATCCGGTCTTTCCACTGTCTAAAAATCCCGTCATCAAATAAACCATTACATCCGGTTCATTCATGTTTTATTTTTCCCTCCTTATTTTTTCATTCCATATTTTCCGGTTCTCGCTCTTTCATTCGTTTCCTTTGTATGTTCGCCGATTAAAGGCCGAACAGTTTTTCCAGTTTTTCTTCATTTATCTTTGCTCCGATCACACAAATACGTCCCGTGTATTCCGGCGCTCCGGTACGCACTTCATATTCTCCCGGAACCATGTCAAAGTAGATCCATGTTCCGTCTTCTCCTTTGACCATTCCTTTTGCTCGAAGGATATCGCCATACTCTTCTTCATTTTCAAGACTCTTTAAAATCTCCCCGACCTGTTCTTCCGAATACACATGGATCGTCTCACGCCCCCAGCTCGTAAACACTTCGTCTGCATGGTGGTGACCGGCATGATCATGACCACATCCACAGTCATGATCATGGTGGTCGTGGTGAGGTCCGTCCTCTCCATTGTCATGATGATGGTGGTCGTGGTGATGCTCGCACTCTCCGTGGTCATGATGGTGATGCTCGTGATGATGCTCGCACTCTCCGTGATCATGATGGTGATGTTCGTGATGATGCTCGCACTCTCCGTGGTCATGATGGTGATGTTCGTGATGATGCTCATCCTCTCCATGGTCATGATGATGCGCTCCGTGGTGATGACCGCACTCCGGGCAGACAACCTCCGCAAGGAGTTCCTCCTCCATTGATCTGACGGATTCCATCGTTTCCAAAATTTTACTTCCCGCAAGTTGTTCCAAAGGTGTAGTAATAAACGGCGCCTTCGGATTCAATTCTCTTAAAATAGCAATACTTTCTTCGATCTTTTCCGGTTTTGCCTTATCTGTCCTGCTCAAAATAACCGCGCCCGCATATTCTATCTGATTACTGAAAAATTCACCGAAATTTTTTCTGTAAATTCTGCATTTCGTCACATCCACAACAGTCGTAAAACTATTTAACTTAGCGTCGATCTCACTTTGTACGTCTTGAACCGCCTTTATGACGTCTGATAATTTTCCGACCCCCGACGGTTCTATCAAAATACGATCCGGATGATAAGTATCCACAACTTCTCTCAAAGATTTGCCGAAATCTCCGACAAGAGAACAACAGATACAACCCGAATTCATTTCCCTGATCTCGATTCCTGATTCTTTTAAAAATCCGCCGTCAATCCCGATCTCTCCAAACTCATTTTCGATAAGAACAACCTGTTCTCCCGCAAACGCCTCCGAAAGCAGTTTTTTAATAAGCGTTGTTTTTCCAGCTCCTAAAAAGCCCGAAATAATATCAATCTTTGTCATTTCAAACAACCTCCCATATTATATTCAATCCATATCCAGCTCAATAGGACAATGATCCGATCCCATCACATCTGTCAAAATCTTCGCATCTTTCAGACGCTCTTTCAAACTTTCCGAAACACAGAAATAATCGATCCGCCATCCGGCATTTTTTGCTCTTGCGCTGAAGCGATACGACCACCAGGAATAAATTCCTTCCCGATCGGGATAAAAATACCGAAACGTATCAATAAATCCCGCGTCAAGAAGTTCGGTAAACTTTCCTCTCTCCTCATCTGTAAATCCGGCATTTTTTCGATTTGTCTTTGGATTCTTCAGATCAATTTCCTTGTGCGCCACATTCATATCTCCGGTTACGATGACCGGCTTTTTTTCTTCCAGTTTTTTCAGGTACATACGAAAATCATCTTCCCATCTCATGCGGTAATCAAGTCTCGCCAATTCATTTTGCGAATTGGGCGTATATACCGTAACAAAGTAGAAATCTTCAAATTCGCATGTGATCACTCTGCCTTCCTGATCATGTTCTTCGATTCCGATACCGTAAGTTACAGACAACGGTTCCTTTTTCGTAAACACCGCCGTTCCCGAATATCCTTTTTTCACCGCATAATTCCAATACTGATGATATCCCGGCAAATCGAGTTCCAACTGCCCTTCTTGCATCTTTGATTCCTGTATGCAGAAAATATCCGCATCTGCCTCAGTGAAAAAATCCAAAAAACCTTTTTGCACACACGCTCTTATTCCATTTACATTCCACGAAACAAATTTCATTATCATCCACCTCTCTCACATAATATTAATATCACTCTGATAGAACCTGTTTCCGGGTAAAGCATAAAAGGACAGATGCTTTCACTACCTGTCCCTCTCTTCTCATTCATACCGTACTTCTCTCAAAAAAAGTCCGCCTGCCGGAGCCAGAAACCCCGCTTTTGATCTGTCTCCTGTCAAAAGCGCCTCTTTCACACTTTCGGCGGTACGTTCCCGCATCCCGACTTCAAGTAAAGTTCCTGTCAATATTCTCACCATATGATACAAAAATCCCGTTCCGTCATATCGAATGACAATACAGTTTCCATTCCCGATCTGATCGGATTTTCCGCACGGCAAAAAGTCTTTTCTTTCATCTCTGATCATGATCGAGTAAATCGTACGTCTGACAGATCTGTTATCTTTTTTATCCGTATACCCCGCAAAAAAATGTGTGCCTGTCAAATATCCGGCCGCCTCCCTCATCCTTGCAAGATCCGGTTCTCCCGGAAAATGACCGCTGTACTTCCGTGTAAATACATCTTGTTTGATCCCCGTATCGATCCGATATTCATAAACTTTCCCTACCGCACTTTTCCGGGCATGAAATCCGTTCTTCACAAGCTCCACATCAAGGATGCGTATATCAGGCGGAAGACACCCGTTCATTTTTTCCGTAAACAAAGCCGTATCCACTTTTCCCGGCAAAACAACGCTCGCAGTCTGGCCGCTTGCATGAACTCCGGCATCGGTTCTCCCGGAGCCGTCGATCTGCACCTGATATCCTGTGCAGTTTTCCAGCGTCTCTTCCAAAATCCCCTGTATCGTCCGATCTGTATCTGACTGCCTCTGCCAGCCTTGATAGTTTGTCCCGTCATAGGCAATCGTCAATTTATATGTTCTCATAATTTTATCTACTGCAAAAACTTCTTAAGCTCGTCCATAAATGTGCCCGCATCTTTAAACTCTCTGTACACAGAGGCAAAGCGTACATATGCTACCGGATCAAGCTCTTTTAGTTTTTCCATAACGATTTCCCCGATCTCACTGCTCGGGATTTCTTTCTCCTCACGATTAAAAATCTCAAGTTCGACCGCATCGATCGTTTTCTGGATTGCTTCTGCGGGAACAGGGCGTTTATAACATGCGCTCAATACACCTTGTTCAATCTTAGACCGTTCATACTGCTCTCTGTTATTATCTTTTTTTATAACAATGAGCGGAATCGTCTCTACTTTTTCGTATGTCGTAAATCTTCTGCCGCATTCATCACACGAACGTCTTCTTCTGATCGAGTTTTTATCTTCTGCAGGACGAGAATCAATCACTCTCGTATCCGGATTTCCACAATATGGACATCTCATGAGCATTTCCGCCTTTCTCTTTCCATTTTCTATATGCGCAATTATTATACCACACGCTTTAAAATTTTTGCAAAAATTTTTCTTCTTTAATCTCCACAAGCACGATATCCGGACCGATCTTTTTTATGCAGGAAAAGGGAATCACATATTCACAATCTGTCCCGAAAAATCCGCATATTTTCCCCGGTCCGGGTATTACGATCGCCTCGATTTCTCCTGTACATATGTTGATCTCCACATCTGCGATACAGCCGAGACGCTTTCCGCTGCATACATTGATCACTTCTTTTTCCTTCAGTTCACAAATCCGCATACCGCCTCACCGCCATTTTACGCTCTTCTTAATTTATTATATGAACGAACAGTTCCGCCATGCACAAAGCCGCAATCCATTTCTCTTTCTTTTTTCCAGTTTATGCGATACAATAACATCAGTAAAACAAATAAAAATATATTTATATAAAATGAAAGGATTTCACACATGAAAGAAATGATCTTATTATTTAATCCACCGGCAAAAGAACAACTGCTGAAAATCCGTTCCGCCCTGCTGCCTCTGCATATCCGCATACAGCTTATCAAACCGGAACAGTACAATCAGCCGCTCGGATATCTTGCCGGCATGAAAGATATCTCTCCTGTCGAAGAAAATTACGCCGGAGAGGAACTTCCGGATACAATGTTTCTCTTCTCTTCTTTAAGCAGCAGCCGTCTCGATCAGGTTCTGGCAGCCCTTCGCAAAAGTGGAGCCGGCCCGTTCCCGTATAAAGCCGTCCTGACTGCAACTAACAGCAAATGGAATGCTCTTGACTGCTTCAACGAGATTCGTCGCGAACATGAAGCGCTCCATCCTTAAAACACTTTTTTCAAACCAATCAGGCAGACTGCCGATATTGTTATAACTTTAGAGGGGGACTATCATTATGTGGAAACAAAAAACATTAAAAAAATCTTCTAAATCATGCATGAAACCGGCGTATACAAGGATGGTTTCCGTCTGTTTCATTATCTCTTTGCTTACGACAGCATACCCTGTTTCCACAACATTTTTAAATCTGCAGAAACTTTCCGGTCCTGCCTATACAGACGCCGCATTTTCTCTTAGCATTACGAATTCCGAAGCGTTTGCCGAAACACTCGGTCTGATCTTAGGCGGGAACGCTTTTCCAAAACTTTTACAAAATACTGTATTTCATGTATTTTCTTTTGTGATCGATCTATGTTCCGCCGGCATATCCATATTTTTTAATGTCCTTAGAACAGTCAATGCATTTTTTACAGAACCGTTAGGCACATCTTTTGTATTTCTTATAATAGGACTGTGTATAACATTTCTCTATCAACTGTTTGTGAACTATGTGCTTATCATCGGAGAAATGCGGTTTTTTCTTGAAGTACGCAAATACAAAAGAACTTCTATCTCAAAGATTTTCTTCTTATATAAACTTCGGTGTATAGCCGCCCCTGTGTGGGTCATGTTCTGCAGATCTGTATTTCAGTTTCTTTGGAATTTCACGATCGCAGGAGGAATCATAAAACATTACGAATATGCCATGATCCCGTACATACTCGCCGAAAATCCAAAAATAAGCCGAAAAGACGCCTTCTTTTTATCCAAACAGCTCATGAATAAAAACAAATGGCGTGTGTTTCTGCTGGACTGCTCTTTCTTAGGATGGAAGATCTTATCAATCTTAACACTCGGTATTCTTGACTTCATATTTGTCAATCCATATATTACGGGATGTAAGGCTGAACTTTATGCGTCGCTTCGCAGAGACTATGTCCTCTCGCGGTCGCCGCGCTATGAAATGCTAAGCGATTCTTATTTGGAACATGTTCCTTCCGAAGACGAACTTCTTATCAGCAAAGCTCTTTATGACGATTCCCAGGGACCGTATACGAAGACTTCCTATTTTGAACCGGAACAATACCCTGTCTTTCTCTTCTCCGTTCAGCCAAAGACAGTAAAACCTTCCGCCCGTGTATTTCGGAATTACGATATTTTGTCCTGCATCTTCCTCTTTCATGCCGCATCCTGTTTCGGATGGATCATGGAAATGCTCATACACCTTATGCGCGACGGAACTGTGGCAGACATCCATCTGCTGTTCGGCCCGTGGCTGCCCCTTTACGGCATTTACGGAATCATTATTCTGAAAGCATCAAAACGCCTGCTCAAAAAACCGGTTTTTGTATTTTTCCTGAATTTCATTGTGTTTTCATTCCTGCAATATATTTTCAGTTTTACGGTTGAACTTTTTTCAGGATACAAACTTTGGGATTTCAGCGAATTCTTTCTGAACATTAACGGCAGAATTTATCTCGGAGGATCTGCCGCATTTGCGTTACTCGGATGTGCGTTTATTTACTACCTCGCCCCGAACTGGACAAATTATTTTTCAAAATTATCAAAAAAGACACAAACCGTTTTCTGCGTAATCTTAAATTCTTTATTTATTACGGATGTCATTTTAACTTTGATCTTTTCATACTAAGTTGTTAAAAATAGTTTTATCTTCCTAAAGCAACTTTTTAAATTTGTGGTTGATTTCCATGAATTGATGGTGTAATATATGCATATACTTAATGTAGTTTCAAAAACTACATGTTGCGTTTAACTAATTCGGAGGTGCATATTATTATGGGAAATACTCATGCCATTGCTAAAAAATCAACCTTTATAAAAAAACATCCTACGCTTCATATACAAAATTACGCAGGGAACAGCTATTCTGCCGCCGGTTATAAAAAAACCGGTTATAATTCCGGGAAATCCGCCTCTTTGAATGAACTTCGGGGGAAATTTTATATAAAGGAGCCCGGCAGCGCCATCACTCATTTTATCGGAATGATCATGGCGCTTATCGCCGCTTTCCCTCTGCTTATAAAAGCCGCGGCGCAGCCTGATCCGGTTTACCTGATCTCCATGTCCGTTTATGCCGCAAGTCTGATCTTATTATATGCGGCAAGCACAACTTACCACACATTTGACATTTCCGAAAAGGGAAACACTGTCTTAAAAAAGATCGACCATATGATGATCTCCGTCCTGATAGCAGGAAGTTACACGCCTGTCTGCTTACTTGTCTTAGAAGGCCGTATGCGGATCATTTTACTTGCTGTTGTATGGACTCTCGCATTGACAGGTATACTGATCAAAGCTTTTTGGGTATTTTGTCCGAAATGGGTTTCTTCCGTTCTTTATATCGGAATGGGATGGACGTGTGTCCTTGCATTTGCACAGATTTTCCGCAATATGCCTTTGGCCGCTTTCGGATGGCTGCTTGCAGGAGGTATTATCTACACAGTCGGCGGTATTATTTATGCATTGAAAGTACCGATTTTCAATAACAAACATAAAAACTTCGGAAGCCACGAGATCTTCCACCTCTTCGTTATGGGCGGAAGCATCTGCCACTTCATTGTAATGTACGGATACCTGCTTCCGTAAAAAATTAAAAAATCAACAGACATCTCATCTCTGATTTGACGTCTGTTGATTTTTTCTGTATGACCGGCTCTTAGAATCGTCTTATCTGCACACGATCAGCCGTTCATTTTCTTTATATCCGTCTACTGTTTCTTCCGTCAGTATCACACTGCCGGAAAAGGGAGCAAACGTCACGGCGCTTATATTGCCGAACTTTGTACTGTCGGCAAGAATATACGACTTTTGACACTGTTGTACCGCCGTTTGTTTCACCTGCGCTTCTCCTACGTCCGGAGTCGTAAACCCTTCCTCTTTCGTAATACCGTTTGTTCCGAAAAATCCTTTTGTGAAATGATATTTTCTTAAAAGTTCTATTGCCTGCGCTCCGACAACAGCCTCAGTCGAACTTTTCAATTCACCCCCTATAAGTAAAACACGATTTCCCTGAGCCGCCAGACGCTGCGCGTGTGCGACTGCGTTCGTTACAAACGCCGCCCGTTTCTCTGCCAAAAATTCTACCATATAGCCGACTGACGTTCCCGCATCAAGATAAACAAAATCATTGTCTCCGATCATATCTGCCGCATATTGTGCGATTTTGATCTTTTCCTCTTTCCTGACGTTCACTTTTTGTGCCACTGTCGGTTCTTTCATCTCATAAGTATGCTCGGCAGCAACCGCTCCGCCAAACACTTTCGTCAGCTTCCCCGCCTTATCAAGCGCAGTAATATCCCTCCTTGCCGTGGATTCCGAAATTCCGAGATCTTCTGTAATTTCAGCTACTGTAATACTTTTCTTTACTTTCAGCCGTTCTAATATCCGTTCAAACCTTTGCTCTGTTAACATAATGCCCTCTGTGCATATAATAAACTATACTATATGTTCTTTCTCTTTTTCCAATACGAGGGTCATCTTTCAATCTATATTTTTTGATGACCCTCGTATTTACTATTTGACACTATTCTATCATTTTTTCACTTTATATGCTTCACTTTTTTTTGCTTTTTCTTATTTTTCTGTTTCCCGCTGAGGACAAACAGTTTTTTATTCTTTATATTTTTATACTTTTTAAGCTTTCTTTTTCAATACTCCGAGCAGCAATGCCGACACAACTGTTCCCGCAACAAGCGCGATCAGATATTGAAGCGGATTTCCTACAACCGGGAATACGAAGATTCCGCCGTGCGGCGCCATCAGCGTACAGTTAAACGCCATGGAAAGCGCTCCTGCAACCGCCGATCCTGCGATACAGGCCGGGAGCACATGAAGGGGATCAGATGCAGCGAACGGGATCGCTCCTTCTGTAATGAAAGCAAGACCCATAATAAAGTTTGTCGGACCTGCGTCTCTTTGTTCTTTTGTAAATTTGTTTTTAAAGAGCATTGTCGCAAGCGCGATCGCGCACGGCGCCGTCATTCCTCCGACCATAACCGCCGCCATAATGTCATAATTTCCCGCCGCGATAGACGCAGTGCCGAACACATATGCCGCCTTATTAAACGGACCTCCCATATCGATCGACATCATTCCTCCGACGATCATTCCGAGAAGGATCTTGCTCGTTCCGCTCATGCTGGAAAGTCCCGCATTCAAAGCGGTGTTGATGCCTCCCATAACCGGTTCGACCGCAAACGTCATCAGTAATCCCATGATCAAAATACCAAATACCGGATACAATAATACAGGCGCGATTTTCTCGACTGCTTCGGGCAGCTTGCCGCACACTTTTTTCAGACCTACGATAATGTATCCTGCCGCAAATCCTGCTACAAGCGCTCCTAAGAATCCTGATTTTCCGCCTGCTGCGATCATTCCGCCTACAAATCCGACTGCAAGCGCCGGACGATCTCCGATCGCCATCGCGATGTAGCCCGCAAGCACCGGAAGCATAAATCCAAACGCAACTCCTCCGATCTGTTTAAACAAAGCCGCAGCCGGCGTGATCGTACCAAAAGCCGCTCTTTCATCCGCCGGAAGAGAATTAAGGTCGATACTTAAACCGTCGATCAAAAATGCGATCGCGATCAGGATTCCTCCTCCTACTACAAACGGAAGCATATGAGAAACGCCGTTCATAAGCTGTGTATAAATTTTATGTCCGATTCCTCCTGATTTTCCTGACGAAGACACCGCTGTCGAAGAGGACGTTTCGTTTCCGCTGTGATATACAGGAACGTTGCCGGACATTGCCTGATCGATAAGCTGAGGCGCTTTACTGATTCCGTCTGATACCTGACAGATGATCACTTTCTTTCCGTCAAAACGATCCATCGGAACTTGCGCGTCTGCCGCTACAATAATACAGTCCGCTTCTTTGATCTCTTTCTCTGTAAGAACGTTTTTCGCTCCGCCCGAGCCTCTCGTCTCGATCTTCACGAAACAATCTTTTTCCTTCGCCGCTTTCTCAATACCTTCCGCCGCCATATAAGTATGGGCAATTCCTGTCGGACAGGACGTTACGGCAAGAATTTTAAATCCGTTTGCAGAAGCTTCGTTCATATCTGCAAGACGCTCGTCAATATCGCCCTGCTCCGCATCTGCCTTATCGATAATATCAAGAAATTCATCGGCGCTTTTTGCATTTCTCAGCGCATCGGCAAATACTTCATCCATCATCAGTACCGACAGCTTGCTCAACACGTCCAAATGTACGTTATCTTTCGTATTCGGCGCTGCGATCAAAAACATCAGCGTAACCGGCTGTCCGTCCAATGCGTCGAATTCTACTCCGTCTTTTACTACCATTGCCGCAAGACCCGGTTTCGTTACCGCATCACATTTTCCATGAGGAATGGCAATTCCTTCTCCGATTCCTGTGGTGCTTTCTTCTTCTCTTGCGTATACTTGTTCTCTGTATGCTTCACGGTCGTTGATCTTTCCGCTTGCAACCATAAGATCAATAATCCTGTCAAGCGCTTCACTTTTCGTTTTCGGAGTCTCGTTTAACGAAATACTCCTTTTATCAAGCAGATCTGTGATCCTCATTCTCAAAACCTCCTGTTCATCTTCGTTTTCTTCCGTTTATTTTTTTGCTTATTTGCTTCTGTTTATTTATGTTTGATTCTGTTTGCTTATGTTTGGCTCTGTTTGTTTCTTTCTAACTCTGTTTGTTTCTATTTATTACTGTTTACTTCTGTTTGTTTCTGTTTACTTTTCTTTTCTGCTTACATCTTTACTGTACATAGTTCGTTTTTATTCATTTTGAAACCTTTTCGTACAGATCCATGATTTCTTCTTTTGTTGCAAGATATTCAGAAAATGCACTTGCACTTCCTGCGGATACCCCCATATAAAATGCGTGTCTATAATCTTTCTTCTCGATCCATCCTGCCGTAAATCCGGCAACCATGGAGTCGCCTGCACCTACTGCATTTACCAAAGTTCCTTTTGGCGCCGGAGCTTCATACACACTGCCGTCTTCCGCTACGAGTACCGCGCCTTCACCTGCCATAGAGATCAGAACGTTTCTCGCGCCCTGCTTTTGAAGTTTTTTCCCGTAAGGAATCACCTCTTCTCTTGTCGTCAGTTTGACATCGAACAATTCTCCCAGTTCATGATTATTCGGCTTGATCAAAAACGGCTTGTATTTTAATACATTAATAAGCAAATCTTTTGTAGCGTCTACAATAAACGTTACATTTTTATGCTGAAGCCGTTCCATGATCGTACTGTACATGTCCGCCGGCATCGACGCCGGAATGCTTCCCGCAAGAACAAGAATATCTCCCTCTCCCAAAATATCCAGTTTCCTCAATAGTTCTTCGATCTTCTCTTCGCTTATTTCCGGCCCTGAACCGTTAATTTCCGTACCGTCAATATTTTTCAGTTTCAGATTGATCCGTGAAATCCCACTGTCGATCTTAATAAAATCAGAACGGATTCCCATCGCTTCTACTTCTCTGATAATCTCTTCTCCCGTAAATCCTGCCGCAAATCCAAACGCTGTACTGTCAATTCCGAGATTCATTAAAATTGTCGATACATTGATTCCCTTTCCTCCGGGAAGGATCAATTCCGAATCCGTCCGGTTCGTAAGTCCAAGCTGAAAATCATTTACAGAAACGATATAATCCAAGGACGGAT
>OLQL01002653.1_pt1 | contig 11900 bp, 8 predicted proteins | sample 1672971 | NCBI WGS metagenome assembly OLQL01 (sample SAMEA3136742, study PRJEB25190) | human gut metagenome | biome: human gut; feature: human-associated habitat; material: faeces | place: Austria | collected 2013
TGCGCATTCTTTTGGACGAATGCGGCTATACTTGGGAAAAAGCCTTTGATATCACCCGCCGCACCTTCGCCTACACCAACCACACCGTCATGAGCGAAGCGCTGGAAAAGTGGAACGAGGATATTTTTAAAAAGACGCTGCCGCGCATTTACCAAATCTGCGTGGAGCTGGACCACCGCTGCCGCGCCGACCTGGAGCGCACCTTCCCCGGCGACGAGGGCAAGATCAACTACATGGCCGTTTTGGGCGACGGCCAGGTGCGCATGGCCAACATCTGCTGCTATGTGTGCCATTCCATCAACGGCGTGTCTCAGCTGCACAGCGAGATCATCAAGCAGAGCGTGTTCCACGACTATTTCCTGTACAGCCCCGAAAAATTCACCAACGTGACCAACGGCATCGCTTACCGCCGCTGGCTTCTGGCCGCCAATCCGGGCCTGACGGGCCTTCTGGAGGACACCATCGGCCCCGGCTTCAAAAAGGATGCGTCCGAGCTGAAAAAGCTGGAGAAATTCAAGGCGGACAAAAAAGTGCTCAGCGCTCTGGAGGATGTGAAGGACGCCAACAAGGTGATCTTCGCCCAGCATCTGAAGAAGGTCACCGGGCAGGAGATCGACCCGCACACACTGTTCGACGTGCAGGTCAAACGCATGCACGAGTATAAGCGCCAGCATCTGAACGCGCTGAACATCGCGGCGCAGTACCTGTATATCAAGAACAACCCCAACGCGGACGTGGTTCCCAAAACGTATATCTTCGGAGCAAAGGCCGCGCCGGGCTACTATATGGCCAAGCAGATGATCCGCCTGATCTGCAAGCTGGGCGCGCTCATCGACGCGGACCCCATGGTGCGTGAAAAGCTGCGCGTGGTGTATCTGGAGGACTACAACGTCACCACCAGCGAGCGTCTGATGCCCGCCAGCGAAGTGAGTGAGCAGATCAGCCTTGCGGGCACCGAGGCCTCCGGCACGGGCAACATGAAGTTCATGCTGAACGGCGCGGTAACGCTGGGCACGCTGGACGGCGCGAATGTAGAGATCGCAGAGGCCGCCGGCAGGGAAAACGAGATCATCTTCGGCATGCTGACGCCCGAGGTGAACGACCTGAAGCGCTTCGGCTACCACCCCTCCGGCTTCATCAACAATTGTCCCGAGGCCGCCGAAGTACTGGCATTTCTGGAGCGCGGCTGGGGCGGCGAGAGCTTCCATGAGATCGTGAACAACCTGCGCACCAGCGACCCATATATGGTGATGGCCGATTTTGCCGATTACCGCCGCGCCCAGAACGACCTGAGCGGGCTGTACCGAGACCGCGGCGTGTGGAACCGCATGAGCCTGATGAACATTGCCAACGCAGGCATTTTTTCAGCCGACCGGGCGGTGAACGATTACGCCCGCGATATCTGGCACGTAAAGCCCATCAAATAGATCCGCCCGCCGCATCCGTCCGTGCGTTTCCGCCCGGATGTCTGCGGACGCGACCAGCGCCCGCCAAATAAAACTGCATGGGAGCAATCGGAATGCCCGTGACCATTTTCAACAGCCAGGACACTTTTTACAAGACCCCTTTCGGTGCGGTCCGCGCCGGAGAGACCGTTGCCTTTACGCTGACGGTTCCCGTGGAGTTCGGCTGCACCACACCCTATCTGCTTTTCAACAGGGACGGCGAACAGCCGTCCCTGTTCCCGCTCCAAAAACAATACTTCCGCAACGGTATGGACGTGTTCTCCACTACGATACAGCCGCAGGAGCCAGGGCTCTATTTCTATTATTTTGACCTTTACACCGGCTACCGCAAACTATACGCCGGGCAGCTTGGCGAGGCATATGTTACAACAGGCGACGGCGAGGCCTGGCAGCTGACGGTATACGAAAAGGATTTTCAGACTCCAAGCCATCTGCGCGGCGGCGTCATTTACCAGATCTTTCCGGACCGCTTCTTTGAAAGCAGCCCTCATGCTACCATGCCCTATGCCGACCGCATCTACCGCCCGGACAAGCGCAGTGAACCCTATTTCTGGCCAAACGAACAGCATGAGGGCTATTTGAACATGGACTATTACGGCGGAGACCTGCCTGGCATCCGCAAAAAGCTGACGTACCTCGCCAGCCTTGGTGTGACATGCATCTACCTCAACCCCATCTTCGAAGCCCACGCCAACCACCGTTACAACACCGCGGACTACCGCAAGGTGGACCCGGTTCTGGGGACCAACGAGGATTTTGCAGAGCTGTGCCGCGCCGCCAAAACCCGCGGCATCGACGTCGTGCTGGACGGCGTGTTCAGCCACACCGGTTCGGATTCCGTCTACTTCAACCGCGAGGGCCGCTACGCCTCCTTCGGCGCATGGCAGGGACCGGACAGCCCGTACCGCCGCTGGTACGATTTTTCACCGAACTATCCCCACGGCTACCGCTGCTGGTGGGGCTTTGAAACGCTGCCCGAGGTGAATGAAGAGGACCGCTCCTACCGTGAGTTCATCTGCGGGGAGGGCGGCGTCATCGACTATTGGCTCGGCCTGGGGGCTTCCGGCTTTCGCCTGGATGTGGCCGACGAGCTGCCCGATGATTTTATTGAGGAGATCCGCCGCGCCGTCAAGCGTCACGGCAGCGAAAAATATCTGCTGGGCGAAGTGTGGGAGGACGCCACCAACAAGTGGAGCTACGGCCGCCGCCGCACCTACCTGCTGGGCAAAGGCCTGGATGCGGTAATGAATTATCCGTTCAAGGACGCTACGCTGGCTTTTGTGAAAGGCGGCGACGCCCGCACAGCCGCCCACGACATCATGCGTATTTGCGAGCACTACCCCGCCCCGGCACTGCATGTGCTGATGAACTTCATGTCCACCCACGATACCGTGCGCGCCATTACCGCCATCGCGGGCGAGAGCTGCGAGGGCCGTGACCGATACTGGCAGAGCGCGCGCCGCCTGACGCCCGAGCAGTATGAAAACGGCCGCCGCCTGATGACGCTGGCCTATGCGATGATCTTTACGCTGCCGGGCATCCCCAGCATCTACTATGGCGACGAGATCGGCATGCAGGGATACAAGGACCCGTTCAACCGTGCCTTTTTCGATTGGGAAAGCCGGGAAACGCGCATCCGCCCCGTGCTGCAAAACCTTGCCACCCTGCGCAAAAGCTGCCCCGCTTTTGCCGACGGAACGCTGGCCGTCACCCAGGCACAGGGCGGCGTGCTGTGCTACGAGCGCCGCGCCGAAGCCGCCGTGGCTGCCGTGTGCATCAACCGGACCGAACAGCAGGTGCGCACCGTGCTTCTGGGACGTACCGTCGAAGTGCAGCCCTGCAGCTTTGCCGTTGTGACCGATCCGGAATGAGCTTTTCACAATACATCCGGCCTCATAATATGCAAAAACCGCGTTAGGGAAAACCTGACGCGGTTTTTGCATTTGCCCTGCTCCGTTCATCCTCAGCCCGGCGTGCCCCGGGTAAAGGACTGCTCGGCGCGCAGCGTGCCGGAGCCGTCGTACCAGCGCGCGGTGAGCGCGTTGCCTGTCTCGTCCAGCACAAACACGATGTAGGAGCCGTCGTCCTGCACCCAGCATTGTACGCCTCCGTCCATCATCGTGCCCAGCGTATAATCGGTTCCGTCAAAAAAAGATTCATCCAGCAGAACGGCCCCGCCTGCGCCATCTACCCACGCGCCGCGCATCTGCCGCGCCAGCGACGGCTCTTCCGAAGCGTTTTCACCGTACAGCTCCAGCAGCAGCGCACTGCGCTCCTCGTCCCAGAAGGTATAACAGCCATCCGCTGTCGGGTCCTCGCCGTTCAGATACGAATAAAAATCCACGACCCACGTGTATGTGTCCGACACTGCAAACACGCACACCAGCACTGTATCACCCATGATCCATGAGGCGTCGGCGTATTCGGTGCCGTCGGCGTCCGGCTCGTAATCCGTGTACCATTGTACATCCTCGGCCGCCGCAAACAGCTCGTCCAGTGTGCGGGCGTCGCTGTAAAACAGGTGTGAACCGCGCAGCCGTTCTTCCAGCGTGCCGCCCGCGGCCTGTGCGGGGATATAGCCGTTGAGCAAAGCCTGGTCGCTGCCCTCGCCCCAATGCGCTTCCAGCGCATCCGATACCGCCGCTCCGTAATGCTCCGTGCCGTAGGTGGCGTTGTCATCCGGCAGCGCCTGCGGCACGCTCTGTGCATAAGGCAGCGTGCCCGGTGCCTGATGCTGCTGCGCATCCTGCATGGCGGCGGGAAGCAGCGCTGCGACCAGCGCCACAACGGCGATGATATAAACGCCCACCCAGGCTGCCGCTCCGCCGACGACTGCGCCCGTATGCGCCGGAACGGCCGGATCACCGTGCTGCTGCTCAAAATACCGGCGGTTAAAGGTCACGCCGTTGTAAATGCTCAGTGCAATGCCCCAGACGCTCACGCCCAGGGACAGCAGCAGGATCGCGGCGATCCACACGAAAAACGCCTGCGTCGGCTCTGCGGCCCGGCCGCCGTAGCCGGCCAGCTCCACACACAGCTTTCCAAAAAAGGAAAGGCTCACGCCCAGCACGGCCAGCAGCGCCAGCCAATAGGGCAGATATGTGCGCGCAAACCGTTTGTAACAGCCGCGGTAAAGCTGATGGAACGGCCCCAGAAAGAATGCCGCCGCATTGAAGCGGCCTCTTCCGCCCGCAGCGATGTCTGCAAATTCCCGTGCGTAATAGGGCGAAACGACCCGGCCCAGCCCGGCGCCGGGTTGGGGCATGCCGTAGGCACAGCCCTCCGCTTCCTGCGGGGAATACCCCTGTACAGGCGCGCTGTATGCACCCTGCGGCGCATATGCGGGCTGCACCGGCCGCGCCTGCTGCTCCGGCGGCTCCACGCGCCCACCGCAGTTTGGGCAGTATTCGTACCCGTCCTTCAGCCTTTGTCCGCAATATCTGCATTCCATTTTTATGCCTCCCGTGCGCCGGGCCGCGGTGCCCTTTGTTCACAGATTTCCTGTTTTTGAAAGTTTTCTCGCCCAAACGCCGTATAATTCTACAAGATATTATATACTACGCCGTGCACCGCCGCAAGCCGCCGGTTGCTGCGGCGCGCGGGAGCGCCTGCGCGAGAACCTGTGAAAGCATTCCGCATGCCTGCCGGGCCCCCGGCGGCCTATATAAATAGGTATAAAAGCGCCTGGCAGGCCGGTTTTCGGGCGGCGCGGCCCGGCCTCGCCCGGCGTTCCCCGGGTTTGATTGGGGCAGTAGCTTTGAAAAAAACGCCCCCCAAGGCCAAAACCGGGCGAAACCGGCTTTTTTTGGGCTTTGTCAATCCTTTGACGAATATGGTACAATAAGAGCAAGCAGAAACCCAAACGGCACAGCCAAAAGCCCGGCTTGGCTTCTGCGGCGAAGGTCGACCGGACACCCGGCCGCAGCGTACGCCCGTACACGGTGCGCGGCGCGGCGGCAACCACGGCTGCGTTACACGGACGCGGCAGAAAGGCAGGTAAACACATTATGGCATTTACAATTTCTTCCCTGGTCTGGCTGATACTGCTCATCGCGTTCGTCGTCGTGGAGGCGCTGACGGTGAGCCTTGTCAGCATCTGGTTTGCCGCCGGGGCGGTGGCTGCGCTCATCGTCTCGGGGTTCACTTCCTCGTGGCTGGTGCAGTTCGCGGTGTTTGCGGTGGTAAGCGCCGTGGCCCTGGCCGCGACGCGCCCGCTGGTGAAAAAGCGCATGACCACGCGCCGTGTGCCCACCAACGCGGACATCAACGTCGGCCGCAAGGCACAGGTTCTCGTTGAGGTCACGCCCGACGTTACGGGCCGTGTGCGGCTGGACGGCGTGGACTGGAACGCCCGCAGCGAACAAACCATTCCCGCGGGCTCCCTGTGCGTGGTGCTGAGCGTGGACGGCGCAACGCTGACCGTGCGCCCCGACACCGCCACTGCGGCGGTATGACCCCCTGTATTCTGTTTCCGTCTTGACGGAACGTATAAAACACCCAATTTAAAGGAGGACTATCATGCTGATTCTGTTTCTGATTCTAATTGTGCTGGCGCTCGTGATCCTCATCGCGAACATCGCCATCGTTCCCCAGGCTTATTCCTATGTTGTAGAGCGCCTGGGCGTGTACTATACCACATGGGAGGCAGGCTTCCATTTCAAAACGCCGTTTGTCACGCGCATCGCCAAAAAGGTCTCCCTCAAGGAGCAGGTCGTGGACTTCAAGCCCCAGCCTGTGATCACCCGCGATAACGTGACCATGCAGATCGACACCGTGGTGTTCTTCCAGATCACCGACCCGAAGCTGTTTACCTACGGCGTGGAGCGCCCGCTCTCCGCCATTGAGAACCTGTCCGCCACCACGCTGCGCAACATCATCGGCGACATGGAGCTGGACCACACCCTCACCAGCCGTGACACCATCAACACCAAGATCACGGCCATTCTGGACGAAGCCACCGACAAATGGGGCATCAAGGTGAACCGCGTCGAAGTGAAAAACATCATCCCGCCGGCAGAGATTCAGGACGCCATGGAAAAGCAGATGAAGGCGGAACGCCAGCGCCGTGAGAGCATCCTGCGCGCCGAGGGCGAAAAGAAGAGCGCCATCCTTGTGGCCGAAGGCGAAAAAGAAAGCGCTATCCTGCGTGCCGACGCCGTGCGCGAGCAGCGCATCCGCGAGGCCGAAGGTGAAGCACAGGCGCTGATGACCGTTCAGAAGGCCCTGGCCGATTCCATCCGCCTGCTGAACGACGCGGCCCCCACCGACAAGGTGCTGGCCATCAAGAGCCTGGAAGCCCTGCAGAAGGTTGCCGACGGCAAGGCCACGAAGCTCATCATTCCCAGCGAGATCCAGAACCTGACCGGCCTGCTGGCTGCGGCCAAGGAGACCGTGACCGACGCGAAATAACGCGCCGGGGACCAAAGCATCGTAAGCCCGGATCACGGGGCGGCGCGGTGTGCGCGCGGAAAAGTGCACGCACCGCGCCCTTTTTGTACCCGGAACCGGTTTTCACTTTCATCCAATGCACCAAAAGAGGAGGTTTTTTGCTGTGATCGTATGGATCATTGCGGCCGTTGCCGTACTGTTCATCGTGCTGGTCTTCGTCACGGGCTACGTAAAAGCGTCCCCGGACACCGCTTACATCATCTCGGGCCTGCGCAAAACGCCGAAGGTCCTCATCGGCAAGGCGGGCGTCAAAATACCGTTTTTTGAAAAAAAGGACGAGCTGAGCCTGCAGCTCATCCCCATCGACGTCAAAACATCCAGCGCCGTGCCTACGGCGGATTACATCAACATCAAGGTGGACGCCGCCGTCAATGTGAAGATCAGCGATACGCCCGACCTGCTGAACCTCGCGGCACAGAACTTTCTGAACCGCAAGGTAGACTACATTGCCAGCGTGGCCCGTGAGGTTCTGGAGGGCAACATGCGCGAGATCGTGGGCAAAATGGAGCTGCAGGAGATGGTTTCCGACCGCCAGAAATTCGCCAACCTGGTGAAAGAAAACGCCGAGCCGGACCTGGCCGCCATGGGCCTTGACATCGTCAGCTTCAACGTACAGAACTTCGTGGACGACAGCGCCGTCATCGAGAACCTGGGTGTGGACAATATCGTCAAGATCCAGAAAAACGCGGCCATTTCCCGCGCCGTGAGTGAGAAAGAGATCGCCAAGGCACGCGCCATCGCCCAGAAGGAAGCCAACGACGCCGAGGTCGCCGCCGCACAGGAGATCGCGGAGAAAAAGACGGAGCTTGCCATCCGGCAGGCCGAGCTGCAGAAGGCCACCGACACCAAAAAGGCCGAGGCCGACGCGGCGTACCGCATCCAGGAGGAGCAGCAGCGCAAATCCATTGAGATCACCACGGCTGAAGCCAACATCGCCAAGCAGGAGAAGGAGATCCTGCTCAAGCAGAAGGAAGCCGAGGTCATGGAGCAGTCCCTGGATGCCCAGGTACGGAAAAAGGCCGAAGCCGAGCGCTTTGCCCGCCAGCAGAAGGCAGACGCCGAGCTGTACGAGCGCCAGCGCGAGGCGGAGGCCAAAAAATACGAGCAGGAACAGCAGGCCGAGGCTATGAAGGTACAGGCCGAGGCTGAAAAATTCGCCCGTGCCCAGGAAGCTGAGGGCATCCGCGCCAAGGGGCTGGCTGAGGCGGAGGCCATCCGTGCCAAAGCTGTGGCGGAGGCCGAGGGCATTGAGAAAAAAGCCGAAGCCATGACGAAGATGGGCAAGGCCGCCGTGCTGGAGATGTATTTCAACGCCCTGCCCGACGTGGTGAAAAACGCCGCCGAGCCGCTGACGAAAGTGGATAAAATCACCATGTACGGCGACGGCAACAGCGCCAAGCTGACACGGGACATCATGCAGACCGTTACCCAGGTGACGGACGGCCTGAAAGAGAGCACCGGCGTGGACCTGCAGAGCGTGCTTTCCGGCTTTTTGGGCGGCAAGCTCGCGGATGCCGCCCAGCCCGCGCCCGCCGCACCGTCCAAGCCTCCCCGCGCCCCGAAGCAGAACGCCGGCACACCGGCCGAATAACGCGCTCCGCTCTTTCCCCGCGCCTATCCGGCGCGGGGACTTCTGTTTTTCGGCTCCGCTTGTGCCCTTTCGCCCAAACACACGGATAAAAACATCGAAAAATCGGCAAAAATGCACATTGTAATTGTCACGGTATTTCGGTAGAATAAAAACGTATTCTTCACAGTTTGTTAACATGTTTCAATATAACGCCGGCGATATGGGCCGGCAGTCTCTACCGGGCAAGCCGTAAACCGTCCCGACTATTGAAACAGCACGCCGCAGCTCTGCGGCCTTTGCTGTTTTATGGCGGGCTCGTTTGCCCGCCTTTTTCTTTTGTTGCGAACGGGGACGTCCCTGTTTCAGCTTAAAATTACCGAGGAGGAATATCATGGAAAAGCTCTTTCATCTGAAAGAAAACGGTACCAACGTGAAGACCGAAGTCATGGCTGGTATCACCACGTTCCTTGCGATGGCGTACATCCTGGCCGTGAACCCCAGCATGCTGGGCGACGCGGGCATGAACAGCCAGGGCGTCTTTATGGCGACTGCCCTTGCGGCGGCGGTGGCCACCATCGTGATGGCCCTTCTGGCCAACTATCCCATCGCGCTGGCTTCCGGCATGGGCCTGAACGCCTATTTTGCCTACACCATCTGCCTGGGCGAGCTGGCGGACCAGGCCAATCCCTGGCAGATCGCCCTCACCGCCATCCTGGTGGAAGGCATTATCTTCATCATTCTTTCCGCGTTCAAGTTCCGTGAGACGCTGGTCAACTGCATCCCCGAGAACCTGAAATACGGCATCACCACGGGCATCGGCCTGTTCATCACATTCATCGGCCTGCAGAACGCCGGCATCGCCGCGGCGGACGCCTCCACGAAGGTGGCTCTGGGCGACATCGCCCAGCCGCAGGTCGCGCTCGCGCTCATCGGCGTGATCATCATCGGCCTGATGCTGTACTTCAATGTCAAGGGCGCCATTCTCTGGGGCATCCTCATCACGTGGGGGCTGGGCATCATTGCGCAGTTCACGGGCTGGTATGCGGTGAACCCCGAGGCCGGCGTGTATTCGCTGCTGCCCTCCGGCTCGTTCCTGCCCAACTTTGCGGCGCTGGGCGACACCGCGTTCAAATTCGACTTCAGCTTCATGCTGAACAACACCGTTGAATTTGCAGTTATCGTGTTCGCGTTCCTGTTCGTTGACCTGTTCGACACCGTGGGCACGCTCATCGGCGTTGCCGCAAAGGGCAACATGCTGGATAAGGACGGCAAGCTACCCCGCGTGGGCCGCGCTTTGATGGCCGACGCCATCGGCACCGTGGCGGGCGCCTGCCTGGGCACCTCCACCGTCACCAGCTATGTGGAAAGCTCCGCCGGCGTGGCCGAGGGCGGCCGCACGGGCCTCACCTCTCTCACCACGGCCGCGATGTTCATCCTCTCGCTGTTCCTGTGGCCCGTGTTCGGCGCCATCCCCAGCTTCGCCACTGCTCCGGCGCTCATCATCGTGGGCCTGTTCATGATGTCCAGCGTGCTGAAGGTAAAGTTCGAGGGCGATATGGCCGACGTGCTGGGCGCTTTTGTGGCCATCATCATGATGCCGTTCACCTATTCCATCGCCAACGGCATCATGTTCGGCATCCTGACATGGATGTTCCTGAAGATCTTCCGCGGCAAGGTCAAGGACATCCACCCCGTGATGTGGGTCGTGTTCGCGCTGTTCGTGCTGCGCATCGTCACGCTCTGCTTCTAAAATTCAGGCACTTTTCGCCCCGGCTTTGCGCCGGGGCGTTTTTTGTGCATTACAGCCCGTTTGCATGCAGTTTGCACGCGCCGATTTGTTAATTAAATATCAGCCGAATGCTTGCGAAAAAGCCGGAAAAATACTATAATAAGAAAAGACGCGGCATATTGCCCGCGCAAGACCGAAAGACAATCAAAAAGCCGCAGGAAAGGGAGAGTTACGCATATGAGCACTCTTGGCAAAAAGACAGTTGAAGATATTGAGGTAAAGGGCAGAAACGTTCTGGTCCGCTGCGATTTCAACGTCCCCATGAAGGACGGCGTCATCACCAATGACAACCGCATCGTGGCCGCTCTGCCCACCATTAAAAAGCTGATCGAGAACGGTGGCCGGGTCATTCTGTGCAGCCATCTGGGTAAGCCCAAGAACGGTCCCGAGGAAAAATTCAGTCTCGCGCCCGTCGCCGTGCGCCTCTCCGAACTGCTTGGCAAGCCCGTCGTGTTTGCCAATGACGACAATGTGGCAGGCGAAAATGCCAAAGCCGCCGTTGCCGCAATGCAGGACGGCGATGTTGTGCTGCTGCAGAACACCCGTTTCCGCAAGGAAGAAACCAAAAATCTGCCCGAGTTCTCCAAAGACCTGGCCGATCTGGTGGGTACGGACGGCGCCTATGTAAACGACGCTTTTGGCTCCGCACACCGCGCCCACTGCTCCACCGCCGGCGTTACCGACTACATCAAGGACACCGCTGTGGGCTACCTGATGGAGAAAGAGATCCGTTACCTCGGCAACGCCGTCAACGACCCTGTGCGCCCGTTCGTGGCCATCCTGGGCGGCGCGAAAGTCGCCGATAAGCTGAACGTCATTGAAAACCTGCTGAACAAGGTGGACACGCTGATCATCGGCGGCGGCATGGCTTATACGTTCCTGGCCGCCAAGGGCTGCGAAGTCGGCAAATCTCTTGTGGACCTGGAGAAGGTGGATTACTGCAAGGATATGCTGAAGAAGGCCGAGGAAAAGGGCGTTTCCCTGCTGCTGCCGGTAGACACCACCGTGGCTTCCGCCTTCCCCGACCCCATCGACGCGGAGATTGCCGTCGAAGTGGTGGATTCGGACAAGATCCCGGCCGACATGATGGGCCTTGACATCGGCCCCAAAACGATGGAGCTGTTTGCCGGCGCGGTGAAGAGCGCCAAGACCGTTGTGTGGAACGGCCCCATGGGCGTGTTCGAGAACCCGGTTCTGGCCGCCGGCACCAAGGCGGTAGCGAAAGCCCTGGCTGAAACAGACGCCACCACGGTCATCGGCGGCGGTGACAGCGCGGCTGCCGTGATGCAGCTGGGCTATGCCGACAAGATGACGCACATCTCCACGGGCGGCGGCGCCAGCCTGGAATACCTGGAGGGCAAAGAGCTGCCCGGCATCGCCTGCATCGCGGGCGCATAAGACTCTTTTGCAGGGGCGGCGGGAATCCCGCCTGCCCCTGCGGTTTTTCTCCGGCGGGACGCCGGGCAATATCTTTCAGAACGGAGAATATACGATGAACAAAGCAAAACGCAAAGCCGTCATTGCCGGCAACTGGAAAATGAATAAGACCGCCACCGAGGCCGCGTCTCTCATCGACGCGCTAGGCAATACCGCATAATTCTAAGTGCCGATACGGCGAGCGAGGTGC
>OLQL01002664.1_pt1 | contig 11853 bp, 6 predicted proteins | sample 1672971 | NCBI WGS metagenome assembly OLQL01 (sample SAMEA3136742, study PRJEB25190) | human gut metagenome | biome: human gut; feature: human-associated habitat; material: faeces | place: Austria | collected 2013
ATTAGTTGGTTATTATTAAGCATATTCCCCCTCTCCCAGCCGTGTCCCGTATTACAGGGCGTCGCACATAAAATCGAAGCAAGGATAGAAAGCAAAGACAATTCAATAGAAAGACATTAACCTCCTCCTCTGCGCACGTATGTGCGATAGGGCAGATATCCGAAGGGCAGAGGGGTTAAAAAACAGAAGAATGATAGTGTCAAAAGATTCCTTCGGACACTCCTCCCCTACCGTACCCCACAGCATCACGAGATGTTGCACTAAAATCGAAGCAGGAGCAAAGACAATTCAATAGAAAGACATTAACACTTCTCCCCTGTGTTGCGGAGCAATATAGGGGAGACACCTCAGAAACTGTTGTTTCTGAGGAGAGGGGTTGAATAAAAACGGGAAAAAGGGATTCCGTCTTTATCGGGCATGAAGCCCGATTCATCACTGCACCAACCGAAGCGTATAATTCAATCCACTCTGCGGCTTCTCAAATTTATCGTTCAACAAAGTAAGACTTGTTCCCTCTTTTGACAAAAGAAAATTAAAAACAGTGCCATCGTCGGCAACCAGTTGCCACACCACGGCATCCTTGTCATCGGCCGAACCGCGTTGAGTGAACCGCCTACCGGTATAAGTCACGGTCTCGTCCTTCCCGTTTTCAGCCTCCAAATAAGTCATTGCAAGCACGAATGTCCCGTCCCCGCTATACTCGCGATTACGCACCGTCAGAGTGTAACGTATACCCGGAGTATCGGCTGCCGGCAGTACCCCCTCATAAGTCCGCTCCTGCCAATCGCCCAACGACGAGTCGGCAGCTGCACTATCTTCCCGATATATGACCTCACCCCGCTGTTCGATCGTCCATAAACCATTTATGAAACGCACATTCTTCGTATCGTCGTCCTCCACATTCCAAGCAAAACCGCCCGAAGGCAACGTCCGCCGCTCCAAAATCTCATTCGGTTGCCCGTCGGAGAAAAACAATTCCACTTGGGACGAATCGGGAGAAAAGACGATATAGACCGAACGGTTATCCCCTCGAACCGACTCCGTGCGGATACCCTTCTCGAACACCCGTATACAATCCTGCGACACCTCACTCCACACATATCCGGCAGAGCCTATGCAACCATGCTCGTCTCGGTCGCCACCGAGTAACGCTCTTTGCGGATAAGACACCATTTTCAAAGCCCCCATTCCCTTTTCATACCTTCCCCGGTAAGTAATCTCGGCCGTATCGCCCAGCAGCAATCCGTCGACCCCGCTTCTATCGGTATCGACCGTACTGAACGACAACGTGTCATTGTCGTCGGTAACAATAGTAACCGTATTCATGGTAGCATCACATACAATTCCCCTAGCTTCACCATAATCCGACTTGGACGAACAACCGCACAATAACCCCACGATTGCAAAAGACAATAATAATGTTCTCATATCTTCAAAATTTAATTTTCTTTATTCGATTTCCTACCTCAAAACCCGACAAGGGAAAAATAGAAACAAGACAAAACCGATATTCCTATTCCTCACATCGAGTCATATCCTATATTCGAAAAATCAAATATACACAAATATCTTCCATTCCATACAAACCGGGACATTAAAATCCCCATCTATCCAAAAAGAACAGCTCCCTGCCCGTTTTAGTTTAATAGATGTTCAAGCTCCCACCACCCCAAAAGATATATATTGAAGAGTTAAGATATTCGTTAAAAGTATTTCCCCTCCTCCTCTGCCGTGTCCCGTAACCTTACGGGGTGTTTTGCTATGCAAAATATAGGGAAGGTGGCACGTAGTGACGGAGGGGTTAAGATATTAATTAGGTGATTTCAAGAAGCGATATCGAATACCTTTAATCTTTCTTCCCCGTGTTGCGAAGCAATATAAGAAAACTACCGAAGAAACAAAGGGGAGAGTATATAAAAGAAGAAGCCCCACTAATTATCGACCGATTCATTTTACACCGCCGTAATAAACTTCCGTTCCGTCTGCAAAAAAGCCGTTACAAGTTTTTTGCAACGGCTTTCCAGCGGAGTAAGGGGGATTCGAACCCCCGATACGCTTTTGACGTATACACGCTTTCCAGGCGTGCCTCTTCAACCACTCGAGCATCACTCCCTCGGGTCGATCCCGTAAAAACGGTGGCAAATATAATACATTTTTCGGGTTCGACGAAAGTTTTTACAAAAATAGTATCTCATTTTTACGACAGCCGCCCGAATTACCCCTTGATAATATTTACAGAAAGTACCTTATCGTCCACATGAACATACAATGTGTACACCCCCGGCATCAATCCCGACATAGGAACCAGCACAGAATACTCTCCCTCATCTTCTTCACGACTCGGTGTCCGTCTCAGACAAATTCCCGCACTACTGTGCAAAGTGAACCACACCGAAGCCGAACGAGTAAGTTTATATTTTATTGTCAAGTCACTCTCCACCGGATTGGGCAGATATTCCGCCTCGGTAAAAACATTCTCGATCGGTAGGATCTCCTCCTCAATCGATTCATCGTCGGCACTACGGTCACTCTCCCCACTCAGATAATCGGGCGGATAGTAAAACGATACAGCCGAGAGTATCGTATCGGCCTGTGTACCATACAGCGTGGAAGTCTCGCTCTCGAACACCGGATAACGATTCTGCGGCACATACCAAGCATACGTATCCACACTCACTGACAAGCTGTCTTCACATATCCTCACATATCGGCGGGCGGTATGTACCCGCAGGGCGTTTCCGAAAGTCTCTCCCGGTAAACTCAATTCACCTTCGGCATCGGCTGTGACAGTCGTCGTTCCCTCGACGAAAAGAGGAATACGCTGACCATACCGTCCTGCTCCTTCGAAACGACTCGTCAGAGAATCGCCATAAGCGAAAGGATAACGCAACAAAAGTTCGGGACGAGCATAATCGATATAGAAAGTCGCATTCTCATGTCCCACACACCACAGGCTATCACTTCCTTGTCGGTAATAATAACGGTTACGCCCCTCGCGACCACAAAGAATATCCATATGGGAACTGTCCGGAATAAAATATTCCACGGGAAGTTCCTCCGAAAGGATTTGCATTCCTCGGAAATCCCACCGGCATTTCGTTCCGGCCCTGCCCGGTTCTTGGTACTCGACCAGCCATTTGACGAATGCCTCCCCGGCTTCCAGCCGGTTGCTGTCGGCTGTCAATTCTATTGCCGACAAAACTTGTACAGCAGCAATACCGGCCGTACATAATAAAACACGTATATTCATAACATTTCTCTTTATCCGTTTCATCGTTCTATTCATTCCGATAATGGTACTTATACAATGTCGTAGTCTTCTCTCCCTCTTTCACACGCACCAATCGCCCCGCATCATCATACTCATAATAAGTCGTATGCCCCCGAGGATCGGTCGAAGAGGTAATTCCCACCAGCGGCTCATACGTATAAACGGTTACTTGTGCCGACGGCAGTTCCGTACGCAATCGGGCCAGCAACATTCCGTCTGGAATTTCAGCCGCAGCGAAAGCCTCGGCATCCCCTATGATGCTCTCTACTTGCTCCCAAGAGGCATTCTTGATTTCCGCCACCGGGTATTGATAACTATATCCCCACAAGTAAATGGTAGTTAAATCATCGCTCGTTATACACAATGGATTTCCATGAGAATCGTATCTACTGTATTTCGACTTCAAATAAAATGGATTGCTCTCAAACGATATCATAAACTCACTCGGTTTAAACACTTTCGGATAAAATTGCTTATAACTTAACTTTTGAGTGGACAACAATACATTCTCGAATTTTTTCTTGTATTCCTGCCGTTCTATGATAGGAGAGACTATGTTATTTTTTATCATTCCCTTATATGGGTCTTCATTTTTATAAGCATCGGAAAAGGCATATTCATTCTTTATCTCCAACATTTCACCATCACTGGTCGTTTGAACAATACTAATCGGCTTTAAATAAATAGAATCATATGCATAACTTTCATTCTTTACAAAATTACCGTTATCTGTCCACAACGAGTCTATCGTTTCCGATAAAACGGGAGTAGAGGTATCTATCAAATATCGATCTTGAAGGAAAAACGGAAAACTCCTCGAATGTTCAAAACGTCCATAAATAAGATCCAAACGCTCGAATAAATCAGGAGTCAGAATTAAATCGTCTAAATCGGTTGTACTTAAAGAACCTATACGGACAAAAGACGGTGGATAAAACGTTGTTTTTGTTACGCTTAAATTTCTCAATTTGGTGCGACTTAATAATTCATATTCATTTCTTATTATCCTTTCTGACACCCAATTTCCTATTTCGTCCCGTCTTTGAACCAACGTCTCTATCAAATTCCCCGATTTCCATCTTCTCCATGTATGCAACCGGGGAAAAGTCAAATCATTATTAGGCCGAGACCTAGTATACAAGTTTCGGTGTTCTTCAAATCGATATACATTCCTACCGATATTTTGTTCGTTCGTACCGATATATTCTATAACTTCGGGATATCTGATTTGGTTTCCTGTTCCCAAAGTTAAAGCTCCGTTCATATCAGATGAATAGAATCTCTTTCTAAATGAAAATTCGTGATAGCGAATAAACCCTTGATTTTCTGTCCTCATTTGAAAAAGAATGCCATCTGCCTCATGAATATAATTTTCTGCACTATCGGGCATCAATTCCAATACACCCGGAGAGTATTCATAACTTCTGCTAGTTTTATTTCCTTTTCCATCATCATTGATAATTCGATGAATCCGTAATCCTCCTCCCGGTTTATCTTCCCCATAACGATTCAACTGATATTCAAATTCCGAAAATCCACCGGTAGGATAAACTATTTTTTCTAAAATGTATGCTTGGGCAAAATATTCAGAAGGAGTTCTATCGCAGGACCCGATGGCATAATTATATAACAGACCTTTTTCCAACACACCCCATGCTCCATTTTTTACTTGGTTCCGTTTAAATGTCAAATAAAAATTAGGAACCAAAGACGTATTGTCGTTACAACCATTATAATATCCCCAATAATCCAATGCATTGGTATGTTCCACTTGGGGAAATCGTACATCATTATATTCAAACAAATATCGAGAATCGCACACTCGTCGAGAATCTAAAAACTCAACAGAATTTAATGCATTCCACCGCCCCGATTCGTCAAAAGCGGTTGTGTTGAAACGAACACTTCTTAATAACTCGTTTCTATTATCGAAAATATCTATACTCGAAACTCGCTCTCCTCCATCTATCGAATTAAATACAATTTTCCCCAATGGAAAAATAATCTCCGATATTGTTTTTATATTATACAATAACTCTCTATATCCGTTATATACCAAACATTCTATACTAGACCCAGCATAACTATCTCCAAAATAAGTATGCGTTCCCTGCACATCTTCTATAATCTCATCTCCCTGACGACCATCTTTTATTTCCACAAAATGATTGGGAACCCAAATTTTATACGTAAAACTCCCATTTCGCGATGCATCTCTGTATTTAAAAACAATACTATCTTTTCCGTGGCTCGGCTTTATTCCGGTCAAAAGCCAACTCGACTCGAAATTGCTACCCGTATATTCCACAGCCTTCGATTGCCCGTCTAAGGATTTACCAAATCTATATTGAACTCCTTTATCGTCATAAATATCGATCTTTTGAATAAGATGACCGGCCCACTCGGGTTCTATTTTTAACGAATTATGCGGAAATTTAATTACTTCGTCAAATCTGCCCACAACAAATTTCCCGACGTTATCATTAAACCGATAGGAAAAAATATCATATTCCGAGTCAAGTACCGTATTCACCAACTGCCCGCAAGCCAATCGTTGTAATATTTTGAAATCCTCTTCATCTGTTTCTGTAAGATAGCCCGCCTCCAAAGAATCTACATTAAACATAGGAACCCGCTTGTCTGGTTTCCCCATAATTGTTCGTGACACCAATCCTCCCACATCTATAATCCACCCCGTAGCGACATTCGACAACTGAGTTTCATAAAATTTCACACCTGCATGATGGTATCGCAATGTTATCGGCACCTCTATTCCCTCCATCTTTACAGTATACAATGGTATGGATATATCAGCAATTCCTGTATTATAATTAACCGGATAATCTCCATAAATATGAAATGCGGCAGCCCTCGGAGATGGAGGAATAATGGGTCTATCCTCCGGCAAACTTTGTTGATTTTGGCCGATTATACAGAAAAATGGGAATACGACTAGCACAATTATAATCCTAATATTTTTCATATTCAATTATACTAAATTGTGATTATACACTTCTACATGTTATCCTTTAATATCAGGCTTCCGCAAAGACGCTTCGCCCTCGGTGATCGATCCTTGTTCCTCTATTATTCGCTTTCGCAGTTTTCCTTTTTAGGCCTGTAATAACACGACATTTCTCTTTTCCTATAATCATCTTCTTGCTTTGAAACTGGTTTTCATCTGATTTTTTAATTGTAAGGGGTGTCTAATTTTACTGTTCAGATAGTTTTCTAATATTGTATGCCCATATTTAAATCAATAGATATAGTTTTTGGTCATAAATGAACGAAATTTACCAAAACGTCCGTTGTTGTCCTTTATTACAAAATAAGGCAATCGTCCGAATGTGGAATTCATATCGTTTGAACTTTCAGGAATATAATCTATACTATATTTGACAAGTCAAATGGAAGCAATCTTTTTATTTTTCAAAACGTAATTATACTTTATTGTTAGTATGAGTTATTTAGCTTTAACGTCATTATCGAGAAACATAATGGGAAAGATTGTCTCGACAGTTTCTCCTCGATGAGTTGCCGGGATAAATTTATATTGGCATATTATCTTGGCTACTTTTAATGCTTCCTCATCGATTACTGTGTCTCCCGAACTTTTTCTGATACCGATTAGTTTTGCAATACCATGTTTATCGATTAAGACATCAACTACTACTGGTATTTTCCCTTGCATAGGAGCCCTCTTTACTCGTTTAAAATTCGATGTTATAATTTGCCTTAAAGAATCGTTACCTAAAATAAATTGGGGCTCGGTCTCAACTTCGTATAATTGATATATTTCGTTTGTTGACGGTCGTGATATTTTAAAATACTTTTTTGCTAAGTTTTCTATATCTGCAATGTTTTCGCTTGGAGTAGTTTTGTATGTTCTCATTTTACAAAAAGAGCTGTCTTTATAAAAACTAACTTGCCAGACAGATGGATCATATTCCTTCATATTTGGGATATCTTGCCTTTTTTGTTTAACAAAATTATTCCCTGAATAAAAGATAGGAATCTTGTCTCCAAAAGCTTTGATAGAGTGTCCCATATATATTGTTCGTCCTACGAAATCGAAAGTCTCATATTTATAAGACTTACTATTGTTGCTAAATATCAATAAGGTGTAATATAGTGAATCTGTTGTAGAAATTAGTATTATTTCGTCCTTCCTTTTTTGGGCTTGGATATGTTCGGAGTCATTAAGATATATGGAGATTAATTCTTTTGTAAAATCTGTCAGTACGATATCTCTATTTCCTGAACAGGAAATAAACCAAGTAATGAATATGAAACTAATTATCTTTCTCATACTTTCAAAAATAGATTAAATAAAAAGGTAATTCTTATTTTTTTGAGGGGATTAAGTGTCTTATATATCATTTATTAGAAGAGAAAATATATTCCCATGGGATAGGTCCTATAATTTTGTTTTTATCATACATTATTAAACGCCCCTTTTGTGGCTGATATACATAGTGTTCAACTCTATATCCTTTGGAATTAGAGATAAGTGCTGCCGCATATTTATCACCATGATTGTCTTTTTTTCTAAACCCCGATGGATATGAATTGTTTGGATGATTGTGAACGATCGATGTTACAGTCGCTCCATTCATACTTAATCTTTTTGCTTGTTTACTTACTTTAATGGAGTGTTCTTGATGGTTAGTCATAACAAGGGAACCATTGTTTTGTGTATTTATTAACCCAAATTCAATTTTTGTATTATTAGCAAAGAACTTGAATAAATTTGCTCCGTCTGATTCATTATTAATAGAAAAACTTGTTTCCTGATTGAAAAACCATGCTTTTTTTGAATCGGTTATGACTCCATATTCGAAATTGATGGAATTATACTTCTTGTTCCCGTCTTCATCGACCGAGAAAGTCCGTTGATAATCACCGTTACTATCTTTTGCCACCATATAAAAGGCATCTTGGGTCTTGTTCTCGATACGATTTATAATTCTGCCATCGTAATCTATTTCCCAAATATCCCTCCCGTCCGGGTCTACATAATTCACCGGATTGTTATTACAATAGGCATAGGGCGAGATGGAGTAATATTTCTCGCAGAGAGGATCCATCGTCATAAATCGGCAGAGGGCGGGATAATACATACGAGCATCGAAGTCGTAACTGTCATAGCCGTGCAGCTCTATAAACTCCTTTCCTCCGTATTTGTACGGCTGTTCTTCGGGCTGGTAATGGGCTTCATAAGGAAGACCGAAAGGATAGTATTGCATACGTTGGTAGGTGACGGTATGCTCTATGGGTTTTGGGCGAATAGGTGGTTTATCTCCGCCTATCGCCCCCCGGTTCGTCAAGGAAAAAGGAGGTTCCACTGGTATTAGTTTTGCTACCGCACTGCCGTAGACGGTGCGGATATTCCCTTGATAATCCCGCACGAAGTACCGGAAATCTTGTTCCGAACAATCCAAATAGCCGTCGCCGTTATGAATTCGTATCAGGGTATCGCTCTCGAAATCGGCTCCCGCATATTCCAAAGAACCCCGACGTGTCGTAACATGACTGCTCATGGCCGCAGTCCCCGATGTACTGCCGAAGGTCTGACCCGCGGGGATAACGACCGTTGTCTGTGGTGTGAGGTATTTACTGCCGGTTCTCTTGCCGTCGGCGGTGTAATAATTCACGATAGCCGACCCGTTGCGGAACTGCACGGTATCGGGCAAATTCAACATGTTGTATCGTATGGCGACAATATCCCGGTCGAGGTCAGCCGTCATATTTCCGTTGGAGTCGTAAAAATAATCGAGTCCGTTATGATTATAGTCCCGATATTCTTTCATGTCGTATCGCCCCTGTTCTCCCACCATATCGGTAATCTCTACTACCCTATTCCCTTCATAAAACCAGTTCATCTCGTCTATCATTCCGCCCCTTCCCCCATTGCGATACAAATTTACCATATTACCATGCTTGTCATATTCATATTCGACATGATAACGGCCGCTGGAAAAATCACTGCCTGTCACCGAATAGGCCGAAGCCAGCCGGTCGTAGGCATCATAAGTGAAGCGATAGCCGTTCACAATCGTGTCGGTATCGGTGCGATATGTCCAATTCATCGCCGATATATTTCCGTTATAACGAACTTTCCCATAGTTTCCCATAAAGTTTTCGTAATACAAATTCTGTACAAAATCGACATCTTCTATCCGAGTGATCCAACCCTGCAAATTATACCGATATTTAGCATGCGTCAGTCCTCCGTCGATACTTTTGCTGGATATCCGTCCCAACTCGTCGTATTCATATATCCAATCGGTAGACAAAGAGTCGTTAACCGCATAATCGGTGCGGGTGAGGCGTCCCGAGCGGTCATAAGTATTTTCTACGGACTCCGATACCGATAAACGCCCCCGGGAATCCAAATGTTCCGTGTATGATTTAAGAATATTTCCCGAAAGGTCGCATTGAGCATAAGTCATTTCATAATCACCCGATACATGCCGAGTGCGTGTCTGTACGGGATTTCCATATTCATCGTAATAATAAACGGTAATCGCATATTTGCTCCTGTCCGTCAAGTCGAACACCTGCGTCCCGGTCAGCAAACCTTTGGCCGAGGAATAAGCCGCACCATATCCCTCCTTACTCCGATAGGCAAGCTGCGAAGCTGCCGTCCCCTCGATGTACAAAAAAGAATAGTCGTCGTAATAATTGACCGTGAGCAACCGGTAATCATTGGCGGCAGGCAGCAGAATCCTGAGGGTATAACCCATACCCGGCCACGCAGTATAACTATCGGCACGTTCCTCGACAAACAATTTTTCTTTACAATACTGGCGCAAGTCTCCGGGGCTGCGAAGCGGATTCGCCTCATAAGTATACAGCACTCGGGAGAGGGCATCATATTTGGTTATGGTCCAGAGACTTTCGCTCTGTTGATTGCCGTCCTGACTCATGACCAACCGATTAGCCCTATCGTAAATCATCTGTATCGATTTACAACCGGGCAAACGCTTCCCTATGCAGTTCCCCCGGTCGTCGTATTTATAGAGATAGGCATACTGTTGCAAAAGAGTGTGGCTGTCGGGATAATTGCCGGTATTATACATTCCGTCCACAGCCATCGGGGGCAGTACGTAGCACAGCCTGCCGTGGTCGTCATAAATGTAGTAAGTGTCATAACCGTTTCCCTGACGGGTCATAACCACTCGACCCGATTTATCGGTGAAACTCTCTTGCCAAATTCCGTCCTCGTCGGTTTCGCGAGTAACATAAAGAGCACCCGGGGTATACCGCCCCACTCGTTGTCCCCCATCGGACGAAATTCGGAAAAGAACGACCTCTCCTGCCGTATTGCACCGATATGCAGCAGTCTTCGGGTGAGCGTTCCAAACAGCTCCGGGATTTTTCACACCGACTGTCCGGCTCAACGGTGAGTTTTCGTACAAAGTCTCCCGATAGAGATATGTGTCTCCATAATAACTTTGAGCCGTCTGCCCGTATGTAGAAGGATTCACATAACAGCCGTTGTTCCCCGATACGGGTGTGGGAAGCCCTTGACGATATTCTCTCCCGGCCTCGTCGTAACTAACCGTGGACAGCAGGTCGGCGCCCGTTGCCGTGAAACCCACTCGGGAAGTCTGTTCGGGACGACCCAGCCCGTCATAATAGACCACGGTCGCAAGCGCCTGCGAAGCCCCTTCGGCAGTTATCCGGCCGTCCTCTATATTCGCCGACGTACTACCGCCGGGAAGAACGACCTCCACGATATAATTCTTTTCAGACGACAAACTCAAAGGAATATCGACGGCAGCCGACACTATCGCCGACATGGGTGACAAAAAGAGTATAGACAAACTCATTGAAAAGCGGAGGGGTCTTTTCATAGTATCGTGATTTTGTGTCTCTCCGTAAATTTATGCTTTTTTTTACATTTCCCCAAATATTTCACGCCTTTTTTTCATGCCTCGGCTCCAAACGACTGTTTTAACCCTCTTCAAACAAAATTCGGGAATTATTTTCGAGGAAAGCCCGATGAAACACATTCCCCCTATACATAGCATGAAAGCCGGCTCTTCCCATTATCCGGGAATCACCCTTCTCCGAACAATCGCACAGCATTGGCCGTGGTAGCCTCCTCCACCTCGGCAGTCGTAATATCCAGAATTTCGGCTATTCGCTTTGCCATATAAGGCAAATACGAAGGTTCGTTCCGCTTGCCTCGATAAGGCACGGGAGCCAAATACGGAGCATCGGTTTCGAGCAATATACGCCCGATGCCTACTTCTCGTACCATATCTTCGAGATGAGCGTTCTTGAAAGTAACGATGCCGTTTATCCCGAAATAATAGTCACCGGTTCCCCTCAGCAGACGCACCTGTTCGGCCGACCCCGTGAAACTGTGGAACACCCCTCGGAATGCCGGCACTCTGCCCGACTGCAACAGAGCCAATATTTCGTCGAATGCCTCCCGGCAATGAATAATCACCGGCAAACCCGACTCTGCCGCCCACCCCGTCTGCATCACAAAAGCCTCTTTCTGCTCCTCGGCATAGGTCTTGTCCCAATACAAATCGAGCCCTATCTCACCCACGGCGCAATACTCCCCG
>OLQL01002675.1_pt1 | contig 11816 bp, 10 predicted proteins | sample 1672971 | NCBI WGS metagenome assembly OLQL01 (sample SAMEA3136742, study PRJEB25190) | human gut metagenome | biome: human gut; feature: human-associated habitat; material: faeces | place: Austria | collected 2013
GCACAGGAACTTCACGCCGGAAACTTTCGCACAGTATGTGGCTGATACGCACACACCAGAAATTCAGGCTGCACGCGGTCGCAAGGGCGGTTCTAAGTCTAAGCGCAGCACAGTAGCTACATCTGCACGCACGCTGAAACCGTGGGAGGCATTAGGGATCAGTCGCGCCTGGTATTACCAACTGAAAAAACGAGGTCTCGTAGAGTAGACCAAATAAGCCTATATCAGATAACAGCGCCTTTCTGGCGTCTTTTTGAGCAGCAGGTTTTTTGCCGTTTTTCCCCGTTCAGCCCTGCAATGGCGCGGCTTTCCGCGTGATTGTGGTGGTAGTGCTCGCCGCAGTCTCATGACCGAGCGTAGCGAGCGAATGAGCGAGGAAGCACCAGGGAATCGGAACACGGATGGAGGCACTTACGCGTCTGGGTTTGGGGATGTCTCCAGATCGTACTTAAGTTCCTTAAGTGCTTGTAATATCCTGTCTTTTTTATAGCATAGCTCGCCTGTTTTTGTGTCTACCAGTCCTGCTTCGATCAGTAGCCCGGCCGCGAGAAAGAGCCGGTGATTGCGTTCCCGTCGTTGTTTTTTTCCCTCGATTCGTTTTTGGACCGCCTGTTTTCGTTCGCTCTCCTGTGCCTGTAAGTCGTTTTTTTCCGCTGTTGCCAGTACGTGGAGGAGTTTGCGTTCCTGTTCTGTGAGTCCTGCTTCGTTGTCGAGCAGGTCAATAATCTGTCTCTGTCGTGCGGTCTGTTCTCCGAGCTTCCTGATGAATCCGATCCGTTTCTTCAGCCATTCGATGTTGCTGATGCGCATGTTCGTGGTGCTCCCTGGTGTTTTTTGCTGTGTGTTGTGGTCGTGCAGTATATCGCTTGCGGTCGGTGGGTGCAGGGGGTATCTTCCGTGCTAATTCGTAAAATTAGAAGGAAGCGCACTTATATGTTTCTCTCCTTCGTCGAGAAACAGTGCGCTCCTGCAGAGGGCTGAAACCGTGGCAACCTATCACCTCAGCGTTAAATTTGGTGGCAAGGGGCAGGCTGCAAACCACGCCGATTACATCGAGCGCAAAGAGAAATACCGCGACCGTCAGGATTTGGAATATTCCGCACACGGAAACATGCCGGAATGGGCCAGGGATAATCCTTCCCATTTCTGGCAGGCGGCTGACCAGTTTGAACGTGCGAACGGTTCGACCTATAGGGAACTTGAAATTGCATTACCCCGTGAACTGACACCGGAACAGCGCCTTGAACTGGTGCAGGATTTTGTACGTCAGGAAGCTGGCGAACGGCACGCCTGGAGTTTTGCCATTCACAATCCGAAAGCGAGCATTGACGGCGGCGAACAGCCTCATGCGCATATCATGATGAGTCAGCGTGTGAATGATGGCATTGAACGTACACCGGAACAGTATTTCCGGCGCTATAACGCCAGGTATCCCGACCGGGGAGGTGCGAAAAAGGATTCCGGAAACCTGACCCCCACTCAGCAAAAAGAGCAGTTGCGGGAATTGCGAAAACGCTGGGAGGTGAAGCACAACGAACATATGAGAAAGCATGGCTTTGAAAGGGGCTTCATTGACTGCCGGACACTGAAAGAACAGGGCATTGAACGACGTCCCGAAGTGCATCTGGGTTTTGAAGCTGCCGGACGACTTGATGATGCCCAGCGTCATGACATCATGCAAAAACGGTCTGAACCGGACTATTACCGCCATCTTGAACAGGCGCGAATGGTCGGGCATGACATCAGGGAATGGCTGGATACACCGGTTAAGCAACATGAACTGGTCAGAAGGCTGCAACATGATGTTGCGCGGGAGCATGGCTTTGACATGAGAGACAGAGTGAGCAGACAGAACCGAACTGAACCTGAACGGGTTAAATCACCGTCACGTGGATTTTCTATGGGATTCTGAACATGGCCAGCACAGAAGAAAAATTACTCACGCTCCTGTTATCGGTGGAGCATCTGCAACATACCGCAATGGAGCAACAGAAAGCTGTTGCTGATTCTCTGGCTGTGGCAAGGGAAACACTTCGCGGATATCGGGATATTTCTGACGGTGTGGCAAAACAGGTCAGGGATGAAGTCAGAAATGAGGTGCAGAAGCTGGACGTGGCAGGACTGATAGGTGAGCGCATCAGCCAGGATTTTCAGCGGCTGGAAGAGTCAGTCGCAAACATGAAGGCAAACGCGGATGCCCTGAACAGGGATATTGCGACAATTCACAGCAATATCGTGCAGGAATACAACACCCTTAAAGGGTATAGCTGGAAATGGCTGGGTGGGGTGTCAGTGGCTTTTCTGGTTATGTTCTGTGTGCTCGGATGGGGAATGAAAACAATACTCGACAGGAACTACAACGCCACAGCGGCGGTGTATCAGAAAGTTGTGACACTGGAAGATAAACTGGCGGAGAAACCTGTCACGGGTAAGAGCCGGAAAAACTGACGCGCTTCGTTTGTCCAACGCCTCACGGAGCGCGAAAGGATTTCGCGAACCGTTCACCGTTTTTTCCAATATGATTCTGTCTGCTTTGGTCGATAAAGCAGTCGATAGTATTCCAGCCTTCGTATATATAACGGTACGTGCTCATCAGTAAGATCTGGCGGTATTGTGTGATCAGGGGGAAGTTTTCTCAGATACTCACGAAATGCCTGGCTTGATGCCATAAAATCTACAGTAGCATCGATAATATGTGGGGTGTTTTCACCTAATTTTGCCATGATGATAATCCTTATATTATCACGGTTCGTGAATGATAGGGTGTCACTATTATTTATGCGTTAGTAAACCAGAAAAAATCCCCCGTTGGCATAGGGGGATGTATAAGGAGAAATAACTTCGCAGGTGTTCTTGTTTGTATAACGTGAAAAGACTGCACGCAACTTAATAAATATGCCGTACTTACTTTCAGTTTTCAACATAAGGTTTATAACAAAGTATGAAATAGAACTGAGCTTTAAGGTTTCAGCTCTAAAAAATAAAATATTTATTAGTTGGTTGGTTGTTGTTCTTGTTCTGTATGTATATAAACACTATCGACATATTATGACCGGGAATATTTCTTACCCCTTCTGCGCTCTCAGAGGGGTTTTTTTTGTCATTAATTAATAATGAGCTGAAATGCAGTTCAGATACCTCCAATTGCACATTATCCCTGACATATGGTACCGGAACCGCATTAATTTTATGTTATAAGAGTTTATTTTTAATGTCCAGATGGTTTAATAAGTGTTTATATGTGATTAGCTGTATGAATAATACTGGTTTTATTATGTAACTTGTTGTTTTTATTGTTTTTTTCATGTGGTGTGTTAATCTTTAAGTTATAAAAAAACCCCTTGGAACACAGGGGCAAAAGTAAGGAAAACAAATGGATGCTCAGTTTGTGTGACACTTTAAACTAATGGAACTATAGAGTGGAGGTTGTTACATTCGTTTTTATAAATCAGCAAACTGTTTTTTTCTATAGCCTGATGATAAATGGTGACAATTTTGTGATATTGTTCAAAATGCTTTGAGTAAAATGTTTGTTTTTTAGTCTATTGGTCGGTTTTTTTTGTTAGCTCCATCAAGAAGTGTGATTGATGTCGCAAGAGTGGAATGTTATGAATATAAACTGATTATTTAGTAAATCTAACTTGCTTAGCAAAATGTTCTTGTTTTGTTTGTGAGTTTGGTGAATTTATCTGTCTTTGTGTTTGTTTGTTTTTATAAAATCATGCACAATGATCTTAAATTGATTGTTGAGGCCGGATTATCTGTGCGGTAATTATTATTTATAACGTAACGGCTTCATCTTCATCGTTGTTCGAACACAACAAACAACCTGTAATTGTTGTTTCTCTTGGTTCCCCACTTTTGTGGGTTTTTTTTATCTCTTCCGTGCATCGTAAAGCGCGGACTCCTTCTGGAAAGGTTGTTTTAGGGCATCACTGAGGCATTTTTTGCGTTTGTGAATATTGAGCATCCGATAACTAAAATATTTCCCATAGACTCTGATTCTTGCCACCGACCCCAGGTCGGTTTTTTTTTGTCCTGGCTAGATGTGAAGTTTGGAAACAGGAAACTCCGTCAGAGCGCCACGCACCAGGGGAGAAAACTTGTCATTTTGACCCGTCCGGTGTTCTGAACGGTCGAAACCGATCGCGCATCGCTTTCGTGCATAGTTATGCAACGCGCTAAAAACGATTCTGACGCATTTTTTATGTTTACCCTGGTGTTTCCTTGTCTTTTTGCGTTTTTTGCGTCAGAAAGCGACTGAGGGCGTTTTAAGGGGGGCGTACAACGGGAGTTATGGTAAATGGATCGGTTTTTCGGGAAGGATCGACAGGATTTGCCGTTGGGTGTAGTGTAAGCGACTGAAAAACAAACGCCCCTGAAATTCGTGTCTCTCCGCCAAGATTGTCACGAGAATACAGGGGCGAGGTCGGTCGATAACCTGGAAGGAATCGTAACACATGAGCGCCGCGCTTCAATACTTCGAAGAAAATTTACCCCTCCGCCCCTATCACACGGATGATCTCGCTTTCGGACTTCGTATCTCCGGTAAAGGGCGTGCGCTTCTTGCACGGTATATCCAGCAGAACCAGCCTCATGCACAGTTCTGGCTGGTTTTTGACGTTGACCGCGAGGGGGCTGCGATTGACTGGAGCGACCGGAACGCCCCCGCGCCGAACATCACCGTTAAAAATCCTGTGAACGGACACGCTCACCTGCTCTACGCACTCAACATCGCCGTGAGAACCGCGCCTGATGCCTCGGTTAAGGCGCTGAAATATGCCGCAGCGGTTGAACGTTCGCTGTGTGAGAAAATTTGTGCTGATGTGAACTACAGCGGCCTGATTTGCAAAAATCCGTTCCACCTGGAATGGCAGGTGATGGAGTGGCGTGAGGAAGCCTATACACTCGATGAACTGGCTGATTATCTCGATTTGAGCGCCTCAGCGCGTCGTAGCATCGATAAACATTACGGGATGGGGCGAAACTGCCACCTGTTCGAAATGACGCGCAAATGGGCTTACAGGGCGATTCGTCAGGGATGGCCAGCATTCTCACAGTGGCTTGATGCGGTGATTCAGCGTGTCGAAATGTACAATGCATCGCTTCCCGTTCCGCTTTCACCGCCTGAATGTCGGGCTATTGGCAAGAGTATTGCGAAATACACGCACAGGAACTTCACGCCGGAAACTTTCGCACAGTATGTGGCTGATACGCACACATTAACGTACGTTTTCGTTCCATTGGCCCTCACCCCCCGATAACGACCCAGGTAGCGCGCCGTATTCCCCCCGCCGGCCGTTTTCTTCGACATGTACATCAGGCGCGGAACTCATCGGGGCGCGGGAATGAAATCCCATTCAGACTCCGGATAGATTCAAGCAAGCCCACTTATCGTCAAAATCGGTGTTGCAAAAACGGGAGTGACCATAGATCCGTTTTCCAAGCGGACCCATAATATCGGCTGGTAAACATCACTCGCTAGTGCATTCTTTTTGTTGGTAATGATAATCATTTACATTCATTCTTTGATGTTTTATCATAATTAATGTTTTGTCAATAAATATATGGAAACATATTGTTTCAGATGGGAATATGAGAAAGTTCATCCTTATTTCTATGATAACGTTAGCTAGTGTTAGTCTGGGAGCCTGCAGACAGAATGTCACCATAAAGCAGGATGCGCCAGGGCAGAAAGCTTTCCTGACTGACGGGCAGATTTACGATTTGCACAGTGGCAAAATTATTTCTAGCAGCGAGCTTTTGGCGGATCTTGCTACCGCTCAACATCTTATTATTGGTGAAAAACACGATAATGCCGAGCATCATCAGATTGAGCTTTGGCTTATTCAAAATTTGCTCATCCAGCGACCACAGGGGAGTGTGTTGCTTGAGATGTTGACGTCAGAGCAACAGCCCCGAGTTAACCAAGTTAAATGTTGGCTGAAAGATAATCCTGTGGTTCGAGATAGCCGTGTTCAGGAACTACTTAACTGGCAAAAAGGGTGGTCCTGGGAGATGTATGGCGACATCGTCATGCAGCTATTACGTGGGCCTTACCCGCTGCTCAATGCCAACATTGGCCGGGAGCAGATATTGGCACTGTACAAAAAAAACGAATTTCCTAAAGGAAAAAAATCCACTGCACCTGTGGTACAAGAAGCTCTGCGTGAAACCATCATATCTATGCATGAAGGCAACCTTGAAAGCCAGCAACTGACGTCAATGCTCTCTATTCAGCAGCAGCGGGATCGCTACATGGCCCGCCAGCTTCTGAGTGCCCCGGTACCGTCGTTGTTGATTGCAGGTGGTTATCACGCGTCAAAAAGCATGGGCGTACCGTTACACATGGAAGATCTTGCCACCGGCACCCATCCAGTGGTGTTGATGCTTGCAGAAAAAGGAATGAACATCACAGTAGATCATGCTGACTACGTGTGGTTTGTAGCGCCAGATACAACAAAAAGGTAAACCATGGATGATGAATATTCTCCACTTCTCACAGTCGGTAAAATGGAGCAGCTGGTTTATCTGTTCTCTACTGCTTCATGGACTGATTTTCCTTGCGTTTATCTGGCGTTTTTCCGAAGTTCAGCCCGCTATGTCTCCTGCACCGGCGATCATGCTGCAATGGGCAGAAATTATAGAGGCTCCTTCTTCTCCACTTTCGCTTCCGGTGGGAATCGCTCAACAGGAGTCCGCAGTGACAGAAGAAAAGCAACAAACTGAGGACAGACAACAACGTCCTGTCACTGAAGACAGTGATGCAACCATTGAAATAACTAGGAAGAAAAAGTCATCCGATGGAGAAAAGAAAAAGACACGTCCACCTCGTAAGATAAAGGCTCAAACCAGCGACAGCAACCCCACAGCCGTTTCCAGTAATGCTGCACCTCAGGCTCTGGTCGAATCGTCCCGTATTGCTGCGCCTTTTAACAGTGACTCAACAAAGCGAGATAATTCTGAGGCATCTTGGGAAAGCAGAGTAAAAGGCCACCTAAACCGTTATAAACGTTACCCTGGCGATGCCAGAAAACGTGCACGAACCGGCACAGCCGTCGTGACTTTTACCGTAAACACGGAAGGCACTATTGTCAGTAGTTTCTTGGAAATCTCTTCAGGAACCTTTTCTCTTGACCGCGAAGCTATTGCTGTTTTAGAACGCGCTCAACCACTTCCCAAACCACCGCCTGAAATATTGGAGGGAGGATTATTTAAAGTAAAAATGCCGATTACCTTTAAGTTGAAGGAGTAAAGGGATAATTGGCCGTTCAAGTTCATTTAACTGAAATTTAATTTTCATTTTTATGCTGAACATTTTATCAAACTTTTCCACTGTCAAAAAAATCAAAAAGACAGTAGAACATAATTAATAAACAAATAGTTATACTTATCTTTATTAATATTATACCCAAGGAAATTTATGAACGTTATAAAACTGGCTATCGGCTCAGGCATATTATTGCTCAGCTGCGGTGCTTACTCACAATCCATCAGTGAAAAAACTAATTCCGACAAAAAAGGAGCGGCAGAATTCAGTCCGCTCAGCGTTTCTGTCGGGAAGACGACCAGTGAGCAGGAAGCTCTCGAGAAAACAGGCGCGACCAGTTCCCGGACAACGGACAAAAACCTGCAATCACTTGACGCAACAGTGCGTAGTATGCCTGGTACTTATACTCAAATAGATCCTGGTCAGGGAGCAATCAGTGTGAATATTCGAGGCATGAGCGGATTTGGTCGTGTAAACACTATGGTCGATGGTATTACCCAGAGTTTTTACGGAACCTCTACCTCCGGAACAACGACGCATGGTTCAACTAACAATATGGCTGGCGTACTTATAGATCCTAACTTACTGGTAGCAGTTGATGTTACACGCGGTGACAGCAGTGGCTCTGAAGGGATCAACGCCCTTGCCGGTAGTGCAAATATGCGTACTATTGGCGTTGACGATGTAATATTTAACGGTAATACATATGGCCTTCGTTCACGTTTCTCTGTCGGTAGTAATGGGCTGGGACGCAGCGGAATGATCGCCCTTGGTGGAAAAAGCGACGCTTTTACGGATACGGGAAGCATTGGCGTTATGGCTGCTGTGAGCGGCAGTTCTGTGTACTCTAATTTCTCAAATGGTTCTGGAATTAACAGCAAAGAGTTTGGTTATGATAAATATATGAAGCAGAACCCCAAATCCCAACTGTATAAAATGGATATCAGACCAGACGAATTTAACAGCTTCGAACTTTCCGCTCGAACCTATGAAAATAAATTTACACGTCGTGATATAACCAGTGACGACTATTACATTAAATATCATTACACCCCTTTTTCTGAATTAATTGACTTTAACGTAACGGCCAGTACCAGTCGCGGTAATCAAAAGTATCGTGATGGCTCGCTGTATACTTTCTACAAAACCTCAGCGCAAAATCGTTCTGACGCGCTGGATATCAACAATACCAGCCGGTTCACTGTCGCGGACAATGACCTGGAGTTTATGCTGGGCAGCAAACTGATGCGTACCCGCTATGACCGGACCATTCACTCAGCGGCGGGCGACCCGAAAGCGAATCAGGAATCGATCGAGAACAATCCGTTCGCACCCTCCGGCCAGCAGGATATTTCAGCGCTGTATACCGGGCTGAAGGTTACGCGCGGCATCTGGGAGGCAGATTTCAATCTCAACTACACACGTAACAGGATCACAGGGTACAAGCCCGCCTGCGATTCACGCGTTATCTGCGTGCCACAGGGTAGCTACGATATTGACGATAAAGAGGGTGGCTTCAACCCTTCAGTTCAGCTTTCTGCTCAGGTAACACCATGGCTTCAGCCGTTCATTGGCTACAGCAAATCCATGCGCGCCCCGAACATCCAGGAGATGTTCTTCTCTAATTCAGGAGGCGCATCCATGAACCCATTCCTGAAGCCTGAACGTGCAGAAACCTGGCAGGCGGGTTTTAACATTGATACCAGAGATTTACTGGTCGAACAGGATGCCCTGCGCTTTAAGGCTCTGGCGTACCGCAGCAGGATCCAGAACTACATCTACAGCGAGTCTTATCTGGTTTGTTCTGGAGGTCGTAAATGCAGTCTGCCTGAGGTGATTGGCAATGGCTGGGAGGGCATTAGCGATGAATACAGCGACAATATGTACATCTACGTTAACTCGGCAAGCGACGTTATCGCAAAGGGCTTCGAACTGGAGATGGATTATGATGCAGGTTTTGCTTTTGGCCGACTCTCTTTCAGCCAGCAGCAAACAGACCAGCCAACCTCCATCGCCAGCACCCACTTTGGCGCAGGGGATATAACCGAACTGCCCAGAAAATACATGACGCTGGATACTGGTGTTCGCTTCTTCGATAACGCGTTGACCCTGGGCACTATCATAAAATACACAGGCAAGGCTCGTCGCCTGTCGCCTGATTTTGAGCAGGACGAACATACCGGCGCAATAATCAAACAGGATTTGCCGCAGATCCCAACGATTATCGATCTCTATGGTACTTACGAGTACAACCGCAACCTGACACTGAAACTTTCGGTACAAAACCTGATGAACAGAGATTATTCGGAGGCGCTGAATAAGCTCAACATGATGCCAGGTCTTGGTGACGAGACCCACCCAGCCAATTCCGCGCGTGGCAGAACATGGATATTTGGCGGGGACATTCGTTTCTGATGACAATTTCCGCTAGGTTCAGACAATACGTTTTCTCTCTTATGTCAATTTTATTGCAGGAACGAAAAATGAATATTTTCACTTTATCCAAAGCACCGCTATACCTGTTAATTTCACTATTTTTACCCACGATGGCCATGGCTATCGATCCACCTGAACGCGAACTTTCGCGATTTGCCCTGAAAACGAATTACCTTCAGTCCCCTGATGAAGGCGTCTATGAACTGGCGTTTGATAATGCCAGTAAAAAGGTGTTTGCAGCAGTCACCGATCGTGTAAATCGTGAAGCCAATAAAGGCTATCTGTATTCGTTTAATTCAGATTCGCTGAAAGTCGAAAATAAATACACGATGCCATACCGGGCATTTTCGCTGGCGATAAATCAGGATAAACATCAGCTCTATATCGGACACACCCAGTCAGCGTCCCTGCGTATCAGTATGTTTGACACCCCAACCGGCAAACTGGTAAGAACCAGCGACAGGTTAAGTTTTAAAGCGGCAAACGCTGCAGATTCGCGTTTTGAGCATTTTCGCCATATGGTTTACAGCCAGGATTCCGATACCCTGTTTGTGAGTTATAGCAATATGCTGAAAACGGCCGAGGGCATGAAGCCTCTGCATAAGCTGTTAATGCTCGACGGGACGACGCTTGCCTTAAAAGGCGAGGTTAAGGATGCTTACAAAGGTACAGCGTATGGTCTGACGATGGATGAAAAAACACAGAAAATCTACGTTGGCGGAAGAGATTACATCAACGAAATTGATGCGAAAAATCAGACGCTGCTGCGTACCATCCCGTTGAAAGATCCGAGACCACAAATCACAAGTGTGCAGAATCTGGCGGTGGACTCCGCTTCTGACCGTGCCTTTGTGGTGGTATTCGACCATGACGATCGTTCCGGTACAAAAGATGGACTCTATATTTTTGACTTACGCGACGGTAAACAGCTTGGCTATGTGCACACAGGAGCCGGAGCTAACGCGGTGAAATACAATCCGAAATATAACGAACTGTATGTCACCAACTTCACTAGCGGCACCATCAGCGTAGTGGATGCCACCAAATACAGCATCACCCGTGAATTTAACATGCCGGTCTACCCAAACCAGATGGTGTTGTCGGACGATATGGATACCCTTTACATTGGCATCAAAGAAGGCTTTAACCGCGATTGGGATCCTGATGTGTTTGTGGAAGGAGCTAAAGAACGTATTCTGAGCATTGATTTGAAAAAGTCGTGATCGGGGGGAAAAAACATGGGATAAAAACTCCGTTATTCCACTAAACTGGCCGGACTAGGAAAAGCAAACATCTCTGTCCTGCCGGTACGCCTGTTACGCCGCTCCATGAGGCTGAGGAATCTCCAGAAAACGAGACAGGCACAGCATTGTACGATCAACTGATTTGTGCCAATAATTAAATGAAATCACAGCTATGCCTGTTCATGGGGTTCTAGGCCGGAACCCCAGATTTTTCCGATTGTTTGTTTTCTAACTGATTATTCAGTAGTTTTAGAGGGCTGACGCTCAGTGGAACGAAAACTCACGTTAAGAGGTTTTGACTATGATAAAAGTCAAAGTAGGGGTGAGTTTGGATATGGAAATTATTGTACTATAAGGAGAGCATGAAAAACCCTGGGGCAGTCACTGAATGAGGGACCAGCAGCGGTAAAATAACCAGCATAATTTCTGCATGGTCGATTTTTATACCGTGACAGGCTGTTTTTTATACTTGCACCGATTCCCGGGCACACTTAGCCTGTGTCAGGCCGGCATATACCTCAGCAGACTGATATCCCGCGCGTTTTTCTTCAGCCCTGATACATTCAGCCCCGCAATGGCCCGGCGGTATACCATCCGGCCGCCGCACAGCACGCATTCGAACGGGTCACGACTCAGGAACTGTTTCACCATTTGTGCATAGCACACTTTCGCCACTGCTTCCGGTTTATCCATCCCCAGAGCACGGTACACCTGCGGCAGCTTCTCTCCACACACCCGGTTGGCAAGGAACCCGAAGTACCTCACCATCTTAAAAAACTGAACCGCCCCGGGAATCCTGGAGACTAAACTCCCTGAGAAAGAGGTAAACAGGATGACTAAAAATACTCGTTTTTCCCCCGAAGTCC
>OLQL01002680.1_pt1 | contig 11803 bp, 9 predicted proteins | sample 1672971 | NCBI WGS metagenome assembly OLQL01 (sample SAMEA3136742, study PRJEB25190) | human gut metagenome | biome: human gut; feature: human-associated habitat; material: faeces | place: Austria | collected 2013
CTTGGCGGACCGCCTCTCGGATCTCTTCTCGCGTCATGTACAACGACCTCCCCTATAGAATTGGTATGTACATTTTACCACATCCCGGCGGGGTTTGCACGGCTTTTTCACCGGCGGACAAAACTTTTCTCTGCTCTCCCGCCTTGTGTCCCCGGCGGGAATCTGTTATAATAGAAAAAAAATAGGCGAAACCACCGGGAACAGCACAGCAGAAAGGCAGACGCGGGCGCGTCTGCTTTTTTCCGGCAGCCCGGCACGGAGGAACAGAACAGGGGGCATTTTGGGAAAATGGGGAATATCGGCTTCGATAACGGCAAATACCTGCAGATGCAGTCAGAGAAGATTCGGGAACGCATTGACATGTTCGGCGGCAAGCTCTATCTGGAATTTGGTGGCAAGCTCTTTGACGACATGCACGCCTCGCGTGTTCTTCCTGGTTTCAAGCCCGATGCGAAAGTCTCGATGCTCAAATCAATGAAGAACGATGTCGAGATCATCTTCGCTATTAACGCCAACGATATCGAACAGAATAAGGTACGCAGCGACCTTGGTATTTCCTACGATGAGGACGTTCTGCGTCTGATGGATATCTTGCGCGGCATGGGTTTTTACGTGGGCGCGGTGGTTATCACGCAATACAGCGGCCAGACTGCCGCCGATGCGTTTCGCCATCGTCTCAAGGCGCTTGGCATCACATCTTATCTTCATTACCCGATTCCCGGATATCCGAACGATATCGCCCGCATCGTAAGCGATGAAGGCTACGGCAGGAACGAATATATCGAAACCACGCGCCCGCTCGTGGTGGTGACGGCTCCTGGTCCTGGTTCAGGCAAGATGGCAACGTGCCTCTCGCAGCTCTACCATGAGAACAAGCGTGGCGTGAAGGCGGGGTATGCGAAATATGAAACCTTCCCGGTTTGGAATTTGCCGCTCAATCATCCCGTGAATATCGCTTATGAAGCCGCCACCCTCGATCTGAACGATGCGAACATCATCGATCCCTTTCAGCTTGAAGCCTACGGCGAAGTGACGGTTAATTACAATCGCGATGTCGAGATATTCCCCGTACTCAAAGCTATGATGGACCGCATCTCCGGGCATTGTCCATATCAATCGCCTACCGATATGGGCGTGAACATGGCGGGCAACTGTATCATTGATGACGAGGTCTGCCGGGAAGCCGCCCATCAGGAGATCATCCGCCGCTACTTTGCGGCCCGCTGCCTGCTGGTGGAGGGTCACACGGAGCAGAGCGAAGTAGACAAGCTGAAAATGATCTATCAGAAGGCGGGGCTGAACCCGGAAATGCGTCCTGTGATCGCCGCTGCCCGTCAGCGGGCCGAGGAGACCAGCGCCCCTGCGCTGGCGCTGGAGCTGCCGGACGGCACCATTGTCACCGGCAAGACCTCCAGCCTGCTGGGGCCGTCCGCCGCAGTGCTTCTGAACGCGCTGAAAAAACTGGCCGGCATCAACAAGAAGATCCGTTTGATCTCCCCCACCGTCATCAGTCCGCTGCGTTCCCTCAAGTGCGACTATCTGGGCAACCACAATCCCCGGCTGCACAGCGACGAAGTGCTGGTGGCGTTGTCCATCTGCGCCGCCACCAACGAGACCGCCGCGCTGGCCATGCAGCAGCTTCCCCTGCTGGCGGGCTGCGAGGCGCACTCCACCGTCATTCTGCCGCAGGTGGACAGCAACATTTTCCGCCGCCTGAAGGTGAATGTCACCTGCGACGCCAAATACCAAAGTCACAAGCTCTACCACAAGAAATAAGCTTTTTGCCCCTCCGGCTGTTTTCCCATGGCCGGAGGGGCTTTGCAATGTTCCTTTTCCCTTTTTCAAAAAAAATTTTCGGATGCCCGTTTTATGCTTGACTTTTCCAAAAGCCTTTATGATGACTGGCAACGCCGTCGGAAGACGGCTCACAATGAATTGGTCGTATGGCTCAGTTGGTAGCGCAAGGGCTGCGGCAAAAAAGGCGCCCTCGAGTGCCAGACGATGGAATGCAGCCTGTTCTGGCAGAAAACGGCCTCCGTCTGCCCGGTATACGGCGAGACCGGCTGCAGGATCGCTGCAGATCTGCTTTCTGCGACGGTCTTTGTTTGCGGAACAGAAATCAGAAAACGCTCATGCCCAGGTTCTTTTGGGCGTGAGCGCTTTTGCGGCCAAAAACGGCGGGAAAGTCAGAGACGGGCTTTGGCCTCTCAGCCTTTGATGCCCTCCGAGGCGATCCCGCGGATCAGATGCTTCTGGAGAAAGAGAAACAGGATCAGCAGCGGCAGACAGGTCACGACCACGCCCGCCATCGTCAGGTTCAGCCGGTTAAAATAGGTGTCCTTCAGGGTGTTGAGACCCACGACCATGGTGAAGCGCTCCTCGCTCATGACAAAGGTGGAGGGCACCATATACGAATTCCAGCTCTGCACAAAGTTGAAGATCGTCACCGTGGCCACAATGGGCTTGGACAGGGGAAGCACAATGTGGAAAAAGCTCCGAAAGAAGCCGAGCCCGTCTACCCGCGCCGCTTCCAGAAGATCGCCGGGGAAGGAAAGATAAAACTGCCGGGACATAAAGATATACAGCGTGTTCATCATATAGGGGACGATCAGGCCGACAAGGGTATCGTTCCAGCCCAGCCGGGTGATCATGATATACTGCGGCGTCAGCAGCACCTGAAAGGGCACCATCATGGTCAGAAGGACGATCGTAAAAACGACGCTCCGGCCGGGAAATCGCAGCTTTGCCAGCGAGTAGCCTGCCGGGACGGTGATGCACAGCTGGGAGAGCAGAGTCAGGCCCGCTACGATCACCGTATTTTTCAGCCAGACGAAAACAGGATAATTCGTAAAAAGATCCTGATAGACGCTCAGCGTGAACTGATCCGGCGAAACCAGCTTTTCGACCTTGTCCAGAGGCAGGAAGGAGTTATACAGGGCGTAGAGAAGGGGAACCACAAACACCGCTCCCAGGATCAGGATCAGGAGCCGAAACGGAAGTTTTGCAGTTTTGCTCATGGGTCAACGCTCCTTTCTCAATCCTGATCGCCGGAATCGGTGATCCGATTCTGGATCAGGTTAACGGCGACAATGATCAGCAGCAGTACAATGGCTACCGCGCAGCCGTAGCCGACCTTATAGTAATTGAAGCTGTTCATATAGAAATACGTCAGCAAGGTGGAGGAAGCGCCTGCCGGGGAGCCAAGTCCGCCGCCCGCGCCGCCGCAGATGGCGGCGATCTGGTCATAAACCTTGAAGGCCTGGATGATGGCGTAAACGACCACCAGATAGGTGGTAGGCTTTAGGAGGGGAAGCGTGATATAGCGGAAGGTTTTCCACTTTCCAGCCCCGTCGATGACGGCGGCTTCATAGACCTGCGCCGGAATGGTTTGAATTCCCGCCAGATAGTAGACGGTATAGAATCCCACCATCTGCCAGATGAACAGGATGGAGATGAAGGGCATCACCAGATGAATGCTGGCATACCATGTGACGTTTTCAACGCCAAGCCGGGAAAAGAAGACGGTCACGGCGCTGTCCTTGACAAACAGATGCATGAAGACCGTCGCCACGGCCACGCCGGAGATCGTGTAGGGGATAAAGCTGATGGTGCGGAAAACGCCGCGGCCCCGGAAGCTGCTGTTCAGGATCAGTGCCAACGCCAAAGCCAGTACTGTGACCACTGGTACGGTGACGGCGACAAACCACAGCGTATTTTTCAGCGCCAGCAGGAATTTGGGATCCTGAAACATATGGATATAGTTGTCCAGCCCCACGAAGGCCCGGGCTTTGGGTTTGAGGTAGTTGTAATCCAGAAAGCTCATGCCCACGCACTGCAGAAAAGGATATAAAAACCAGATCAGCCAACAGACCGTCGCAGGGAGGATGAAGATCCAACCGGCCGCTTTTTCATTTCTGGAAACCGCTTCCCGGAATCGTGTTTTCTGTTGCTTCGCTTTTTTTCTCATGCCCGCACGTTCCCCCAATACGCCCGCTCTGGCGCGGGTCCGTTATTTGATAGAATTCATTCCGAAATAAGAATAAACCGGCAGCGCGGGGGTTTCATTACAGAATTCTGCTATTTCTTAAGAAAATTCGCTGATTTCGCGGTGGAGAAGGCTGGAGCAGTGGGGAAAGCCTTCCTTTCAGCAGATTTTGTGAAGAAACAGCGTCATTCCATAATGAAGCCGCACGGCGAATCTGCTATAATGCATCTTGGGATGGTGCGGATCTTGTAAAACAGGAGGGGTTCCATGAAGCTGAAGACCCGGATCAAAATTTCCATGGTAGGGATCATGGCCGCCATGGTGGCGATCTATACCGCCATTATTCTCGGCTCAACGATCCAGACCTACCGCAGGGACATGGAGGACTCTCTCCGTTCCGTCGGCGAACAGAAGCTGATGACGATGGACAGCCTAATGAACACCATGGTCACCATCACGGAAAAACCCCTGTTTGACAATACCATCCTGTCCATCCTGCGAAAAAGCGCGGAGGATTACCGTCAGGCGCAGACGGGCTATCAGCAATATCTGGACTACGAAACGGTAAACGCCCGGCTGTATACCGAGATGTTTTATGAAAACGAATATGTTTATTCCATTACCCTGTTCGGGTTTCATACGGAGACCGCTTATACCAAACAGCGGAGCGGCAAGGGGCTGCTGCCCGGCGATCCCCGGGAGGCGGAATGGGTTCAGCGGCTTCGGCAGACCAACGGCCGTCAGGCGCTGATCTTTCCCCTGCGGGAAGATGATCTGTACCCGGGCGAAGAGCCGGTAATCTCCGTGGGCCGGCTGCTGATGGATCCCATCGGCCAGCAGCCGCTGGGCCTGATCCGTGTGGACATTGCCGCCCGGGATCTGAAGAACATCCTGGAGGGCGATGAAGACACGCAGGTGGTGCTTCTCAGCGAGGCCGAGGAGCTGCTGTATACCTCGCTGCCGTCCGGCGAATGGCGGGAAGAGTTGGAACGCCTGCGCCCCAGCCGCGTGACGGTGTCCAGCCGGTCCCGGCAGTTCGGCTTTTCCCTGACCAGTCTGGCTCCAAAGGATCAGCTGAAGCGAAATATCCGCCGGACGCTTTTGACCATGATCCTCCTGACCGGCGCGTTCGGGGCGCTGATCCCCTTTATTACGGAACTGATCACCCGCAACAGCATGAAACCCATCAGCGAGATCAACCAGCTTATGAAGGAGGTACGCGCCGGTGACCTGTCCGTTCGGGCTAAGGTGGAGACAGGCGGTGAATTTGCCGAGGTATGCGATTCCTTCAATAAAATGATCATCAATACCGAACAGCTCATCCGGCAGGTGAAGCTGCAGGAGCGGGAAAAGATGGAGGCCGAATATCAGGCGCTTCAGGCTCAGATCTCGCCTCATTTTATGCTCAATACCCTCAACACGATCAAATGGATGGCGGTTATTCAGGGAGCCCGGACCATCGAGCAGGCGCTGAACGCATTTTCGCAGCTTCTCTCCTTTGCCGTGCGGGAAAAGAGTGAAAAGATCCCGATCCGCAAGGAACTGGACATGATGCGGTATTACACGGAGATCCTTTCCCTGCGCTATTTTGACCGGTTCCGCATCCGCTACGACGTAGACAAGGCGGCGCTGGACTGCTGCACCTTAAAATACATTCTTCAGACGCTGGTGGAAAACAGTATTTTTCACGGTCTGGACCTTGTGGAACGTTCCATTGAAATTCGCGTCCGGATCCGCCGTGAGCCGGACCGGATCGTTTATGAGGTGCAGGATAACGGCGCGGGCATGTCGCCCGCCCGGATCGAGGAAGTCCTTCATCAGAAGCACCTCAAGGGAAAGGGCATGATGAAGATCGGGCTGTATAACATTCAGCAGCGGATCCGACTGGTATTCGGTGAAGAATATGGCATATCCATTCGCAGCGAAGAAGGAGCGTATACCGTCGTGCGGGTGGAAATTCCGGTTTTGGAGGCGGAAGATGTTTCGGATAGCGATCGTTGACGATGAATCCTATGTCCGGATGGGCCTGAAAACCATTGCGGAAAAGGAAGGAAAGTATACGGTGGTGGGCGAGGCGGACAGCGGCGCTTCCGCCGTCCAGATGATCGTACAAAAACAGCCGGATGCGGTATTTTTGGATATTACCATTCCCGGACTGGACGGAATGGAGGTATTGAAGGAAATTCGGCAGAGGGGCTATTCCGGGCATGTGACCATGCTGACCTGCCATGATGAATTTCGCCTGGTGCAGCAGGCGCTTCGGCTGGGGGCGGACGATTATGTGCTGAAAAATGATCTGGCAGAGGAAAGCTTTTCTCAATATCTGAAAAGGCTGAGCGCCCGGCAGACGGAGACGGCCGAAGAAAAACGACTTCTGGAGGAAGAACAGACAGCTCAGCAATACAAGGACAATTTTCTTCGAAACATTCTTCGCATGGGCTGTACGGACCGGGAAATGTTTCTGCGGGGCTGCGAAAACCATCATATTCGGTTCAAGCCGAACGGAATTTATATCCTGACCTTTTCGTTCCGGCATTGGGAAAGCCTTGTGGCCCGATACCGGGGAAGCGACCTGCATGTGTTTTTCCGGGCCGTAGACGCTATCGTCCGGGAGGTGCTGCAGAATCAGGATGAATGGGAGCTGCTGTATACGGAGCCGTATCTGTGCCATCTCCTGTTTACCTGCTCGGGAGAGCCGAGCGCCCGGAAGCTGGAGGAGCAGCTGAATGGCATGGTCAGAAAGCTGGCTTTTCATTTTGAACGGATGCTGGAGGCAGACGCCGTGATCGTCGTATACCGAAACGCCTATCCGCCGGAGAAATTGAATCAGGGCTATGAACGGGCCTGCCAGCTTCTGGAGCAGAGCTGGTTCTATCCCGATAAAAAGCTGTTTTGGGAGGGCATACTCCATCCCCGGCAGGAGGCGGAGCTTGGTTCGCTGGCCTGCCGGCTGAAGGAAGCGGACGAGCCGAAAAAGATAGAGGCCGTCCTTCGAAAATGGCTGGCCGCACAGGGAGAAAATTTTATCGACCGCAAGGCGTTTCTGGAAACCCTTCGCGAGTCTCTGACCCGGCTGGACGAGATGTATCCGGGAGCGGCGGCGCTGGAAGGCGATGATTGCGCCAGCATTGCGGAAATGCTGCATCAGCTCTCTTCGCTGCAGCGTTCCGAAGGGGAAAAGGAATACAGCTATCTGGTAAAACAGGCGCTTCTCCTGATGAATCACGATCTTCGGGAAAAGACTTCACTGGAAGATGTGGCGGGCAGGCTGGGGATCAGCGCCGGTTATTTCAGTCATATTTTTTCCGAAGAAGTGGGCGAATCCTTTTCCCGCTACATGATCCGCCAGCGGATTGAAAAAGCGCGGAAGCTGATCCTGACCACCAATCTGAAATACTATGAAATTGCCGAACAGTGCGGCTTCAGCTCGCCGGTCCACTTCAACAATACCTTTAAGAAGCTGTGCGGCATGACCCCGAATCAATACCGAAACAGTGGAAAGCGCTGACGGCCTGCAAAATCCGTTTTTTTATAGAAATAGCAAATTTCTGTAATGAAAAGCGGCCGGTAAAGTTCTATGCTAACCTTACCAATCAACCTAAAGGAGGCTCATCTCATGGCAACCAAGAAAATCGTTTCCCTGTTTCTGGCTCTTCTGATGGCGCTGGGTCTGTGCGTGACCGCCGGCGCGGAGGAGGGCGCCACCATTACCGTTGGTTTCTGGGGTTCTTCCGGCGAGGACAAGGCCATCGACGCCGCGCTGGAGGGCGTTCTGGAAGCGATCCCCGGCGTAAAGGAAGTCAAAAAGGTGCAGTATCCCAGCGCCAATGATTTCTACGAGAAGCTGCCCGGTCAGTTCGTGGCCGGTACTGCTCCCGATGTGGTCGTGGCCACCAACGAACGGCATCTGCAGCTGATCGACAACGGCGTGCTGGCGCCGCTGGACAGCTATGGCTTCGATCTGACCGGCTATGCCGAAAACGCCGTGCAGGCATGGAACTACGAAGGCGTGCAGTATGGGATCCCCATGACCGCTGCTCCCGCTCTGTTCGCCATCAATGTGGATCTGTGGAACGCTGCCGGTCTGGGCGATTACCCGACCACCATGGAAGAAGTGTATGAAGCCGCCAAGACCCTGACGAAGGACGGCGTGGTGGGTTTGTGCATTCACGACGGCTCGCTGTTCGCGACTACGCAGTATCTGAACGCGTTCGGCGGCGGTTGGAACGGCACCCATGACATCGACCGTCAGGAGAACATCGACGGTCTGAATTTTGTCTTCAAAATGTTTGACGAGGGAGTTGCCGCCGCTCCCCGCACGCTGGGGCTGGGCTGGGACGGCGAAGTTTTCGCTGCCGGCAAGGCTGCTATGACCACTGCGGGAACCTGGTATGTGAACCTGATGCGGGAATCTGCCCCGGATACGAACTATGTGTTCATTCCCTTCCCCGGCGGAAACGGCAAGACCGGCTGCACGCTTCATTCCTATGGTGCGGCTGTGATCGCGGACGGCGAGAATGAAGATCTGGCTGCGCAGGTGGCCTATTATATGGCCCGTCAGGAGTCTCAGGAGAAGCGTGCGGAGCTCATGGGCGACCGTCCCTGCATGGAAGCGGCGCTGCCGGTATTCCAGGCTGCCAATCCCGCACTGGCCGTGATCGACGAATACATTGCCGAAGCCAAGGGCTTCAATTATCCGGGTGATCAGGCGTTTACTACCGATCTGGTAAACGCTCTGCAGGCCCATATTCACGCTGGCGACACGACCAGCGCCGCGGATGTGCTGAAAACGCTGGCGGCCACTTACGGAAAGTAAGAAGCTGTTCTGATCCAATCGTTACAAGAAAAAGCCTCCTGTCACAGAACCGGCTCTGTGGCAGGAGGCTCTCTTTGGAAAGACGGGCATTTGCGTAAAACGAAAAGGAGAAAGAGCGGTCGCACTGACCGATGATATAAACTGCAGGGGAGGATTTCCTACGATCGAGGATGCCTTTGCTCTTCTGAGAGATCGTCCGACAGGGGAAGCCGACGATACACGATGGAATCGTATGCTCGTAAGCAGAGCCGCATATGGGTTTGACTTTCTAAAACCCCCGGCAGAGGGCATCACTTCCTGCACTTTCACAATGGAATGCTTTAGTCTGTCTTTGGGGCTGACCAGAACGGATCACTTCTTTACGAAGAAAATGCCAAAATGGGATTTTTATGCTTGACTTTTCCAAAAGCCTGTGTTATGATTAATGACGTCGTCGGAAGACGGTGTACAACGAATGGTCGCATGGCTCAGTTGGTAGTCCATTCTGTACGGATTACATAAACTCCACGCTTCCATTTCCCCGCAAAACTCCCCTTGCTGATGGGATGTGTAGGTTGCACAAAAATCGGTAGCATAATTTGGTCGCATGGCTCAGTTGGTAGAGCACATCGTTCACATCGATGGGGTCACAGGTTCGAGTCCTGTTGCGACCACCACGAGAACCCTTGTAAATCAAGGGTTCTTTCTTTTTGCCCATACCCAAATACCCAAACCTCACCCAAACGATACCCAATTATCCCGATTCCGTGGTCAGGTTGCTGATGAAGGCCTGCATCCTGTTGGCGCTTTCGCGACGCATGGTCGGCGTCACGTGTCCGTAGCGATCCAGCGTGAATGCCGCGGAGTAATGCCCCATGTTTTCCTGCAGAGTTTTGATGTCATCCCCTGCCATGATGCTGTTCACGGCAAACGTGTGACGCAGGTCGTGCATCCTGTGCCGCGGCAGCCCGGCCTTTGCCAGATAACTCTGGAATGTCCGGCACACGAACCACTGGTTCAGATGGCTTCCATCTGCGTGGGTGAACACCAGGTTGGGGAATTCCCCTTCATTCCAAAGATCACGGGCTCTTTTCTTCTGCGCTTGCTGATCGGCACGATGTTTTTTCAGCACTTCCATCACGAAGGGTGCCGGTTCGATGATCCGCGTCTTTCCGTTTTTCAGCGTCCCGAAGTAGAAGCGGCAGCCTTTCTTCCGAACCTGGCAGAGCTGCTTTTCCACATGGATCACACCGTGCTCAAAGTCCACGCAATCCCAGGTCAGGCCGATCAGTTCGCCGGATCGCATTCCCGTGAAGATGTCCGTCAGGAACAGCGCCTCGAATTCTTCTCCGCGAAGCACATCGAAGAGTTTCTTCTGTTCCGGCGCGTCCAGCGGCTCCACCTTCTTCTCCACCACCCTGGGGATCACGCAGGCGCAGGTCGGATTCCGCAGCATGTATTCCAGCCGCACAGCCATGTCCAATGCCCGATGAAGAACACCGTGAATGTTCTTGATGTACTTCGGGCTTAAGCCCTTCTCCTTAAGCTGATTGTACAGCTTTTGAATCACAGGCGCTTTCAGGCTGTTGAGTGGAATATTCCCGAATGTCGGCTTCAGATAAATCCGGCACGTGGATGCCTAGGCTTCCACCGTTCCCGGTTTCACATCAGCCAGGTAATCCGCCAGCCAAATGTCCAGCCATTCGCCGACCGTCATTTCTTTTTCGGTTTCCGGTTCGGGCTCGACGGCAGCGCTCTGGGTGAGCGCTGCCGTCGGGTTGTCATGGCCTTCCAATTTTGCTTGCAGAGCTTTTACCTTCGCCCGTACTTCTTTCTGGGTTCTGGCGTAAACGCTCTTGCTGATCAGTTTTCCTGTCGCGGGATCGACGCCAACCGTGATCCTCGCTTCCCAGGTACCGTTGCTTCTTTTTCTCAGATTTCCTTCGCCATTAGCACGCTTCAGCGCCATAGGTTTCTCCTTTCTTCAACCAGTCCAGCAGAGACTGCCGCGAGATCAGAATCTTCTTTCCCACTTTGACGAATCGCACCTTTCCGGCGCGAACGATCTCGTACATCTTGGGCTTGCAGATACCGATCAGCTGTGAGGCCTCCGTGACCGTCAGCGTGACTTTGTTTTCAGGCGAAGATTGTTGCGGTATTTCGTTGTTAAGGTGCTCAGGCTCTGGATCATGAACGGCGGCTTCATCCAGTTTAATAAGCAGCTCATCCACGATCTGATGTACCTGTTCATTAGTATAGAATCTCATATTCATATCGTCAATATCCTTTCGCGCTTTAAAGTGATAAAAAGTTGTAAACTTTCTTTTTTATCTGCTCCTGCCGTTTTGTTACCGGTTAGAATCCGATTTTTGATGGGGACGATTCATTCTTCATCCCCCGTCTGAACCGGCCAAGGAAAGCCCTGCTATGCAAGGCTTTCTGACGCGCTAACCGGTAACAAATCATGTGCTTTTCGTCTGCTTTCGCTGATAGTAGCTGCGCTGCTTATTACGGTTGCGGAGTCGCTCATGAAGTGGTTTGCAGTGCGGGCAGTACTGCTGTCGGCCGCTGTTGGGGACGAATGCTCCGCCGCACCAGGCACATGCTTTCTCATTAGGACGAATCACATCTTCTTCACGAAGCAGCTCCGACCAGATGATCCGATTTAATTCCGGATCGATGGGCAAAACACATTTCAGAAAGTAATCGCAATCAACAGCTCCATCGTGAATCGTCGGATACCGGGGATTGATGACAGCACACTCTTCATCTTCGATACATTTTCCGTCGATGAAATTACAGCATTCTTTGTGTGCCAGGGTTCTGATCTTCCGGATCGGCATGTTGTTCATTCGCTCTCTCCTCGTTTTTCTTTCTTCTGTTCATCGTGATCTGTGATCCTGCTGTATGTCCGATCACACAGCAGGAGGACATCCTGCCGTCCTGCGTTCGGATCATGCTTCGCGATGGCATGACGCAGGACGGCTTTATGTGAACGCACAGGATAGCTTTTCCTGTGCGGG
>OLQL01002684.1_pt1 | contig 11774 bp, 6 predicted proteins | sample 1672971 | NCBI WGS metagenome assembly OLQL01 (sample SAMEA3136742, study PRJEB25190) | human gut metagenome | biome: human gut; feature: human-associated habitat; material: faeces | place: Austria | collected 2013
GTAGAGCATTCGGCTGTTAACCGAAGGGTTGTTGGTTCGAGCCCAACTCGGGGAGCTAAGATGAAGAAGCGATACAGAAATGAGAAATCATAGCTGTATCGCTTTTTTGCTGTCTGTAGCCATTAAGAAATGCCATCTAACATTTTGACGGTTTTCCATAACATTTCTTCCTGTTCATGGAAAAAAGATTTCGTTATAATAAAATCAGACAGATCACGGAACATGTGCAGAGTCAGGAGTCGTGTCAAGGCGGAACTTTTTTCGATAGGCACTTGGCGTCATGCCCTGCTTCTGGCGGAAGGCTTTGGTAAAAACTTCGGCATTCCGGTAACCACAGGAAAAAGCGACCGTTTCGATGGAGAGATCCGTATACGATAAAAGCTCGAGCGCACGCGTGATCCGGCAGGAAGAAAGATAGTCCTGCGGTGAGGTATGGAGATATTTTTGAAACAGGGTATAAAGGTAACTCCGGTTGATGCATACATATCTGGCAATATCCGAGACAAGAATTTCATTGGAATAATTATTTCGGATAAACTCAACGGCTTTTTCCACGTAAAGATTGCCACTCTCCCGTGCAAAAGGGTCGGCAAGCGTGATTTCGCGGGAAAGAATTGAGAAAAACTGGTATAGACAGCCTTCCAGAAGATACTGGTCAGAGGTGTCATAGGTATTGTGCTTCTGCATCTGAAACAGGAGGGACTGCAGTTCACCGGAAAAACTGCACTGGTAGACAGGGTGCTCCTCGGAAAGACCGAGTTCCTGTACATAAGAGGCAGCTTTTTCGCCGTCAAAACCGATCCAGAGATAGGTCCAGGGATCATCCGCATCGGCTTCATAGTAGGTGCGGACATTTGGCATCAGGAAAAAGCCCTGTCCGGCGGTTAAGCGGTAAGTACGGTTTCCAATGGTAAAAGTGCCTTTTCCGGAAATAATGTAGTGGATCACATAATTGGGGCGTACAGCAGGGCCGTAGCTGTGCAGTGGCTGGCAGGCTTCGTAGCCGCAGAAGCAGAGATAAAGATCCGAAAATTTATGCTTTGGGACGGGAAGTGTCCAGGAAGTTTCCATAAGTATACCTCACAAAATGAATCATCAGAAAAGCTGGAATGTCACAAAGGATGAGATTCCGAAATATCAGTAAAATTATATCGTGTTTTGCAGGATACTGCAAGCCGCTGTAGGAAATCAAAGGCCCGGAGTAGCAGCCGTTGCGGTTCACACAGCACCGGAACACTTGCTGTTCGGGTATGTAAGAAAGTGATTTTGGTGTGAGCAGCCCGAAAAAATGCGATAAGATAAAGGAGAAAAAACCATGGCAATCAAAGTAAGTGAAAATGGACGGTTATTTACCCTCCAGACAAAAGACAGCAGTTACCAGATGTTCGCAGATGACAAAAATGTGCTTCTGCATCTCTACTATGGAGAAAAAATCGGTGAGGAAAATCTTTCCGGTCTGATTTTCTGTACAGATATGGGATTTGCAGGAAATCCGGAGGAAGCAGGCCCTAACCGGAAATATTCTCTTGATACACTTCCGCAGGAAATTCCGGGAAGTGGTGTCGGTGATTTCCGTGATGATATGATTGAGATCCGCCACGCGGACGGCAGCTTTGCAGCAGATTTTCGTTTCGATTCGTTCGAAATTCTGGATCATTCCTATGCTATTCCGGGAATGCCGGCGCTGTACGATACAGAGAAAGAAAAAGGCGAGACTCTTGTTATTACAATGACGGAGAAGGCTTCCGATATTGTGCTGAAGCTGTTTTACGGTGTATTTGAAAATGAAAATGTAATTACGAGAGCGGCAAGACTCGAAAATCACGGAGAAACGGCGATTGAGCTGGAAAAAATGCTGTCATTCAGCATGGATCTGATGTATGAAAATTATGAGATGATTTATTTCTCGGGTCGTCATGCGATGGAGCGCACGGCAGAGCGGATTCCGGTGCAGCATGCAAAAGTCGAGATCGGCAGCACCCGCGGTACATCGAGCCATCATTACAATCCGGCTGTGATCCTCTGTGAGGAGGGTGCGGGTGAGACACACGGTTCCTGCATCGGCGCATGCCTCGTTTACAGCGGAAACTTTGTTGCGGCAGCACAGAAGGATCAGAAAAATCAGACCCGTTTTCAGATGGGTATTCATCCGACCAATTTCTGCTTCCATCTGGAAAAAGGAGAGGCGTTCGATACCCCGCAGGCAATCTTAAGCTATTCCGGAACCGGTCTTACCAAACTGTCACAGCAGTATCATGAGATCATCCGCGAGCATATCTGCCGTGGCGCATACAAGCATGCCAAACGACCGATTCTGATCAACAACTGGGAAGCAACCTATTTTGATTTCACCCGGAAGGTGACCGCCGATACCCGGCTTTGCACCCTGACCTATTTTAATTTCAACGAAGAAAAAATCCTGAAAATTGCAGAACAGGCGCAAAAGCTTGGCATTGAGATGCTGGTGCTTGACGATGGCTGGTTTGGAAAACGAGAGGATGATAACAGTGGTCTCGGTGACTGGTTCGTCAACGAGAAAAAGATGAACGGCTCCATGGCGCAGCTTGCAGAAAAAATTCACAAGATGGGCATGAAATTCGGTCTCTGGTTTGAGCCGGAGATGATTTCCGAGGACAGTGATCTTTACCGTGCACATCCGGACTGGGCATTTGCAATTCCTGGCCGTGTGCCGAATCACAGCAGAAATCAGCTTGTACTTGATATGACGCGTGAGGATGTGCGTGAGTATCTGCTGGAGCGTCTGACAACCATTGTTCATGATGCAAAGATCGATTATGTCAAATGGGATATGAACCGCAGTGTCTGCGATGTTTACAGCCATATGGCAGCTCAGAACAGAAACGGGGAGCTGTATCACCGCTACGTACTCGGCGTTTATGATCTGCTCGAGCGTTTCCTTGCCGCATGCCCGGATCTGCTGCTCGAGGGCTGCAGCGGAGGAGGCGGAAGATATGATGCCGGTATGATGTATTATTCCCCGCAGATCTGGTGCAGCGATAATACCGATGCGATCAACCGCCTGTCTATCCAGTACGGAAGCTCGTTCTTCTACCCGATCAGTACCGTTGGTTCCCACGTTTCTGTATGCCCGAACCATCAGACCGGCCGTGTGACACCGTTCCGGACAAGAGGCGATGTGGCGCTGGCAGGAAGCTTTGGATATGAGATGGATCTGAATAAGATTTCAGAGGAAGAAAAAGAGATGGTAAAAGAGCAGGTTGCTGCGATGCATGAATATTACGAGCTCACACACGAAGGCCTGTATTACCGTCTGACCGGACTGAAAAAACAGGATTTCATGGCATGGGAGTTCGTGGCAAAGGATCAGAGCCGCGCACTGCTTACGATCGTAAAGACTGACGCAGAAGGAAATATGCTTCCGGTTCACACGAAAGTGTGCGGACTGGCAGAGGATAAGCTGTACCGCTGCAGCCTGGACGGTGAAATCCGCTCGGGCCGTACCTGGAACCGTGCGGGGCTGACCCTGCATCAGGTGCTGGGAGAGTATGAGAGTATCCGGGTCGAATTTACAGAAGTAAAATAAAAAAGATAAGAAAAATCTTCAACTGGATTTGAGAGGGAGGGAACCTCAATCTGGTTGGAGATTTTTTTGCATAAAGAAAATCAAAGCAGGAGGGAAGGAACGCACTCTTTACAGTGCAAAAATAGTTGTGATACAATAAGCAAAAGAAATTTTCTGACAGAAAATAAAGACGGAACTGTCAAGAAAGGAAATTGTACATGAGAAACAGAAAAAACTGTTTAGCTGTTCTTCTGATGACAACTATTGTGGTAATGGGATGTGGAAATCAGCAGGTGGAAAAGGAGAATTCATCGGCTGTCTCCGAAAGAGCATCCAATGTCCAGGATGAGTCAGAAGATGGTGAAAAAGAGTTTCTTTCTACATACCAGAATATTATAATCACACTTCCAGAAGGCTGGAATGTAATGAGAGATGAGAAAATCCAATGTAGTTTCATATCGGAAGATGGGGAAAGTCTTGAGATATCGTATCGGGAAGGAATGGCAAAAGTAGCGCTTATGGATTTTCCGGAGGACGAAGAGAGCGCTGAAAATTTGCTCTACCCGAATGAAATAACAGGGGAAAACAGCATCAGCGATTTTATGGTGAAAACAGCTAACGAAGGAAAAGATAACGAGAGTTCCTTTTATCGTTTCCAGGTAAAAAATTCCCTGCAGATTCCGATTGCATTTTTCTGCGGGGTGAAAACGGAGAATGAAGGGTATCAGATCATATGGAAAAAAGGAAGCGGCAGCAACGATACACAGCAAATCGTGCCGGAAATACTGGAGTCTCTGCAGTTCCCGGACAATGAGCTGCTGACAGAAACATTTCAGACGGCCTGCCAGGAGCAGAAAAGAGCGCTGGAAGCAGAAAATAATTCGGATGGCGTGAAAAAGCAGAAGGGTAAGAAAACCGTCACCTGTATCTCACCGGTCAATGTACGTACAGAACCCAACGTCAGCACAAGCCAGGTTATCGGAGCTCTGACGACAGGGGAAGAAGTGGAAATGCTCGGAAAAGAGAACGGATGGTACAAGATTTCGTATGAGGGAAAAACGGCGTATGTGTACGAAGACTATGTGAAAGAAAAAGAAAATTAAAAAAGAATGATATTTTCAAAAAAGCTGCCGAAGCAAACAGAACCAGCAGCTTTTTTGAAATAATTTTGAAAAAGAAAAATCCCGGAAACTATCTGTTTCCGGGAAAGAAGAGGCGTCGACCGGATTTGAACCGGTGGATACTGGTGTTGCAGACCATTGCCTTACCACTTGGCTACGACGCCATATGACTCCGACGGGAATCGAACCCGTGTTACCGCCGTGAAAGGGCGATGTCTTAACCGCTTGACCACGGAGCCGAAGTTTTTGTTTTGTCTGCCGTGATTTTTGCTCAGCGACAAGTAGTATATTATCATAAGAAAACGAGTTTGGCAAGTGTTTTTTGAAAAAAAATCAAAAATTTTTGAGATTTGTGTTGCCGTGCATTCAGAAGGAAAAAATTTGCCGGGTCAGGGCATGGCTTTTCGATATTCTTCCGGTGACATACCAAAAGTCCGGCGGAAAATGCTGGCAAAATAGCTGGGGCTTTCAAATCCGGTATCCAGAGCAATTTCCAAGATAGAAAGCGAGCTGCCGGTAAGAAGATCTGCGGCTTGGGTTACGCGGTACTGGTTGATATAGGAAATAGGCGTTGTGTGAAAGTGCGTTTTGAAGAAACGACAAAAATATTGTGGATTCATATTGAGTATAGCAGCAAGATCTGAAAGACGGATTTTGGAATCATAGTTATCCTGAATATAACGTAAGAGTTTTTTACATTGATCAGATCTTTCTTTTTTACGAGTGCAGAGGGGTTCCGGATGAAGAAAAAGCTGGTATTGCGCCAGAAGTGCAAGAATCCGATACATGTCACTTTTGATCAGAAGAAACCAGCCGATGGGTTTGGTATCGTATGCATACAGGATTTCCTGGAAAAGCTCAGAAAATGTCAGTACAAATGTTTTCTGTGTCTGAGAGGAGGCTTCAGCAGCAGAAAGCTCTTCCAATGGAAAAGCCGGAAGAAGCAGTTGATGAGAGAGCAGCGGACGAATCCAGTCTGCTTCACAGGAATCCAGATAGGCACATGAGAGAATTTCTGGAAGAAATACAAGGGCATGGTGAACCGAAGGGGTAGTTCCAATGCTGCAGAGCTGATGCAGTTCGTGACTGTTGATGAAAAGAAAAGTACCTTCGGAAATTGTCCGGGTTTCAGTTTTCAGTGTCAGAGTGAGAGTACCTTTTTCAACCCAGATCCATTCTAATTCTTTATGCCAGTGAAAAGGAACAGAGAGCCCGCCATGCGCATAATCCTGATGATAGATATGGAGCGGAACAGGTTCGGTTCCATGCACGGTAAAATCCCGGATTCCGCCAGAAAGAACAGGGGAACAAGATTCAGGAGAAAAGAGCTCTTTTGAACGTTCTTTTTTCATAAAAGTCAAAATCCTTTCATTAAATACGAAAATCAGGTTAGAAAATATAAGATAATATCATTATACTGCTCTTATAGGAAAAAAGAAAGAGAGGACAGAAAATGAAAAGAGAGTGGTGGCATAGCTTAACCGTATATCAGATTTACACCAGAAGCTTCTGTGACAGCAACGGAGACGGCATCGGCGATTTTGGAGGGATTCTGCAGAAGCTGGACTATCTGCAGGAGCTTGGTGTTGGAGCCATCTGGCTTTCGCCTTTTAACGATTCTCCTAATTACGACAATGGATATGATGTCAGTGACTATTATAAAGTAATGGAAGAAGCGGGCACAATGGAAGAGCTGGAAGAACTGATCGCAGCCTGTGAAAAGCGGGAAATTGTGGTCATGATGGATCTTGTTTTAAATCATAGTTCCCATCTGCACCCATGGTTCCTGGAAGCCAGAAAGGATCGAAACAGTAAATACCATGATTTTTACATCTGGAAGGAAGGAACGAAGGAGCAGCCGCCAGAAGGCGGCGGAGCATTCTTTGGAGGAAGCACCTGGGAATGGGTGCCGGAGGTTCAGGAATATTATTATCACAGTTTCAGTGTAATGCAGCCGGATCTGAACTGGAAAAATCCGTCGCTTCGGAAAGAGCTGTACCGGATGATCCAGTTCTGGATGGATAAAGGGATCCGTGGTTTCCGGCTGGATGCAATTGACAATATTGTAAAAGATGGACATGGAGGAAATGATACTCATTCGGAGCAGATTCATACATACTTAATGGAAATGAATCAGAATACGTATGGAAAATCAGAACAGATCCTGACAGTGGGGGAAACCGGAGGTGCTACGGTAGAAATGGCACAGCAGTATTCTGATCCGGAAAGCCAGGAGCTCAGTATGATTTTTCAGTTTGAACTGATGGGAATCGACGGCATCCGAAGTGGAAACTGGGATCCGAAACCGTATACGCTGCCGCAACTGAAGCAGCTCTTTGAAAAATGGCAGACGGGACTGGAAGAAAAAGGATGGAACAGCCTGTTCTGGGGAAACCATGATTTTCCGCGTGTCGTATCGCGCTTTGGAAATGAAAGGGAACCGTATCGGGAAAAATCAGCAAAAATGTTGGCTGTCCTTCTCCATGGGATGAAAGGAACTCCTTATATTTACCAGGGGGAAGAAATCGGTATGACAAATGTGTCAGGGCTTCGGATCGAGGACTATCAGGATATCGAGTCTGTAAATTTTGCCGAAGACCGTAAAAAAGAAGGCTGGGAGGAAGAAAAAATTCGTACCTATCTTGCACGGAACAGCCGGGACCATGCGCGGACGCCAATGCAGTGGAATGCGGAAAAACATGCCGGATTTACAGCGGGAACACCGTGGATGGCGGAAAATCAGAATTACGAGGAGATCAATGTGGAAAACAGCAGAAAAAATCCGGATTCCCTCTTCTATTTCTATCAAAAACTAATTGCGCTGCGTAGGAAAAATGACACTCTTGTTTATGGGGATTTCCGTCTGATTGAGGAAGAAAATCCGGATATTTTTGCTTATGAGAGAAATCTGGGAGAGAAAAAGCTGATTGTGCTCTGCAATTTCCGGGATACCGCGGCAGAGATGAAAGCCCGATATGATTTGACAAAAGGAACGGTTCTGATTCATAATGATACAGAAAGCCTCACAAAAGAAGTGTGGAAGTTACAGCCGTATGAGGCGTATATGATTGAACTTCTGCAGTAAAAAGACAGAAATGAAAAGCAGCAGGAGAAGAAAACTGCAGGAGCAACTGGAAACAGGAGGGAGAAAATGTATCGCGTTCTTCTTGTAGAAGATGAAGAAATTGAACTGGAGACATTGCGGGATTATATTGACTGGAAAAAGAACGGGATTTCCAGAGTATTTACCGCGCGCAATGGCAGAAGGGCACTGGAGTGCCTGGAAGAAAATATGGCAGATATTGTGATTACGGATATTCAGATGCCAGGAATGAGTGGAATTGAACTGGCAGAGACGATCGTACGCCGGGGATATCCATGCAAAATTGTTTTTCTGACAGGATATGATGATTTTTCCTATATCCATTCCGCTTTTCAGGTGAATGCCGTGGATTACCTTTTAAAGCCATTTACGATTGAAGAAGTAGAAGCATGTCTGAAAAAAGTGAGAAGTGAACTGGAGAAAAGAGAGATAGCAGACTGGTCGCGGAAAACGGCGGCGAAGCAGTTGCTGGAAATGGCTTTGCGGGAAAAACAGGAAACAGAGCTTTTACGGAAAAATTTCCGTGGTGTATTTGGAGAAGAACTGGAAGAGTGCAGGTTTGGAATCATAGCGGTTTATGGAAAAACGGAAGAAAACATCTGTAGCCAAATTCAGGAAAAATACAAGGGCATCCGTTACATCAGCAAAACGGAACGGATCAGCATTCTGCTGCTGGCGGGGTATCTGTCGGTGAAAGATACGGCATTTCAGATCTGGAATGATTTGAAAGAAGACGCACCGAGAGCCGTTGGATGGTGCAGTGGAGCATGGACAGCTGACTGCCTGTACGAAAAGGCGGAAAAACTTCGGAACTGTTGTGTTCTGGCATTTCATATGGATCCACCGGAACTTTTCTGTGCAGATGAAAAAGAAACGGAAGAGGAAAAAGCGTATCATTTCCGGGAACAGAAGGAGCGGAGAGAAGAAATCTGTCGTCTGGTCAGCAACGGGAAAAAGCAGGAAACGCTGCAGACCATGAAAGATTATTTTCAACAGCTAAAGGGGCTTGCGCCGAAAACATTTGCGGGAGAAGTTTACAATCTCTATATGTATCTATGGAACCGTCTTGTTTTGAGCGATGAACTGCTGGAAAACTGGATGGAAGCAGAAAAAATTTTGAGAGAAAATGAAATTTTTGAAGCAAACAACAGTTATCAGATGCGGGAAAAGATGAAGCAGTATCTGGAACGGATGTTGGCATTTTTTGAAGAACAGAATCAAAATCCAAATTACTATGCCGTTTATCAGGTAAAAACATATCTTCAGGAGCACTGCTCGGAAAGCGCAGATATCGAGAAGCTGGCCGCGGAGGTCGGTTTGTCTCCGAATTATCTGAGGAGCCTGTTTAAAGAGGCAACAGGAAAAACGATTTTGGAATACAATACGGAAATGCGTCTGCAGAGGGCGGCGGAACTGTTAAAGAATAAGAAAAATAAAGTACGGGAAGTGAGTCTGGCGGTTGGATATGAAAATGTTTCTTACTTTGGCGTTGTTTTTCAGAAAAGATTTGGAGTGACACCAAATGAATATCGTAAAATGGTATAAAAATCGGAATTTTCAGTTTAAACTGGTGATCGGCTATCTGGTACTGGCACTGATTCCAATGCTGTGTGTTACCTGGTACAGTTATGGAAAAACAAGGAATGTGCTTCTTACTGAAGCATATCAGAGTGCAGAACAGGAAGCAGAACGAATTGAAAAAAATTTTTCTACGATGGTCGAGCCTTACGAAACAATTCTGGATGTGCTGTATGTGGATCAGATGCTGAGCGGATATTTGTTTCAGGATTACAGCAACGATTCTTATGAAGATATGTTTTACTATATTGATAAGAAGCTCAGCGAAATCTGTCTGATGAATGCAGGAATTTACAAAATCTGTTTTTACAGCAACAATGAAACGCTTCCGCAGGATAATTATTATTTTTATTCCATGCAGGATCTAGATCGGAGGGAATGTGTGCTGACATTTGATGCGATAGGGGAAACGGTATTCTGTGGGACATCTGGAGACGGAAAAGCATTTCATATGAATCGTCTGATGAATTTTTATCCACAGGGCGGGATGAAGGGCGTACTGTCGTTACAGATTGAAAATCAGCAGATACAGCCCCTCCTCGAAACAATAAATTCCACCGATGAAATTTATCTGGTGGATCAAAAAGGATATATTCTGGCTGCTTCCGAACCGGAAATGGCAGGCCTTCCGATCCGGACCAGAATGCCGGAAGAGGATCTGGAGCAGAAAGCGCAGATTGAGTTTGAGCGTGACGGCATTTCAAAAATCGGAAATATCCAGAGCGGAGTTTTCGGAACAAAAATTCTTGTGATTTCGGATAAGGAGACGGTTTTAAAAGACGCAAAAGCTGTTTCAAGAAGGATGATGTTCCTGATCCTCTGCAGCGCGGCTATGGTATTTCTCTGCATTATCTGTTACACAAGATGGATTTCCGCGCGGGTGCAGAAAGTGGTGTATGCAGCAAAACGGATGGGACAGGGAGAATTTGATTACCGTCTGGAAAATATGGGAGAAGATGAGATCGGACAGATCGGGCTGGCGTTTAATCAGCTCAGTGATCAGATTCAGGAGTTAATTCGGGAAAATTACGAAAAGAAAATCCGGATTCAGACGAGCGAACTGAATTTGCTGCAGGAACAGATCAATCCGCACTTTCTTTACAATGCACTTGCGGTTATTTCAGCACTGGCGATGCGGGAAGGTGGAAAACAGACGATGCAGGCGGTCAAAAATTTGTCCAGCTTCTACCGGATTTCCCTGAATAAGGGAAAACAGGTGCTTTCCATCCAGGAAGAGGTGGAACTGCTGCAGAGCTATCTGAAAATCCAGCAGATGCGTTTTCGGGACAGCGTACAGGTGGAGTATGAAATTGCAAGAGAAGTACTGACATATCGAACCATTAAACTTCTTCTGCAGCCGCTGGTTGAAAATGCCATTCACCATGCGAGAAAAGAGGAAGAAGTTCTCCACATTGCGGTCAGAATTCAAAAAGAAGAAAGGGATGTGGTATTCCAGGTGACAGATGATGGATGTGGAATCGAGGCGGAAAAACTGATTAAACTGCGAAGTTCTCTGCGGCGCTCAGAGGAAGGATATGGACTGAGAAATGTTGCAAACAGGGTTCGTCTGGCTTATGGAGAGGATTATGGTGTCCGAATAGAAAGCCAGGAAGGATATGGAACGACAGTTTCTGTCAGAATTCCAGTAAACGAATAAAAAATCAAACAAAGCAGAAATAACTTCGTATTGTTTGCATAGAAGAGGAAACAGAAACCGGCTGATAAAGGTGATTTTGCCCGTCAGCCGGTTTCTGTTTCGTTAGATATTGACAGAAATCGTAAGAAAACAACAGAATAAAAAAGAGAATTATAAAACTCCGTTAAATCGAGATAGAAATCATAAAAAAGTGAGATTGTTGCAGGACAGACTATCCATTAGAATGGAAACATAGACAGCAAGAGTGTACAAGATGAACAAAAAGAAGAAAGAAGGAGAAGGCATGAAAAAAGAAAACGTGCATGCAAAGCACAAAAAAAGCCTCGCGGAACGGTTCTGGAAACAGAAATATCTGTTTTTACTGCTGCTTCCATCGTTGGTATGGGTCATTCTGATCTGCTATGCACCAATGACAGGACTGTATATGTCCTTCATCAACTACACGCCGCAGGGTAGCGGCTATTTTGCGGATATGGCGAATTCGCAGTTTGTCGGTCTTGACTGGTTCAAGTATTTCTTTTCCACAGATTTCACAAAAATCATGAGAAACACACTGGCAACCAGCTTACTGACACTGTTATTCTCATTCCCGCTGCCAATCATTCTGGCGCTTTGCCTGAATGAAGTTCGAAACCAGAAGGCAAAGAAATTTGTACAGACCGCATCTTATATTCCCTATTTTATTTCCTGGGTTATTGCGGCAAACATTTTCCTTACATTCCTTTCTTCAGACGGCGTCATCAACAATCTGTTAAAATTCCTCGGATTAAC
>OLQL01002687.1_pt1 | contig 11760 bp, 9 predicted proteins | sample 1672971 | NCBI WGS metagenome assembly OLQL01 (sample SAMEA3136742, study PRJEB25190) | human gut metagenome | biome: human gut; feature: human-associated habitat; material: faeces | place: Austria | collected 2013
GGCATCGACCTGCGCCGATGCCCCTAAATGAGACACACTTTTTGTCCTATAAGCCGCAAAGCATGGGGCCTTTCTCGTTCATAATGCAAAAAACGGGCCACATAAGGCGGCCCGAAATGTATTCCATAGAGAGGCAAAACTCGAAGAGCGATTAAGCCTCCTGTGCCTGAACGGCGGTAATGGCAATAACGCCCAGCACGTCCTCGGCAGAGCAGCCGCGAGACAAGTCGTTCATCGGAGCACCCAGGCCCTGAGTAATGGGGCCGTACGCCTCGGCCTTTGCCAGACGCTGCACGAGCTTGTAGCCAATGTTCGCAGCATCGAGGTCGGGGAAGACCAAGACGTTCGCCTTGCCGGCAACAGGGGAGTCGGGAGCCTTGCTTGCAGCAACACTCGGAACGAGCGCGGCGTCGGCCTGAAGCTCGCCGTCAATAGCGAACTCAGAAGCCTTCTGCTTAGCAAGGGCAAGCGCCTCGACGACCTTTTGCGTATCGTCGTCTTTCACCGAACCGTAGCTCGAATGCGAAAGCATAGCAACACGAGCTTCGGCCCCGAGAAGTTTCTCGTAGCTCTTTGCCGTCGCAACGGCGATTTCAGAAAGGTCTTCCGCATTCGGCTGAATGCACACCGCACAGTCGCTGAACATAAACGTGCCGGCATCGCCAAACTCGCAGTTCGGAACTTCCATAACAAAGAAGGAGCTCACGAGCTTGCTGCCAGGCGCAGTTTTAATGATGCGCAGCGCGGGATGCAACACGTCTTTGGTTGCATGGCAAGCGCCACCAACCAAGCCATCTGCATGGCCAGTCTTCAGCAGCATGGTGCCAAAATACATGACATCATCCATTTGAGCTTCCGCTTCTTCGGGGGTAACGCCCTTGCTCTTGCGCAACTCGTAGAACGCCTCGGCCATTTCTTTGCGAAGCTCGCCTTGAGTGTTGTCGATAATGGTCGCGCCATCGAGTTTGAAGCCCTTTGCAGCGACCTCTTCAGGTTTGCCGACAATAACGATGTTTGCAAGACCCTGTTCCAGCGCCTTCTCGGCAGCTTCCAGGATGCGCTCGTCATTGCCCTCGGGCAAAACGATGGTCTTCTTATCGGCCTTAGCGCGGTCGATCATAGTGCTCAGAAACGTTGCCATGCAGCGTCCTTTCTCTTGAATCAGCATGCCCCCAATAATAACGCAGAGCCCAGCATCCGAGATTTATCAACACTCAATCTGGTGATTTCATAGGCTGAACGGCGGCAGGGAAGAGACGGCACGGCAAATCCCTATAATAAGGCGCGTTTGAGGTATCGCCGGTGCAAAAGGCGCATGTGATTCGCATTTCGCACGGTCGATATGAATTATTCTCAGGTCGCATGCGTTTCTATGCATGGCCTCGAAAGGGCTCGAAAATGAAAACCATTTCTTTCGCCGTTCCTTGTTACAACTCCGCCGCATATATGGACAAGTGCATTGAATCGCTGCTCGCATGCGACGAGGGTAAAAACGACATTGAGATTCTTATCGTTGACGACGGTTCTACGAAAGACAATACGGCAGAAATCGCCGATGCTTGGCAAGAAAAATATCCTGGCACCATTCGAGCGATCCATAAACTCAACGGCGGTCACGGTTCGGCCGTTAATACCGGGCTCGCCAATGCTGAGGGCCGCTATTTCAAGGTCGTCGACTCCGACGACTGGCTTGACAAAGACGCCATGCATGAAGTTATGGCATACCTGCGCCGCCAAATGGAGCTCGCAGAGCCGACCGATATGGTAATTGGCAATTACGTCTATGAAAAAGTGCATGAAGGCACGCGCACCGTCATGGGATACAAGAACGTTTTCCCCGTAGGCGAGGAATTCGGCTGGGATGATACGAAGCATTTCCATCAGTCGCAGTACCTTCTCATGCATTCGGTGATTTATCGCACCGAGCTCCTGCAAGATTTAGGCTTGATGCTTCCCGAGCACACGTTCTACGTTGACAACATTTTCGTGTTTAAGCCTCTTCCGAGTGTGCGCACCATGTACTACCTCGATGTAGACATGTATCGCTACTTCATCGGCCGCGAAGATCAGAGCGTGAACGAAAAGGTCATGTATGCCCGCCGCGACCAGCAGCTTCGCGTGACGCGTATCATGATCGACGCGATGAACGATGCCGAAATCGAATCCAAGAAACTCGAGCGCTACATGCTCAACTACCTTTCCATGATGATGTGCATCTGTTCGATTTTCCTGCGCATGGAAAAGACCGACGAAAACGAGGAGAATCGCGCTGCCATTTGGGAATACCTCAAGCAAAAGAACCCCGAGCTCTACAAGCGAGTCAAAAACACCGCGCTGAACTGGGGAACGAATATCCCCACCGAAGCTGGTCGACAGTTCGGCCTGGCGGCTTATCATATCGCGCAAAAGATTTTCAAATTCAACTAGCCGCGAGCCTATCATGCAGTACACGGCCCCATCGGGGCCGTTTTTTTCGACCGAATGCATGGCGGTGAGGAAGAACCGAACCGTAATGGCGTTTGACGCTCAATCCCTGGTTCGGCCGACACCGAAAGCAAGTCCCTTGGGGCAGCGCCGCACAGCGCAAAGCAGAATGCATGCTATCGAGAGTAATCGGCGGGGTTTTTCGCTGCAGTTCCTGTTGTCTTGTCTTTAAATCGCAGGTCACGGCCGAAAAAGACTGCGCCTTCACCAAAGCGGTCTTTAACTTTATCGGTCGCTTTCGAAAGGCTCCTACCAACCTCCGCATCAATCGACGGCTTCTTAGCAGCACCTTGCTCATCTCGAGGACTCGCATCGAAAGAAGCCGTATCGAAGAGCGATTCTTGAACCACCTCGTCTTTTTCGAAATGAGACACAGCGACGCCGACCAAACGCACGCGCATCCCCGGCTTCCATATTTGAGAAATCATGCGCCGGATTTCAGGCATGAACACATGCTCGTTATCGTCTTGAGCACGAAGTTGCGTTTGGCAGCTTTTCGATGTGCGGTCGGCAAAACGAAGCTTAAGAGCAAGCGTAGACCCCTTGAGACCATTTTTACGAAGCCGACGCGCAACTTTGGCGGCGAGCATATTCGCCGCGTTTTCTATCGCGTCGAAGGTAACGAGGTCTTGAGAAAACGTCATCTCGTTCGAAACAGACTTCACGGTTTCATCTTGCTTCACCGCAGTTGCATCAACACCCAGGCATCGCATGCGCATCATTTCGCCGTTCTTGCCGTATATTGAACGCAACACATCTTCCGGAGCTTCAGCCATATCGCCAAGCGTACGAATACCATGCCGCAAAAGTTCCTCTTCGGCACGCTTGCCAACACCCGACATGACGCGAATGGGCAAAGGGAAAAGGAAATCGAGCTCGGAACCTGGGTAAATTACGGTAAGACCACGTGGTTTATCCTGGTCAGAAGCAATTTTTGCAACCGTTTTGCTCGTTCCGACCCCAATTGAGCACGTAACGCCAAGATGAGCCACTCGCTTTTGGATTCTGTCAGCGATGGCAACAGGATGCTCAGAGTTGACTTCGGTAGGGGAGACATCGACAAAAGCCTCATCGATGCTTACTTGCTGCACATGGGGGCTTTCATCGTGCAGAATAGCCATGACTCGAGCCGACATTTCCTTGTAGCGGTCAAAATGACCATGCGTCCATATCGCCTGGGGACAGAGCTCGCGCGCAGCAGAGGCGGCCATTGCGGAATGAACCCCATAGGCACGAGCCTCATAACTCGCCGTTGAAACAACGCCGTGCTTATCGGCATCACCGCCAACGATTACTGGTTTGCCGCGCCACGCAGGATGGTCAAGCTGTTCCACAGAAGCGAAAAACGCGTCAAGATCAACGAGCAAGATCGCAGATCCCGTCCATGGTTGCACGTATGTCGAATCAAATTCCGCCATTGAGCTTTCTCACAGTACATCAACGTCGCGCAAGGCGCGGCTCTCTTTATAGGCTCCATGGTATCATGAAATCAGCAACTCCCCTGTTGCTATGTACAAATGTTCGATTTTCAAAATCGAACGAAAGGAGCACGCATGAATTTGAGCAAGTCAACCTGCCGCAACTTTGCAATTGGCGGCATTATATGCGCTGGCATCAGTATTGTGATTGGCGGTGCTTTGCTCGATATCGTCGGCTTCGTTATCGGATTCATCGCACTCACATCGGCTAAGAAAATGATTGCAGCAATGCCCGGCGATGCCTACGTCGAAAACGTCTTGAAACTTGCGAAGATCGCTGTCGTCGTATCGCTGATCGCATTCATCGCGAACATTTTGACCGCCGTTTTCCTGACGCCCGTTCTGGTCGATCAAGCGAGCAGCATGGTAGCCAAGTCCGCATCCACGTTCTAGGAAATCATTCAAAGGCATAAGGCAAAGCACTTCCAGCAACTTCGAACCAGACGAGTTTTTGGTCACGTGACGACTTTTCCTAGCAAGCTAAGCGTGAACTAACAAGCGACAATCATGTAAATCACTTTCAAAGCCTTCCTTCGACACAGCCTGAAGGAAGGCTTTTGTTTGCTTTTTATCAATAATTCTGATAATACATGTTATGTAACCTTGGGTCATTTTCGCGCTTTTACGCCAATTAGGGTTAATTCCAATCTCAAATGCACGTATTTGCGCAGATGACGTGGAGTAATGCAGTTAGTGTTGGAATCGCTGCCTTTTCGTGCTGTTTTCATCATGCGTTTAGTGTCGGAACCGATGCATGGCATTTCTCGCTTGTGTGCGGGATATGAAGACGCGCATGCCCAGATAGACCCCTCATTTTGCGATTCCGAGACTAAATGCACGCCGTGAGCGCGGGGCCGTTCCTCGTTTTTGCCTCGGTATGCGGTTTTCGATGGCATTCGGGCCGTTTTCTCTTCGGGTCTCCTGCTCTTCTTCCGTTTCTTAAAGCTCGATTAGCCCCGGCTTCATCACGACATCCTCTACGGGCACGAGCCCTATGCTCAGGCCATCCAGAAGCTCGGCCGGCACGACCTGGGAGGCCAGCTGCAGCGGCGACGCGCCGCCGAACTGCGGGCGCCCGTACGAGTTAACATGCGAGCACACCACCGACAGCTTCGCCGGGGTCAGCTTGGCGAACAACGAGCCCTTGGGGATCACCTTGCACAGCTCGACGTGGTTCTTCTCGCAACTGCCTTTCTGGCCCGACTTCATCGGATCGCAGTAGTACACGCGGCAGCGCGAGCAATCGACGTGCAGCTTTTCTCGATGGCGCGACGCCCAGCCCCCTGGCGATTTCCGGCAGCGGCCGGCAGTCCTTGAGCTGCTGCTCGATCGCCATGCTGTCCCCCTGGGCGAGCTGCCCGTTCTTGCTTCTCGGCATTCTCTCCACCTCCCCTCACCCGAATGCCGCTGGAACGATGGTATCCGATGGGATTCGGGAGGTGAACCGCTTCTTTCCGAGACTGATATGCAAAGAACGCGCATTTCTGATAAGAATTAAGGGATAAGAATTAAGGCTCGATAGATTGACAATCAGTCGGAAGACTGAAATTATGGAGGGAGTTGCAAGCTCAGACCACCCTGAAAGAATCCCATGAAACCTCGGCTCGAACTATGGCTGGCGATACCCACCACCGTCGTCATCACGCTGCTCCTCCTGTTCAGCGTGATGGTGGAAGTGTGGCTCGAGCAGAAGCAATACGAAGAGTCCCTCCGGGAGCAGGCGTACATCCTCTCCGAGGAGATGCAGGCCGCATGGGACTTCATGTCGGCGAACCAGGACCGAATCAACACCGACGGCGACGGCACCTACACCTTCAAGGGCCTGCACTGCTCCATCGTCGGGACCTCCATAGGGGCGCTGTTCACTCACCGCACCGACTACGTCATCCGGTACACCGCGAGCCACCCACGCAACCCCCGCAACGCCCCCGACGAATTCGAATCGGAGGCCATCGAGTTCTTCCTGTCGAACCCTAAGGCGAAGGAGCACTACGCGCCCGACGCCCTGCGCTCCGACGACGACTATTTCCGCTACGCGGTGCCTCTCACCATGGACTCCGAGTGCGCCTCGTGCCACGGGGAGCCGAAAGGGGAGATCGACGCCACCGGATTCCCCAAGGAGGGGATGGAGATTGGGGACCTGGTGGGCATCGCAAGCATCTCCATCCCAACCGATCAGTACAAGAGGGACCTGGCCATCCGGATCGGGCAGCGGGCCTTCCTGTCCGCTGGGGTGCTGGCGGCCTGCCTGCTCACCATCATCCTTGTTTCCCGCAGGTTCGTGATCAGGCCGCTGAGCAAGGTGGAGGGCGCCGTTCAGGCGGTCGCCTCCGGAGACCTCGAGACCGCGATCGATCCCGACGCCATCGGGGCCCGCGGGGAGATCAGGACTCTGTCTAAGCAGTTCAATGCAATGACTTCGGATCTCGACGCGCTGCACAGGAACCTCGAGGGCCTCGTGGAAGTGCGCACAGAGCAGCTGGCGGAGGCAAACGACAGCCTGGAGGAACAGGCGCGGATACTCGAGGAAATGAACAAGCGCCTCACAGAGAACGACCTATACAAGTCGCACTTCTTCGTCATGATGAGCCACGAGCTCCGCACACCCATCACCGCGATCCGAGCGTTCACCGCGATGCTGGCGGACTCAGAGGACCTGGACAGGGAGACCGTCTCCTCCGCGATCCAGGCCATCAGGACGAACTCCCAGTCCCTCTCGAGGCTGGTTGACAACCTCCTGGAATCCGCCCGCATGGAAGCCGGCGCCGTCAAGCTGGAGAAGGACGTGGTGGACGTGGGCGACGTCATGTACGAGCTCTCGAGGACCTTGAACCCCCTCGCCCGTGACAAGGAGATCGCATTTAAGGCGGAGGCCGGGGACACGCCCCTGATCATGGCAGACCAGGGCAAGCTCCTCCACATCCTCGAGAACCTGGGGTCCAACGCCATAAAGTACACCTCCCCCGGGGGGAACGTCTCGGTGAGGTCGTACATGAGCGAGGACTCCCGTTACGTCTGCTTCGACGTGGAGGACGACGGAATGGGGATCTCCGAGGAGGACCAGGCCATCGTCTTCGAAAAGTTCGTCCAGGCGAGGAACTCCGTGTCGCGCCCGGTCAGCGGAAGCGGGCTCGGGCTCACGCTGGCAAAGGAGTACGCGGAGCTCCACGGAGGCCGCATCCTGCTGGAAAGCACCCTCGGCAAGGGCAGCCTCTTCACGGTCAGGATTCCGTTCGAGGAGCCGGAACTCGGCTTCGAATAGCGCGCGGCGGGCATTCAAACATCGGGGGATAGAGAACATGGGGGGATTATGGATAAGACGATACTCGTCGTCGACGACGACGCCAGCATCCGCGAGGTGGTTTCCATCTGCATGAGGCGGGAGGGCTTCGAGGTCATCCAGGCGAAAAACGGCATGGAGGCCCTGGACCTCTACGCCAGGACCAGAGTGGACCTGGTCATCCTTGATGTGATGATGGAGGGGTACAGCGGCTTCGAGGTGTGCTCCGCCATCCGCGACAGAGACATATCCCTCCCCATCATCATGCTCTCGGCCAAGAACGACCTGGTCGACAAGGGGCTCGGGTTCAAGCTGGGCGCGGACGACTACGTCACGAAGCCCTTCGAGCCCGCGGAGCTGGTCATGAGGGTGCACAGCTGCCTGAGGAACCGCCAGCCCGGCAGCGAAGGGGGACCGGGGGGTGCGCAACCGGGCCGCGCGGCAGCAATCGCCCTGGGGGACCTGACGATCGACCCAGAATCCAGGCAGGCGTGCGCCCGGGGCAGGAGGCTCGACCTCACCGCCAAGGAGTTCGACATCCTCCTGCTGCTCGCCCAACGCCCGAACACGGTCTTCACCAGGCAGCAGATACTGGACTCCGTATGGGGGTACGGCCACCACGGGAACACCGGCGTGGTGGCGGTGTTCATCCGCAAGCTGCGGGAGAAGATCGAGGAGGACCCGTCGAAGCCCTCCCACATCATCACCGAATGGGGCGTCGGCTACCGGATCGTGTAGCGACCCGCGGGCCGCGCACCACCCCGGCGGTCGACCTAGCCCATCCTCTTCCCAAGGACCTGGCATGCACGGCCCTAGCGCGCGTGCGCAGCCTGCGCGGGCCGGGTTAATAATTGGTAATAAATAATAATCCCCCTCTTAATAGAATCCTAAACACTTCACCCTACGATGTACTCTAGGGAGGGCGGAAACGCCCCTATCGCGGCCGCCCCACGCAGGTCTGCACGCTTCGCCGGCAGGACCCGTCGCGGCGGCGCGCGATCAAAGGATGAGAAAAGGAGGAAAGGTATGGCACGAAGGAACGAAAGGCCTGAGATGTCGAAGGGGACGGCTGGGCAGAGTGCCGCGCCCATGAGCCGGAGGAGCTTCGCCGCCGCGGTAGGCGCAACCGCCCTAGCGGTGGGCCTGACCGGCTGCGCCCCCAAGGGGAAACCGGCTGACGACGCCGAGGACAAGACCGAAGCGAAGGACTCCGTCGCCCTCGCCCAGCAGGAGGAGCTGGAGAAGTTCGTGGTCACCTCCGGCTACAACTGCAACTACTGCACCTTGCAGGGCCGTAAGCGCGACGGAAAAATCGTCTACATCGAGCCCGGCCAGCTGCCTGAGGACTCCTTCAGGAGCAATGGCTGCGCACGGTGCATGGCATGGCCCCAGCACGCTTTCGATGAGAACGCCCGCGTCATGCACCCCATGAAGCGCAAGGAAGGCACCGAACGCGGAGCCGGCGAGTGGGAGGAGATCACCTGGGACGAGGCCATCGACCTCATTGCCGAGAAGCTCAACAAGGTCCTAGCGGACGACCCCCGCAACGCCACCTTCTGGAACTTCACCGGCAACATGAACCTGCTGAGCATGTTCGCCGCATCCCGCATGGGCGCCTGCCTGGGCTGCTCCCTGTGGCTGCCCGAGGGCATCATGGGCGACGGCGCCGCCACCGAGGGCTTCACCATGGTCACCGGCAACCCGGACCCCGGCCACGATGCCTTCGACTTCACCAACTCCAAGCTCGTGATCTTCTTCGGCTGCAACATCGCCGACAACATCACCCCCTCCGTCCGCTTCCTCACCCAGGCTAAGGAGGCCGGTGCGAGGATCGTCGTGATTGACCCCCGCATGAGCTCCACCGCCTCCATCGCCGACGAGTGGATCCCCATCAACCCCGGCACCGACACCGCCCTGATCCTGTCCATGATGAACGTCATCATCGCCAACGGGCTGCATGACGAGACATGGCTGAAGAACTACTCCTGCGGCCCCCTTCTGGTCTCTGACGCAGACGGCAAGTACGTCCGCAACGCCGAGGGCGAGATCCTGGCCTGGGACACCGCCGCTAACGCGGCCGTGGCTGCCGGCGCGTCCGCCGGCGAGGACGACCAGACCTCCGGCCCCGAGAGCACCCTGGCCCTGACCGGGAACTTCACCGTCAACGGCGTGGCATGCCACCCCTCGTTCGAGGACCTGTGCGCCGAGGTCGCCGAGTGGACCCCCGAGAAGGCCTCCGAAATCACCGGCATCCCCGCCGCCAAGATCGAGGAGCTGGCCCTGGAGTATGGTAAGGCCGACCCCGCCGCTATCCAGACCAACACCGGGTCATCCCGCTACTACAACGGCTACGAGCTCCCGCGCAGCGCGGCCACCCTCTCCGGCCTGTGCGGCTACACCGGACGCGCCGGCGGCGGCGCCTCCCGCAACAACGGCGGCAACCCCATCAACGGCGAGCTCGTCTCCTTCACCGGCGAGGGGGCAACCCTGTTCAACTCCGGCGAGTGGGACTGCGTCGGCCCCGACGGCGGCGCGGCGTTCGGCGACTACGGCGCCAACATCCTGGGCCTGTACGGGTACGACCCCGAGACTCACGCCTCCAACCACCTCTGGAAGTCCTCCCAGATCTACGACGCGGCAATCAACCGCGACCCCGTCGGACTGGACTTCTTCTACATTGCGACCTCCAACTTCATCAACCAGAGCCCCGATGCCCACAAGGTGATCGACGAGGTGTTCCCGGCAATCGACTTCATCGTGACCGCCGACCCCTTCTGGACCTGGACCGCACAGTACTCCGACGTGGTCCTGCCCGTCTCCACCTGGCTCGAGAACTGGGACATCTCCACCCAGGGCGCCTTCGTCAGAATCAACAAACCCGTGGTGGAGCGCTTCGGCGACAGCAAGTCCGACACCGAGATCATGTCCATGCTGGCCAAGAAGGTCGGATGCGAGACGGACTGGCAGAAGACCGACGAGGAGTGGGTCCGCACCTACCTTGACAGCGGCCACCCCGCGTTCGGGGACCTGACCGTCGACGAGATGATCGAGGCCGGCGTCGTCGCCCGCAAGGACGGCGTCTGGGGCGTACCCACCTACCCCCTGGGCGACAAGGTGTTCAACACCCCCACCGGCCGCCTGGAGTTCTACACCGAGAGCCTGGTCCCCTTCGACGACCAGGTGCCCACCTACCGCCGCGACGCGGAGAACCCCGAGAACAGGCTCGCCGACAAGTACCCGCTGATCTTCACCCAGCACCACGACCGCAGGCGCGTGCACACCCAGCACTCCGGCATCGAGCTGCTCGACGTCATGGAGTCCGAGCCCACGCTCTACATCAACGTCGAGGACGCCGAGGCCCGTGGCATCAAGCAGGGCGACATGGTGCGCCTGTTCAACGACCGCGGCTCGGTCACCCTTAAGGCGTTCGTCACCCCGGGCATCATCAAGGGTGCCGTCACCATGCCCCAGGGATGGGAGCCCAAGGACTTCGTGGACGGCCACTACCAGTTCCTGACCACGTACGACAAGAACCCCACCGAGGAGTTCATCAGCATGACGAACGCCGCGTTCTACGACGTTCGCGCCGAGGTTGAGAAGGCATAGGAGGGAATAGACATGAGCGAGAAGCAATACGGGATGGTCATCGACATCCGATCCTGCACCGGATGCCAGACCTGCACCATCGCCTGTAAGACTTCCAACGAGGTGCCCGGCGAAGGCCGCTGGTGCCATCTCGAGGACTACTACGGGGGCACGCTGTACATGCCCAACGTGGACAACGAAAAGGTCTCCCTCCATTTCCGGCCGCTGCTGTGCAACCACTGCAGCGACCCCCTGTGCGTGATGAACTGCCCCACCGGCGCCATGCGCAAGGACGAGGCGACCGGCGTGGTCTCCGTCGACCAGGACATCTGCATCGGCTGCAGCACCTGCGCCAACTCCTGCCCCTACGGGGCCCCCGTACTCAACGAGGAGCGCATGGTTATGGGCAAGTGCAACCTGTGCGCCGGTCGCACCGACAACGGCGACCTCCCCTTCTGCGTCCAGGCGTGCCCTGCGCGCATCCGCCACTGGGGCGAGATCACCGACCCCGACAGCGAGGTCTCCAAAATGATCGCCGAACACCATGCCGAAGTGTACATGGCCGAAAACGGAACCAACCCGTCCGTGTACTACATCCTCCCCGAATAACCGCGATTGCATACGGACGCGAGGGGGCTGCAGTCCTGAACTGCGGCCCCCTTTTCCGTCCCCCTACCCCAACGCGATATAAACCCAAGCCGCCCAGTTTGACGCCACGGACCGCGCCACCGTATCCCCAGGCTGAGAACTTGCCCTGAGGGAGACCGCCACGGCAGAAAGCTCGGAGTACTGGGCGGACCCGCGGGTACTGGGCCTCTGAGCAGGCCCTGATTGGTTACCCTTTCCTGGACGAATTTCAGAGAGCTAGGCCCGCTTTTCTGTTTCTGTCAAGGCTAAACTGAACACCGTGGCATGACCGAATTGGACACTTTG
>OLQL01002692.1_pt1 | contig 11738 bp, 11 predicted proteins | sample 1672971 | NCBI WGS metagenome assembly OLQL01 (sample SAMEA3136742, study PRJEB25190) | human gut metagenome | biome: human gut; feature: human-associated habitat; material: faeces | place: Austria | collected 2013
GGCTGCGCAGCGAGGGCGGCAGCAGCGTATGCAGCCCGTCGTCCCCGGCCTCGACCAGCTCGCCCGGCGCGATGTCGCGCAGAAACGGCGTTCCGCTGCCGTCGAGCGCGCAGCTTTCCGAGGCGAAGGCATAGCCGCCTCCGGGCAGCCCGCCGACGCAGAGCGGACAGGCGCCGTGCGAATCGCGCGCGGCGAACAGCCCGTCCGCCGTCAGCAGGACGAGGGCAAACGCGCCGTCCAAGCGCCGGACCGTCTGTGCCAGCGCCTCGTGCGCCGACGCGCCGCCGTCCTGCAAAGACAGCCAGAAGCGGCAGACGGCCTCCGCGTCCTCCGACGTGCGGCAGGCCTCTCCGCGTTCGTCCAGCGCTTCGCGGAGCTTGTCCGCATTGGACAGGCGTCCCTCAAGCACAAGCGCGGCATGCTCGGCGACGAACGCGCTGCCTGTATCGCCGCCGCGCACATAGCCAGCGGCGATGCGGCCGACGCCGAGCGCGGCGAGCGATTGCTCGTCCAGCCCCTCGGCGACCGTACCCACGCCCGCGCAGGCGCGGAAGGTCTCGCCGCGGCCGACAATCAGCCCGCAGGACGCATCCCCGCGGTGCTGCAAAAGCGACAGCCCGCGGCAAAGCTCGGCGGACACGCTGCACAGGCGGCCAAAGCGGACGGCGAACAGCGCGCCGCGGTCCCGTCTGGCGTCACACATAGCACATCATTCGCAGCGCGGCCGTTATTCGCCGAGCACGCGCTTCATCATCTCGCGGTAAGCGTCCTCCACGCCGCCGAGGTCGCGGCGGAAGCGATCCTTGTCGAGCTTTTCGTTCGTCTTGCTGTCCCACAGGCGGCAGGTGTCGGGGCTGATCTCGTCGGCGAGAACGATCTGGCCGTCGACGGTCTTGCCAAACTCGAGCTTGAAGTCGACGAGCGTGACGCCGCACTCGCTCCAAAATGCCTTGAGCGTGTCGTTGACGGCGAAGGCATACTTCTTGATGAGCTCGATCTCCTCCCAGGTCGCGAGCTTGAGGGCAACGGCGTGATAGGCGTTCATCAGGGGGTCATGCAGATCGTCGTTCTTGTAGGAGAACTCGATCGTGGGCTCGGAGAAGACGATGCCCTCCTCCACGCCGTAGCGGGAGGCGAAGTGACCGGCGGAAATGTTGCGGATGATGACCTCCAACGGGACGATGGAGACCTTCTTGACGAGCGTGTCGCGCTCGCTGAGCTCCTTGACAAAGTGGGTCGGGATGCCGGCCTTCTCCATCTTGGCCATCAGACGGTTGGTCATCTGGTTGTTGATGACGCCCTTGCCGACGATGGTACCCTTCTTTGCGCCGTCAAAGGCGGTGGCGTCGTCCTTGTAGGAAACGATGACGAGGTTGGGATCTTCGGTGGCGTAAACCTTCTTGGCCTTGCCTTCGTAGAGCTGTTCTTTCTTTTCCATGATGACTGTTCTCCTTTTATTTTATATTTTTGTTGATTGATATGGATGGATGGTTTCTCAGTTTTTGTAGCGCTCGCGAAGCTCTTCGTCCGCCTTCAAGACAGCGGCGGTGCCCTCGTCACGTGCGGCCTGGAGCTTGTGGGCAAGGCCCTCGTCGCTCACAGCCATGATCTGGACGGCAAGGATGGCGGCGTTTTTCGCCCCGTCGATAGCGACGGTGGCAACGGGGATGCCGCTCGGCATCTGGACGGTCGAGAGCAGCGCGTCCATGCCGTCGAGCTTCGCGCCGCTGCACGGCACGCCGATGACGGGAAGCGTCGTATTCGCGGCCATCGCGCCGGCCAAGTGCGCGGCCATGCCCGCGAGCGCGATGATACAAGAAAATCCGCTCTCCCGTGCCGACGCGGCAAATTCTCTTGCCTCGTTCGGGCACCGGTGGGCGGATAACACGCGGACCTCGGTCTCGATCCCGTATTCCTTGAGCGTCTGGATCGCCTTCTCGGCGACGGGCAGGTCGCTCGTGCTGCCCATAATAACGGCTACCTTTCGCATAGTTCTGCCTCCTTAAAAGCAAAAATGGGCGCTCCACTGCCTCAATGTGCAGTTGAAGTGCCCAGACGGTCGGCTGCTGAATTTCAGCAAGAAACGCTCTCTGCTCCCCTGTGGTGACCCACGTTTCCGCCAGTTACAAAGAGCTCAACTTGACAAGCAATATGGTATCACAGAGGGCTCTTTTCGTCCATGCGGCAAAAGAGAGAAAGGCTCCGCCCTATTTATCAGTTTTTTGATAATAATCTACATATCTATAAGTTATACTAATACTTATCAGTAAAAATCTGCCGTTTCGGCAGCGCAAATAAAAATCGGAAGGCCGCGCACTCCCCGTACGCGGCCTTCCATCGCATCGTGTTTTCAAAAAGGCAGGCATCCTCCGATGGCAAGACTCAGCAGGATGACCGCAAGCGCAACGAGCACAGGTGCTTTCCGCCTGAGCTTCCTCATCGCGCGCTTTTCGTCCACAGAGGAATCCTCACTTTGCAAGCTCCTTGCCCAGCGCGCGGCAGGCGTCCAGCGCGGCGTCATCAGGCGCTTCGCAGCAGGTCACGCTCTCGCACACAAGGCGGATGCCGGAATCATCGCAGTCCTTTTCCCAGCCGCGCATCCACTCGCCGTCGCCCCAGCCGTAGGAACCGAACAGCGCGGCGCTCTTGCCGCCAAGGCTGCGCTTGACCTCGTCAAACATGGGCTGGAACTCCATCTCCTCGAGCACTTCGCTGCCCATGGCGGGGCAGCCGAAGGCAATCGCGTCATAAGCGCTCAGCTCGCTGGCCTTGACCTGGTCAGGGGTCAACATCGTGACCTGCGCGCCCGCGCTCTCCATGCCCTCAGCGACGGCCTTGGCCATGGCCTCGGTGTTGCCCGTGCCGCTCCAATAAACAACAGCAGTCTTTTTCATATCAGTATGTTCCTTTCATAAATCAGTATCTATCACACTGCCACGGCAAGCTGCTCGATGCCCGAGCCGGCCTCCCAGAGTGCGCAGTAGATCTCCGTGCATTTTTTGTATTTTGCGAACAGCGAGCGCGCCTTTTTCTCGTCGCCGTAGACCTTCCACAGCCCCGCGCATTTGAAGTTGCAGGCACGGTGGTCGATGAAGCCCTTGACGTCCTCCGGCGGATACGAGAGGAAAAGCCCGACCTCATGGGGGAATTCGCCGCCCTCGCGGAATCGGCGGATGAGGTTTGCGATGCAGCGTCCGCAGTGGCCGCTATTGTAGCCCGCGTGGTGCAGGATCTCGGCCGCCTGTTCGTTCTCCAAATCTCTCCGCAGCTCAGAGGGGCGGTACAGGTACAAAAGGACCTGTCCTTTCAGAAAACGGATCGGCAGCAGACACAGGCCCTTTGGCACAAGCAGACGGTTCAGGCGGCGGATGTCCGCAAAGAGCGCTTCCTTATCTTCGCAAGGACAAGGGAAGAGGCTGCCCGTTTTGATACCTGCCAACGTCGGCGCACCCTGCCGCACCAGGATCTCTTCAGACATGCCCGTTTCCCTCCCCTTTGGTTTCGGTGGTGGCTCCCCAGAAGTTAGATTTCTCTAACCCCCAGGGAGCGGCGTCCTCGCTCTTGACGTGTCTTAGGATACCCGAAAAGAAGAGCCTTATCCGCTCCAAATTGATCGGATGAGGCTCCAAAATATTTTATTCTGCCTTTTCCGCCGTCGGCGCGCAGCTGTCGCTGTCCGCGCCCGCGCGGTACGCGCTCGGCGACACACCGATCACACTGCGGAAGGCCTTGGCAAACTTGCTGGCGTTGTCATAGCCGAACTGCCCCGCGATATCGAGCACCGTGCGGTCGCTCGTGCGCAGGAGCTGCGCGGCACTGTGCATCTTCTGCGCGCGCAAAAACGCTGCGGGCGTCATGCCGTACACGCCGCGAAAGCTCGCGGCGAGCTGCGAGGACGACGCGCCAAGCTCCTGCGAGAGCGCCGAGATCGTGACGTCGTCCTCCGTGCTTGCAAGCAGCGCGTCGCGCGCCGCGCGCGCAAGGCGCACCTGCGCGGCGGTATAGCCGTGCTTTTCATGCGCCACGTCGAGCGCACTCAAAAAGAGCAGCAGTTCCAGCACCTTAACCTTAAAGTAGCCGCGGCGGATGCCGGCGGGCACGGCGTAGAGCTCAGAGAAGATGTGCTCCACGCGCGCCGACGAACGCGAGACAAAGCACTCCGAGTCGGCGAAGAACTTCTCCGCCAGCACGCTGGGGCGGACGTCGACGTCCTGCAAAATGCAGGACAAACAGTCAGGTGCGAGGGCGGGGTCGAGCGTGACGGTGATGCCGTGGTAGTGCCCCGTGGGGAACTCCACCTCCCCCTCGATAGCGGCGCGGCGCACGACAGAGAGGTCTCCGGGGGCTAAAAAGTAATGCTCTCCGCCGCAGCAGTATTCCGCGCGTCCCTCGCGGCAGTGCTGGATCTCGATGAGTCCCGCCGCATTTGGCTCTGCCAGACGGTACGACGGCGCGTGCACATCGTGATAGGCAAGCTCAATGCCGGGGAAAACGGGATAGGCCGTGATGCGCACCTCGCCGTCCGTCTCTCTGAGGCGGTAGACGGTGCGCTCATCGTTCTGCTGCAAAATTTCTGCATGGGCGCTGCACATTTTTGCCTGAGACTTTGGTTCGATCAAGGAAGCTTCCCTGTCCTTTCTTCTACATATAAAAGTAGAAAACGCCGCAAAGCGCAGATCCCGCGCTTTGCGGCTTGTGGCTGCTGATCAAACGCAGTCCTCCGCGAGATCTGCGTTTTCCTCCGTCGTCTTGCCCTCCAGCAGCTCGGGGTGCTTGAGATAGCGGCGCACGCTCGCCCAGAACAGCGCGTACTCGTGTCCTGTGCAGATGCGCTCATCCATCACGACGGAGAGCGGGATCATTTTTTTATTATACTCCCCGCTCATATAATTGGCAATAGGCTTGCCCATGCTGACGAACACACCTGTCGTGCCGAACTCGTAGCAGTGGTGGAAGATGGAATTCGTGTTGATGGAGGCAAGGTTCGTGATAAAAAGACTCGTGTGGAACGGGCTCAGATCAATGATCTTACGCGGCAGCAGGCCGCAGCGATCCATCAGCTTGACAAGGCCGAACAAAAGCCCTGGCAGGATGGGGATGGCGAACAGGAAATTCGCGAATTTATCCGTATTGTTGTTATGCGCGGCCACCTGATTCTGCGCGACCGCCTCCTCGATCTTGCGGTTGATGGAGAAAATGTCATCCCCGTCCTCGAAGAACACCTTGATCGACGTCTCGTCCGCGCGGCCGTCGGCGCGCGTTTTCAGGATGACGAAGCTGACGCAGAAGTGGTTGCGCTGATAGATCTTGCTGTTCATGATGAAGCGGTTGATCTTCGGATTTTCCTGATACGCCTTGAAGTATGCCGCCAGAATGAGCGTCATATACGGGATGCGGACGCCTTCGCGGCGCTTTTCCTGAATGTAGCGGCGCAGGACCTCCATATCAGCGTATTCGGTGATGAAATTCTGCGCGTCGTAGCGCCGCGGCATGACATAGGGCAGTGCCGAAACGATGGTGGACGCCTCTTTCACTCGGGTTCCGTCGGGACGCATGGCAAGTTCCTCTTTTCTTTGAGTTCACTCCATCTTACCCGCTTTGCCCGCGTATTGCAATCATTTTCTTAGCGAATCCTTTATTAAGAATTGGTTAAGTCCCATTCTCTCCCCAGTCGAGCGACACATCGACGACACGCAGGAGGCCAGAAAGCGTCGAGGGCACATAGGCTCTGGCGAACAGATCGTCCTGCGTGCAGAGCGAGCGGGCGCTTGTGCCGTCCGCACTCGTCTGCGTCACGACAAGCATCGACGCGCCGTCCGGCGCGGTCAGGGTCTCGGGAAGAGCGTCGGCGGCGTATTCCGCGCGCGACAGGACGTTTTTATCGCTGTCCATCCAGACAAATTCGACCGATTCCGCCGCCGTGTGCTCCTCAAACGTGATGCTCACTTTGATGGAGCGCCGCTCTGTTCTGCCGTTTACTTTCCATTCGACGCTTTCTTCCCTGCTCACGCCGACGCGGGGCCCCATGCCGGTGCGATCCCATTCGGCGTAATATTTTCCGTCACTTGTGCGGTAAACGGAACACTGTTTGACCGGCTTCCATTCTCCGCTTGCATAACATATCTCGCCGCTCGTCTCGTAGCTGCTGCCGTTGTCGTCGACGTTGACGCGCATTCCGCTGCCCACCGCCTCGTCGGACACCGCCGCACCGACGGAATAGTTGAATTCAGAGCCCTCTTCGTAATCCGGATCGTCGGGTTCAAACGCTGTGATGGTCACAAACACCGGCACGCCGGGCACGCCGAAGTCGTAATCATCGCCGGTCTCTGTCGCATAGCGCCTGCCGTCGAAGGGCTCGAGGGCAAAGAAATACCCGACCCACTCGTCCTCCATGGTCTCCCGCGCCGCGGCCTCGATCCGCTCAGGCTTGTAGAGCGCAAAACTCACACCGAACACCACCGCGAGTGCCAGTGCAAAGGCGATCAGTCGTTTCATGCTGTTTCCTCCCCCCAGTTGACCTTGATGCTGATTGAGCAGAGCTTACCGCCCTGATAGCGGAAAGTGTCCAGATTTGAGTAAGAATACGGCGCACTGTCATTGCTGCGGCTGCAAATGTCGTATTCCGCCGTCTCGCCGTTCCAGTCCGTGCCATAGCTCGTGCCGATGAGATACGCCGCGCCGGGCGCGGCGGTGATAGACTCGGGCAGCGCGTCTGGCGCGAACTCTTCGAGCTTCAAGAGATCGTCGTTTTCGTCCATGTGCGCGACGGTGAACTTCGTCGGCGTCGGGCGGGCAGCAACGGTGATGGCAACTCTGACCTTCACGCGCTCGGACTTGCCGCCGATCGTCTCGGTCTTATCGCTCGTGAGCGTGTGGGTTATGCTGGCGCCGTCCGCGCCGGACATGCCCATGCTGTTGCCGCGCGTCAGGTAAATGCGGCCGTCGTCGGTCTGATAGATGGGATAGAATTTGAAGATCACATGTCTGCTGCCGCAGGCGTAGACCTCGCCCGAGAGGTCGATATCCGTCGTGCGGATGCCGTTGTCGTTGTCGATGGCCGTCTTCCCCTGCGGTGCGCCGAGCGTACCGAAGTTCGTGATGCATGGCGACTTGGCGTCCTCTTCGCCGTCGCGCGAGTCAGGCTCCATCGTGCAGTAAATGCCGCTGCCGCGGTCTTTGAGCGCCCACCAGTCTTCGTCCGTATCCATATAGAGCCGCCCGGCCTTCCAGACGAATTTGCCCGCGGCCGAGACCGCAAGATCACCGCCGATGTCGATGTCCTCTTCCGAGACGAAAGCCCCGATGAGCGTGCCCTCTTCCTCCTCGTCCGCGGCGGACTGCACCGCGCCGCCGTCAAGAAAGGCAATGAGAAAGGCCGCCGCGAGGATCGCAGCAAAAATCAGTATCGTTTTCGTTTTACTCTTCATGCTCTGCCTCCAATTCTCCGTCGCATTGCAGAATGTCGCCCACATTGCACTCGAGCGCGCAGCAGATGCGGTTGAGCGTCGCAAAGCGCACGCCCTTAGCCTTGCCGCTGCGCAGAATGGAAAGATTCGCCTCCGTGATGCCGACGGTGGCACAAAGTTCCTTGCTTGTCATGCCGCGCGCTTTCAGCACCTCGTCGAGATGTACCGTAATCGCCATGGCAGCACCCTCAGATAAAGAGGTCGTTGTCCGCCGCAAGGGCGACGTTCGAGGCGATGAGCCGCGCGCCGAGGAGCGCCGCCAGCACGAAGCACAGCTCGAGGACCGGCAGGCGGATGGAAATGCTGGTGCTGAGGATGAGCGGCGCGCAAACCGCCTGTAAAACGTTGACCGCGAGGGCGAACAGCACGCTGAGCTTGAGCACCTTGACGCACCATTCGGCGAGCTTTGGCGCGTAGGCGGCGCTCTCCTGCGTAAACGCGCCGTCTTCCATCGTGTCGAGAAGGCCGATGGCGAAGTACGCCGTCGCCGCGGCGAGCAGCGTAGGAAGGACTTCCGCGGCAAAGCGCAGGGCGAGGACAACATAGCTGAACACAAGGCTCTTCGATCCCGTTATGTCCGTTGCCACAGGCAGGACCGTATCGGCTGTAAAGGCGGTGTTGCCCGCCTTGAGCGCGTCGATGACGGAAAACAGGCCCGCAAATTCGGCAAAGCAGACCTCAAAGACGAAGTACGCCGCCGCGAGGATAAGCAGCGCGCGGAAGAGCTTCAAGAGCTCCTGCGTATCGCCGCCGGAAAGCCTGCGCAGCAGCCGCAGCACGACCCAGCCCGCGAGCAGCGCGAAAATGAGCCACTGCCAGGCAAGGCGCGGGAACAGTGCCTCCACCGATGTGCTCCAATAGGCGGTCCAGCCGTGTGGAAAGAGCGCGCAGGCCACGGCAAACGCGATGAGCACGAGCAGCGCGTCCTCCGGCTTCAGCTCCCGCCGCGCCCCGATGTGCACGAGCGCATAGAGCGGCAGCAGGATCACCGCGGCATACAGCGTGAACGCCAGCGCGAAGCCAAAGCGTCCCGAGGCGGCCAGCGCACTCAGTCCCTGCCCCACTGCGCTGCCGGGGAATCCGGTGACGGAAAAGGCGTCGCCCTCGAAAAGCCACAGGGCGAGCGCAAGCAGCGCGCAGATGAGCGCCTCCGCCAAAAGTAAGGTCTTGATCCGGTCACGTTTCATATCGCACCTCCAGAATTATTGTTTTGCGATAATTTCTATCGTCAGCGTAGCAGAAGAATTATCGTTTGTCAATAATTTCTTCATTTGCTTTTTGTTTTTCAAAGCGCGGCACAGTTGTTTTTAAATAAATGATAAGTTTGCTTTTTTCTATTGATTATCCCCGCACGATAGACTATACTGTAGCTGTCATATCATGCAATTTCTGTTGCTATTGCTCAAAAAAGACAATCAGGAGGACACCAACAATGAAGTACAATCGCACCTACAACTTCTCTGCCGGTCCCGCTATGATGCCGGAGCCCGTGCTGGAGGAAATCCGTGACGAGATGATGAACTACCGCGGCAGCGGCATGTGCGTCATGGAAATGAGCCACCGCTCCAAGGTTTTCCAGCAGATCGTCGACGAGGCCGAGGCTGACCTGCGCGACCTGATGGGCATTCCCGACAACTACAAGGTCCTGTTCATTCAGGGCGGCGCTACGCTGCAGTTCGCGGCTGTGCCTTGGAATCTGATGAAGAACGGCAAGGCCGTCTACGTCGAGACCGGCGCATGGTCCAAGAAGGCCATTGCCGAGGCTAAGAAGTACGGCGAGGTCATCGTCGCCGCTTCCTCCAAGGACAAGAACTACAGCTACATCCCCGACTGCTCCGATCTTGACATTCCCGAGGATGCCGACTATGTCTACATCTGCGAGAACGAGACCATCCACGGTGTGACCTGGCAGCAGCTCCCCAACACCAAGGGTCACATCCTTGTCTCCGACCAGAGCTCCATGTTCCTCTCCCAGCCCTGCAACGTCAGCGATTACGGCATGATCTATGCGGGCGTGCAGAAGAACGTCGGCCCTGCCGGTATGGTCATCGCCATCATCCGCGAGGACCTCATCCGCGAGGATCTCGATCCCAAGATGCCCATCTACATGCGCTACGACACCCACGCCAAGAACGACTCCATGTACAACACCCCGAACTGCTGGGCGATTTACTGCTGCGGCAAGGTGTTCAAGTACCTCAAGAGCATCGGCGGTCTCGAGGAGATGCACAAGCGCAACGTCGAGAAGGCCAAGGTCATCTATGACTTCCTGGATTCCTCCAAGATGTTCCATGGCACGGTTGAGCCCGAGTTCCGTTCCCTCATGAACATCCCCTTCGTCACCGATTCCGCCGAGCTCGACGCCGAAGTCGTCGCTGCTACCAAGGCTGCCGGTTACGATAACCTCAAGGGCCACAAGAGCGTCGGCGGTCTGCGCGCCAGCGTTTACAACGCCATGCCCATTGAGGGCGCTCAGGCTCTCGTCGAATTCCTGAAGAAGTTTGAGGCCGAGCACACCAAGTAAAGGAAAATTTCTTAAAAGGGGGATACTATCCCCCTTTTAGATACCCCCCTCACCAGTGAAACGTTCACTGGTGCCGCCGCCAAAGGCGGCTGGGCCAATGTATTTTTGTGACGCACATGTCGTCACAAAAATGATTTAATATTATTTAAGGAGAATTTCGTTATGCGTATTCTTGTTACCGACGGTATGGATAAGGGCGCGATCGAGAAGGTTCGCGCGATGGGTCACGAGCTCGTTGAGCAGTTCTACGAGCCCGACGAGCTTGGTAAGGCCCTGCGCGACTTTGATGTCGCCATCATTCGCTCCAAGACCAAGCTGCGCGCCAAGCAGATCGACGAGGCCAAGGGCAGCCGCTTCAAGTGCGTCATCCGCGCCGGTGTCGGTCTCGACAACATCGATGTGCAGTACGCCAAGGACAACGGCATCGAGGTGAAGAACACCCCGAAGTCCCCCTCCGAGTCCGTTGCCGAGCTCGCCATGGCTCACATGTTCTCCTGCGCCCGTTACATCTCCATCGCCGGCCACTCCATGCGCGAGGGCAAGTGGGAGAAGAAGGCCTACGGTAAGGGCATCGAGCTGACCGGCAAGACGCTCGGTATCGTCGGCTTCGGCCGCATCGGCCAGAAGCTCGGTAAGATGGCCAAGGCCATCGGCATGAACGTCATCGCGTTCGATATCTTCCACATCCCCGGCATTGAGGAAGAGCTCGGCATCCCCTATGTTGAGATGGACGAGCTGCTCGCCAAGTCCGACTTCATCTCCGTCCACGCTCCCGCTGTCGACGGCGGCGCTCTCATCAACGCTGAGCGCATCGCCAAGATGAAGGACGGCGTGGTCATCATCAACACCTCCCGCGGCACCAACGTCGACGAGGCTGCGCTTCTTGACGCGCTCAACAGCGGCAAGGTCCGCGCCGCCGGTCTGGACGTCTATGCCGACGAGCCCGCGACCAACGTCGCGCTCTACTCCCACCCGATGGTCTCCTGCACGCCGCACATCGGCTCCGCGACCGTCGAGGCTCAGGGCCGCATCGGCGAAGAGCTGGTCGAGATCATCTCCAAAATGTAATTTATCGCTCACGCGAATGACAAAAAGAAAGAGCCGTCGAAAGACGGCGCTTTCTTTTTGTCCTCGTGCTCGGCGCGGCATATCTCCACGTTCTTTTTCATAGGATACACCAACAAAACTGTGCTGAGGTGTACGATATGGAGCGCAACCAGAACTATGTGGAGCTGTGGGGCGTCGCCGCAGGCGAGCCCGTCTTTTCGCACGAGAACCATACCCGCCGGTTCGACAAATTTCCTCTGCGGGTCGAGCGCCTGTCAGGCCAGAACGACGTGCCCGTCATCGTGGCGAGCGAGGCACTGCTGCGCGTCTGCCCTGTGGAGGAGGGACAGAGCCTTCGCATCGTCGGGCAGCTGCGCTCGTTTAACAACAAGAGCGGGCAGGGCAACCGGCTCGTCATCACCGTGTTCGCCCAGAGCATCGAGCCGGGCGACGGCTCGTACTTTAACCGCATCCTGCTCTCGGGCGCGCTGTGCAAAAAGCCCGTGCTGCGGCGCACGCCGCTCGGCCGCAGCATTTGCGATGTCATTCTGGCAGTCAACCGCCACTACGGGCGCGCGGACTACTTACCCTGCATCGCCTGGGGACAGACCGCCGTGCAGATCGCGGGCATGGACGTCGGCGAGCGATTGGCGCTTGAGGGCCGCGTGCAGAGCCGGACCTACACCAAGCTGCTCGAAAGC
>OLQL01002694.1_pt1 | contig 11732 bp, 11 predicted proteins | sample 1672971 | NCBI WGS metagenome assembly OLQL01 (sample SAMEA3136742, study PRJEB25190) | human gut metagenome | biome: human gut; feature: human-associated habitat; material: faeces | place: Austria | collected 2013
TATACACCTGCTTCTTCTCATGAAAAGGAAGGCTTCTATTTTTCCCTTCTGTTTATTGGTTATGCCGTAAAGAAGCCTCTTTCCAAAGAGGATCGCCTGGATCTTTATAAGCACGAATACGCCCATTATATGCAGTACAATATGAAAATACCGGCGCAGTACAACTGGCAAGCCGGGAAACACGGGAGCGCCTGGAAATACTGCTGTTCTCTTGTGGGCGCCGCGCCTACTCCCTATTATAGAATCGGAGAAAGCCTTCTGAAGCACGATTATGACAAAGCTCTGAAAAACCCTATTCACGACAAGACAGTTCCCATCCGGGACACCTACCGTCGTGAACAGGCCTACAAAAGCGCCAAACATAGCGAAATAAAATTCCAGGTAAACGATGTGGTAACTCATCCCAAATTTGGGGAAGGTACTGTAGAGGAAATCGTACAACTGTCCAATTCCGTCCGGCTGCATATCCGGTTTGCAGATGATGAGGTAAAAAAGATTGACCAGAAATGGCTGCTACGGTCTGGTCATAAATAGTTATATTTTTACAAAACCCAATAAACTTATCATATAAAAGGAGTAAAAAGCCATGAAAAAAAATCATCATCTACACCGGCAGATTCACCTCTGCCTCATCATTTTACTGCTTCTGTTTTGCAGTTCAAGCCAGGTATTTGCCGCAGCAAGGGTAAATGTGAAAAATACCAGGATTAAATTATCAGCCACAAAGCTTACTTATAATAAAAAGGTACAGCGTCCAAAAGTAAGAGTAACTTATAAAGGAAAAGTCTTGAAGGAAAAGAAAAACTATATTGTAAAGTACTCTAAAGGTTGCAAAAAAGTAGGAACTTACACGGTTCAGATTATTGGAAAAGGCACTTATACCGGCACTGCTAAAAAACAGTTTGTTATTTTACCGCCGAAAGCCCAGATAATGAATATCTATGCAAAAACAGCAGCTGCAACTGTAGTAGTAAAAAGACAAACCTCCCAGACCAGTGGTTACCAGCTGCGCTATGCAACTAATTCAAAACTAAAAAATGCAAAAACTATAACAGTCAAAGGTAACAAAAACAACACAATTTTTCTCAATGGCCTCCGTGCCGGGACTACATATTATATGCAAACCCGTACTTACATGACTGTTAAAGGAAAAAAATACTATTCCAAATGGTCTTCTACAGGCCATTGCACAACAAACAAAGGGACAAACAGTACCCACCAAAGTGCAACACCTACACCTACACCAACGCCTACATCCACACCGGTTCCTACACCCACACCGACTCCCAAAGCTGATCTGCCTGCACACGATAAAGAAGGAACTGCACCAGCTAAATATACATATGAAATTTATGGTCTGGACAAGCAGAAAGCAGATATTTACACACAGTGTATCAAACCTCTTTTTATAAAAACAGACAATCAGGATCTGAATTCTTTTAGACTGATCTGTGATGGAGAAAGCCCTTTGATAAATGTGTATTCAGGTGGAACAACGCACATATATGATGATATTCCTTATGAAAATGGCGATTCCGAGACAACTTCCCTGAAAAAAGTAAAAGGCGGTTATATCGGATATGTATATTTTGAAAAAGCAGGAACTTACAATATCGAATTCCGAGAATACTCCATGTCTGGTTATACGGTTGCAAAAACAGTGGCATTAAATGTTATGGATTATGACCAGGCTGAGAAAGCATGGATGACTGACATTATCAACAAAGTTACAACTTCCGATATGACTCCATTTGAAAAAATGGATGCTGTAAGTGATTACCTCACAGAGCCAGGTCGCTTCAAATATGTAACGGTACATGGAAATTATCTGGTATCTCTGGCAGCAGAACCTAATACACCATTTTTTGTATCTTATCGTTGGGATTCCTGCACATCACCGGCAGCCCTTTGTGAATTTGCAAAGTTAATCGGTGGGTTTGATGATATTCATAATTGTTATGGTGATTACCAGAGAGGCACTGAGGAATGGTCTCGCTGGCATTATGTGGCTAAACTTACGATAGGAAGCGAAACACGAAATTACGCCGTATGCCCGATGAGCCCAACAGGTGAAGTCGGCGAAACACAGATGATCGACCTGACAGACCTTAGTAATATGAGGAAATTTGGGTGATTTCAATTTAAATAATCCTTTTTACCGGGCAGGCCAGAAGGCATTTCTGGCCTGCTTTTCTGGTTGATTGCTTTTTGAAGTGTATTATTTCAAAAATATCCACTGGTTCCAGACCGATTTACAACAGGTTTGTGGATTTTTGCAAAGAACGAATGAATTAAATCAAAAGTTAGTCTCTGCCGGACGTATTAATGATTTATTGCAGGCAAGTAATAATAAAAAGTATCGAAAAGAACTGATGGCAGAGTTGGGAATTGCATAAGGGTAAAATTGGGTGGCAGCCTTTGATAGCTGCCACTCTGTTTAATTCCAGAAGAATTATGATTGTTTAGGTAAACATAGTCTGTGTAGATGTTGAAAATTTTGAATATAACCCAAAAGAGGAAGGACTTCTGCGCAGAGAGGAGACGCGGCGAAATCTATTTGCAGTTGCGCAACATTTACGAAAATGAGGTATTATTTTAGCCAAAATGCAGATAGACTTTGGTAGGTCTATGTGCTATCCTTAAAAAGCAAAAGTATGCTTTTTAGCAGCAAATACATAAGAAAAAAGGGATGTTTATGAAGAGAAAAATAAAATCTGTCAAGGGATTTACGTTGGCAGAACTTTTAATCGTAGTGGCGATAATTGCTGTGTTGGTAGCAATCGGAATCCCCATTTTCACAAGTCAGCTTGAAAAAAGTCGCGAAGCCGTAGACCTTTCCGATGTAAGATCTGCATATGCGGAAGTGATGATGGCGGCGATTACAGGGGATACAACGGCGTATTATACGAAGGATGCGAATCAGACTATATATAAAACAAGCGCAGAGACATTTAACGGTTATACAGTTGAGGCTGGTGCTTATTCCATTACGGTAACGCCATTAAAACAGAAACAACCTGGCTGGCAGACTGCTGAGCCAATTACAATTGGAGGTGTATCTTCTAAAGCCGGAGTGCCATATTGGAATGGACAGCCTGGACTGGATGGATACTGTATAGTTACATATCATCCACCTGTGGGCAGTAATGTTGAGTATGTTTCGTTTTATTGGAGTGGTGGAAATGATAGTAGCAATTCGACAGTAACGCCAACACCAGAAAATCCATGGATTCCAACAATGACGCCAGCTCCAATAGCAACGCCAACGTCAGTTCCGCTGAATTCCCAAAAGAATTATGAAGATGCTAAAAAAAGTGCAGAAACATACCCAACCTCTAATCAAAAATATGTTAGAGGTAATCTTTATTTATATGAAGGATTAGTTTATGTTTGCAAAGTATCAGGATCATGGGGGTATGATAAACAATACAATTCCAAGGGAAATCCAAAAGAGAATTATAGTGCTGCATTTCCGAAATTGACGCAAGAAAAGTTGCAAAATGCGCGAACTTTTGCTGATGCAAAGCCAAAAGGTGATGGAACCTACAATTTGGATCCAGTTAGTTTTGGTGATATTTATAGAGATGATGAAAACCAATACTATATTTATGTTGGATCTCAAAATGATACAATAATGTCAATTCCAAGTGAAAGCGCATTTAAAAATGAAGGGGATAACTGGGTGCCTATAAAGTTTTAGTAAAAATATTTGAAATAGCTGTGAAAGAATAATTGTTATTGAAGAGGAAGAAATTGTAGTCTTGCTGTTATTATAGTCCTCTAAACTCAATGAAACTAAAAGCAGCAAATATTTCAAAGCGAAAGAGACTTGACACCCTCAAAAACATGTAAAGCTGAAAATGGATTTGTAAATAATCTAGAGGTGTGTGTCTCATCTGAGCGAGCCACACACCTCCCATAACAACCTATCCCTGATCTTTTTTCAATAACATCTCTATTCTTGGTGATTCAAATAAATGTTCCTCTGTAAAACGGAAAAATTACGGATCTATTTGTATTAGTGGACAGATTTTGGAAAATAAATGGGTTTGCCAAGTTAAATTCCCGAAAATCATACATCTCTCAAAATCTTGTAAAGTTTTTACACCCTCTTATTTAATAATTCAGAGATGTGTGTCTCATCTGAGACACACATCTTCCATACTAACTTATCTTTGCTCTTTTTCTTTTAACGTATTAACCTTTCTGCCGCTTGTCACTTTTGATAATTAGTTTTCATAGAACTCTGCCAGTCCATCCAGTAACAATCTCTGACTTGGCACAGTAATTTGATTTTCTCATTTTCGGTTAATTGGTGGAGAGCTACGACCGATTTTTCAATTGTTTCTAATTTATTATCCATTTCGAACAACTCCTTTCATATATTAAATATAGTTACAATATTTATACATAAAAAGAAAAAGAACAAACTTCCAAACATTTTATGATTGACAATACATCCCAACAGGTCGTATACTAAACTCACTTTCACTACAGAAAATCTCACAGAAGAATCTGTGTCCGGTCATTCGACCAGTTGATTCATTATTGTTGCATTGTGTTAGAAACTGATAGTTGTTTAAAATGGTAAATGAAAAATATACTGATGCTTAAAAAACACAATTAAAATGTGTATTATAATAATATAGAATAATGTCCGAGAAGTATAATTTTCATATCCTGCATATTGCTATCCTATTCAGAAAGGGAGTGTGCATGAAGGAGGAAAACGCCACATCAATTGAATATTTTCGAGACTTCAGACGGGTTGCGGATCTGATTAACGGAGTTATATTTCATGGGAAACCGGTTGTCAGAGAATGTGACCTGCAAGAACAGAATCCGGTACTGCACAATATTTTCAAAAAGGATAACAAAGTATCAGCAGTAGAGAATACACTGGATTTATTCGTGATGGTGACAGTGAATAAAGCAAAGTTCCTGCTTATGCTCCAGGGGCAGACAATTGAGCATTATGTAATGCCAGTACGGGCATCACATGAGAGAGGAACTGAAGAAGCTGTTTACAGAAAAACCACTTCTGATTTTTGAAATGCGCCATTTTTCGAATGAAGAATGGTTTCAAACAGATTTGCCGCCAGGTCTGTGGCTTTTTGAAAAGAACCAATGACAGAATGAAATTAAGAGCATATATAGAAGAAAATCAAGAGGTTTTTTCAAAAATAATTTAAAATGTGGTACAGTGATTTATCTTGTGTTCTGTGATTTGTCATGCTACTATAAATCTGTAACTATCTTTTGATATAAGTTATAGCGGAAGCATATCAAACATAAAAACACATGGAGAGAAGAAAAATGCAAAAGAAAAAGAAGAGAATATTCGCAGTCCTTTTGTCAGCAATTCTGGTAGTTGCGCTCACCGGCTGCAGTAAACTGGGGTCCATTATTAATGAAATTCATGGCTCATTGATCGGAAATAATTATACCGTATATACCTATGATAATTATGGGAATCAGACCTTGAAAACTTCTGGAAAGAAAATCAGCATTACCGGAAATAAAATTGAAACCGTCAGCTATGACAGCGATGGAAGAGCAGTAACCGGCTATGATCTTTCTTCAGTAATTACCATTACCATTGATGGAAAAGAAATCGAAAGCTGCGGAGATACTTGTGTATTTGTGCAGAATGGACTGAAACCGGAGGTGGATTTTTCATTAGACGAGGTCAACAGTAACGGTGGGAACGGAATCACGGATAATGCAGCTCTAGCAAGGGTTTTGAACCGGTACAAAAATGATTTCGGCAAATCCAGGGTTGTGGTCATCAAATCCCAGCTTGGACAGCCTATCGCCGCATTTTCCGGAGACAATGTCTATTGGGAAATTCCGGACGATCTGCCGAAAATGACAAAGCTTATGGTCGATGGGAAGGCACTGTATATACACCGGGCGAACTACCAGATTATTGATAAAGACCTTCTTTAAAGCGTAGCAGGAGTGGCTTGCACCACTCCTGTTTTAACCATAACCACAAAATCATATATAGAAGAAAACCAGAGGTTTTTTCAAATTTACCAGAAGATGCCTATGATTTTCTGTCTGTAATGGCTGGAATCCGGAACTTGCAACTGATTAAACAGAAAATAGAAACCGAAGGAGGCGGATTTGATATGTGTAAAGCGATTAAAGAAATGTTGCGGGATAGTAGACAGGAAGGTCAGGACGAAATGGCGACCTTAATCGAGAAGCTTATTTTATCCAATCGTATCAGCGAATTATTAAAAGTCACTACGGATAAGGAATATCGAAATAAACTGCTGATAGAATATGGAATTGCCTGATTGCTGTAATGCCTGTAACAACAGAATACGGAAGCGAGGGAAGAAAATTTCTCTTCCTGCTTCCGTAGATATGTAGAAGATTAATGACTGGTTGAACGCAGATAAGCATCCCCCCGCTTCAAGTGCGCGGAGCACTAAGCGGTGGGTAAGGGGGATGCTTATGTCAGTGGGAGCATTCAGCTCCCACTGACAGGTCGCGAAGCGACTGCGTTCATGAGCAAGTAGCAAAGCGGATTGAGAATGTCCGCTTTACTCAAGTATTAATTCGCATTTAGGATGACGGTTGTTACAATCGTATGCTATTGTATATCCTTTTCCTGCAATTGGTCTTACCCAGAAAAAACCTTCCTGCATTTTCACTTTCTGCCCATTTAAAAAAGTGATTTCCTTAGGAAAGTATTCAGTTGAATTCGGATTACCTTCATAAGGCACCTTCTTATTATACTTCCCAGTTGAAATAAAGTCTGCCTGTATTTCCGCGTAATACGCTCTCAGGTTTGCCCAGTCAGTGGCGACTCTGGCCTTGTGGAGCTGAGAGGTGAAAATGGGAATGGAGATAGACACGAGAACTGCAATGATTGCAACTACAATTAAAAGCTCTGCCAGCGTAAAGCCCTTTCCCCTGGTTTTCCTGTTGCTGTGCTTTTGTGCACACTTATAGAATTTTGCCATAAAAATCCCTTTCTTTGAAAATTTCTTTTGTAATTTGCCGGAATTAAACATATTTCCGGCGCCTTATCTGTTAAATCTGAGTCTAACATATTGCATGTAAATTATCTACAGTATTTCCTAGATTCATAATCTTTTTCCTTTCTGGACTAAGAAAAGGTTCTGGGCTATAATAGAAACAATGAAAACGCTTCAGAAGCAGAAATAATAAGGAGTGCATAACGTGGAAAGACAGAAATGGGTGGGAACCATACAGGATAGTGAATTTCAGAATACAAATACGAAAGGGGAAGCAGGGCGAACCCCGCAAATATCTGTGATCATGCCCGTATATAATGGTGAGAAATACATCGCCCGGGCAGTGCAGTCTGTTTATGCGCAGGATGTACCACTGGAGCTGATTATCATTGATGACGGCTCTGTTGATGGAACCCGGGAAGCTCTCATTCCATGGGAAAACAGACCGGATTTTGTTTATATAAAAAATGAGCGCAATCTCGGTGCTGCCGGTTCCCGTAACCGCGGTGTGTCTGTTGCGAAAGGCAGATATGTGGCATTTCTGGATGCGGATGACTGGTGGGAAGAGGGAAAACTGGCGGCACAGCTGGCCGCTCTTGAAATGACCGGTGATGTAATCTGCTCCACAGGACGTGATCTCATGAATCCGGACGGAACCTTCACAGGCAAGTATATTCCGGTTAAATCCAGGCTGGATTATCATGAGCTTCTGAAACACAACAGCATTAACTGTTCTTCTGTTCTGATTCTCCGTGAGGTGGCACTGGAATTTCCAATGGAGCATGATGACAGCCATGAGGATTATATCACCTGGCTGAAGGTGGTGCGAAAATACGGACATGCCACAGGAATTAATAGGCCCTATCTGAAATATCGTCTGTCCCAGGGCGGAAAGTCAAGAAACAAAGCCAAATCTGCCATCATGACCTATCAGGTGTACCGTTACGTTGGCTATGGACCGCTGAGAAGTGCCTGTTTCTTTTTGTCCTATGCACTTCACGGAATCTGGAAATATCGTTAAAGTATCAATGGGGCTCTCCCATTTTCCTGCGCCATTGCAGGGGAGAGCATCCTGCCTGTTTCCTGAAATATCTGCTGAAATGGGAAAAATCTGAAAATCCGCACATCTGCGCAATCTGCTGGACAGTCAGTGCTTCATTTGTCAGCAGGTTCTTTGCCTTATCCATACGAATCTGAAGCAAATCTGCATGAGGGGTACTCTGGAAAAATTTCTGATAGCAGGAATAGAACTGGCTTTTTTCCAGACTGACCTTTTTACAAAGCTCTGTGGTGTCCCATGGCTTAGCGTAGTTCGTGAGCATTTCCAGCCGAAGCTTTCGAAATGCAGAATAAAGATTGTCTCCTTCCGTTCCACTTCCATGTATCTGATGGCTTTTAAGTCCCCTTGCAATCGTAATCATAAGCTGCTGAAAGAGAGTATATTCGTATTCATCGGAAAATAAATCATTTGCTATATGTTCTTTGTGAAGGAACCGGATGCAGGCATCGATCTCTTCACAGTTTCCCGGATAAAAAACAGTGTTAAGTGGGATCCCATACTGTTTTTTCAGATCTGCCTTACAGGAAAAATGAAGGTAGCTGTTCCGGAATCTGTGAACAGCCTTATAATGCTGCTCATATCCGGGGGCATAGAGAATACAGGCATTTTCCTTGGAAATACTGAGTCTTTTATCCAGATACACCTTCATGGGTGTCTTAAAAAGCAAAAACAGATAGTCTCCGCTTCCGTTGGGGCGGTAGATCTGATCATAATCAGGGTTTGAATAGTTGTATTCGCAGAACTGAATGGAAAAATCCCTGTCTCCAGCTTCGTAAAAATTCATGACCCGGACTCCTTTCACCATTTTTTTTACTGTAATCATTATCGGAAAAAAAGTCAACTATATCGGAAGAAAAAAACTGGTAAAAAATTCGTATGCCATTAAAATAATAGATACATAAAGAGCAGAAAAAATGCCATACAACTGGCACCATATAAGGAGGATACCTATGAAAAAAGCGCAGATCATTATTGACAAATATTTCCTCACTGGAAAGGTGGATAAACGAATTTTCGGATCTTTTATTGAACAGCTTGGTCGAGCTGTTTACCAGGGAATTTATCAGGAGGGCAGTCCGTTGTCTGACGAGCAGGGATTCCGTAGGGATACTCTGGAGCTGGTAAGAGAGCTGCAGGTTCCTATTGTCCGCTATCCGGGAGGTAACTTTGTTTCCGGGTTTAAGTGGGAGGACAGCGTAGGACCAAAGGAATTAAGACCAGCCAGACCGGAACTTGCCTGGGGCGTGATCGAGAACAATCACTTTGGCCTGGACGAGTTTGTGGACTGGGCGAAGAAAGCAGACACAGATATTATGATGGCAGTGAATCTTGGAACAAGAGGACCGGAGGAAGCCAGAAATCTTCTGGAATACTGTAATTTTAAGGGCGGTACCTATTACAGCGACATGCGCAAGACCAACGGCCATGCAGAGCCGCACAACATTAAAACCTGGTGTTTGGGAAATGAAATGGATGGTCCATGGCAGATGGGACATAAGACAGCGTATGAATATGGAAGAACAGCAGCAGAGACTTCCCGTATTATGAAAATGCTGGATCCGGAGATTGAGACTGTTGCCTGCGGAAGCTCCAATCTGATGATGCCGACATTTGGAGATTGGGAGTACACGGTTCTGGACGAGTGCTATGATCTGGTGGATTATATGTCCCTTCACCAGTATTACGGCAATGCTGCTGATGACACCCCTGATTTTCTTGCAAATTCCAAAGGGATGGATGACTTTATTTCCGGCGTAGTCAGCATCTGCGACGCTGTCCGTGCGAAAAAGCATGGCAAAAAGCGCATTAATCTTTCCTTTGATGAGTGGAATGTGTGGTATCACAGCAATGCGGCCGACGAGAAACTGGAAAAATGGGGACAGGCTCCACATCAGCTTGAGGATATTTATAATTTCGAAGATGCCCTTCTGGTTGGAAGCATGCTGATCACATTGCTCCGCCATGCGGACCGTGTGAAAATGGCATGCCTGGCACAGCTGGTAAATGTAATCGCGCCGATCATGACCTCCGATACAGGTGCATGGCGCCAGACTATTTTTTATCCATATATGTACACAAGCATTTTCGGAAGAGGAACTGTGTTGAATACACAGGTACTGGCTCCGGTATACGACAGCAGGAATTACTGTGACGTTTCGTATCTGGATTCTGTGTGCGTATGGAATGAGGAGAAAGATACTCTTACAATTTTTGCAGTGAATAAAAGTCTTGAGGAAGATCTGGAGGTAAGCTGCGATTTGCGCCAGTTTGAAGGCTATCAGGTGAAAGAACACATTGTACTTACTAATGACGATATGAAAGCTGTAAATACAGAAGCGGATCCCGAAAAGGTTGTGCCTGTGAAATCCGCTGCAAGCCGGATTGACGGCGGTAAATTAAGTACTGTGCTTGGAAAACACAGCTGGAATATGATCCGTCTTGCTAAGTAGTCCGGGAAAAATCGCGCGCACATTGCTGTCATGAAATAAAAAAGTCAGAGATTTCGTAACCTGTATGAATCATACGAAATCTCTGATCATATAATTACCAATGCTTCCTACTTCTGCAGATCCGCCTTAATCTGCGTAGTAGAAATCTCAGGTGTCCTCGGCAGGTACACCACGTCGCAATAAGGCTTCAGAAAGTCAAACTTCCCTTCCCAATCGTCACCCATAACAAAGGTATCTACGTGGTATTCTTTAATATCACTTACCTTCTGCTCCCAGTTCTCCTCCGGAATTACCAGATCTACGTAGCGGATGGCTTCCAGCAGGGATTTCCTTTTTTCATAAGAGAAATAGCATTTTTTATGCTTCTCGTTCCAGTTAAATTCATCTGTAGATAAAGCTACGATCAGGTAGTCACCATAAGCTTTCGCCCTGCGCAGCAGATTAATGTGCCCATAGTGAAGTAAATCAAAGGTACCGTAAGTAATCACTCGTTTCATGAATGTGTGCCTTTCATAAAGAAATCTGAAAATAGTCTTGCCGGAATGGTTCCAGGCGATTTACATAGAACTATTTTACCACAGTCCAGGTAGAAAGGAAACATAAGATTATTTATCGGGAGTATTGTGCATTGCGAAGCGCGTTACTGTGAACGGAGTGAAAAGTAAACACGAAGTAAACAGTTACCAGTTACCCTTTATCCATGTTGTAAAAGGTATGTTTTAATGTTAAGATGGAACAATAACAGTGCAGATGTGAGCGGTAACGTGAAAACATCTGCAGGCTGCCGGAAACGAAAAAAGGCAGCGGATGAATAAAAGGAAGAGGAAAATAAGTATGAATGTATTTGACATTCTGGGGCCGGTCATGATCGGACCGTCCAGCTCACACACTGCGGGAGCAGCCCGGATCGGTCTGGTGACAAGGGCTCTTCTTGGAAAAACTCCGGTGAAAGCGCACATATTTTTGCATGGTTCTTTTGCGAAAACCTATAAGGGACACGGCACGGATAAGGCTCTTGTAGCGGGAATACTGGGAATGCAGACAGATGATGAGCGTATCCGCTTTTCACTTGATGTGGCGAAAAAGGAGGGACTGGAAATTCAGATTGAGACTGGTGAACTGGAGAATACGCACCCGAATACTGCGGAGATCACTTTGACTGCAGCAGACGGGGAAAAGGTGTCTCTTCGGGGCTGGATTTGGAAACCTCCCTACAATATTTTGGAGAGA
>OLQL01002700.1_pt1 | contig 11704 bp, 8 predicted proteins | sample 1672971 | NCBI WGS metagenome assembly OLQL01 (sample SAMEA3136742, study PRJEB25190) | human gut metagenome | biome: human gut; feature: human-associated habitat; material: faeces | place: Austria | collected 2013
AGCTCATTGCCATGAACATCGCTGATAACCTTGCCCTTAAAGAGTTCAGCGGTAACAGCAACCGGACGGTTGGCAACTGCTTCGGCAAGCTCGGTTTGAAGTCCCTTGGCAAAGCTATCGTAGCTTTCACTTGCGATTACCGTCAGGACATTGACGGAGTGAACATCATTGCCCAGTACATTGGCATCCATGCGCTCGCCATCCTGATTGACACAAAGGCGCAGACCGCGTCCGACTTCCTGCCGCTTGCGCACTTCACTGCTGCTCTGTTTGAGGGTACAAATCTGGAACACATTTGGATTGTCCCAGCCTTCGCGAAGCGCCGAGTGGGAGAAGATAAATCGCACCGGAGAACGTTTCGGTGCACGATCCAGCAGCAGCTCCTTGTTCTTCATAATCAGATCATAGGCCTGCTGCACCTGTTTGAAACGTTCTTCCGCCTGATCTTTGTTCGGGTTGTTGACATTTGCATCTGGATGATACTTCCGGCTCAATGTACGGTATGCTTTCTTTATCTCTTCATCCGAAGCGCTGCGGCTGACGCCGAGCACCTGATATGGATCTGTCATGATTTCTTCCTCTTTTTCTTCAACTGAATGTATTCATACTTGGACCATACACCGGAATACAGAATATTCCGCAGAATATCCGCGTGAAGCAGAATCGGCAGGCGTTCAAAAGACTTCGCGCATTCCGAAATCATGCTGGTCATCATCAGACGGCACAACGTCTCATACTCCTGCTCATCTTCTGTATCCAGATACCGGAGCGGGTTGTAACTGTCTTTTTTTTCATCTTTATCCCGGTCCTCGTAGGCATCCATCAGGTAGATAAATTTGCCCAGATAAAATCCAAGTGTTTTCAATTCATCATACCACTCGTCCTGCTTCCATGCAAATATTTCTCCGAGCATCTCGCCTGTCAGCCCTGCCACAAGATCAATATTCGTCTGTTTTTCCGCCTCATAAGCTGCCAGTTTCTCCATATACTGCTCAATGGCATTGGTCTGCCGCGGATAATTTATTTTGATCCGCTGATAATCTTTCTCAAACATTGAGGCAATGGTTTTCTTCGTGTAATTATGGTCATCTTTCCAGTCATCCACCAGATTGTAATATGCCAGAAGAACGTTCATCTGTGCCGCATAACTCTGAATATCGTTTTCCCGCAGCTGCCGTTTTTTCATCGGATGCATCATACAGGTAAATTCACCAGTCTGCGTGTCCGGCTCATACAGACCGGTCAGCAGAACGACCAGAAATGTCATATCATAATTCAAAAGTGCCTGTCCTTTTTTTCCACAGAACTCTTTTAATTTCCGGCAAAGCCCACAATAATACGACTGATATATTTTTTTATTTTCTTCCGACAGCTGTGCGCCGTTTACATTGATATATCCGAACATACTGCCTCCGATTTAGGTTCTGCGAATAAATTTTTCCCTGCATTTCGGGCAGGTAATCTCTATCTTTCCATGTCCCCTCGGCACACGGACTTCCTGTTTACACATCGGGCACTTGAAAAAGCGGTAATCCCTTGCCTGTCCCATGCGTTTTTTAAACCGGTTCCACGATACGGTGCGGTTATAACGGAAATTCAAATACTTCTGGTTTTCTTCATAACGTTTGGATGTATTTCTTGAAAATACCCGGAAATACATATAAATCATTAAAATCAGCGCTACAAAGGAAAACAGGCCAATGCGTGTAAACATACCGACAAGCAAAAGAATCAGAACAAGCCAGGACTGCATCCGTGCCAGTTCATCCATGCCATTTCTTCCCTGCATAAAACGATACAATTTGTCTCTCATACAATTCCTCTTTTCTGTGTTTCGTCGATATTTTTCGTGTCTTATATTAGTTATATATCATGGGAAATCATATCGTCAAGCAACGTATTTTCTTTTCATACACTTTTCATAAAGTGTTTAGAAATCCGGGAAATTTATAATGGTATAGACGTGAAAAATGAAAATTTCCAAAGAATACTGCTGATATTTACGGAAAACATCTTAAGAAGAAGGACGATAAGCCGGGTTATGTCGTTGGGTGATCATCTATCTAGTACGATTGTTGCCAACCGTCTCAAGCGACCTACCTAAAGCTGGCGGGCCACGTCAGCGCTTTGTTTCGGTCTTGCTTCGAATGGGGTTTACATGTGCCCTCTCTGTTACCAGCGAGGCGGTAGTCTCTTACACTGCCATTCCACCCTTACTATAGAGGTGCATCTGTGATGCATCTCTTATAGCGGTATATTTCTGTTGCACTTTCCTTAGAGTTTCCTCCACCGGCCGTTAACCGGCATCCTGCCCTGTGAAGCCCGGACTTTCCTCACCTGCGGTCTTTCGACACCTGCAGCCGCGATCACCTGTCCTCCATCTTAAGATGCTTTTCCACTATAACACAGTTTCCAGTAAGGTTCAAGCCGTAAAGTTTACCGTGTTTTTATACATTAAAACAACTTCCTCCGACAAATTCCCGCACCAGAGAACTCTGTGCAATTCCTTCCGTCGGAAGCGGCAGAAAATAGTCCAAAAACTTAAGCAGACGCTTCGCTTCCAGATATTCTGCACTGTCACGCGGAATCTGAAACAGAAGCGGTTCCGCATATACTTTAAGCACCGCAACCTCATACAGTAACGCGGAATTAAACATGACATCCGCACTGTCCTGAAACGGGAAAATATTTTTTTCTTCTCCCCTTCGCACAGATTTCCACATCGCAATCGTCTCCTGTGCCGTCGTTCCACGGGTTCTGGCATCTCTCACGATCCGGCGTAACAGACGGCAGTCCGTCGTGGACAGCGGATTGTGTTCATCAATATTCAACTGTGTCAGCGCAGAAATATAAATCTTAAATTTACTTTCTGCGGGAAGTGTATACGACAGCTTATCGTTCAGACCATGAATTCCCTCTATGACAAGAATATCATTTTCTTTAAGCTGCAGGGTCCTGCCACGGTATTCCCTCTTTCCCGTCTTGAAATTGAAAGAAGGCATATCTACTTTCTCCCCTGCCAGAAGCCGGGTCATATCTTCATTAAACTGTCTGACATCCAGTGCCTCCAGACATTCAAAATCAAGATTTCCGTCTGCATCCCTCGGACACCGCTCCCTGTCATCATAATAATCATCCAAACTGATCGGATGCGGTTTTCTTCCCTTTGCCAGAAGCTGAATCGACAGGCGGTTGGAAAATGTCGTCTTTCCGGAAGAAGACGGGCCTGCGATCATGACAAATTTAATTCCTTTTTTCTCTGCAATCTGTGCTGCCAGGGAACCGATCCGTTCCTCCATCAGCGCTTCCTGAAGCAGAATAATCTGTTCGCCCCTGCCGGATGCAATTGCATCATTGAGCGCGCCGATCGTTCCAACGTCCAGCATACGGCTCCAGCTGCGTGATTCTTTTAATGTGTGGTACAGTTTATTGGAGGTATGAAGCGGTTCCACTTCATCTCCCTTTTTATTTGGGAACAAAAGAACAAATCCGTCTTCATATAACTCCAGATCAAACACTCCGAGATATCCCGTGGATGGAACCATATAACCGTAATAATAGTCCTGATGTCCGTCCAGCTCATAAATATTGACACGCGAACTTCTGCGATAATGTAAAAGCCGCTCTTTGTCCTTCATTCCCTTATCATGAAACAGCTGTTCCGCATCTTCTGTTTTTACACTGCATTTCTTGATCGGTAAATCGGCCTCTACCAGACGCTGCATCTCTGCACGCAGTGCCTGCACGGCTGCTACATCATTAGCAGTTCCATGCAGTTCACAGTAATAACTTTCTCCCAGAGAATAATATACCCTGATTTTTACCTGATCCTTCCACAGATTTTCTACCGCCTTCTGCAATAAAAGCGTCATACTTCTGCGATAGGTGCGTTTGCCGTCCCTGTCCGTCATCGTCAGAAACGAAATTTTACCGGGTGCCTTCACCACTTTTGAAAGTTCCCGCAGTTTTCCATCTACACATGCCAGTACAATCCTGTCACTGTAATTTTTCTGATATTGTTTTGCAATCTGTTCCAGTTTTGTCTGCTCCGGAATCAGAACCAGTTCGGTTTTCTCCGGCGCAGTCTCCAATGTGATCTCAAATTCCTGCACTTTTTATCGCCCCCAAAATCGTATACGCAGATTCATTCTGCTGTAATTTTTCCTGCACTTCTGCAATACGTCGTATGATCTGTTCCGATTCTTTCTGTGCTTCAAGCGTCTGCAGAATCTGTGTCAGCTGTCCATGCTGACGCACCAGAAACCGGCGCAATACCGGATTTCCGTTTCTCAGAAGAAGCGGTCCGTAAATATCACAGACTGCAATTGTCTGATCATTCAACCGGTTCCACGTTTCATCCTGCTCCGTTTTTACGGCACGCATCATCGGATAATATTTTCCTTCTTCACAGACCATATCTTCATCTTCAATCTTATACTGATGCTGGCGCAGATATTCCCGGACCTTATGTATTTCAGACTGTGGCTGCAAAATCAGTTCTTTCGCTGTACTGCAGACTAATTCCCCTTCCGTCAGAATATGCAGAATCAGTTCTCCACCCATTCCTGCAATCAGAATGGAATCCGCTTCATTTGGAAGCAGTGCCTCTGCTCCGTCCGAAAGTCTGGTCTGTATATATTTCTCCAGCCTGGCTGCCCGGATATGTTCCTGCGCCCGGGCAAGCGGTCCCTCATTAATATCCATTGCAATAGCTCCCTTTATTTTCTGCCTCTGTACCAGTGCAATCGGCACATACGCATGGTCTGTTCCGATATCCGCAAGGATACCGCCGGTTGTAACCATGGAAGCCACTGCTTTCATTCTCCTCGATAATTTCATCATGTTACTCTAAATAATCCTTTAACTTACGACTTCTGCTTGGATGGCGAAGCTTGCGGAGTGCTTTTGCCTCAATCTGACGGATTCGTTCTCTGGTTACATTGAACTCTTTCCCGACTTCCTCAAGGGTTCTCGCCCGTCCATCTTCCAGACCAAAACGAAGCGTCAGCACTTTCTGCTCCCGCTCGGTCAGTGTTCCGAGTACCTCTTCCAGCTGTTCCTTAAGCAGCGTAAAAGTTGCAGCATCTGCCGGTACCGGTACATTATCATCTTTAATAAAATCGCCCAGATGGGAATCTTCCTCTTCTCCGATTGGTGTTTCCAAAGATACCGGTTCCTGTGAAATCTTTAAGATTTCCCGCACACGTTCCACCGGCATCTTCATCTCTTCCGCGATTTCTTCCGGCGTAGGTTCCCGCCCGAGTTCCTGCAGCAGCTGTCTGCTGACACGAATGAGCTTGTTGATCGTTTCCACCATGTGCACCGGAATACGGATGGTTCTTGCCTGATCCGCAATTGCACGGGTAATTGCCTGCCGGATCCACCATGTTGCATAAGTGGAGAACTTATATCCTTTGCGGTAATCAAATTTTTCTACCGCCTTGATCAGTCCCAAATTTCCTTCCTGAATCAGGTCTAAAAACAGCATGCCCCTGCCCACATAGCGCTTGGCAATGCTGACTACCAGACGAAGATTTGCCTCCGCCAGACGTTTTTTGGCATCTGATCCACGGTCGACATCCAGTTGCAATGCTTTGATCTCCGCTTGTATTTCTTCTTTTTCCTGTTCCTCACCGGTTTCTGCCAGACGCTCTTTGAGCAGTGGAATTTTTTCAACTGCCACACTTCCGGCCTCCATCTTCTGTGCCAGCTCAATTTCTTCGTCTGCAGACAGCAGCGGCACTTTGCCGATTTCCTTTAAGTACATGCGTACCGGATCCTCGACACTTACGCCCTCCGGAACCGAAAGATCAATCTTTTCTACTTCTACCTCGTCTTCGTCATCCAGAATGATATCATCATCCTCATCATCCCCGTCACTGATCCTGAGGACATCTACTTTATTTGCTTCCAGGAAATCCAGAACCTTCTCCATCTTTTCTTCGTCAAGATTCATATCCCTGAAAAAATCGCTGATCTCCTGATACTCCAGAATGTTCCGTTTCTTTTTTCCCAGTTCCAGCAGACTTTTCAGTTTTTCTCTGAACTTTGCCTTTGTTTCTTCCGTTTCCACTGCTGCATTCTCTTCTTTTTTCTTTGCCATGTCGTTTCGTCCTCTCAGGTTACTTTCTATTTTGTCCCTAATCAATAGAAATATGCGTTTTCTTCAGCTTCTCCAATTCCTTCTGTTCATTGATCAGCTGCATAACGACCGTCAGATCATTCGGATCTGACTGCCGGCTTCGAACATCAATACTGTTTTCCTTGATTCTCTCAATTGTTTCCTTTAATGCTTTTTCTTTGTCCTGTTTTGTCTCTACTTCATGAATTTTTGCATTAAAAAGCCCCGCAATTTCTTTTTGTTCTTCCTCCTCCTGAAACCGGCTGATAATCTTTGCCGGATTCACCTGTCCGCTCTCCCCATACTGGGTGAACAGCTCCTGTGCCGCTTTGCGATACAGCGGTTCCGTGAAATCTTCCTCCGTGATCCATCCTTTGATGCTGTCAAAAAGCCGCGTATCCTCGATCAGCCAGGTCAGAAGCAGCTTCTGTGACTGTTTCATGCCATCTTCTTTCTTTTTTTCATGGATACCGCTCTTTAACGGAGCCGCCTTTGTAATCCCGCTCCCTGCCATTGCCAGATTATTCACAAGCTTTCGCAGATCCTCAAAGCCAATCCTGTACTTATCAGCGACCGCCTGGATATAATTGTTGCGCTCAAGCTCCTCCGGAAAGGCTAAAAGCCGCCGCGCCGTCTCATTATAAAATGCCGTCTTGGACTCCGGATCATTCATATCATAATTCTGCTCCAGCATACGGATTTCAAACAGAAAACTGTTTTCTGCCTGATCAATCCGCTTCTGATATTCTTCGGCCCCAAGTGCTTTGATAAATTCATCTGGATCTTTGTACGGCTGCATGTTTATGACTTTCGTGATAATTCCAACTTCTTTTAAAATCGGAATTGCACGGAGTGCCGCCTTTACCCCAGCCCCATCACTGTCATATGTCAGATACACTTCTTTGGTGTAGCGTTTCAGCAGACTGGCATGTCCACTGGTAAGCGATGTGCCAAGAGAGGCCACCGCATTGTCAAAGCCTGCCTGGTGCAGTGCAATGACATCCATATATCCCTCACATAAAAGCAGCTGCGGTTTTCTGGTTGTCCTTGCAATATTTAATCCATACAGATTCCGGCTCTTGTCAAAAATCTTCGTCTCCGGCGAATTCAGATACTTCGGTTCCCCTTCGCCCATGACACGCCCTCCAAATCCGATCACCCGGTTATGTACATCCATGATCGGAAACATGGCACGATTCCAGAATTTGTCATGGCCTCCGCGCACCTCATCGATGGAGACAAGCCCCGACTCTTTCAGCAGCGCATCGTCATACCCCATATGTCTTAAATAGCGATAGAGATCGTCGCTGTACTGATCCGAATAGCCCAGGCCAAATTTGCGCATCGTTTCATCCGACAGCTCCCGCTTACGGAAATACGCATATGCTTTTTCCCCTCTCGGGCTGCGCAGAAGTTTATAAAAATACTTTGCGGCTTCTTTGTTAATCTCCAGCAGCTTCGTGCGCTTGTCCGCCTCACGTTTCTGTGCACCTGTCATCTCCTGCTTTGGAAGTTCAATTCCCGCACGATCGGCAAGTACCTGCATCGCTTCGGTAAAAGTATAATTCTCATACTGCATCAGAAATGTAAAAACATTGCCTCCCGCTCCACATCCAAAGCAGTAATACATCTGTTTATTCGGAGAAACGGAAAATGATCCCGTCTTCTCATTATGAAAGGGGCATAACCCAAAATATGTACTTCCTTTTTTCTGCAGACGCACATACCCGCCGATCACATCCACAATGTCATTGCGGGAACGTACCTCCTCAATCAGATCATCTGAAAAATACGGCGTGGAAATCCCCTCCTTTCTCTAGTCATCAATATCCATCCACTTTCCATGCCTGCGGCATAAAATTTTCTTTAAATTTGGTAATCGCATACTTATCTGTCATACCGGAAATATAGTCACAGACGATGCGCCCTTTGTCTTCCCCCTCATCCAGCATTTTTAATAACTTTGCCGGCAGCTGCTCGATATGGTCCATATAAAAATAATACATCTGTTCCAGCATGGCCTTAGCTTTTACTTCCTCGCCTTTTGCGACCGGATTCCGGTATACATGTTCAAACATGAACAAGCGCAGATCCCGCAGTGCCTCCGCGGTCTCATCCGACATAATGATATCGTCTCTTCCCATACTGTTGCTGATGATATCGTGGATCAGGTGATCCAGGCGCTCTCTTGTGGTAAATCCCAGCGTCCGGCGCAGTTCCACTGGAATATCTTCCTCATCCAGAATCATTGCACGGATCGCATCATCAATATCGGAATTGACATATGCAATCTTATCGGACAGGCGCACAATCTTTCCTTCCAGCGTATGCGGAATCGTCCGTGTCTGATGGTTTAAAATTCCATCCCGGACCTCCCAGGTCAGATTCAGTCCTTCTCCGTCTTTTTCCAGTTTTTCTACAATGCGTACGCTCTGTTCGTTGTGGCGGAACCCACCTTCATACACCTGATTCAGCAGAAATTCTCCTGCATGTCCAAACGGTGTATGCCCCAGATCATGCCCCAGTGCTATCGCCTCAACCAGATCTTCATTCAGCCGGAGCGCCTTCGCAATGGTTCTCGCATTCTGCGATACTTCAAGCGTATGTGTCAGCCGCGTCCGGTAATGATCTCCCATCGGTGTGAGAAAAACCTGCGTCTTACTTTTCAGTCTCCGGAAAGACTTACTGTGCAGGATACGGTCACGGTCCCTCTGAAAGACCGGACGAATATCACACTGCGGTTCCTCCCTGTCTCTGCCCTTTGAATTTATGGACAGACAGGCGTACGGACTTAAAGTATCTGCTTCTATCTGTTCTATTCTTTCCCGAATTGTCATATTCTGCTCATTTCTGCGGCACAAACCGCCAAAATCCTTACAATATTTCAAACAACTCTACATATTATATATTCTGCGTGAATTCCTGATTTCCTTTTTTATTTTGCATTTCCTCCGAGTACTTTCCGCAGCTGTTGCAGACAGATACCCGTAATCTGATTTTCGTAGCTTCCAAAATAAAATTTGTTATCTTTCACCAGAATACATCCGACCCAGTCTCCATCCACGGGATCTTCCTCCAGCGCCTGCTCCATCTCCTGATATCCCCGAAGTGTAAAATAGGCATCATAATCCGAAAAATCCGCTGTGCGGTAGGTCACATCCGGAAACTGCATCCTAAGCCCCTGTATCAGATCCGCCGGACATGCCACATAGCCTGTCGGCTCGTGCGAATATGCCGATTCTAAAGCCCAATCTTCATCCCAGAGAAGAAACATATCATCCGTTTCCCATGTCTTATCTGTTTCCACCGATGCCACCGGTGCATACGTTCCTCCATCGGTTCCGGCTGTCTGTACGAGATTTGTTTTTCCGGTCGGATCGGTATACAAAAGATTTGCAATCGCAAGCTGATAAAACCGACTGTCGCAGCGCTCTCCACGCTCTACCAGATATCCCTGGGCAATTCCGTTTTTCTCCAGATCCGCTTCCTCATTTACCGGTACATAAACCACATCTCCATATTCCATCGGTCCCATCCGCGTATCCTCAGTCAGAAATTCCGCAACCTTCGTATAATCCCCTGCGGTATCTTTTGGCATCAGAAGTACTATCACGACAACAATTGCAGCAGCCGCAATACTGCAGCCAACCGTCACAATCTTTCTGATCATCCGGTGTCTGCGCGATTCTTCTTCCCCGGCGGATGCCGGTATTCCATCTATATTTTTAACCGCATACTGTCTGGATGCATAGTTAAATACAAATGCACCGATGACAAGAATAAAAACAACCATTGCCAACAGACAGGTGATTTCCTGCCAGGTCCGCATCCGGCCGCAAAGCAGCAGATGATCGATCAGACATGTTGCTCTGCCTGATGATTTCTGTTCAAATTTCAAACGACAGACGCCGTTCATTCCAAGACATACCAGTGCAAACACCGCACCATCAACCAGTGCATAGCGAATCCACCGCACCTTTTCCCGGATTACAGCAAGCGGAAACAGTGAAAGCACAAACGCAAACATGATCATCCCAGCAAAAAAATATGCCCATTTTTCCAAAAGCGATGTGTTCCACATCTGCCGTACATATTCCACTGCGGAAGCTCCATTGATATTTCCCCAGCCGGTGACCCGGGAGATCAGAAACGCAATTCTTAAAATTCCCCATAAAACCAGATAACCAGCAGCATATTTCCACAACAGCCGTCCTGTGATCTGACGATCTGACAATTCCTGCTGCATCCCTCCGTTTTCCATTCCCGCACGGGTTCGTATCCGGAAAAATACCAGCGTAAATGCAACAAACGCAGGAAATCCACCCATACTTCCGACAAACCCATTGATAAAAAGCATCACCGTAAATGCCAGTATGGCGGAAACCAAAAGACGCATCGGATCTGCATCCATCGTTTCAGGTCCTTTCTTATCATACTTCATGCCATAGCCTCCTTTTTGCGATCTTTAAGAAGCGCCCATGCCGTAATTCCTGCCGTCAGTGCTTCCGCAGCCATAAACGACAGCCAGACACCACGGATTCCAAATATACGTGACAATATCACGGAACACACCGCAATAGCTACAAATCCTCTGCAAACCGAGGCCGTAAATGCCTCTTTTGCATGCTCCGATGCACTCAGATACCCGGTTCCGATAATATTGAAACCGGCAAACAAAAATCCGATCACATAAAGCCGCATTCCTGTAAATGCATATTCCGCCATCTTTACCGAATGTTCACTGTTAAACAAGGCTACCATCGGGTCTGTAAATCCCCAGACAAGCGAAATAATCAAAAGACTGAAAACAACGCCCGTAGCCAGTCCCAGATGCAGAATCTTTTTAACCGCACGTTCATTCCCTTCTCCGTAATAACGGCTGACCAGTGGCTGGGCTCCCTGGGAAATCCCGTTAAAAATACAGGTAAATATGAGTGCAAAGTTGGCAATCACGCCATAGGCAGCCACTCCTACATTTCCGGCAAGCCCTAAAATCAGGTAATTAAAAAGCGTTGTTGTCACTCCGGAAGAAAATTCTCCCACAAATGCCGGCACCCCCAGCTGGCAGGATGCTGTAAGCATCCGTACCGATGGTCTGGTCTTTGCAAACTGTACCGTATTTTTCTTCTGACAAAAATGAATACTGCAGATTAATATGCTGACGATCGGAGAGGCTGCTGTGGCAAGTGCTGCTCCTGCCAGTCCCATCCCCATCGGAAACATAAACACATAGTCAAGGACAACATTGGAAAAACTTCCCATCATCGTTCCAATCATGGCGAGGGTCGGGGCATTGTCATTTCGTACAAACGCAGAAAACACATAATTCATCATAAAAAACGGTGTAAATAATAAGAAAATCCTCGTATATGTGCGGCCCAGCTGCGTGATCCCGGCATCTGCCCCCATCATATGCATCACCGTATCCGGAGAAAAAATGCCAGACAGGACAAATGGAATGCTGATTATGAGGATACACAAAATCGCATTTGCAAAATATTTCTTTGCACTGTCATCTTCCTGTGCTTTTAATATCGTATACCGGGTTGCCGATCCTACCCCAATCATCGATCCTATGGCAAA
>OLQL01002710.1_pt1 | contig 11670 bp, 9 predicted proteins | sample 1672971 | NCBI WGS metagenome assembly OLQL01 (sample SAMEA3136742, study PRJEB25190) | human gut metagenome | biome: human gut; feature: human-associated habitat; material: faeces | place: Austria | collected 2013
CGATGGTTGCGTGAGTGCATCGACGTACACGTGACGATGAGATCGCCCATGCCGGCAAGACCGGCGAGCGTCTCCTTGCGCCCACCCATGCACTCGGCCAGGCGCGAGATCTCACTCAGCGCGCGAGTGATGAGCAGCGCACGGGTGTTGTCGCCCATGCCGCAGCCGTCGCTGATGCCGCAGCACAGCGCCGCGACGTTCTTGAGCGCGCCCGCAAGCTCCACGCCGACGACATCGTCGTGCGTGTAGACGCGGAAGACCTCGTTCATGAACGCGCGCTGCACGGCCTCGGCGCTCGCCTGATCGGCGGACGCCGCCACACAGCCCGTCGGCAGGCGGCGCGCGACCTCCTCGGCGTGCGAGGGGCCGGAGAGCACCGCGATACGATAGCCCTCGCCGCATTCCTGTGCGATGATCTCGCTCATGCGCAGGTGCGTTCCGCGCTCAATGCCCTTCGTGAGCGAGACGAGCAGCGTGCCTTTTTTCAGGTGCGGCGCAGCCTCATGCGCAACGGAGCGCAGTGCAAACGACGGCGACGCGAAGACGGCCATCTCCGCATTTTGGAGCACCGTTAAGTCGCTCGTGACGGCGATGCGCTCGGGAATGCGCACGCCTTTGAGTAAAGGATTTTCCCTTGTCTTATCCAGCAATTCCGCCTTTTTCGGGTCGTGCGACCAGAGCGCGACGGTATGGCCGTTGTCCGATAACAGCATCGCGGCGGCGGTGCCCCAGCCGCCCGAGCCAAGCACTACAATGTTCATTCGTCCTCCCCCGGCTTGGGCGCGTTCACATGGAAATGGAACTTGCTCTCCGTACCGCTTAAGAGTCTTTTGATGTTGCTGCGGTGCGCCCACAGCACAAGAAGCGAAATGCACGTGCCGAGCACTGTGCAGGCCGTGTTATGGAACACGAAATACGTGGTAAACGGCAGGCTGACCGCCGCGGCGACCGAGCCGAGCGACACATAGCGCGTCGTGAGCCACAGCACGACGAACGCGCCCCAGCCGACGAGCGCGATGCGCCAGTCGAGAAGCAGCAGCAGCGTGCCGCTGCACAAAATGCCCTTGCCGCCCTTGAAGCCGTAAAACACCGGAAACATATGGCCGATGACGCAGAACAGTGCGCCGAAATACTTGCCTGCTGCGCCCCAGCCGAGAAGATAGCCCAGGAAATAATTGCCCAGCAGCACCGCGCCGACAGCCTTGAGCATGTCGAACGCGATGACCATGGGCGCGCACTTCGCGCCGTAATTGCGGTAAAAATTCGTCAGCCCCGCGTTGCCGCTGCCATGGCGGCGCACGTCGTCATGGTAGAAAATGTGCGACGTCGCGATCGCGCCGTTGATGCAGCCCAAAAGATACGACAGCACCGCAACGGCGACCGGTGCGCCATACAGCACTACTGCTGCGAACGTAGTGACCTCATCAGGATAAATTCCCATCAGTCTTCCTTATCCCCCTTCTCGCGAATGGACATGATGACCGGCGTACCCTCGAGTCCGAAGACGTTGCGGATGCAGTTTTCAAGGTAGCGCTGGTAGGAGAAATGGAAGAGCTTGCGCTCGTTGCAGAACACGACAAAGTGCGGCGGGCAGACGCCGACCTGCGTCATGTAATAGATCTTCAGTCTGCGGCCACGGTCCGTCGGCGGCTGCACGCGCGTCTGCGCGTCGGCCAGAATGTTATTGAGCATGCCGGTCGAAATGCGCATGCAGGACTGGTTGTGCACGTAGTTGATCATCTCAAAAAGGCGCGGCACGCGCTGGCCCGTTGCCGCCGAAATGAAGAGGATCGGCGCATAGGTCATGTAGGAGAGGTCGCGGCGGATGTCGTCGCGCATCTTGTCCATGGTCTTGCCGTCCTTTTCGACAAGGTCCCATTTGTTCACGACGATGATGCAGGCCTTGCCCGCCTCGTGCGCGAGGCCTGCGACCTTCGTATCCTGCTCGGTCACGCCCTCCTGTGCGTCGATCATGATAAGGCACACGTCCGCACGGTCGATGGCCATCGTGGCGCGCAGCACGCTGTAGCGCTCGATCACGTCGTCGACCTTCGACTTTTTGCGCATGCCGGCGGTGTCGATGAAGACATACTTGCCCTGCTCGTTTTCAAAGTACGAGTCGATGGCGTCGCGCGTCGTGCCCGCAACGTTGCTGACGATCATGCGCTCGGTGCCGAGGATGCGGTTCGTCAGCGACGATTTGCCGACGTTGGGTTTTCCGATGATGGCGACCTTGATGACGTCCTCATCCTCTTCCTCGTCGTCCTCCGGCGGGAAATACTGTAAGCACGCGTCGAGCAGGTCGCCCGTGCCGTGGCCGTGCACGGCGGAAACGGCGATGGGATCGCCGAGGCCTAAATTGTAGAACTCGTAAAAATCGGGGTCGACCCGTCCGGTCGAGTCCATCTTGTTGACCGCCAGCACGATGGGCTTGCGGGATCGCAGCAGCATATTCGCGACCTCCTGATCGGAAGCCGTCAGGCCGGTCTTCACATCCGTCAGGAAAATGATGACGTCCGCGTGCTGAATGGCGATTTCCGCCTGCTCGCGCATGAACGACAAGATCTGATCGTCCGTGCGCGGTTCGATACCGCCGGTGTCCACCAGACGGAATTTGCGGCCGCACCACTCGCTCTCGCCGTAGATGCGGTCGCGCGTGACGCCCGGCGTATCCTCGACGATGGAGAGCCGCTGGCCGATGAGCTTATTAAACAGCATGGACTTGCCGACATTCGGCCGTCCAACGATCGCAACCAAAGGTTTCATCTCTCTGCCTCCTTTATTCCAAAGCGGCGCGCGATCGCACCGCTCTTTATCGCAAAGCAAAATATTACAAATACAGTATAACCGAATTTTCGAGGTTACGCAAGGCTAACCTTCTCTTGGGGCATAAGAAAAAGCTGAGTGGTTTCCACTCAGCTTTTCTTAACGATTGTTGTTCCGAATGAATTATTCGGCTGCGACCTTGGACTCGATGACCTTGACCTGACGGCCGTTGTAGGTACCGCATTCCGGGCACATTCTGTGAGGCTGGTGCAGAGCGCCGCACTTCGGGCACGCAACGAGCGCGGGAGCGGTGAGCTTCCAGTGAGAAGAACGTCTCTTATCACGTCTCTGACGGGATACTTTCCCCTTGGGGACTGCCATGTTGACACCTCCTTAAAGTTAAGCTGAATGAACAGCGAATTTATTGTTCCAAAAGCTTTGCGAGGGCTGCTAACCTAGGGTCGACTTCCTTTTTGCAGCGGCACTTCTCATAGTTGAGGTTGACGCCGCAGCCGGAACACAAGCCCCTGCAATCCTCGCGGCAAAGGGTCTTGCTTGGCATATTGAGGATGAACGTCTCCCGCGCCAGCTCGCTGAGATCAACGGTTCCATTGTCCAGCAGCAGGATATCGTCGTTGTCGTCTTCCTCCAGCTCCTCAGCGAGCAGACACTCGAACGGGACCTTGTACGGAAGATCAAACGGCGCTCCGCAGCGATCGCACACGGCGGAAAGCGTTGTAGTCAGGTCAAACTGCAACCGCAGCATCCCCGCAATGTTCTCTGCCTGCCCTACCACTGAGACCGGCCGAACCGCAGGACACACGCCGCCGAAGTCCACATCAGAAAAGTCCTCTGTAAAGTCAAAGGGAATTCTGCCTCCGGGGGTGTTAATGATACGTTTTACATCTAAAACCATGCTACACCTCGCAATGACACGAGTGATATTATAGAGGACGTTTTCTCGATTGTCAAATACTTTTTTCACGGTTGCGGCAAAAATTTTGACAGGATTTCTTTACTTTTTTTGCCCGCTATCGTACAATAGCAGAAAATCACGCGCTGCGCAAGCGGAGGTGCCGCCCATGCGGGAGTTTCACATCGGAAAAAATGACGAAAATCAGCGGCTTGACCGCTTTCTCGGCAAGGCCATCCCCCTGCTCCCCGCGTCGCTCGCGCAGAAGTACATCCGCCTAAAGCGCATCAAGGTCAACGGCGCGCGCGCCCAGCGCGACCAGAAGCTCGTCGCGGGCGATATTTTACAGTGCTACATCAACGATGAGTTTTTCGAGTCGCCGAGCGAGGAAAACGTCTACCTCACGATCACGACGCCGCGGCTCAAGATCGTCTACGAGGACGAGAACATCATGCTGCTCGACAAGCCCGCGGGCATGCTTGCCCACGCCGACGAGCACGAGAAAGTCAATACGCTCGTCAACCACATGCTCGCCTACCTCTATCAAAAGCGCGAGTGGCGGCCACGCGAGGAGAACGCCTTCACCCCCGCCCTCTGCAACCGCATCGACCGCAACACTGGCGGCATCGTCATCGCGGCGAAAAATGCCGAGGCGCTGCGCATCCTGAACGACAAGATTCGCGACCGCGAGATCGCCAAGTATTATTTGTGTATCGCCCTCGGCCGCGTCGAGCCGCCGAAGGGCCGCATCGAGTGCTTTCTGCGCAAGGACGAGAAGAGCAACACCGTCCGCGTTTACCACCGCCCCGTGCCGGACGGCCGCAGCGCGATTACCTTATACCAAACGCTCCAGACGCGCGGCGAGCTGTCGCTTCTGGAGGTCGAGTTGCTCACGGGCCGCACGCATCAGATCCGCGCGAGCATGGCCGACCTCGGCCATCCCCTGCTCGGCGACGGCAAGTACGGCGTCGGCAGCGTGAACCGCAAATACGGCGAAACGCAGCAGGCGCTCTACTCCTACCGCCTGCGTTTCGAATTCCCCACCGACGCTGGCATTCTCGAATATCTGCGCGGGCGGGAATTTCAGGTGGACGAAGTGCCATTCCAAAAGAAATATTTTAGTTAAATCCTACAAGCGGAGGGCCATAACATGGCTCTCCGCTTTCTCATTTTGCAAAAGTTCAAAATATTGAACTTTTTGTTAAATATACTCTTGCAATTTTGCACGCGCTGTGTATAATAGTCTCGGTTTAGCAAAAAATGACCAAAAGTTTAGTATATCGAACGAGGAGGCGTGTGTATGGACATTGGCAATAAGATCAAGCAGCTGCGAACGCGACAGGGACTAACTCTGGAGGAGCTTGCCAGCCGAAGCGAGCTCACGAAGGGGTTCTTGTCCCAGTTAGAGCGCGACCTCACCTCCCCCTCGATCGACTCGCTCAGCGATATCCTCGAGGCCCTCGGCACCAACCTCTCGGAATTCTTTCAGGAGGATAAAAACGACCAGTTTGTCTTCCGCTCCGAAGACTTTTTTGTCGACGAGCGCGAGAACTGCACCGTCAACTGGATCGTTCCCAACACGCAGAAAAACCAGATGGAGCCCATTTTATTGGAACTTCCCGCTGGCGGCGAATCGTTCGAGGTCGAGCCGCACAACGGCGAGGAGTTCGGCTACGTGCTTGACGGCAGCGTCATTTTAGAGTGCGACGGCGAACGCAGCGTCGTGCGCCGCGGCGAAACGTTCTATCTCCACGGCAAGACCTTCCACTGCCTAAAAAACGAGCGCAAGACCGCCGCGCGCGTCCTCTGGGTCTGCACGCCCCCGCTTTTTTAACTACTATTCTATAAAATTGTGAGGATATCGGAAATGGCCGAAGAAAAGAAAAAGATCATTCAATTCAAGAACATCGTCAAGAGCTTTGAGGACGGACAGGTCGTTCTCAAGGGCGTCTCTCTTGACATTTACGAAAATGAGTTCGTCACGCTGCTCGGCCCCTCTGGCTGCGGCAAGACGACACTGCTGCGCATCCTCGGCGGCTTTTTGCAGCCGAGCGAGGGCAAGGTGCTCTTCGACGGTGAGGACATCGTCAGCGTCCCGCCCTACAAGCGCGAGATCAACACCGTCTTCCAGAAGTACGCTCTCTTCCCCCACATGGACGTGTACGACAACATTGCCTTCGGCCTGACGCTCAAAAAGGAGCCGAAGGACGTTATCGAGCAGAAGGTCATGCGTATGCTGCGCCTTGTTAGCCTTGAGGACTATGCCCACCGCAACGTGACCGAGCTCTCCGGCGGCCAGCAGCAGCGCATCGCCATCGCCCGCGCGCTCGTTAACGAGCCAAGCGTGCTGCTGCTCGACGAGCCGCTCGGCGCGCTCGACTTAAAGCTCCGCAAGGAGATGCAGCAGGAGCTCAAATACATCCAGCAGGAGGTCGGCATCACGTTCATCTTCGTCACGCACGATCAGGAAGAGGCGCTGACGATGTCCGACAAGATCGTCGTCATGAATGCGGGTGAAATTCAGCAGATCGGTACGCCGACCGAAATCTACCGCACCCCCGTCAACGAATTCGTCGCCAAGTTCATCGGCGAGACGAACATCATCGACGGCGTCATGCTTGAGGACGACCTCGTCATGTTCGAGGACAAGAAGTACGCCTGCCGTGCCCGTGGCTACAATAAGAACGAAAAGGTCGACGTCGTCATCCGCCCCGAGCACCTCGACATTGTCCCGCGTGCCGAGGGTATGCTCAAGGGCACGGTCAAGTCTCAGCTTTTCAAGGGCATGCACTATGAAACCGTGGTCGAAACGCGCGTCGGTACGTCCATCACCGTGAAGATGCAGGTCTCGCAGGATCGCCCTGTCTACAACGAGGAAAAGGGCGAGAAGATCAGTGCGAACGCCTTCCTTCTGGACGTGGAGGACGTCGAAGAGCTCGACGACGCCAAGGTCGTCGCCCTCGCCTCTGCCGAGGCGTGGGACGCCGAGACCGAGGAGCCCATCTCCATCAAGACCGTCGAATACGACATCAAGCCCGAGACCGGCAACTACACCGTGACCTTTGCCACCGCGAACGATACGTCTATCACCGTCAAGGTGCTCGTCGTAGCGCAGAACCGCGTCGAGAGCAAGGTCTATCAGGAAGAAATTTACGCGATGAACTTCTTCAAAAAGGTCGAGGACATTCAGGAGAGCATCGCGCTCGACACCGACCTTGAGACCTGGGCCAGCGCGTCGGCGTGGTCCCTCGAAGACGGCGAGCAGGTCGAGATCACGGACGTCAAGTACGACTTCGACCCCGAGACCATCACCCCGGGCGTTTACGATGTGACCTTCTCCACCGAGGGCTATGAGTACAAGGTCTCCACCACCCACGCCTTTGAAGAGGGCGAGCAGGTCGGCCTTGTCTTCCGTCCCGAGGACATCCACGTGATGAAGAAGGAGGGCCAGTGGTGAAGCGCTTTCGTTCCATGACTTACCCGTATATCGCGTGGATCATCGCGATCATCGTGGTGCCGATGCTTCTGATCGTGCTCTATGCCTTCACGACCTCCGGCAACTCGGTGCTGACATTCCAGTTCACCTTTGAGAACTTTGCCCGCTTCGTCACGGACAAGGTCTTTATGGATGTGTTGCTGCGCTCGCTCTATATCGCGCTCATCACAACGCTCATCTGCGTCGCGCTCGGCTACCCCATCGCCTACGTCATCGCGCAGCGCGGCGGCCGCAGCAACACGATCTTAATTCTGCTCATCACCATGCCGACCTGGGTCAACATGCTGGTGCGCACCTATGCTTGGATGGGCATTTTGCAGGACGAGGGCATCTTCAACACGATCCTTTCGTGGTTCGGCATCGGCCCCGTGTCGATGATCCACACGAGCTTTGCCGTCATCCTCGGCATGGTCTATAACTTCATTCCCTTTATGATCCTGCAGATCCACACGTCCCTTGCCAAGATGGACAAGAGCCTTTTGGAAGCCGCCAACGACCTCGGTGCAACGCCGGTGCAGGCATTCCTGCGCGTGACGCTGCCGCTCTCGCTTCCCGGCGTGATCTCCGGCATCACGCTCGTGTTCCTGCCCGCGGTGTCGAGCTTCTTCATTCCGAAGCTTCTCGGCGGCGGACAGTACGTCCTCGTCGGCAACATCATTGAAACGCAGTTCCTCACCACTGGCGACTGGAACTTCGGCTCGGCCATCTCGCTCATCATGGCGGTCATCATCATGATCTCGATGTGGCTGACGCGCAAGGCGGACGTTCAGGTCGCCTCGCAGGGAAAGGAGTGAGAAGCGCATGAAAAAGAAAACCTCTGTCGGCTCGAAGATCATCCTGACGCTCACGATGCTCTTCTTCTACCTCCCCATCCTCTATATCATTATCTTTTCGTTCAACGATTCCCGCTCGCTGACGAAGTTCGGCGGCTTCTCGCTGCGCTGGTATGAAAAGATGTTCGCCGATTCGACGATGATGGAGGCTGTGCTCTACACGGTCATCATCGCCGTCATCGCGACGGTCGTCGCGACAGTCGTCGGCACGATCACGGCCATCGGCCTTTCTAAATCCCGCAAGGTTGTGCAGAAGATGGTCGAGCGCATCAACGACCTGCCCGTGATGAACCCCGATATCGTCACGGCCATCTCACTTCTGATGTTTTTCAGCGTCCTCACGGTCAAAAAAGGCTTCGGCACGCTGCTCATCGCGCATATCATGTTCTGTATCCCCTACGTGATGCTCTCCGTTACGCCGAAGCTCCGCTCGCTCGACCCTAACCTGATCGACGCGGCGATGGACCTTGGCGCAACGCCGTTCCAAGCGCTCACGAAAGTCATTGTGCCGCAGATCAAGCCGGGTATCATCTCCGGCGCGCTCATTGCGTTCACGATGAGCTTTGACGACTTCGTCATCTCGTACTTCACGACGGGCAACGGCGTCAACAACATTTCGATTTTGGTCTACACGATGTCCAAGCGCGTGAACCCGTCCATCAACGCCCTTTCTACCATTGTGATTCTTCTCATTACGCTGGTGCTCGGCGTCGTGAACATCGTGCCGATCGTGCGCGAAAAGCGCGAAAAGGACGGCAAAGCATCCCGCGCCGTGAGCCGCAAGGCCATGGCAGCTGTTGCCGCCGTGCTGGTGCTGGCCGTTGTCGGCGGCACCGTGGGCGCGAGCCTTTCCCAGCAGCACAAGAGCGCCGCGGCTGTCGAGAAGTACGGCAGCAACGTTTTGAAGCTCTATCTCCCCGGCGAGTACCTCGGCGAGAACGTCATCTCCGACTTTGAAAAGCAGTACGGCGTGCGCGTCATCGTCGAGAACTTCGACTCCAACGAGATGATGTACACCAAGCTCATGGCCGGCGACCGCTACGATGTCATCATTCCGTCCGACTACATGATCGAACGCCTGATGAACGAGGACTTCCTCCAGCCGCTTGACAAGAGCATGATCCCCAATATGGAGAACATGTCCGATGCCGTGCTCGGTATGAGCTATGATCCTGACAACACGTACTCCATCCCCTACTTCTGGGGCAGCGTCGGTCTCGTCTACAACCACGAGAACGTCGACCCTGCCGTCATCGAGAGCGAGGGCTGGGAGGTCCTGCGCAACACCGACTACGCCGGTCACATCTACATCTACGATTCCGAGCGCGACTCGTTTATGATGGCGTTCAAGGCGCTGGGCTACTCGATGAACACCGAGGACCCCAACGAGATCAACGACGCCTATGAGTGGCTCCTGCAGATGAACAACACCATGTCCCCCGTCTACGTGACCGACGAGGTCATCGACGGTATGATGAACGGCTACAAGGACATCGCCGTTGTCTACTCCGGCGACGCGGCCGTGGTGCTTGATGAAAACGAAGACATGAGCTTCTATATGCCCTCCCAGGGCACGAACATCTGGTGCGATGCCATGGTCATTCCCCAAAATGCCGAGAATCCCAAGCTCGCCCACGAGTTCATCAACTACATGCTCACCTATGAAGCCGCGTTTGACAACACCGAAACGGTGGGTTATACTTCTCCCAACGCGGAAGTGTTTGAAGAGATGACCTCGTCTGAGGATCTCTACGCGGACAATGCCGCCTACCTTCCCCGCAGCGGCTACGACAAGGACGAGATGTTCCACGACAACCAGACCCTCATGCGCGAGCTGAGCAAGCTCTGGATCAAGGTCAAAGCTGCCAAGTAATATTGTAAAGGAGTTTTTTAAGATGAAAATCGGAGATACTTTTACCGTCAAGAAAGTTGTCACGGAAGACATGACCGCTGCCGCGCTCGGCAGCGGCGGTCTGCCGGTGTTTGGCACGCCGTATCTCGTCGCGATGGTCGAAAACGCCGCCTTCACCTATCTCCAGCAGGAGCTGCCCGAGGGTAAGAGCACCGTCGGCACCAAGGTCGAGGTATCCCATGTCTCCCCCTCGCCCGTTGGCATGGAGATCACCGTTACCGTCGAGGTCACGGATATTTCCGCAAACGGCAAGATGGTCGACTTCAAGGCCACCGCGACCGACACCGCCGGCCTCATCGGCGAGGGCACGCACCAGCGCGCCGTCATCACCGTGGATCGCTTCATGGACAAGTGCCAGGCCAAGCTCGGCTGATTTTGTAAGGAGGAACCCTGATGCATTATTCGGGAGCCGTTTACCGTCCCCCCAGCGAGGCGCGCAGCCTCATCGTGCAGTGCACGCTCGGGTGCAGCCACAACAAATGTGCGTTCTGCACGATGTACAAGGACAAAAAGTTCTCCATCAACCCCATTGAGCAGGTGCTTTCCGACCTCGACGAGGCACGCGCCTACGGGCGCTATATCGAGAAGATCTTTTTGGCCGACGGCGACGCGCTGATCCTGCCGATGGATTACCTTCTGACCGTTCTCGACTATATCCGCGACCACTTCCCCACCTGCAAGCGCGTGGCGGCTTACGCAACGACCAAGGCCATCATGCGCAAGACGGACGACGAGCTGCGTACGCTGCGCGAGCACGGCCTCGGCATCGTGTATATTGGCCTTGAGAGCGGCAACGAAGAGCTTCTCAAAAAGTTCTGCAAGGGCGTTACTGCCGAGGAGATCGTCTTAAACGCCATCCGCTGCAAGCAGGCGGGCATCGCCACCTCCGTCACGGCCATCAACGGCATGGCGGGTGCGAACGGCGACTGGCAGGCCCACGCCATCGACACGGCGAAAGCCGTTTCCCGCATGAAGCCCGACTATATCGCGTTTTTGACGCTTCGCGTCTACTCGGGCACGCCGCTGCACGACTGGATCGCGAGCGGCGAGTTCAAGATGATGGAGCCGCCCGAGCTGATGCGCGAAACGCGCCTCTTTTTGGAGCACATCGACTCCGACGGCAGCATCTTCCGCTCGAACCACGCGTCGAACTACCTCCCCCTCGGCGGCACGCTCAACCGCGACCGCGAGGCGCTGATCCACACGATCGACGAAGCGCTCGACGGCAAGGTTAGACTTCGCCGCGCCGTCGAACTGGGACTGTAAGACCTAAAAATAGAACCTGCCGCAAGGTAGGTTTTATTTTTGCGTTTTGCCCTAAAGGGTAAAGGGGTACCCCGTACCGTGCGGGGTGCGAAAAAAGGGGGCCATTCTCTCACGTGAGAGAATATCCCCCTTGGACCCCCAAGAGAAAGGGATTGATTGGCAGTCTCGGGCTTGAATGACTTCTATGCCTCCGGAATGGAGATGCCTGAGCGCGGCAAAGCCGCGTTGGAACTGCTATACGATTTGCCTCTGCTCCTACTATCCGCTGCCGCTCTGCCCATCTTGTAGAAGTTCGCAGTAATTTCCGTCTACCGCCAGTCTTATCAATGCGGCGAGCGCAGCAATGCCGCATTCGGTAAGCAGTCTGCCGTCCAACTACCGTCACTCGCGCCTCACGATAGTAAGGCGCGGTTGATATCAGTAACGATTCGCAGAAGATTCATGGCGAAGCCATGTACACCGCACCCGATTGCGCAGCGCGTGC
>OLQL01002711.1_pt1 | contig 11670 bp, 10 predicted proteins | sample 1672971 | NCBI WGS metagenome assembly OLQL01 (sample SAMEA3136742, study PRJEB25190) | human gut metagenome | biome: human gut; feature: human-associated habitat; material: faeces | place: Austria | collected 2013
GAGAACGGACGGGCTACGCTGCTCGAGCTGGTCGATGAGGACGGCAGTCTGCTGCGAAAAGAGAGCCTGTAAGAGAAATAGAAAATTAGGAGAACATTATGCTTTTAGCAATCGACGTAGGCAACACCAACATGGTGTTCGGTTTATATGACGGAGACAAGCTGCGCGGCTCGTTCCGCATTTCCACCAATTCTGAGCGCACCTCGGATGAGCTGGGTATGCTGATCGCGCAGTATTATCACTTCCACGATATCGCCTGTGCGGATACGACTGCGGTCGTTATCGCGTCCGTAGTGCCGCCGGTGATGTACACGCTCATCAACGCCATCCGCAAGTATCTGTTTGTGCAGCCGGTCATTGCAGGCCGCGATGCGGATATCGGCATTGAAAACTGCTATGCCAACCCGCGCGAGGTCGGCGCGGACCGACTGGTCAACGCGGTTTCTGCGGTTCGCAAGTACGGCAAGCCGCTCATCATCGTGGATATCGGCACGGCGACCACCTTTGATGCCATCGACGAGAACGGCGCGTATCAGGGCGGCGCGATTTTCCCGGGTCTGAAGGTGGCAATGGAAGCGCTGTTTCTCAAGGCCTCCAAGCTACCGCGCGTGGACATTGAGCGCCCGAAGAACGCCATCGGCAAGACTACCGTGCAGTCCATGCAGTCCGGTGCGGTGCGCGGCTATGTCGGCGCGCTGACCGGCATTATCACGGATATCCAGAAGGAGCTGGGCGGCAAGGCGAGAGTCGTCGCTACCGGCGGCATGGGCCGCATGATGGCGGAATACTGCGACCTCATCGACGATGTGGACCCGAACCTGACGCTCGAGGGTCTGCGTCTCATCTACGAGAACAACCGCGAGGCGTTTGAAAACCGCAAGCTGGATATGAATAACAGCGTCATCGAGGTGACTGAGGAGGGTGCATGGCAGGAGAACAAATAAGTTAAGCTGCCGTGGAACCGCTTTTTCGGCAAACACAAGTGACTTTCTGCCGAAAACAGTAATTCTGCTGAAAAAACGCAGAAAAAGGCTTGAACTTTTTCAAATCACTGCGGTGAAAAGTGCTTTGCAAAACCGATAGAATGTTGTAAAATAGAAGTGGTTTCGTGTATGCGAACACCACTTCTATTTTTGTTTTTGGGCACGGTGTGGGTTACACCGTGGAGAAGGCTGTGGAAGCCGCAACCACCCATTCTGACGAGAATGGGGCGCGAAAGCGAAAGCCTTTCGCGTCGGGACATAAAGGAGCGAAGGAAACACACATGGGTATGACAATCGCGCAGAAGATTTTGAAAGCGCACTTGGTAGACGGCGAAATGGTACTGGGTCAGGAGATCGGTCTGAAGATCGACCAGACGCTGACGCAGGATGCCACCGGTACGATGGCTTATCTCCAGTTTGAGGCGATGGGCGTCGATCAGGTCAAGACCGAGCGCTCGGTCGCTTACATTGACCACAATACCCTGCAGTCCGGCTTCGAGAATGCGGACGACCACAAATATATCGGTTCTGTCGCTAAGAAGCATGGTATCTACTATTCGAAGGCAGGCAACGGCATCTGCCATCAGGTGCATCTGGAGCGCTTTGCAAAGCCCGGCAAAACGCTGATAGGCTCCGACAGCCACACACCCACCGCTGGCGGCATCGGGTGCCTGGCCATGGGGGCAGGCGGGCTGGATGTAGCTGTGGCCATGGGCGGCGGCGCCTACTACATTCCCTACCCGAAATTCACGCTGGTAAAGCTTACCGGCTCGCTACGGCCCATGGTGAGCGCCAAGGATGTGATACTGGAGGTGCTGCGCCGCATGACTGTGAAGGGCGGCGTGGGCAAAATTATTGAATACGGCGGCGAGGGCGTGGCGTGCCTTTCCGTGCCGCAGCGCGCCACCATCACCAACATGGGCGCAGAGCTGGGCGCCACCACCAGCATCTTCCCCTCGGACGATGTGACGTGCGCCTTCCTTGCGGCACAGGGCCGCGGCGAAGACTATGTGCCCCTGAGTGCCGATGAGGACGCCGAATATGACGAGGTGCTGGAGATAGACCTCTCTGCGCTGGAGCCGCTGGTGGCCTGCCCTCATTCGCCGGACAATGTGAAGCCCGTAAAGAGCCTTGCCCTGCAAAGGGTGGATCAGGTGTGCATCGGAAGCTGTACGAATTCGAGCTATACAGACCTGATGACGGTGGCCGCCATGCTGAAGGGCCGGACGGTGTGCCCTGAGGTGAGCCTCACCATCTCGCCGGGTTCACGGCAGGTGCTGGCCATGCTTTCGGCCAACGGCGCACTGACAGACCTTTTGAACGCAGGGGCGCGCGTGCTGGAGGCTACCTGCGGGCCGTGCATCGGCATGGGGCAGAGCCCCAACTCCGGCGGCATCTCGCTGCGCACGTTCAACCGGAATTTCGAAGGGCGCAGCGGCACGCGCGACGCGGGTGTGTATCTGGTGAGCCCCGAGACGGCCGCCGCAAGCTGCCTGACAGGCTTTGTGACAGACCCCTCCACCCTTCCCCCTGTCGCCCCGGTGGAAATGCCCGCGCATTTCGCCGTAAACGACAATATGATAGACCTGCCCGCGCCGGAGGATTCCTTCGAACAGGTGGAGGTGCTGCGCGGGCCAAACATCAAGCCTCTGCCGCAGGCCCTGCCTCTGACGGACGCAATGGCCCTGCCCTGCCTTTTGAAGGTGGGCGACAACATTACCACAGATCATATCATGCCTGCAGGCAGCAAGATACTGCCCTACCGCTCGAACATCCCCTACCTTGCGAACTTCTGCTTTGAGGTGTGTGACGCCGGTTTCGCAAAGCGCGCCATGAAAGCCGAGGGCGGCTTTATCGTGGGCGGTGCCAACTACGGGCAGGGCTCTTCGCGCGAGCATGCCGCACTGGTGCCTTTATATCTGGGCATCCGCGCCGTCATCGCAAAAAGCTTTGCGCGCATCCACAAGGCGAACCTTGTAAACGCGGGCATCCTGCCGCTGGAATTCAAGCACGCGGAAGATTACGACAAAATATTCCTGGGCCAGCGGCTTTCCCTTTCCGGCATCTTTGCCGGGCTTGCGGGCGGCTGCGTTTCGCTGACGAATGTAGAGACGGGCGAAACGTCCGAGCTTGTGTGCGATATCAGCGCGCGCCAGGCGCAAATCATTCGCGCGGGCGGCCTTTTGAACTATACAAAGCAGCAGCAGAAATAAAAATTCATCCCCCAGGACGCGCTGCCCCGCGGCGCGCCCTGCTGCAAAAGGCCCTGCCTGCCGCTGAAGGCGGGCAGAGCACGGAAAATGACAAGGAGGCGGCAATATGGTAGACATCAACGAGGCAAAAGAACGGTTCGCGCAGCTTTTGGAGGGCCAGCGCCGGCGCGTGGCGGCCATGCGCGCACAGGGCGGCTTTGTGGATTATGCAAAGCTGGATACAATCGTCATCGGCGTGTGCGGCGGCGACGGCATCGGCCCTGTAATCACGCATGAGGCCGAGCGCGTGCTGCGCTTTCTTCTGAAAAACGACGTAGAGCGCGGCCGCATCGTGTTCAAAGAGATAGACGGCCTCACCATCGAAAACCGCGCGGCCTGCGGCAAGGCCATTCCGGACGATGTGCTGGCCGAGCTGAAGGCCTGCAACGTCATTTTGAAAGGGCCCACCACCACGCCGCGCGCGGGCGATGAATGGCCCAACATCGAAAGCGCCAACGTAGCCATGCGCAAGGAGCTGGACCTGTTTGCCAACGTGCGCCCGGTGAAGGTGCCCGAGCAGGGCATCGACTGGACGTTTTTCCGCGAGAACACCGAAGGCGCCTATACGCTGGGCTCGTGCGGGTTCGAGACAGAGGACGGCATCTCGGTGGATTTCACCGTCACCACCACAGACGGCACGCAGCGCATTGCAGAGCTTGCATACGACTTTGCGCGCAAAAACCACAAAAGCCGCGTTTCCATTGTGACAAAGGCCAACATCGTGAAGGCCACAGACGGCAAGTTTTTGAAGCTCTGCCAGGCCGTGGGCGAAAAATACCCGGACATCACAACAGATGACTGGTACATCGACATCATGACGGCAAAGCTGGTGGATGAAAAGCGCCGCCGCGATTTTCAGGTGTTCGTGCTGCCGAATTTGTACGGAGACATTATCACCGACGAGGCCGCCGAGTTCCAGGGCGGCGTGGGCACGGCGGGCTCTGGCAATATCGGCAAGAAATACGCCATGTTCGAGGCCATCCACGGCTCTGCCCCCCGCATGGTGAAAGAGGGGCGCGGCAAATATGCCGACCCGTGCAGCATGCTGCGCGCTTCGGCCATGCTGCTGAGCCATATCGGGTATCAGGCCGAGGCCGACAAACTCACAGCCGCGCTGGATAAATGCATGTTCGAGGAGAAGGCCATGGCGGTGACAGGGCGCGACACAGGCTGCACATGCGAAGAGTTCGGCGATTATGTGATGCGCACCATTGAGGCGCTGTGAGCTTTGCACCGAAAACAAAATTTCTGAGCTGGTGAAGAAAATGTCGTTACAAAATAGCAAGGTGTCGCTTCCCGTCATCAAGCGGCTGCCGAAATATTACCGGTATCTGGCAGATATGAAAAAGAACGGCGTGGTGAAGGTGTCTTCCTCCGAGCTTGCCCACATGATGGGCACCACCGCCTCGCAGGTGCGGCAGGATTTCAACTGCTTCGGCGGCTTCGGCCAGCAGGGCATCGGTTACCATGTGGACGTTCTGCTCGAGGCTGTGGGCCACCTGCTGTTCAGCGAAACAAAGCTGGACACCATTCTCATCGGCACCGGGCGCCTTGGTACGGCTATCTCCAGTTACCTCACTGTGGAGGCCAAGGGCTACCGGCTTATCGGCGCGTTTGACAAAAAAGCCGAAGTGATAGGCCGGGAGCTGTGCGGCGTGCCCGTGCGCGACGTGCAGGAGCTGGAAAGCTTCTGCAAAAAGCATCACCCTGTGGTGGCTGTGCTGTGCATCCCGCGCGAAAGCGCCAAAGAGCTTGCGCCTACTCTGGTTTCGCTGGGCATCAAGGGCTTCTGGAATTTCAGCCACTATGACCTCTCGGTAGATTTCAGCGGCATCACCGTGGAAAATGCGCACCTTGGCGACAGCCTGATGAGCCTTGGCTACCGCGTGCGCAACCCGGAAGCCTCGACAGGAGCGTGAACCATGGCAAAGCTGTATTTCCGCTACGGCGCAATGAACTCCGGCAAAAGCACCGCCCTGATGCAGGTGGCGCACAATTATGAAGAGCGCGGCATGCGCGTGCTTATCATCAAGCCCTCTATCGACACCAAGGGCGGCGAAAAACTCGTCTCGCGCCTTGGGGTGGAACGCCGGGTGGACGTTGCCCTCACCCCGGATATGGACCCGCTTGAGACTGTGAGGGCCGACATTGCGGTGCACGGTTCCCTTGCCTGCGTTCTGACGGACGAAAGCCAGTTTTTTACCGCCGCGCAGGCCGAAAGCCTGTTTATGGTAACAGTGGAGCTGAGTGTGCCCGTGATTGCCTACGGCCTGCGCACCGATTTTTCCTTAAAGGGCTTTCCCGGCTCTACCCGCCTTCTTGAGCTTGCCCATAACATCGAAGAGATGAAAACCATCTGCACCTGCGGGCGCAAGGCCATGTTCAACGGGCGCAAGGTGAACGGCGAATTTGTGTTCGAGGGCGCGCAGGTAGCCATTGATATGGAGAACAATGTAGAATACCAAAGCCTTTGCCCGGCCTGTTATTTCGAAAAGCGCCGTGCGTTTTACGCTTCCGGAAGCCGCCGGGGCCAAGCCCCTGCTGCGCAGAACGGGGCCGATGGGGAATTCTCTTTGCAGCCGTAAATACCTGCCTTTGGCAAAGCAGATGCTGCACAAAAAGCGGCGGCTGTGCCTTCCAATTTGAACACATAAAGCATTTCAGAAGGGTGCCGCAAGCCGACAAGGCTTGCGGCGCCCTTTCTCCAGCTTCACATCCAGCGTTTCGGGGCCCTGTGCCGGCAGAAGCCGCTGCCGCATCCCCTGCTTAAACGGCCTTCCTGCAATTTTCAGCCCTTGCAGCCCGGCTCTGCCGCATTTTCTGTTTCAACAGAGCTTTTTGCATTGGCCCCCGCCTTCTGCCGCGCCGCTCGCCGGACGAACGGTTTTTACCATACGGAAAAAGCGGTTGTCCTGGCCGGACAGCCGCTTTTGCCTGTACCCTGTGTTAAGTTCAGGCCGGTGTGTCTGTTGTGCTCTCTTTTTCCAGCACAGGGCCGGGCGCTGTCTCCGCCTGTGGGCCGTAGGGCTGCGCACAGGCAGCATCCGGCACGCCTGCCTGCCCGCCGTACGCTTTAGAAGCTGCCGCCGTTTTTTCTTCCATGGCCTCCAGCACAGCCTCTGTCCCCGGCACATGTGTGCCGAACGAGGGCACGAACAAATACTTGCGGATAATAAAAATAAGTGCAATAGTGACAATGCCCACCAGGTTTTCCACGGGTGTGGTATGCTCTATCACCATCTGGCGCGCAATGGCAAACAGCAGCACCTCAATGGCTGAACCGGGCGTATGTTTTGCCAGCATCTTGATAAACTCCACACCAATGATGAGGTTAAAGGCATGCTCCAATACGGTTGTGAAGGCCTGTGAAGAGTTTTCGGCAAAAAACAGGCCGAACACCTCGCCCGCTGCGCGCACCCCCGTAATGAGAATAGCCGCAAGCATCAGCACGGCAATAGCAATCTCCAGCACGCTGGCCGCCTGCGCCACATAAGCGCGAAAGAGGTTTTTGCGTTTTTCATCAATAAAGCGCATCTTCTTCCCCCTCACAGCAGCGCGGCGCTCCACTCGGCCTCGCGGAAGCCCACCAGCACAAAACTGTCTGTCACCAGCAGCGGGCGCCTCACCAGCATGCCGTGCTGGGCAAGAAGGGCAAGCTGTTCGTCCTCCGGCATTGTGGGCAGCTTTTCCTTCAGCCCAAAGCCCTTATATAAAAGGCCGCTGGTGTTGAAAAAGCGGCGAAGTGGCAGGCCGCTTTTTGCATGCCATGCCCGCAGTTCTTCTTCAGTGGGGTTTTGCTCCTTAATATTTCTTATTTCATAGCTGAGTCCGTGTGCGTCCAGCCAGGCCAGCGCCTTCTGGCATGTGGTGCATTTGGGGTAACATAAAACCAGCATTCTGCTATCCGCCTTTCTTTTACATATTCTCGTGCACATGCACGCCGCCGTAGTTTCGGATATTCAGCACATAGCACGCGCCTTCGCCGAATACCCCTTCCAGAACACTTTTATACTGCGCCAGCAGGTCATAAGGCACAAATGCCTGAATGGTGCCGGCAAAGCCGCCGCCCTGCAGGCGCCATGCACCGCGCCCTTCCAGCACGCGCTGGCTGAGCGCCAAGCCCACAGGCACACCCTGCCGGGCAGGACATTTTGTACTGTATGCGTTTTGATTGTACTCAAAAGAAGAATGCCCGCCCTCAATGACAATGTTCAGGAAGTCTTCAAACCTGTCTTCCCGCACAGCGGCGCACAATGCCTTTGCCCGGCGGCACTCACCAAAAAAATGAATGGCGCGCAGCACGGCTCTGTCCCCGGTTTTTTTCCGCACGGCCGGCAGATTTTCGTAAAAGGCCGCCTCATCCACTTCGCGCAGCACCTTTTTCCCAAAAAATGCAGCCACGGCTTCCATCTCGCCGCGCACGGCGGCATAATCGGGCGTCAGGTCTGCGTGGCTGCCCTTTGTATCGGTGATGCACAGCGCATAGCCGTGCTTCGCAAGGTCGAACGCCACCTTATCTACAATGGGGCCGGCTGTGTCTTTGAAATCAATTGTAATGGCGCTGCCCACACTGCACGCCATCTGGTCCATCAGGCCGCTGGGTTTGCCAAAAAAGACATTTTCTGCATACTGGCTGATCTGGGCTATCTTAACGGCGGAAAAGCTTCCTTCATTGAACTCGCCGTTCAGCACAGCCCCCAAAACCACCTCAAAAGCTGCCGAGGACGACAGGCCGGAACCGCGCAGCACGCTGGACACCGTGTAAATATCCACGCCGCCCACTTTACCGCCTGCCTTCACAATGCCTGCCGCCATACCGCGCACCAGCGCGGCAGAACGGCCCGCCTCCCCCGCCCGCGGGGAAAGCGCAGCAGTGTCTACCTCATCCATTTCCGGAAAGCCTTTGGAGCTTACGCGGATAATGCTGCCCTCACTGCACGCTGCCACTGCAATAATATCAAGGTCTACCGCCGCAGCCATTACGATGCCGTGGTTGTGGTCGGTGTGGTTGCCGCCTATCTCTGTGCGCCCCGGGGCGGAATAGATGCGCACCTCGCGCTGCGTGCCGAATGTCTGCATGAAGCCCTCCAGTGCAGCGGCGTAACGCCCCCGCTGCGCCTCGAAGGCGGCACCGTACAGCTTTCTCAGCGCGCTGTCCCATTGGCCATTCATAATCTGGGCCGACAATTCTCTCGCGTTTGGCATGAGCCTTTCCTTCCTTTCTGAACCGAAAAGGGGCCGTTTTTTGCGCGTGCTCCAAAAAACACGCCGCTATTTGAAATTTATTATAGCAAATGCCCGTAAAGAAAGCGAGGGGCTGTATCCATTTTGCACGGAATTTCCTTGTTCTTCTCATAAAATATGGACTTTTGTCTCTCCATTTGCTATAATGGCTTTGCGCACGGCGCAAAGTAAAGCCCAGGAGGCATGCAGGCATGGCAAATACCTATAAGCAGTCGTTCAAACAGAATTACACCGATAATGTAGAAATCTCTATCTATAACTGCGGGCTACAAAGCTGCGAGGCGGGTTATACCTGGGGCCCCGGCGCGCGTGACCACTATCTTATCCACCTAATCACAGCCGGGAAGGGCACTTACATTCTGAATGGAAAGGTGTATGAGCTTGGCCCGGGCGACATTTTTCTTGCCAAGCCGAACCAGCTTATCTCCTATACGGCCGACAGGGAAGACCCGTGGGAATACCATTGGGTGGGCTTCAACGGTGCCTGTGCAAACCGTCTGGTACAGCAGCTTCCCTTCCGGGAGGACATGCCTGTGCATCACTGCAAGCATCCTGAAAAAATCAAGAAAACACTGCTGGATATCTATTTTTCCCGTGGGCTCGAAGCGAAAAACGAGGCCATGATGGTAGGCCATCTGTATCTGTTTATTGCAGAATTGATGCAGGAGGCATTGGATGCAGAGCCCCACTCTGCAAGCTCTTCCTCGCAGTATGTCATCAACGCCATCAAATATATCCAGTTCAACTATTTTCACGATGTCTCCATAGACGACATCGCCAAGGCCGTAGGCGTCAGCCGCAGCCATTTGTACCGTGTGTTCATGGCGAACGTGGGGCAAAGCCCCATTGACTATCTCACTAGCTACCGCATCAGCGAGGCGTGCTATCTTTTGAAGAATTCTCAGCTTTCCATTGCTGAAATTGCCGTGAGCGTGGGGTTTTTCGACCAGTTCTATTTTTCACGCGTATTCAAAAAGACAAAGGGCGTTCCGCCCAGCCGCTACCTTGCCAGCATCCATAAGGAAAAGGCGAAGGAAAAGACTTCGAAATAAGCGCAGGCGGCCTGTGTGGACTGCCGGAGCCTTCTTATACCTGCAGGAGGGATTATGGTAAACGCAAGCCTTCAAAAAAACAGTTCTGTGCGCCTTTCCATCGAGTCGCTCTCCTCAGACGGCGCCGGCGTGGCGCACGTGGGCGGCATGGCCGTGTTTGTACCCTTCACTGCACCGGGCGACGTGGTGAACGCTAAAATTGTAAAGGTGTGCAAAACGCACGCCTTTGCCATCGTGCAAAATGTGGAAACACCGGGCCCGGGGCGCGCCGAGCCTGCCTGCCCGGTGTTCGGGAAATGCGGCGGCTGTGCGCTGGCGCATCTTTCATATGAAGAAGAGCTTGTTCAGAAACAGCGCTTTGTGGCCGACGCCATGCGCCGCATCGGCGGGCTTTCGTGTGAAATTCTGCCCATCCTGCCTTCGCCCTGCGTGCAGGGCTACCGCAACAAAGCGCAGTATCCGCTTTGCCGCGATAGCGATGGGCATATCCGCGCCGGATTTTATGCCCCGCGCAGCCACCGCGTGGTGCCGTGCGAAAGCTGTGCCCTTCAGCCGCCTCTGTTTGCCGCCATCCTGCGCACTGTGTGCCGCCTGCTGGAGCAGGCGGGCGCCAGTGTATACGACGAAGCAAGCCGCAGGGGCCTTGTGCGCCATATCTATCTGCGGCATGCCGTGCGCACTGATAGGGTGATGGTGTGCCTTGTGTGCACTAAGGCCCGCCTTGGCTTCGAGCAGGCCTTCTGCGCCGCCCTCACAGCCGCACACCCGCAGGTATGCTCTGTTATCCTGAATGTGAACCCCGCCGCCACGAATGTAATATTGGGCCGGCAGTGCCGCACGCTTTGGGGCGAGGACACGCTGGCCGATACGCTGTGCAGCGTGCCTGTGCGGCTTTCCCCTCTTTCCTTCTATCAGGTCAATACGCTGGGAGCCGAACAGCTTTACGGCGAAGCCGCCCGCATGGCGCAGCTTGACAGCGGCGACACCCTGCTGGATTTATACTGCGGCGCCGGCACCATCGGCCTTTCCATGGCGGCGGCCTGTCGGCAGCTTGTAGGGGCAGAGATCGTGCCGGAGGCCGTGGAAAATGCCAGGGCAAACGCCGCACGCATGGGCGCGTGCAATGCGCGCTTTTTGTGTGCGGACGCCGCAGAGGCAGCGCAGCAGCTTCTGGCCGAGGGCCTGCGCCCGGACGTGGTGGTGCTGGACCCGCCCCGCAAGGGGTGTGACGAGGCCACGCTTTCCACCGTGGCCTCCATGGGGCCGCGGCGCGTGGTGATGGTGAGCTGCAACGCTGCCACCGCCGCGCGCGACGCCGCCTGGCTGGCCGCGCACGGCTATGCCCCCGAGGCTGTGCGTCCGGTGGACATGTTCCCGCGCACAAAGCATGTAGAGGCCGTCATCCGGTTCTCCCGGCAGGCATTATAAAAGCTCTGACACTAAAAAGGAGAGATACTGCAATGATAAAACCGCGTGCGCTGCGCCGCGGCGACCGTGTGGCGGTGGTGAGCCTTTCCAGCGGGATGCTGGGCGAGCCGTTTTGCAGCCACCTGATCGGGCTTGGCGCAAAGCGGCTCAGAGAGTTTGGCCTTGAACCCATTTTCATGCCGAATTCCCGAAAAGGCCTCCAGACGCTGAGCCTTCACCCGGAGCTTCGGGCCGAAGACCTGAAGGCAGCTTTTCTCGACCCTTCCATCCACGGTGTCCTGTGCGCCATCGGCGGCGATGACACCTACCGCCTGCTTCCCTTTCTGATGGAGGACGCACAGTTTTTGGAGGCCGTGCGCCGCACGCCCAAGCTGTTCACAGGCTTTTCCGATACGACAGTGAACCACTTCATGTTCCACCGCATTGGCCTGCAAACCTTTTACGGGCCCTGTTTCATCTGCGACTTGTGTGAAATGGAGCCGCAGATGCTGCCCTATACCAGGGCCGCATTCGAGGGTTACTTTTCAGAATATACTGCATGGCATATCAGGCCCAGTGAGGTGTGGTACGAGGAGCGGGCCGATTTCTCTGCCGCCGCCCTTGGCACAAGGCGCATATGCCATAAAGAAGCCCACGGCTATGAGCTTCTTCAGGGGCCCGGCGTATTCGAGGGCGAGCTGCTGGGCGGCTGTCTGGAGAGCATCTATGATA
>OLQL01002717.1_pt1 | contig 11650 bp, 11 predicted proteins | sample 1672971 | NCBI WGS metagenome assembly OLQL01 (sample SAMEA3136742, study PRJEB25190) | human gut metagenome | biome: human gut; feature: human-associated habitat; material: faeces | place: Austria | collected 2013
AGCTCTTGTAGAAATCCGCACGATCGTCGTCCATTTTGGTAGTCACCAGCTGTTGATGACGAAAACTGCAGCTGGGCCCTGCGCTGGATGGGCAATCAGATCAGTATGCTGCAGGCGAACTTTCCGGGCAAGAGTCTGGTAGAGGTAGCCCAGCGCCTGCTGGAACAGCGGGACCCGGTAAAGTATGTGCAGACGCTGGACTTCAAGCCGGACTGGGTGAGCTGCGAATATCACACCGCTTACCAGCAGCCCAGCATGGTGCAGAAGCTGCATGATCTGGGCATCAAGGCGGCATACTGGACGGTGGACGGGGAACAGGCCGTGAAAGACCTTTGGCCCCTGCAGCCGGATGCCATCGTCACAAACCGCCCGGACCGCGTGCGGGAATGGATCTCTGAACTGGAAATGACAGAATAAAGGGCAGAAGCTGCATCCCTTCGGTGCGGCCTGATTCCCCAAGCAACATCTGAAAAGCAAACAGCGGACAGCCTGCAGGCCGTCCGCTGTTGTGCTATGCAAAAGATGTTATAAAATATATCCGAGGCTCCGCAGCACGAATAGCCAGAAGGTCAGGCTGAATGCGCTGAACAGGGTGGTGGTAACGCACACGCTGCCGGTAAGCACACCTTCGTGGCCCATCTGCTTTGCCATAACGTAGCACGCCGGGGTGGTGATGCTGCCCAACATCACCAGCAGGGCCACCAGCTTTTCGTCGGTAAAGCCAAAGCGCACAGCCAGCGGCAGGAACAGCGCAGGCAGCACCATCAGCTTGACCACAGTAGCCACAGCAGTAGGCTTGAGGTATCCCAGAGCTTTTTGGCCCTTGAAGCCTGCACCAATGGCAAGCAGGGCCAGAGGGCTGGTCAGACCGGCCACATTGGAAAGGGCCTTATCCAGCATGGCAGGCATGGAAATGTGCAGCATGCTCCACGCAAAGCCCGCTGCAATGCCCAGAAGGATGGGGTTCGTCAGGATGCCTTTCACACTCTTTTTGAGCTTTTCAGCCATATTGCCGGTCTGAGCCTGCGCAGTGGGCGCTTCCAGCATCAAAATGACCACTGCCATGATGTTATACAGCGGCACACTGCCAAGGATCATCAGGCTAGACATGCTGGCATCGCCGTAGATGCTCTGCAGAAAAGCCGAGCCGAGGATGGCAGCCGACGAGCGGTAACACACCTGAACGAACTCGCCCACAAGGCCGGTGCCCTTTAAAAACAGCTTTGCCAGCGCCCAGATCACAAGGATGCACGCCAGTGTGACCGCAAAGCAGAACAGCACATACCGACCATCGAAGGTGGCGCGGACATCGTTTTTGCCAAGGTCGCGGAACAGCTGCACCGGCAGTGCCACATAAAACACGAACTTGTTGGCCCCGGCCACGAACGCATCGCTCAGAAAACCGGTGCGGTGCAGCACATAGCCCAGCAGCATGATAAAGAACAGCGGCATGGTGCTGTTCATGCTGAACAGAATATTTTCCAGCATGGCTCACACTCCGCCGTGGCGGCGCTGTTCCGCTGAAAGCTCCTGCTGCAGAGCAGCTTTGCGGTGGTCCAGCAGCAGGTCTTTGTTGTACTTGAAGTAGCGTTCGCAGCCGTTCTCGGTGAGGAAAGCATGGGACACCGGGTTCACGGTGAGCTCGGTGACGAACACCACCATTTCCTGGCTCTCGGCAAAGGCCTGCTCCATAAAGTCAAAGGCTGCTTCCAGCGCCGCGCTGGCGGTCTGCTGAGCTTTTTCGCGGTCATCGGCCAGCGTCTGGAACTGCCCACGCAGCAGCTCAAAGGCCTCCTGGGTCCCGGCGGCGTTGGCGCGGCGCAGTTCGCCTTCCCACCGGCGCAGCACAGCCTGCACCTGCAGGCGAGTGGTCAGGGCGTCGTGGCTCAGCAGGCCCGCGTCCCGAGGTAAGGTGCGGCGTCCGGCAGTCGCTCTGCAGACAGAAAAAAAGGAGGGGTGGATGCGCTTATGAATCTCTGGCAGAAAGGAAAACGAAGGATGCTGCGCAGCGTTCGAATACGCAGTTTGAAGGATACGTCCCTGCGGCTTGGAACTCCGGTTTTTCTGGTCCTGATGGGGCTTGTTGTCTGCCTGCTCTGGGGCGTTTGGGAAAACCGCAAGCTGGCAGATAAATATATTGCCGATACGGCAAAGCTCTATGTCGATCAGATCAACCGTGATATGTCGCAGATCAACAGTGAACTGATCTATCTGCTGGATTCTGACAGCAACATCAAAGAAATCCCGGATCAGATAACATCGACAGATGCTCAGTATTATGAAATGGAGCAGACGCTGCGGGAGCGAAACCGCGTGCTGAAGATCCGTTACCATGAGATACAGACCTTCTTTGTCTACGGCCAGAAAGCCAATGTTCTGATTACGGACAGCGGAACTATGTTTACCGAGAGTAAGGGAATGACAACGCTGAATCAGATGCTGATGTCCTATCTGCAGATTATGACATCCAAGGATTCGATCAGCACACAATGGACTGTGATTACGTTTGGCGACGACGACTATATTGTCGGCTGGTACGCGAAAAACAAAAAAGTTATCGGCTGTGTCATCAATCTGAATCTGATTTTCCGGACTATCCGCGCCAAAACAGAGGAGTATGATGTCATTCCGTTTATGGTAGATGCCAGAGGGCGCGTGATGACGCAGGCAGACACATCGGAAAAATATAAGAATGAGATTATCGATTTTTCCAAAGCGGGAAAGAAAAAGGAGAAAAATGCGACGGTCTATTCCTACCAGCTTGGCACGGTCGGAAAGATCAATCTCATGGTTCTGCCGGGAGGTGGTATTCTTGAGAATGTACTGATTATGCAGATTGCATTCGTCGTCCTGATCGCGGTTCTTCTGCTTGTCTGCGCACTGGAAATTACAGCATATTACCACCGGATTCTGGAACCGCTGGAAAAATTCGGACAAAAACTGGAGGAGCTGGAAAAAGAACAGAGTCTGAATGACGATGGAAGCAACAATCTGTTAGAGCTGGAGTCTGTGAGCGGCAAATTCAAGGAACTGCTGCGGAAAATACAGGGATTGAAAATTGCGATCTACGAAAAAGAGCTTGCCGAACAGAAAGCCGAGCTGGAATATACGCAGGAACAGATCAAGCCACACTTCTTTCTGAACTGCCTGAGCCTGATCCATGGCATTGCGGATAAGAATAACGAAGGCGAGATCGTTGAGATCACAACGGTGCTGTCCGACTATATGCGCTACATTTTCCAGGATTCCAAGAAGCAGCGCGATGTGGAGGAAGAGCTGGAACACATTGAGGCATATATCCGCATCCAGAAGCTGCGGTACGGAGAAGAAGCCTTTTCCTTTGAAGCAACGACGGATGGTGATATCGGAGAATGGAAGGTTCCGTCTCTTCTGCTACAGACACTGGTGGAAAACTCCGTAGTACACGGTGTATCCCTGGACCGGAAGAGCGAGATTTCCCTGTATCTGACAAATGAAACGTACGAGGACGGTGAGTACCTCTACATCTGTATTTCCGACACCGGAAACGGATTTTCGAAAGAGGCACTGGATGCAATCGAAAACGACACGCCTATCATCTACCACGGCCGTCACCATGTCGGCATCTCCAATATAAAACGCCGCCTGGCGCTGATGTACGGCGAACGGGCGAGCATTACGTGCTCCAATATGGATGAAAATTACGGAGCCGTCGTAGAGGTGCGGCTGCCGAAAACAGAATAAAGCGAAAAGAAAAAAGGCGGGAACCCGGAGAAACATAGAGGGTTCCCGCCTTTTTGCGTGAAAAAACTGCAGGAGCTTCCGGAACCTGATGGCTCCGGGAAGCTCCTGCAAAGGGGGAGATGATTCAAAAACTGTTTTCTGTATCAGATACGGGAAACTCCGTCATCGGTATAACGCTCATAGGAAGCGCCTTCGTATCCGACCATGCGGATGCTTTCCTCTTTGATATCCGGTACGGATTCTGCAAAATCGGCAACCGGGATTGCGCAGCCTTTGCGGATGAAGAGCGGAACCTCATTCAGGGCAATTTCTACATAGTGGATACCTTTCGGAAGAACCTCCTGGAACATGTTTCCGTTGCCGAGGAATTTTACAAGCATCATTTCTTCCGGCAGATATACGTAACGGCCGATGGCATTCTGGGTGTAAACCGGTGCGATCATGATCTCGTTACCGATCATTAACTGATCTTCTGTATTTCTTGCCAGCTTGTCGTCCGGATAAACGAAGGCAAGCGGTTTGAAGTACATATCGTCGTTTAAAGCAGCCTTCATGTACTCGCTGTACAGATACGGAACGAGGCGGTAGCGGACGCCGATGACGTTGCGGAAGTCCTCGATATGCTCAAACTGGTAAGGTTCCTGCTCACGTGTTCCAAGTGCGGCATGGTTTCTCATCAGAGGAGTGAAAACACCAAGTGCCAGCCAGCGGAGCAGCAGGTCTCTTGTGGTATTTGCACCGAATCCGCCGAGGTCGGCTCCGGTATAGAGGAAACCGCACATGTTGAGGGACGGCATCATCTTCAGGTTCAGCAGGATGTGTGACCACCACGAGCAGTTGTCTCCGGTCCAGATTCCACCGTAACGGTGCATGCCGATGTAGGAAGAACGGGAGAACATCAGGATTCGCTTATCCGGGGAAATTCGTTCAAAAGCTTCACCGGCAGAACGGGTCATGTTGTAGCCAAACAGATTGTGTACCTTGTCATGGCGGACCTGTTCGCCGTTTACGTTGTGATAGAAGCGTTTATAGTCCTCATGGTTGTTTGCCAGTGCCTGAAGCTTTCCGCCTACCATGTAGTGCGGAACCTCCGGGTCACCTTCCACATATTTCTTTGCAGTCTCCTTGAAATCAGCAAGGCCTTCCTGGGAATAGAAGATGGATGGCTCGTTCATGTCATTCCAGAAGGCATCGATTCCCTTGGAAACGAGAACATCGTATTTGTCACCAAACCATTTTCTGGCATCTGCATTTAAGACATCCGGGAAATGAGTCCAGCCCGGCCATACAGTAGCTTCGAAGTAGGAGCCATCCTCGCGGCGGCAGAAGTAGCCTTTTTCACAGCCCTCTTCGTAAATGTCATAACCCTCTTCGACTTTCACACCGGCATCGATGATCGGAACGAGATGGATCTTTTCTTTTTTCATATCCTGTACAAATCCCTCGAAATCCGGGAAACGTTCTTCATTTACGGTGAAGTCCTTGTAATCCTGCATGTAGTCAATATCCATGTAAACCATATCGAGCGGCACATGGTTTTCGCGGTATTTTTTCACTACCGTGCGGAAATCATCCTCTGTTTTGTAGCCCCAGCGGCTCTGACCGTAACCGAAAGCAAACTTCGGAGCAATGTAGCTGCGTCCGATAATGCCACGGAACTGTTTTACGATATCAAGATCGGAATCACCGGTGATCATGTAAACGTAGAGATCTGCGTTTTCGCAGGAAACGGTCATCGTATCGGAAGTTGTGTAGCCGATATCGAAACGCAGGGTGCCCGGATAATCGAAGAAGAATCCTACGTGTGTCTTGCCGGAGATGATGATGAAGTTGTGTGCTGCATACAGAGAGGTTTTGCTCTCTACGTGGTTTGGATCATCAGCGCAGTCACTGATGTAAAGAAAGCCGCGTTTGTTGATACCGCGGTTGGCTTCGCCAAGTCCGAATACCATGTCATCGTCAGCAAGCTTTGTGGTGAAGGAAAAGCCGTTCTCGGTGGAGAAGGTACCGTAATCCGGGTTTCCTTCGGAAGAGGGGATCTCTTTTACAACGGCTTCGGTTTCAAATGGGGTTCCGTAGACAAATTTTTTTACCATGTCATCCTCCTTGTAACATAAATGGAAAATATAGTGTTTTGGTGAGGTTTAGCGCAACACCTTTATAATTTTATTATAACAGGGATCAGGAAAATGTCTAGCAAAAATCATCCTTTTTTAACCGAATCAAGTAAGTCCCCTGCTTCCATTGCGAAAAGCAATAAGCAGTGGGTGGGGACTTGCTTGTATCAGGAGTGGTACAAGCCACTCCTGATAAGCTGCGAAGCAGCTATTCGGTTATGAGCAAGTAGCGAAGCGGATTGCGAATATCCGCTTTGACCAAAAAACGCGGTAACTGCGCAGAGTCATGCGAAATGGAAGAAAAATCAGTCTTTTTCGGAAGCTTCGGCTGATGTTTTCTCTTCTGTGCGTTTTCGGAAATCCCGGGGGCTGCAGCTGTAGGTACGAAGGAAGATTTTGGAATAGTAGCTCTGATGATTGAAGCCGCATGCAGTACAAATTTCCGCGATCGACAGTTTCGTATTGTTTAAAAGATGGCAGCTCACCTCCAGGCGGTAATGGTTCAGAAAATCGATCGGACTCTGGTTCAGATAACGGCGGAAAATCTGACAGCACTTGTTGCGGCAGACTTTTCCGGCGGCCGCAATTTCGTCGAGATTGATGGACTCGCTGTAGTGGCTGTAAATATAAGACACCATATCACGCTGTACGAGAAGATCCGGCTCCTTCGGTTTTGCGGCCGCCTCATTTGGCATCATCGGATGGCTGCGCAAAAGACGGCACCATAAAAGCGATAGAAGTGCGGCGGCTTCTATTTCATAGGCGGCCGGATGCTCTTTTTTAATGCGGAGAATTTCAGGAAGAAGCTGCAGTGCTTCGGCATCCTCCGGAAACTCCGGTTTTAAATGAAGATATTCCAGAGACGGATTCGAGAGAACCGGTGCAATATACGACTGGTACAGAACACTGTTCGTGATGAAAATTTTGGGATGACACAGAATACGGATAAAATCGCAGTCCTGCCCGTTTTCGGAATATCCGTAGTGCATTTGGCGGGAATTGACCATGAGTGCTTCACCGGTGTTTAATAGAACACGTTTTCCATTCATATAATAGTTCATCTGTCCGGAGCGGATATACACCCATTCGATGTCTTCATGCCAGTGGCAAAGTGCCCTGTGATTCGGGTAGGCGGAAAGAAGTCCTTCCCGAATAGAAAGCGGAATGCCGACTTCATCGTAACGGACGATTTCAGATGCATCCTGCATGATTTTTGTTATAGGATCATTGGCCATAAAAAGCTCCTCTTTCGTCTTGTTAAAAAATACAATAATTATAAAAATACGGAATATTGTCATTGAAAAAACGCTAAATTCTAGATAATATGATTATAACATATCATAATGTTGAGGTCAAAAGGTGTTTAGCCCCCTTTGATACTATAGCAATCGTCGAAAACAATATGCACAAAGAAAAGGAGAAAAGGGAAAAACATGAATCAGGTAGAACGAAGAAAAAAACAGATGGAGCGTTTGTAAATCCGCCGTTTTACTGCGATTACGGAAAAAATATCGAGGTCGGTAAAAACTTCTTTGCAAATTATAATTGTATGATTATCGATGTGGCAAAGGTTACCATTGGGGAGAACTGTATGATGGCGCCGAATGTTGCAATTTATACCGCTGGTCATCCAATTCATCCGGCAGCAAGAAATTCTGCTTATGAATATGGGATTGAGGTAACGATCGGTGATAATGTATGGCTTGGCGGAAACACGGTTGTTGTGCCGGGGGTACATATCGGAAGTAATGTGGTTATCGGAGCAGGAAGCGTCGTGACAAAAGATATTCCGGACTGGAGCGTTGCCGTGGGAAATCCGTGCCGTGTGGTAAAAAAGATTACAGAAGAAGATAAACAGTATTATTTCAAGGACAGAAAATTTGATGATGAGGCATGGGAAGTCATCAAAGATCTGTAAAAACGAAAAGCTTTCTTGGGCAGTCATGCGATGAAAAAACTCTGTACCGTATCCATCTGGGAATTTCCGGGGATGCGATGCAGAGTTTTTTACTTTACCTATGCGATAGGAGACAGGAAATTCTGCCGGATTTTGCTATGGCAAAAAAAATGTGAATCCTGTTTTTGGGCAACAAAAAATGCCCAGAGCCGGAATCGAACCAGCGACACGAGGATTTTCAGTCCTCTGCTCTACCAACTGAGCTATCTGGGCATTTGGATTTCCTGTTGGAAACCTTTGTTAATATAACATGAATTCACGAAAATTGCAACTGTTTTGTTGGAAATCGTGAAAAAATTGTGCTTTTGGGGGAATGGCGGTGTATTTTCGTTCGAGAATGTGGTAGTATAAAAGATATGCAAAGAGGAAGCAAGGAGAAGTATTAAAAAGATTATGAAAATTATTCTGACTGCGGTCAACGCAAAATATATTCATTCCAATCTCGCAGTTTACACGCTGCAGGCGAGCGCGGAGAAAGCCGGTGTGTTCCCGGAGATCCGTGAGTTTACGATCAACCAGTCAAAAGATTCCATGCTGCGGAGTCTGTTTCTGGCGCATGCGGATGTCGTCTGTGTGTCGTGTTATATCTGGAACATATCTATTGTGGAAGATTTGATTACGGAATATCACAAAATCAGCCCGGAAACGAAGATCTGGCTTGGCGGGCCGGAGGTGTCGTACCATGCGGAGGAGATGCTGGAGCAGTATCCGTTCCTTGACGGAATCATGAAGGGTGAGGGCGAAATTACCTTCCGTGAACTGGCAGTGTATTACCAGAATCAGGAGAACGGCACGGAGGGGAAAACGCTTGAAGAGATCCACGGCATTACATACCGTGATGCAGAAGGAGCCATCAAAAGCAACCCGTGGCGTCCGGTCATGGATCTGTCCGAGGTGGATTTTCCGTATGCGAATCTGAAAAAATTCGAGAACCGCATCATTTATTATGAGTCAAGCCGCGGTTGCCCGTTTTCATGCAGTTACTGTCTTTCTTCTATTGATAAGCGGCTTCGGTTCCGAAATCTGGATCTGGTCAAAAAGGAACTCGCCTTTTTCCTGGAACAGAAAGTACCGCAGGTCAAATTTGTGGACCGTACGTTCAACTGCAGGAAAGACCATGCAATGGCGATCTGGAAATTCATTGCGGAGCATGACAACGGCGTGACGAATTTCCACTTTGAGATTGCCGCTGATCTGATTACTGAGGAGGAACTGAAACTCTTAAATACCCTGCGTCCGGGGCTGGTACAGCTTGAGATCGGCGTTCAGTCTACGAATCCGCAGACGATCGAGGCGATCCACCGGAAGATGGATTTTGGAAGAGTCACAGAGATTGTAAACCGGATTGCAAAGGGAAGAAACATCCATCAGCATCTCGACCTGATCGCGGGCCTGCCGTATGAGGATTATGACAGTTTCCGCCGTTCGTTTGCGGATGTCTATGCACTGCGTCCGCAGCAGTTACAGCTGGGATTTTTGAAAGTGTTGCGCGGTTCTTTCATGCATGAGCATACCGAGGAATATGACTGTCATTATCAGGAGCGCGAACCATATGAGGTACTGTACACGAAATGGCTGCCGTACGACGATGTGCTGAAGCTCAAAGACGTGGAGGAGATGGTGGAAGTCTACTACAACAGCGGCCAGTTCGTCCACACACTGCCGATGATCGAGCGTCTGTATGAGAACCCGTTCGATTTCTTCCAGGAGCTCGGCGATTTCTACCGGGCAAAGGGCTACAGTGAGGCGGCACATAACCGGATTCAGCGGTATGAAATTCTGCTCGAGTTTTTGCAGGACGAAAAACAGCAGGACGAAGCATTCTTCCGTCAGATGATGGTGCTCGATCTGTATGCGCGTGAAAATATGAAGACACGGCCGCGCTTTGCAAAAGATCCGTCCGAATGGAAAAACGAGTCGCGTGACTTTTATCAGAAAGAAGCCGAAACGAGAACACTTCTGCCATCGTATACGACATACGATTGGAAGCAGCTGCAGCGCATGACGCATGTGGAAGTTTTTGATTACGATGTGCTCGGAAACGGGGAAAAGGCGCGTATGGTACTCCTGTTTGATTATCAGAAGCGCGATCCGCTGACGGGAAATGCGGAGATGATCGACTGCAGTGAGCTTTTTTACGCTTGACATTTCAAAAGAACATGAGATACTAGAAAAGGTAATAAAAGATGAAAATACAAGATTTTGTAGTGCTCGATCTTGAGACAACGGGTCTTTCTGTAAAGGAAGACCAGATTCTGGAGATCGGTGCAGTAAAAGTGCAGGGCGGAGAGGTCACGGCATCGTATGAGACTTTCGTCAATCCGGGCAGAAAAGTGCCGGAGCGGATCACGGAACTCACCGGAATCCGGGATGAGATGATTGCGGATGCGCCCGATGTGGAGACTGCTGTCCGCGGCTTTCTGGATTTCTGCGGCGGCCTGCCGCTTCTGGGGCACAATATTCTGTTTGATTACAGCTTCATCAAGCAGGCAGCGATAAATGCCCGTCTGGACTTTGAAAAAGAAGCGTGGGATACGTTGAAAATTGCACGGAAAGCCCTCCCGGATCTGGAGAGCAGAAGCCTTGAAGCACTCTGCGGCTACTATCAGATCCCGCGGGAACACGCACACCGTGCAATGGACGATGTGCTGGAAACGCTGGCACTGTTCCGAAAACTGGAAGAAGGATTTTCGGAAGATCACCCGGAATGGTTTGCCGCAGCGCCTCTGAAGGCCAAAATGAAACGCGAGGTTCCAGCGACGGAGGCACAGAAAAAATATCTGGCGGACCTGATCCGGTACCATGAGCTGGATCTCGAACCGGAGCACTCACAAAAAGCCGTGCATCCCGCATGATCGATCAGATTATTCTGGCACATGGAAGAATGGAAAAACGACAGAGAACTGAGAAAAAATAGAAGAGAAAAAGAAAGGATGGAACGATGAGTAATAAAGTCAATCGAAAAGCCCCGACAGAGGCACAGAAAAAGAAGAAAGATCCGCTGGCAAAGAAGAGAAATGCAGCAAAGATGCTGGCATTGATTCTTGCAGTGGTTATGGTGCTTGGTATGGTTCTTCCAGCACTTTTATGGCTGGTGTAAAGAGATTCTGTAAAAGACAGATTGAAATGGGAAACGGATCAAGAAGAGGCACAGTATGAAAAACAGCAGAAAAATGAGAGGCCTGCTGGTGATGCTTATCGCATTCGCATTCTGCTTTCTGGCAGAACCAGTCAAAGCGGATGACCGGACAGCGCTGGACGGAATCTATGTAGAAGACATTTCCGTCGGCGGTATGACCGAAGAGCAGATCACACAGGCAGTAAACGACAAAATTGAACAGTTAAAACCCTCGGTTATCAACCTGTCTGCCGGAGAGCAGAATGCACAGGTGACAGCAGGGAATCTCGGACTTTCCTGCGCCAACCCGGAGGTGGCAAGAGAAGCCGTCACAATCGGGCAGGAAGGCAATGTACTGAAGCGGTTCCTGACACAGAACCGGCTCAAAAATGGAGAGACGGTGACGTTTTCCCTGAAATATACAGTCGATGGCGAGGCAGCGCGCCAGGCGGTAGAAAACAACACGGCCGTGCTGAACCGCGAGGCAACAGATGCAACGCTGACCCGCGAAAACGGCGAATTTATCGTCAATCCGGGCCAGACCGGATGCAGCGTCAACGTGGATGAGTCCACGGCGAAGGTTGTCAATTACCTGACGACAAGCTGGCGGGGCGGCATCGGCGGCGTAGAACTGGTAACAGAAGAAACACCGGCAGGCGGCAATCCGGAGCAGCTTGCACTCAACCGGTATTTTCCGCAGGCAAGAGTCAGAATCAAGGTGTCCATAGGTGCAGC
>OLQL01002720.1_pt1 | contig 11637 bp, 11 predicted proteins | sample 1672971 | NCBI WGS metagenome assembly OLQL01 (sample SAMEA3136742, study PRJEB25190) | human gut metagenome | biome: human gut; feature: human-associated habitat; material: faeces | place: Austria | collected 2013
GGTGCTACAGCAAGCAATATCCGTATTCATTTGGACCATGATGACGGACGGCAGATCTATGAAGGAGAAATTTACTATAACTGGATAGAATACGAGTTTGAGATTGATGCTTCTACTGGAAATTTCATCGAGTGGAGTGTTGATTATAAAGATTAGTGGTTCTGTCGTGTAATACCAGAAAAATCATCCGCAGCAAGCTATCAATAGCTTGCTGCGGATGGGCAATTTCCAAGGTAGATATGCTGTGCCAGAACAGAAAAGTGGGGAAGAATGATGCGAATTTTGGTTGCAGAAGATGAACGCGACCTCAACAGCCTGCTTAAGAAGAGGTTGAAAGAGGCTGATTACAGCGTTGACTCCTGCTTTGATGGGGAGGAAGTATTTGACTATCTTATGGGAGCGGAATATGACGCTCTGATTTTAGACATCATGATGCCAAAGATGGATGGGTTAGAGGTTCTTAGCCGCCTTCGGGAGATGGGATGCCGTACCCCTATTCTATTGTTAACAGCCAAGGGGGCTGTGGAAGATCGGGTTGCCGGCCTGGATTTGGGGGCAGATGACTATTTACCAAAGCCATTTGTTATGGAGGAATTTCTGGCCCGGGTGCGTGCCATGCTCCGGCGGCGGGAGGCATTTACGCCAGAAATCCTCCAATACGATGATGTCACCTTGCATGGGGGGACCTTTCAGCTCAGAAGGAATGGAGAAGCAGTTACGCTGCCTAAGTTGGAATACCGTCTCATGGAGGTTTTGATACGGAACCAGGGGATTTATCTCTCCTCAGAAGACCTGCTGGTGAAGGTCTGGGGCTATAATACCGAGGCGGAACTGGGCACAGTCTGGGTTTACCTGTCCTATCTGCGTAAGCGGCTGGCTAAGCTGGGATCACGGGTAAAGATCAAAGGGCGCCGGGGCATTGGTTATACCCTGGAGGTGGGGCAATGAAGAGAACGTTACAGTGGAAATTCATCCGCACCGCTATGATGGCGGTGACTGTACTGCTGTTGGTTTTGCTGGGCGCGATTAATTTACTCAATTGGTGGCAAGTGGAGCGGCAGACTGACTGGATGCTTCAAGTGCTGACTCAGGGGGATGCGCCTCCTGTGGAGCCGAAACGGCCGGAGGGTTTCCTGCCGCCTCTGGACGCCGATGATAAGGGGGCTGCCCGATTCTTTCAGGTGTTCTATGATGGGACGGGACAGGTGGCCTATGTAGATGTCAACCAGATTGCCACGGTAACAAAGGAGGAGGCTGTGGACTATGCTGCCCAATGCCAGGGACGGGACCAGGGAACGATCGACCGATTCGAGTTTCGCCGGGTGTCTGTCCCGGACGGGCAGGGAGAGCGTATTCTCTTTTTGGACATCTCTTCAAGCCGGTGGTCCATTCTGACGGTACTGGCGATTTCTGCCGGGATGGGGCTGCTGTGCTGGCTGGGAACCTTGCTGCTGGTGGTTCTCCTGTCTCACCGGGCCATTGCTCCCCTGGCCCGGTCAATGGAAAAACAGCGCCAGTTTGTCACCAATGCCGGCCATGAAATTAAAACCCCCTTGGCCATTATCCAAGCCAACACGGATGCGATGGAGCTTCATCAGGGGACGTCCAAGTGGAGCCAAAATATCCGGGGGCAAACGCTTCGCTTGACAGGATTGATGGAAAACCTATTGACGTTGGCTCGGATGGATGAGGTCAAAGCCCCTCCGGCGCAACGGGTGGAACTGAGCTCTCTGGCGCAGGAGGTCTGCCAATCCTTTCGGGAGGGGGCGGCCCAACGGAATATCCAAATGGAGGAGGCCATTGCCCCTGACATTGTGCTACAGGCCAACCGGGAGCAAATGGTTCAATTGCTTTCCATTCTTTTGGACAATGGGATAAAATACACCGAGCCGGGAGGAAAGCTTGCTTTGTCCCTTCAGAAGGAGGGGAAAAAAGTCCGTCTGCGGGTGAGAAACGGCCCCACGCAGATTCCCGAGGGAGACCTGTCTCGGATGTTTGACCGTTTTTTCCGGGGAGACCTTGCCCGCACCCAAAAGGGAGGCGGATACGGCATTGGGCTTTCCGCCGCACAAGCTATCGTGGGGGCGTGGGGAGGAACCATTACTGCGACAGTGGAGGGAAAGAACACGATGGTGTTCACAGTAGCCTTTTGAGGGGGCAAAGCGGTTTTTTGTAGGAAGAACCTTCATAGTTTATTTACAGACGCTTCCAAGAACGTTCATCTTGGAGGCGTCTTTTCTAAGTTAAATCTAAAGTAGTTTTCGTAAAATTTCGGTGAAGTCACGGAAAGGAGTGAGGTCCATGGACCTACGCCATGAATGGAAACACCGGATCAATGTGGAGGATTTGATTCTTCTGCGGCAGCGACTACGGCTGCTGGCCAAGCCGGATCCCTATGCGGTAGGGGGATGCTATCATATCCGCAGCCTCTATTTCGATACCCCTTCAGACAAAGCCTTGCGGGAGAAGCTGGATGGGGTCAATGGCCGGGAGAAGTTTCGTATCCGCTGCTACAACAGAGACTTCTCTTTGATTCATCTGGAGAAGAAAAGCAAGCGGAATGGTTTGGGGCGTAAGGAGAAGGTACGTCTGACCCCAGACCAGGTGCAAGCTCTGATGAACGGGGAGACAAACTGGATGATGGCCAGCGGCAATCCTCTGCTGCAAGAGCTCTGCTGCAAGATGAAGTTACAAGGGCTGCGTCCCCGTACTTTAGTGGACTATATTCGGGAGCCCTTCGTCTATGGCCCTGGCAATGTCCGGGTGACTCTGGACCATCAACTACGCACAGGGCTGCGGTGTGTGGATTTTTTAAATCCAGAGTGTATTACCATTCCCGCCCGGGATGCCACCGCCATTCTGGAGGTCAAATGGGACGCGTTTCTCCCCGACGTGATTCGGGATGCTGTGCAGATTCCCCGCCGTCGGGCAGAGGCATTTTCTAAATATGCCGTTTGCCGCATGTATGATTGAGAAAGGAACTGTTTTTTATGACAACGTTCAGCGATATTTTCAAGTCCAGCTTTATGGAGAACTTGTCCAGCGTCAGTATTCCAGACGCCCTTATTGCCTTGGCTCTGGCGTTTGCTCTGGGGCTGTTTATTTTTCTGATTTATAAAAAAACCTATGCTGGAGTTATGTATTCTTCAGGATTTGGGGTTACGCTCCTGGCTCTGACCATGATCACCACTTTGGTCATTCTGGCCGTTACATCCAATGTGGTCTTGTCCCTGGGCATGGTGGGTGCCCTGTCTATCGTGCGCTTCCGTACGGCCATCAAAGAGCCTTTGGACATTGCTTTTCTCTTCTGGTCCATTGCAGTTGGCATTGTCTTGGCGGCAGGGATGATTCCTCTGGCCGTCCTTGGCAGCGGGGTGATTGGGGTTATTCTTTTGGCCTTTGCCAACCGCAAACCCCATGTGCGCCCCTATATCGCCGTACTTCAGTGTGACGGCCAGGCAAGCGAACACCGGGCGGTAGAGTATTTGAAAACCCAGGTTCAACGGTGCGTGGTTAAGAGCAAAACGGCGCAGCAGGGAAGTGTGGAACTCAACTTGGAGGTCCGGCTGAAGGGTGATGGAACAGATTTTATCAATGATATTGCTGCCCTGGAGGGGGTCCGCAGTGCTGTGCTGGTCAGCTACAACGGAGACTACATGGGATAAGGAGGCGGACCAATGTCAACCCACAAGCACATTGATCGCATTGCACTTCTGATAATCCTGACGGTTCTGGCTGGTGTTCTGATCCTTTTTGCCGGAATGGGAGCCAGTGGCGAACGGACTGGGATGGAAAAAGAATATGAGACCGGTCTCTTCAGTACCGACCAGGTCCACACCATTGAGATTACCATGGATGACTGGGAAGGTTTTCTGGAGGACTGCGAGAATGAGGAATACGTCATGTGCGATGTGACCATCGACGGCCAGACAGTCCGGGATGTGGGAATCCGCGCCAAAGGAAATACCTCCCTGACCCAAGTCAAAAACTATGGCAACGATCGGTACAGTTTTAAACTGGAATTTGACCATTATCAAGATGGCATCCAATATCAGGGATTGGATAAGTTGAATCTGAACAACATTATTCAGGATAACACTTACATGAAGGATTATTTGAGTTATCGGATGATGCAGGAGTTCGGAGTGGACGCGCCTCTGTGCAGCTATGCGTATATCACCGTCAACGGAGAGGAATGGGGGCTCTACTTGGCGGTGGAAGGAGTAGAGGAGAGCTTCCTGGAGCGCAACTACGGCGATGGCTCCGGGGAACTTTACAAACCTGACAGCGTCATGAGCATGGGTGGCGGGGAAGTCGGGGGTGACGTTGAACTGCCGGCAGACTTCGACTTTTCTCATTTGACGCCCCCCAACGGACAGAAAGCGGGAGAGGACAGCCAAACAGACTCTGCCCAGACCCAGGCAGAACAGGGTATCTCCCAGAGGGACATCCAGGGTACGGACGACTGGAATCAGGAGGAAATGCCCCCAGCCATGCCCCAGGGAGAACTGCCGGAGGGAATGGAAGAATTTGACCCCGGCCAGGGCGGTGGTATGGGGGGCATGAGTTCCGACGATGTGAAACTCATTTATACTGACGACGCGTTCAGCAGCTATTCCAATATCTTTGAAAACGCCAAGACTGCGGTAACTGACCAGGATAAAACCCGGCTGATCCGGTCTTTGAAAACTCTCAACGAAGGGGAAGATATCTCTTCCGTGGTGAATGTGGAAGAGGTCATGCGCTACTTTGTGGTCCACAACTTTGTCTGCAATTACGACAGCTACACCGGGATGATAGTCCACAACTATTACCTCTATGAAGAGGATGGTGTGCTGTCCATGATCCCCTGGGACTATAACCTGGCCTTTGGAGGCTTCCTGGGGGGCAGCGACGCCACCAGTGTGGTCAATGATCCCATTGACTCCCCGGTCTCCAGCGGCAGCACCGAGGACCGGCCTATGGTAGCTTGGATTTTCCAGGAGGAGACCTATACGCAGCAGTACCATGCCCTTTATGACCAGTTTATCACGACATATTTTGAAAGCGGCGCTTTTGAGACAGAGTTTGACCAAGTGTCGGCTATGATTGCACCCTATGTGGAAAGAGACCCCACCAAGTTTTGTACCTATGACGAATTTGAAACGGGGGTTTCAACCCTGAAAGCCTTCTGCCAGCTTCGGGCCCAGAGTATTCGAGGCCAGCTGGATGGGACCATTCCTTCTACCACGGATGGCCAGCAGGCAGATGACAGCGCGCTGGTAGATGCTTCTTCCCTGTCCATTTCTGACATGGGGGAGGGAATGGAAGGCGCACAGGCCGTCGGTGGTATGGGTCCCATGGGTGGCGACCAGGGAAGGGAAGAAAGACAGCCGCCGGGCAGGTCTGACAGCACGCAAGAAAGGGAGGCATCCCAGAGTGAGGGAGAAAAACCAACCGAACAAGAGGAGGGAGGGATAGAACAGGGGCGGTGAGATGGCTTTTCGGGAGGGCACCCCAATTGACAAGGGGATGATTTCAGGGGAATAAAATCGGATTTCAAAGGGGTCCCGCGCATTGACAAGGGGGGCGGAATTGAGTAAAATAAAAGAGCAAGCAAGCTGGACAGCCGCGGGGGCAGGCCGAAAGGCCGTCCGTGAGGAAAGTCCGGGCTCCATAGGGCAAGAATAACGGGTAACGCCCGCCGAAGGCGACTTCAGGACAAGTGCAACAGAGAGATACCGCCCGGCTCCGGCCGGGTAAGGGTGGAAAGGTGAGGTAAGAGCTCACCCGCCGGCGCGGAAGTGTCCGGTGCTGTAAACTCTATTCGGAGCAACACCGTGGAGGGGAACATGACTGGCCCGGTCTCCCCGGGGAGGTGGCTGGAGCGTGCCGGCAACGGCACGCCTAGATAGATGGCTGTCAAAACAGAACCCGGCTTACAGGCTTACTTGCACCAAACCCACCATTCGAAAGACCCACGCGGTCCCTGCCAGCGGCGGGGCCTGGTGGGTCTTTTGAAAAGGGAAAGATCATCCCATGAAGGAGGAACGGCATGCACTATCCAGTGATTACCATTTCCAGAGAATATGGCTCCGGGGGCCGGGCCATCGGTGAGCGGCTGGCCAAGGAGCTTGGGGTCCCGTTCTATGACAAGGAACTCATCTTTATGGCGGCCAAGGAGAGCGGCCTGTCGGAGGAGTACATCAAGAAAACCGAGCAGATGAAGTCCACCAGCTTTCTCTATGGCCTGTACATGAGCGCCCAGCAGCTGCCCATGAACGACCAAATCTTTTTGGTGCAGAGCAAGATCATCCGCCAGGTGGCCCAGGAGGGGCCCTGCGTGATCGTCGGCCGCTGCGCGGACTATGTCCTGCGGGAGCGGAAGGACCTGCTGAGCGTTTTCATCCACGCGCCGGTGGCCTTCCGGGCGGACCGGGCCCAGAAGGTCTATGAGAAAGAGGCCGGAAATATGGAGGACTTTGTCCGCAAAAAGGATAAGAAGCGGGCCGCCTTCTACAACTATTTTTCCCAGAATAAGTGGGGGGACGCCCGCCATTACCACCTGGCCATCAGCAGTGTCTATGGGGTGGATTTTGCCGTGGAAGTCCTGAAGCATGCGGCGGAATCCTTCCCGGGGGGGACGGAAAAATGAACCAGCAGCCCCAACCGGCCCAGGAAAATAAAATGGGTGTTATGCCCGTCCACCGGTTGCTGCTGACCATGTCGGGGCCCATGATGCTCTCCATGCTCATCCAGGCCCTGTACAACGTTGTAGACAGTATGTTTGTCTCTTACATCAGCGAGGCCGCGTTGACCGCGGTCTCTCTGGCGTATCCCATGCAGAACCTGATGATCGCCGTGGCCACCGGCACCGGCGTGGGCATCAACGCCTTGCTCTCCCGGAACCTGGGGGAAAAGAATTTTGTCATGGCGAATCGAACGGCCGGCAACGCCATCTTTTTGGGGTTGGTGAGTTACGGCGTCTTCGCGCTCCTGGGGGTCTTTGGCTCCCGCTTGTATTTCACGGCCCAAGTGGAGGACCCTGAGATCATTGCCTTGGGGTGCGATTACCTGTCCATCATTCTGGTCCTGTCCATTGGCTGCTTTGGCCAGGTCCTCCTGTCCCGGCTGCTCCAGTCCACGGGCAAGACCTTTTACAGCATGGTCATCCAGATGGTGGGGGCGGGCCTGAACATTGTCCTGGACCCCATTATGATCTTCGGCCTGATGGGTTTTCCCCGGATGGGGGTGGCCGGCGCGGCGCTGGCCACGGTACTCAGCCAGATGGTGGGTACGGGGATGGGGCTCTATTACAACCTGCGGAAAAACCCGGAGATCCGCCTTTCCCTGTCCGGCCTGCGGCCCAGCAAGCCGGTGATTGCCCGGATTTACGGGGTGGGCATTCCGTCCATTCTGCTCCAGACGGTGTCTTCCCTGCTGATCTTCGGGCTGAACCAGATTCTGGTGACCTTCTCCGAGACCGCCACCGCTGTGTACGGGGTCTATTTTAAGCTCCAGGGCTTTGCTTTCCTGCCCATCATTGGGATGAACAACGGCATGGTCCCCATCATTGCCTACAACTACGGCGCCCGAAAACCGGCACGCATTATGCAGACCATCAAGCTGGCCATTGCCTACGCGGTGGGCATCATGGTGGTGGCCGTGGTGGTGTTTCAGATATTTCCGGTCCAACTGCTGGGCGTGTTCCAGGCCTCGGAGGAGATGCTGGCCATTGGTGTGCCCGCCCTGCGGACTTTGAGCCTGTGCTTTTTGGTGGGCGGCTTCACCATTGTCGCCTCCTCGGTGTTCCAGGCCCTGGGGAAGGGGCTGCTGAGCATGTCCATCTCTATTTTCCGCCAGCTGGTGCTGGTGCTCCCGCTGGCCTACCTGTTTTCCCTGACGGGAGAGCTCAACCTGGTCTGGTGGTCCTTCCCGGTGGCAGAAGTCCTGGCTGGGGCGTTGGCGGCATTCTATCTCAGGCGGGCCTACCGGCGGGTGATCCGTCCGCTGGCGCAGGAGGATTACCGCTTCTGATCCAAGGGGAGAATTTCCTTCAGGTGTATTAGAAATGTGTAGTATAAAAACTAAGAATTTAGTTAATCAGTCCGATTTATTTTGTTGAAATTAGGCAGTATCATTGAGTATGTAGATTAATGGGTCTGCGGCAAAGGAAAGCGGAAAAAACGCAAACCAGCGCCCTTTCCTGGCTGGATTCCCCTTAATTATATTGAGAACAGTTGCCCTGCCTCCGGGCCTCCGGGGAATGGGCAGTGTTTTAGCTTGCTCTGCACAGAGCGGGCGATTTTGTCAGCGCAACTCGAATTTATTATGGAGGTAGATTATCATGCGGTTACTGACTGAAGAACAGAAGCATTGGGTAGAAGTGATTGGCGATTTCTGCAAGAAGGAAATTGAGCCCATCATGCTGGATTGGGACAAGGTTGTTGACCCTTCCAAGGCAATCCCCTTTGAGCCCTATGCAAAGGCGTTCAAGCTGGGCCTGAACTCCTTCGAGATTCCCAAGGAGTACGGCGGCAACAAGGTCGACCTGGCTACCGCTGAGGTTATGTACGAAGAGATGGGCTACTATGACGGCAACTTCGCTTCCGTCATGCAGACCACCAACCTGGCTCTGAAGCCCATTCTGATCGGCGGCACCCCCGAGCAGGTTCAGTACTTCTCCAAGCACATCCTGGAGGGCAAGGGCTACGCTGCGTTCGCTCTGACCGAGCCCCAGTCCGGTTCCGACGCTTCCAACGTGAAGACCACTGCTGTCAAGGACGGCGACGAGTGGGTCATCAACGGTGAGAAGTGCTTCATCACCAACGGCGGCGAGGCCGACATCGTCTGCGTGTTCGCTTCTACCGATCCCACCGCTGGCACCAAGGGCATCTCTGCTTTCATGGTTCCCACCAGCACCCCCGGCTTCTCTGTCACCAAGTATGAGGACAAGAGCGGCTTCCGTACCATCTCCACCTGCTCCCTGAAGTTCGACAACGTCCGTGTTCCCGCTGCCAACCTGGTTGGTGGTGAGGCTGGCCTGGGCAAGGGCTTCGGCTTCGCTATGAAGACCCTGGACAAGTCCCGTGCTTGCGTGGGCGCTCTGGCTGTTGGTATCGCTCGCCGCGCTCTGGACGAGGCCATTGCTTTCGTCAAGGAGAGAGTCACCTTCGGTGCTCCTGTTTCCAAGCGTCAGGGCATTCAGTGGATGATCGCTGACATGGCCACCAAGATTGAGGCTTCCCGTCAGCTGGTCTCCCACGCCAACGACCTGCAGAGCAAGGGCCTGCCCTTCTCCAAGGAAGCTGCTATGGCTAAGATGTTCGCTACCCAGTCCGCTATGGAAGTCTGCACCGACGCCATCCAGCTGATGGGCGGCAAGGGCTACATGAAGGAAGACTGCGTGGAGAAGCTGTTCCGCGACATCAAGGCTTACTGCATCTTCGAGGGCACCAACCAGATCCAGAAGATCGTTATCTCTGGCGCTGTTCTGTCCGGCAAGGGCCACTAATTTACTTAGTGTTCGCGCTTGGCGCGGAAAACGTGTCTAACAAAAAGATCCAGCCGATTTCGGCTGGATCTTTTTTTGCTGAAACACCGCCGGCGCAGCCGGAGGAGGGGAGAGGTTACCGCTGGGGAAGACGGGCTTTCTTCCCCCGGAGGTCAAAGCGATAGATGGCCACGGCAAAGGAAATGAGGGCGCAGACCTCCACCAGAGCGCAGCTGTACGCCCCTGTGATCAAGTTATACGCCAGCAGCGGCGGGGAGTTGAGAAGAAAAAGCAGGCGGGTCCGGGGCATGTTGTGGGTCCACAGGGCCAAGGTGGTGCAGGCCATGGACAGGCAGGGGAGCAGGCAGTAGAGGCCATCCCAGGTGAGCAGGGCGCAGCCCGCGTACAGACCCAGTAGGAGTGCCACCCAGCCCCGGCTTTTGGCCCAGGGCTTATCGTTATGGTAGCAGAGAACGGCCCGAAACAACCCAACGCCGTTGGTCAGAACTGCCGTGTAGGCCCCCAGCAGCCCATAGTGGCAGGCCCAGAGGACCGAGCAGACCATCTGAAGGCGCAGAATCCGCAGCCGGCTGCCACTCTGCAAAGAGGTGAAGCAGACAATGGAGGGGACCAGGCCCAGGGCCTGAATGGCAAGAAAGGAAACATCAAACATGGGATACCCCCTGATCAGCGTGATGGTTCCATTTTACCCAATTTTGTGGTAGAGTCATAGGAGAAATCTCACAGAGGAGGGACGAATATGGAACGAAAATCCCTGGGTGAATTGTTCTCTTTTGACATCACCCCCTATGCCAGCCCGGTGCGTTACCCCAGCGGCGCGGTCATTTTCCCAGAATGGCAGAAGGCCACCCAGCTGTTGTACCTGGAGGAGGGAAAAGCCCGGTGTACCATGAGCCATGAGAACGGCGCTGTCACCATCTTGGACTTTGTGGAAGGGCCGTGTTTTCTGGGCGAAATGGAACTTTTGGGTGTGCAGAAGGTAACCAGCGGCGTCACCGCCAGAACGGATTGTGCCGGCTGGATGATTCGCCTGGAGGAATGCCGGGAGGAGATGCTGAACGACCCTGTTTTTCTCCGGCAGCTCTGTATTTTTTCCAATGAAAAGGCCATCCGCGTCACCAGCACCGCTGCCTGCAATCAAATGTATCCTCTGAGAAACCGCCTGGCGACCTTCCTTCTCCAGTCGCAGCGCCAGGGGCTTTACTGTGAGCCCCATACCCAGACAGCGGCCTATTTGGGGGTGAGCTACCGGCATCTGCTCTCTGTCCTGTCCGATTTCGTCAAAGGCGGGCTGCTGCGCAAGACCCCGGCGGGGTATGCGATTCTCCGCCCCGAGGGTTTGGAGGCCTTGCGGATCAAGGACCCCTTTCAACTGTGACGGTCTCCCCTTGACAGGAGAAGAGATTAAAAGTATAATTTGTCATACAAATCATACTTTTTGGAGGGAGTGCCATGAAAGGACCCGAGGGGACCCATGCCTGGACGGTCACCGTTGGCGCCAAGGGTCAGATTGTGATTCCCAAGGAGGCCCGTACGCTTTTTTCCATTCAGCCGGGGGATACGTTGCTCCTTTTGGCCGATGAAAAGCGGGGGCTCGCCATCCCGGAAAAGGGATCGTTTGCGTCGCTGTTTCAGCAGGTTTTCCGGGAAAATCCCCAGGTGGAGCCATGAGTAAGCTGGTCTTTTTCAACATCCCGGCCTATGGGCACACCAACCCCACCCTGGGTGTGGTGCGGGAGCTGGTTGCCCGGGGGAATCAGGTCTGGTACTATTCCTTCGCGCCCTTTCAAAAGGTCATTCAAGAAGCCGGCGCGACCTTTGTCCCCTGTGACGATGCCGCGTTGGGGATGACGCCCTCCCCGGAGGACAGCGCCCGGGTGGGCAAGGATTTGGCCTTTTCCATTGACCTGATTGTCCGCGCCACACTGGCCCTGGATGAGAAGATCTGCCGGGATATGGAACGGATTGCCCCCGATGGGATCGTAGCGGATTCCATGGCGTTTTGGGGCAAGCTGGCGGCCCAAAAGCTGGGGATTCCCTTTCTCTCCTCCACCACCACCTTTGCCTTTAACCGGGCCTCCGCGAAGGTCATGGGGCAGGGGATGGGGAACCTGTTTTCCATGGTGCGGGCGGTGCCGAAAATT
>OLQL01002730.1_pt1 | contig 11584 bp, 10 predicted proteins | sample 1672971 | NCBI WGS metagenome assembly OLQL01 (sample SAMEA3136742, study PRJEB25190) | human gut metagenome | biome: human gut; feature: human-associated habitat; material: faeces | place: Austria | collected 2013
CCGGCTCCGGCTGCTTTAACAGCTCGTCGTAAAGGTCGCCCAAGATAGGCATTTTCTCCGGGTCGGGGTCAGCAAGGTAGTCCCTATACACATTTCTTACAGCGCGGTCAATGACGGTCTTATCAACAGGCTGTAAGCCCTCCTTGCCGCCAATGACAAGCTCGCAGAGAGAAAGGATAAAATCGCTTTTCAGTGCAAGGGGGCTGTCGTCCTCGGAATAGTTGAGGTTCATATCCATAGGGTTCACATACTGGGGCGTACCGTCCATACCTTTGCCTGTCGGGGATAACCGTATCACTTGCCCGCCAAGCCGTTTTACAAGGGCAAAATACTCCGCTTCCGGGTCGCAGATAAAAATATCGTCGTCGGTAATGAGAAAAGCATTTGTGATTTCCCGCTTTGCCGCAAAGGATTTTCCGCTGCCCGGTGTTCCCAAGATAAGCCCGTTTGGATTTTTAAGCTGCTTGCGGTCGCAGAGTATCATGTTGTTTGACAGGGCATTTAAGCCATAATACAGGGCAGCCCCAGTCTGAAATAGTTCCTGTGTGATGAACGGGATAAAAATAGCGGTGCTGCTCGTCGTCAACCCTCTCTGAATAGGGATAAGGTTCTCCCCCAAAGGGATAGAGGACATCAGCCCCGCTTCCTGCTGATAGTCAAGACGGGTCAAGGCGCAGTTGTATTTCTGTGCAATGCCCGCCGCCGCGAAAATGTCATTTTCCAGTTTCCGCTTCGTGTCTGCCATGTTTACCACAAGGAACGTCAGCAGAAACATTCGCTCGTTGCGGCTCTGTAAATCCTGCAACAAATTCTTTGCTTCATTCCCAAAAGTGGCAAGGTCGGACGGGAGTATGTCAATATCGTAACCGCTTCTAACTGCTTTTTTCTGTTCCTCAATCTTCATCTTGTCAAGGTCAGTGATTTTGCGCTTAATGGTCTTGATTGCTTCCGACTGGTCGATACTTTTAATATGGAGATTGACAATAACCCCTGTTTCCAAGTCCAACATATCCGCTAAAATACGGTCGTTTAACTCCGGGGCAAGGATTTCAAGGAACGATACCGCCCCCGTTTTTTTCCCCATAGCAAAGTAGCGTCCCTCCCCGAACTTGAAAGAGGACGGGGCGATAAAGTCCTTTGTGGTAAGCCCTGTCGGGGTCAGCCAGTCATAGGAGAATGAGAACGGCTCGCCTGCCGGGTGGAATACCCCATGCAGCACCTTTAAGCGTTCATAGCCGGATAAGGGGTGCGCCGATACGCCAAGCACCTTGAAATTGTTGAGTACGTCCGTTTCGATACGGGAAAGCCGCGCCCTTGCCGCCGCCGGATTGTCCGCTTCAATGGAAAACGTGATGTACTTGTGCTTTACAAGCCCGTTGTTCCCTTTGGCAAGCTGCATTTTCAGCATATCGGAATATTCGGTGCGGATAGAGTTAAAATCATCATTTTGCGGCGGGATATGGATTGCCCGCGCTGCCTGTTCCTGCTGTGAACCTTGATTGATAAACGAAAGCTGCACATTTACGCTTGCGTCAAAGTAATTGAGAAAATCGCACCAGTTTTCAAAAATGGCGGTCTTGTCGTCTGCCTGTGCAAGCTGATAGTTAATGTCCTCAAAGGCAATGCTCTTTGAATATTTCCGCTGTGCCACTTTGCAGATACCGTCCGGGTACATGGCAAGGTAGGGAATGGTCTGCTGTGCGGTGTGGGCTTTGCCGTCCCCCTTTGCCTGCCGGATAACCGCCGCTATCTGTTTCTTTTCCGCGCGGGTCAGCTTACGCCTGTTTCCTGCGGCTTCCCGCGTCTTTTTTGTCTGTCCTTTTGACAATCGCTGATACCTCCTTTTCTAATGCCCGCTGTTTCTCCAAGAGTGCATATAGGTTTTCTGTCTGATATGGTCGCACTTTGGGGCGGGTAAATTTTGTCTGAATGATGTTCTTTATTACCACTTCAAGGGGCTGCCCATGCTTTTCATACATGGCAACCAAGAAGCAGGGAAGCATGACGACAATCATTACCATTGCCGCAAGGCTCGTCCCTGCGCTGTCTTTGAGCAAAAAGAAAAGCGGCAGTCCTATAAGAAGTGCCACTGAAAAACAAAGGATTTGCCGCTTTGTTAGATTGAAAGCGACTTTTGTTTTGACTTTGGATAGGTCTTTGGGTACAGGTACATTTAATTTTTCTTTTTTTGGTAAGTTAGTTTTTTGTATCTCTTTATTTAATTGCGTTGGATTTTCCGACGTCGGGTTATCCGGTGTCGGATTTTCCAATATCGGCTTATCCGCTGTTGGATTTTCCAATACCGGACAATCCAATGCCGGGGGCTGTGGCTGTTCGTAAATGGTGTACTCAATAGCGGTCATTTTGCCTTTCTCGTCGCGTCCCTGCCGCCTTGTGATATATCCGGCTTTTTCAAGCTCCCATACAGCGGTGCGGATAGCGTCGATACTTTCCCGGTTGATAAGGGACAGCCCTGCAAGGGTGTAGTCCCAATCTTCGGGAAGTGAGAGCATTTGCGACAACAAGCCCTTTGCCTTTAGGGAAAGTTCCTTGTTGCGTAAATGGTGGTTGCTCATAACCGTATAACCTTTGTTCTTTTCCACGCGGAAAACTGCCATAGCTTCATCACTCCTTTGGTTGGATTTGTTACGCAGTAGAAACGCGGTTTTGAGGGAAAAGGTATCAACCCTTGCCTTTCTCATTTCCGCGCTCTAAGAGCCGCATAAATCAAGGCTTTATTTGCCCTTACTGCGTAACATGAGGGCATAAAAAAAGCAGCGTTCCTGTTCTCCTGTGTGGGAGTGAGAAACGCCGCCTTATAGGTGGTGCTTATTTTATTTTTTCTTTTCGACGTGCCGCGTAAGGTGGTGTAGTGGTTTATCCGGCAGCTTCGCAGGTGCTTTTGCATATCAAGGCTCAATTCGTTAAAAGTAGTAAATGAGTAGTAAAATCAATCTGCAAACCTGCGAATATGCCCGTAAATCAAGCATTTTTCAAGACAATCAACTAATTTGGTAATAAACTAGAAAGATATAAAAGATTAGAGACACTTAGTTGATGTATGTATAGAAATCACTTTATAGAAAATTGATATTTTAATAGATGAAGCACATCCTCCAGAAATGGAGGTTTGTGTTTAATAAAGCGTTCACGAAAAATAGAATAAGAAAAATCGTGAAAGAAAGGAAATGAAAAATAATGAACAAGCAAGAAAGCGATATCTTGAATACACTTCTGCTAGAGCCTTTTATCAATCAAAGGATTCTGGCGGAAGTATCGGGGCACTCATTGGGAGTGGTAAACCGTTCACTTAAGGAACTTATCAAGGATGATTATTTAGACGAATCCATACGTCCCACAATAAAAGCAATCACAGAATTCAAACAGAAAACCCCGCAACGCGCTGTTATTTTGGCAGCCGGCTTTGGCATGCGAATGGTTCCCATCAATACAGAGATGCCGAAAGGCCTTTTGGAAGTCAATGGAGAGGCATTGATTGAACGTATCATCAAGCAGCTTCATGAAGTGGGAATTAAAGAAATCTATGTGGTTGTAGGCTTCATGAAAGAGAAATACGAGTATTTGATTGATGAGTATGGTGTAGAACTCATGGTTAATGCTGATTATGCGGCAAAGAACAATCTGCATTCTGTCAAACTTGTAAAAGAACACTTGGAGAATGCTTACATTATTCCTTGTGATATTTGGTGTGACAGAAACCCGTTCCATCGGCATGAACTATATTCTTGGTATATGGTCAGCGATCTCGTTGATAACGAGAGTAATGTTCGCGTTAACCGAAAAATGGAACTGGTAACTGTGCCAGAAAACTCTGGTGGCAATGCAATGATCGGTATCTGCTACTTAGTAAGAGAGAATGCCGACATAGTTACAAAACGTATTGAGGAGCTATGCAAAAACCAGCGGTACGATGGAGCGTTCTGGGAAGAAGCACTTTATAACAAGGATCGAATGATCGTTGCAGCCCGTGTAGTTCATTCTGCAGATGTTGTGGAAATCAATACTTATGAGCAACTCCGAGAAATCGACGGCGATTCTAACCAGTTGAAAACAGATGCAATTCAGGTGATTTGTGAGGCTCTGGATGCAAGGCCAGAAGCGGTTACAGATATTACGGTTCTTAAAAAAGGCATGACGAATCGGTCTTTCCTGTTTACCTGCAAAGGAAAAAAATATATCATGCGTATTCCGGGAGAGGGGACTGACCAGCTTATTAATCGTCGTCAGGAGGCGGCAGTTTATCAGGCTATTGATGGAAAGCATATTTGCGATGATATTGCGTATATCAATCCGGAAAATGGTTATAAAATCACGGAATTTCTGGAAGGCGCAAGAGTATGCGACCCATTGAACTACGAAGATGTTAAGAAGTGTATGAAACGACTGCATGCGTTCCATGACTTGAAATTGAAAGTAAATCACGAGTTTGATATTTTCGGCCAGATGGAGTTCTATGAAACACTGTGGGAGGGGATACCTTCTGTTTATAAGGATTATGAAAAAACAAAAGCAAATGTTCTGTCGCTGAAGTCTTATATTGATGCACATGCTGGAGAAAAAGTCTTGACACATATTGATGCCGTGCCAGATAATTTCCTATTTGTTGAAAAAGATGGAAAAGAAGAAATTCGACTGATTGACTGGGAGTATGCAGGAATGCAAGATCCTCATGTGGATGTGGCTATGTTCTGTATTTATTCTCTTTATAATAAACGTCAGGTCGATCGCCTGATTGCAGCCTATTTTACGGAAGGCTGCAGTGATGAAACTAGGATCAAGATTTATTGCGACATTGCTGCTTGTGGTCTGTTGTGGAGTAACTGGTGCGAGTATAAGAGAAACCTCGGCGTAGAGTTTGGTGAGTATTCGCTTCGGCAGTATCGATATGCAAAAGACTATTATCGAATTGTTCAAGAGGAATTGAAAAAGCAAGGGGAGGAAGAATAAATGCCAAAAGTAGAAAGAGCCATTATTATGGCGGCAGGCTTAGGAAATCGAATGCACCCGGTGACGCTGACAACACCGAAACCGCTGGTTAAAGTAAATGGGGTGCGGATGATTGACACAGTCATTGATGGTCTGCATAAAAACGGAATTAATGAAATTTATGTTGTTGTCGGCTATCTGAAAGAACAGTTTGTGACACTTGAAGAGGAGTATCCTGGGGTTAAGCTGATTGAAAATCCATACTATGATACTTGCAACAACATCTCTTCACTTTATGTGGCACGAGAGTATATTGAGAATGCTTTCATTCTTGATGGAGATCAGATCATTTATAATCCGGAAATTTTAGCACCAGAATTTGAACGCTCTGGTTATAACAGTGTTTGGACAGATGATGAAACGGATGAGTGGCTTCAGACTGTTGAAAATGGCATTGTTACAGCATGTAGCCGGACAGGTGGGAAAGGCGGATGGCAGCTGTACAGTATTTCCCGCTGGACTGCAGAGGATGGGAAAAAACTGAAACGGCATCTCGAAATTGAGTTTGAACAAAAGAAGAATCGGCAAATCTACTGGGATGATGTGGCGATGTTCTGTTACCCGGAGGAGTATCAATTGGGTATCCGTCCTATGAATAAGGACGATATTATAGAGGTGGATAATCTGAGTGAGTTGATTGCTCTGGATGCCAGCTACAAAAAATATGTGGAGGAAAAGTAAATGAATACGAAAAAAGAACATGGGAAAATAGACTGGATGATAACACTAGTGCCTTTGGCAATCGTAATTGCATTATGTGTTCTATTCTTTTTTGCGCCGGAACAATCGAATGCCGTACTAAGTCAGATACGTTTTTTCTTTGGTGATACCTTTGGTACATATTACTTGGTAATTGGATTGGGAATTTTCATCCTTTCTCTGTATATTGCCGGTTCTAAGTATGGTAACATCGTCCTTGGCGAGCAGAATGAGACGCCGAAGTATTCCTTCTTTGCGTGGGGCTCCATGATGTTTACCTGTGGACTTGCTGCTGACATCCTGTTTTATTCGTTCTCGGAGTGGGTGCTGTATGCAACTGATCCGCATCTGGCAGAGATGGGTAGTATCCAGGATTGGGCAGGTGTATATCCGCTGTTCCATTGGAGTTTTATTCCGTGGGGATTCTATTTGGTGCTGGCTGTTGCCTTTGGCTTTATGCTCCATGTGAGAAAAAGAAACCGTCAGAAGTATTCAGAGGCTTGCCGTCCGATTCTTGGAAAGTATACCGATGGCTGGGCAGGTCGCATTATTGATCTGTTAGCTGTGTTTGCCCTCCTTGCTGGTACTGCTACCACTTTTAGTGTAGCAACACCGCTTATGGCAACCATTATCAGTGAACTGTTCCATGTTGCCGTCAGTCGTACTGTAATCAACATTATTATTCTTCTGATTACCTGCGCTGTATATACATATTCCTTGCTGCATGGATTTAAGGGAATCAGCAAGTTGGCAAACATTTGTATCTATATGTTTTTTGGCCTGATTGCGTTTGTTCTTCTGTTTGGTGGAGAAATACGGTATATTGTTGAAACCGGTTTTTCTTCCCTTGGACGAATGATCCAGAACTTTGTTGATCTGTCTACGTTCACTGACCCGCTCCGTACATCGAACTTCCCGCAGAACTGGACAATCTACTATTGGGCTTACTGGATGGTTTGGTGCGTAGCTGCTCCGTTCTTTATCGGCAGCATTTCTCGTGGCAGAACAGTACGTCAGACAATCCTTGGTGGCTATGTATTTGGTGTTGGCTCTACGTTGACGAGTTTTATCGTACTTGGTAACTATTCTATGGGAATGCAGGTTACTGGAAAGGCTGATTTTATCGCACAGTATCTGGAAAGCGGAGATCTGTATGGCATGATTGTGTCTATCATCAAAACAATGCCGGGTGCACCTGTTATCATGGTAGTTGTTCTGCTGACGATGATCACTTTTTATGCGACTTCTTTTGATTCGATTGCATTGACAGCATCCTGCTACAGCTATCACACGTTGAAAGATGGTGAGCAACCGAATAAGGGCATTCAGTTGATGTGGTGTATTCTGCTTATTTTGCTTCCGATTGCTCTGCTGTTTGCTGAAAGTTCCATGAACAATCTTCAGTCAGTGAGTATTGTTGCGGCATTCCCGATTGGTGTGGTAATCGTGATGATTGCAGTGAGTTTTATAAAAGATGCAAAAAAATATATGGAAGAACTCGGCAACAAAAAATAATTTATGGTTTTGTAATTTTAAACGAAAGAGAGAAAAGAGATTACGAAAACAACATTACTTATCGTGGCTGCTGGTATCGGTAGCCGCTTCGGAACAGGAATCAAGCAACTGGAGCCAGTGGATGATGCTGGACATATCATCATGGACTACTCAATCCATGATGCGATTGAAGCTGGTTTCAACCATGTGGTATGGCGAACAAAAGTTGACAACCGAGTGCATCGAGAACGTAATCATGATGATGCCATTCTCAGCAGTAGTGATGTGGTCATTCGAAGAAATGATAGGGAACAGATGGAAGAAAATCCTGTGGCAAAGCGGAAAGATAGCATTTATCTTTTCAGTAAGCATAGAGATGTTGCAATTATTGCTTCGCTTGGGTACATTCCAGCGATCCGACATCTTCTATAACACAGTCGGCGGAGTGCTAGGTGGATTGATGTATTGTGCGGTGGTGAAGGCAAGAAAACGTCTGTAAAAAGGGTTGAAATTGTGATATACTGGGAGCGGTAGCTCCCTGCGCTGCTCGAAACTTTGCACACCTCTCCGTGGTGAGTAGCAGGCAACGATCTTATGGTCGGCGAAGATGTGAGAAAAATAGCTTGAATGAAACACGTTTCTGTGATAGTGAAAAATATAGAATTGATTTAGTGAGGAATTAGATATGCACATATTAACGAGATTCTTCTCACAGAAAAAATTTTTAGACGCATTCATTTCTGGTAAGCTCTATATGAATACGCTTAATTATTTTTGGAATAACGGTTTCGAAGAACAAAAAGATATTTTTGAAGGTGTTGTTTGTACGGTCCCAGTGAAAGATTTTAATGGCTTTCCAATGGACTTTCAAGCAGCTCAGGCAAGTGATTATCATTTTAGAGCTGAAGGATATAAATTTTGTAATGTTCTCTGTTTTTATAAAATAAATTTTCTACTAGAAGATGGGCTTCTTCATTGTGATCTTAATGATGATATGTTGAAATTTGGAGAGTATATTGCTATCATAACAAATGAAAATGAATTCTTAAGGCGTATTGAAGCGGCTGTAAAAAGGAGCCATTATGAGGTTTTATGTGGAGATGTTCACTATCATCTCCAGATGTTAAACGGCAAACAAAGCAAAGAGGGACCTCGTATGTATCTGGCAGTAAAAGATCGATTCTTTAAAATAGAAGAACTACAAAATAGGGGATTTAACATTAGAAAACGGGATTGTTTTGATAAAGGCGTCGAGTACCATAACCAAAATGAATGGCGTGTTGCATTATACCGAGGTGAACAGACTACAGATGCGTATGAACTGGATGTTGGGAATCTATCAGATATTGTTTGCTGTTATCCGGTACGGGACATTCAAAAAGGTTTAGCTGATTGTATAAATAGAAATGGTGTTAGTGATACTGTGGGGTGGCATGGAACTATCGGGAGACGAGAGATGCGAGAGTTGTTTTACAATTTAGGTAATAATAACACGACAATGTTTTCTATTATTGGCTGATTAAAGAGGCTCTATGGAGCAGGAATACGAATGGTATCTCTGCCTGTCACAAAGTGCTAGACTTAAACCACTATAAAAGGAAAGAGGTTATCACGATGCCCAGAACGAAAGGTAGCAAAAACCGTCCCAAAACCAATACTGCCAAAGACTACGCATCCCAGATCGCAGAAAAGAAAGAACAGGTGGTAAACTTAACCACCGAGATCGCATCCATCCAGAAAGCGATTGAAGAGCAGAAGAACACACTGAAAGAGAAGAAGTCTGCTCTGAAGAAGGCCGAAAAAGAAGTGGCATCCCTGGAAGCGAAGAAGGCAAAGACAGATGCTAAGGCCGCTGAAGAAGCAAAGAAGGCTGAAGCCGAAGCAGTGCTGAAGAAGCTGCTGGCCAGCGGTATGAGCGCGGACGAGATTCTGGAAAAGCTGAAATAAACAAGAACTCAAGAAAAAATAAATGCCGTGTGTGGAACACAGGTTCCTCCGGGAGCTGGAGCACACGGTATTATTTGAAGGTTGCCATATAGTTTATAACGGAATTAAAAGAAACGGAGTGGAGAACAAATGGACTTATCTAAAATACACCACATTGCAATTATCGTATCTGACTACGAAGCCGCAAAGGATTTCTATGTGAACAAGCTGGGATTCTCTGTTATCAGAGAGAACTACCGTCCAGAGCGTGAGGACTGGAAGCTGGATCTTCGCGTCAATGAGCACACAGAACTGGAGATTTTCGCTGAGAAAAACCCGCCGATGCGTGTGAACCGTCCGGAAGCATGTGGGCTGCGGCATCTTGCTTTCTGTGTAGAGAGTGTGGAGCAGACGGTGAGAGAACTGGCAGAAGTTGGGGTTGAATGTGAGCCAATCCGTGTGGATGATTACACCGGCAAGAAGATGACATTCTTCCACGACCCGGACGGACTGCCGTTGGAGCTGCATGAGTAAAATGAAGAAAACAAGAAAACCAGGCGGTGGCCGGAAGAAGTTGAAGCCAGAGTACGATGCCGGGAAGAACCTAAAAGTGCAGATGGATGCTGCTGTGGCACTTTATAATTCTGAGATGTCCTTGCAGGCCATCGGCGAAGAACTGGGATTAAATCCAATCAAAGTAAGAAAGCTGCTCATCACGGCCGGTGTGTATGAATCTGAAGTGGCGGAGAAGGTGCAAGCTACCTTTCAAGAATGCTGTGAAACACAAGACTACAAAACCTCCATACTCTTAACTGCAAACACTCTGAAACTTTCCAAAGCCTCCGTCACCTCGTACCTGCCATATCGGAAAGGTGTGTACTTCACAAGCACAGCAGAAAAAGGGAAGATCAGTGTCGGAGCAGAGCGGCAGCGGAGATACAGAGCAATGAAGCGGTGGAGGGCTGATCCGACAGAAGAGCATCTGTGGGAGGTGGTTCTTCTTTATGCAGGTGTGCGTTTCAAAACGTACTCAGGTTTACCCTTTACCTATGAAATACGAAAGGGCCGGAATGTGCAATACACAAAGGAACTGTGGATCGATCGCAGAGAGAATAGTAAAAGCCTGGCGTGGAGTTCCGTGCTGCTGGCTCTGGGCCATATTAAAAAGGTAGGAGAAGTAGTTGAACGACCGAAAGCACTGGGCGATATCCGGGGTGTGACCTATATATACGGAATGTTCTATCGGTTCGGGCTAATCGATGTGCCGGATGAAGCAAAAGAAAAGATGAAGAAAGCGTTCAGTAAATCGTCCTGACACGGATGCCGCAGAGGGGGCGGGAAAGAAGCATCACCCAATGTTTCAGGTCATTGCGTGACCCAGAGATTACAAAAAAATCCGCCTGCAGAATGAACCACAGGCGGCTGAAATTACATTATAGCTTATTCAAAAAGTCTTCCAGAACACGGTTCCACTTTTCGGGGTACTCATAGAACATCAGGTGACCACCCATGACGTAGGTGTCGTAACCGGGAAGCTGTGCTTCGACAAAGGGCTTTGCAATGTCCTGCCAGTGTTCTGCAATGAACATCAGGCTGGGCATCGTTGCACCGACATCTTTTGCGATTTCAAGATAGTTGGAGAACACAGCGTCGCAGAACAGCTGACGGCAGATCCAGTATGGTGTGCGGCCGGAAATATCCAGCAGATACTCCAGCTCATCAGGCTCCATCTTATGCTGGATCATGACGCCAGTCGCATACTCGCTAAAGAACTCACGGCATCCCTGAGAAGAGGTCAGCACCTGCGTGGCGACCTGAGACAGCTCTTCAATCGTGCCCTCAGTCCACCACTTCGGGTCAGGGGAGAGCGGGAGCGGAGACATATCGATAGTCACAACGCCGCGCAGCTTGTCTTTGCCGAACTGCTGCACGTAGCTCCATGTGTCAAGGTTGCCCGTGCTCCAGCCAATCAGGACAATATCTTTGAGACCCAATGCATCAATCAGACCAGCTACATCGCGACCGTGAGTCAGGTAGTCGTTGCCATCCACGGTTTTGGCAGAATAGCCTTGGCCGCGAGGATCGATAGCAATGACACGATACTCAGAGGAGAAATACTCCAGTTGGTTCTTGAAAATCTCACCAGAGAAGGTCAGGCCGGGAATGAAGACCAACGGTTTACCTTCGCCTTTTTCCAAGATATGTAACTCCACACCGGGGGCTACAGTGACATACTTGCTTTCAATACGATCTTTTGCCATGAGAAAACCTCCCAACAAAATCTATAAATCGAATTGGCTTGTCTGAATTATATATCTGAAAAAAGAGAAAAGCAATAGATTGATAGAAACTGCACTGCTGTAATCTGCAAAAATTTTCAGTGCATGAATATCAGTAACAGTTACACAATGTTAAAATAGCAATATGTCCACGATGAGCAGGCGCAACACCTGTCTGC
>OLQL01002737.1_pt1 | contig 11566 bp, 11 predicted proteins | sample 1672971 | NCBI WGS metagenome assembly OLQL01 (sample SAMEA3136742, study PRJEB25190) | human gut metagenome | biome: human gut; feature: human-associated habitat; material: faeces | place: Austria | collected 2013
GATATGAACCGAATTACAGGAGGTTTTCTAAAAATGAAGACGAAGAAACTTCTCGCACTGCTGATGGCAGGCGCAATGAGTGTATCCGTGCTGTCCGGCTGCGGCGGCTCTGCTGCCAAGACCGACGACTCGAGTGCCGATGCGGCTGACACCTCGGCTTCCGCTGAGAGCGATGTGGATTATGTAAAGAGCAACGGCAAGCTGGTTATCGGCATCACGGATTTCGCGCCGATGGATTATAAGGAAGACGGCTCGGACGAGTGGGTTGGCTTTGACGCGGACATGGCAAAGGCTTTCGCTGAGAGCCTGGGCGTAAAAGCTGAGTTCATCGAGATCAACTGGGACAACAAGATCATGGAGCTGGACTCCAAGGGCGTTGACGCTGTTTGGAACGGCATGACCCTGACCGATGAGGTCAAGACCTCCATGAACTGCTCCGACCCGTATGCAACCAACGCACAGGTTGTTGTTGTTCCGTCCGACAAGGCTGACGCTGCCAAGGACATCGAGTCCCTCAAGGATATGACCTTCGCTGTTGAGTCCGGCTCCGCCGGTGAGGCTGCTGCACAGGCTGCCGGTCTGAATGCAACCGCAGTTCAGTCTCAGGCTGACGCACTGATGGAGGTTGCCGCAGGCACCTCTGATGCCTGCGTGATCGACCTGCTGATGGCAGGCGCTATGATCGGCGAGGGCACCAGCTACCCCGACCTCACCTACACCGTCAAGCTCAACAGTGAGGAATACGGCGTGGGCTTCCGCAAGGGCTCTGACCTGACCGAAGCATTCAACAACTTCTACAAGGGCGCCTACAAGGACGGCGTTATTCTTTCCTTCGCTCAGAAGTACGGCGTACAGGAAGCAATCGTAGATCCGGAGGCTTAATCTCCCATTCCCCCAGTTCAATATAAGGCAGAAGGCGGACTACCGTCTTCTGCCTTATGTGTCAAAGGAAATAAAGTAAAAAAGAGGTAAAGAGGAAACGACATGTTTGCCAATGTAACACTCAGCCTGATGGGCGGCTTTGTTACCACCGTACAGCTTTTCTGCCTGACGCTGGTATTCGCTCTGCCGCTCGGCCTGCTTATCAGCTTCGGCTCGATGAGCCGCATTACACCGCTGCGCGCACTCATCAAAATCATCGTCTGGATCGTCCGCGGCACACCGCTTATGCTCCAGATCATCATTATCTACTATGGCCCTGCTCTGGTGTGGGGAATCAAGCTGCCGCGCTTCAGCGCTGCTCTGCTGTCCTTTGTCATCAACTACGCCTGCTACTTCTCGGAGATCTTCCGCGGCGGCATTCAGGGTATCCCGAGCGGCCAGTATGAGGCCGGGCAGGTGCTTGGCATGACAGACAGGCAGATATTTTTCCGTGTGGTTCTGCTGCAGGTAATAAAGCGCATTGTGCCGCCCATGGGCAACGAGATTATCACACTTGTAAAGGATACCTCGCTGGCACGCGTTATTGCCGTGGGTGAACTCATACGGGCCGCGCAGGACATCGTGAAGCAGTACGCGCTGCTTTGGCCGCTGTTTTATACGGGTGTGTTTTATTTACTGTTCAGCGGCCTGCTGACGCTTGCGCTGCGCGCACTGGAAAAGAAACTGGACTATTATAAGGGGTAAGCTATGGCGGTATTGGAAGTACGGGAACTGAAAAAAAGCTATGGCGGCCAGGAGGTGCTGCGCGGGGTAAGCTTTTGCCTTGAAAAGGGCGAGGTGCTTTCCATCATCGGCTCCTCCGGAAGCGGCAAGACAACGCTTCTCCGCTGCCTGAATTTTCTGGAAACGCCGCAGAGCGGCGCTATCTCGGTCAATGGCGAGGTGCTGTTTGATGCTTCGCAGCCGGAAAAATACAGCCCTGAGGCTATCCGTCAAAAACGGCTGCATTTTGGCCTTGTGTTTCAATCGTTCAACCTGTTTCCACAGTATACAGTGCTGCAGAATATCACACTGGCGCTGAACCTTCGTACGAGGGAACAGGCCAAGCAGCGGGGAGATAAGGCAAGCCCCCGCCAGTTTGGCAGAAACGAAGAAAAGGCGCTGGAGCTTTTGGAAAAAGTGGGGCTTTCTGATAAAAAAGACAGCTACCCCTGCCAGCTTTCAGGAGGCCAGCAGCAGCGTGTGGCGATTGCACGCGCCCTGGCGCTGGAGCCGGATGTGCTGTGCTTCGATGAGCCCACCAGCGCGCTGGACCCTGAGTTGACGGGTGAAGTGCTGCGGGTGATACGCGCGCTGAAAAGCGGTGAGACTACTATGATCGTGGTGACACACGAAATGGAGTTTGCAAAGCATGTTTCAGATAAGGTTATTTTTATGGCAGACGGGCTTGTAGAGGCAAGCGGCACGCCGGAACAATTATTTGGAAAAACGCAGAACGCCCGGCTGTGCGCCTTCCTGCAAACTGTGCAGAAGCCTTAAATCGCTATGCACTGCCGGGCATTTTCGAACGGGGCTTTTGCGGCCGGTCGGCTTTTACAAGGCTGGCCGGCTATTCTTATTTTTGGATAGTGAAAAAGAATTCCTCTTTTCGGCATATGCCATAGTATTTCGCTAAATATTGTGTTATACTAAATCTGATTTTACAGCGGAGGAGTGTGGGAAGGATGCTGCCTGGTCATAAGCCCCGGCGAAAAAATCGGCCCGCTTGAGCTGGGAATGACGCCCAAGCAGATATGGAATGCGCTTTCCTGCCTGTGCGCGGAATGGGGCTTTTCTATTTCAGACACCCACATTGATGAAACCTGGGAGAAGGGCACCGGCAAGCTTTGCTGCCGCTACTTGAATCAAAAATTCTTTTTTATTGTATGGTACTGTCAAAGCCGGGCCATAGAAATTGCGGTAGACCTTCTGCTGCGGGAACAGCTTCCCGTACTGCTCTACGGTATGGATATTTTTCAAACTGAAGCAGAAAAGGTGCTGGCGGCCTTGAAGCAGGTGGGGCCCTGCCTCTGTGATGCCGGGGATGAACAACTTGGCACCAATTATAAATTCAGCAGCCTTGGCCTGCGCCTTTGGCGGGAAAGAGCCTTTCACAGAAAGCTTCTTTTGGATAAGGCGTATAGAGAAGAAATGGCTCTGGTGCTTGAAGAAGAGTATCAGTATCTTTATTTTCAAATCGTTGCTGTTATGGAAAAAGCATGAGCGAACAAGGGAGTTTTTATGCCGAAGGATAAATTTAAAACCGTATATGTCTGCACAAACTGCGGCGAAACATCGCCCCGCTGGATGGGACGATGCCCTTCCTGCGGGGCGTGGAACACGATGGCGGAGGATGTAGTGCGCGAAGAAAAGCCTGTCAGAGCTTCCGCCGGGGGAAAAGGAGCTGTGCGCGGTATAAGCTCCGGCAGCCTTATTACAGCGCACACTTTAAGTGAAATAAGTGCAACCGAAGAAAAAAGCCGTATTATCACCGGCATCAGTGAACTAGACCGTGTGCTGGGCGGCGGCATTGTGCTGGGCAGTGTCGTCCTTCTGGGCGGCGAGCCGGGCGCGGGCAAATCCACCTTGCTTTTACAGCTTTGCGGGGCCATCAGCAAAGCTGTAAGCGTGCTGTATATCACTGGCGAGGAATCTACCCGTCAAATCAAGCTGCGGGCTTTGCGCTTGGAGGTACCGCAGGACGGCATCCGCCTGGCGGCAGAAACAGAGATAGACGACATCTGCGTATTGATAGAGCAGGAGAAGCCCGGCCTTGTGGTGATAGACTCCATTCAGACGATGCATTGCGGCGATATCTCTTCTTCTGCAGGCAGCGTTTCTCAGGTGAAAGAGTGCACCTCGCGCCTTCTGGCCGTAGCGAAAAACCATGAGATACCCACGTTTATTGTGGGACATGTCAACAAAGACGGCGCTATTGCAGGCCCTAAGGTAATGGAACACATTGTGGATACCGTGCTGTATTTTGAAGGCGATAAAATGCTTCCATACCGTATCCTGCGCGCTGCCAAAAACCGTTATGGTTCCACCAACGAGATCGGTATGTTCGATATGACGGGCAAGGGCCTGAAGGTGGTGGAAAACCCCTCCAAGCTGTTGCTGGAAGGGCGGCCCGTGGGCGTTTCAGGCAACTGTGTGGCATGTACGCTGGAGGGGTCCCGCCCTATTTTATCAGAGATACAGGCGCTTGTGAGCAAAACTGCCTTCGGCACGCCGCGCCGTGCAGCTTCCGGGTTCGATTTTAACCGCACAAATCTGCTGCTGGCTGTGCTGGAAAAGCGCGCCGGGTATTTTCTGGGCAATTTGGACGTGTATCTGAACATCGTGGGCGGGCTGCAGCTGGACGAGACGGCCTGTGACCTCTCTGTATGCATGGCAGTCGTCTCCAGTATGCTGGACAGGCCTGTGCCGGATGATATGGTAGCGATAGGGGAGGTAGGCCTCGGCGGGGAAGTGCGCAGTGTATCGAATTTGGAACTGCGCCTGCGCGAGGCACGGCGTCTGGGCTTTGTGCGCGCTGTGGTGCCGAAATATGCGCTGAAACAGATAGAGGCGCAGGAATTCTCTGATATGGAGCTTCTGGGCGTGACATATGTGCGCCAGGCGGTGCAGCTTTTGTGAGCTTCTAAACAGATTGCCCGACAAAGGTGCAGTGCGGACAACGGAAATTATTCAATTATTGATTATCTGGTTGCCTTTTCAGTTTGCTTTGTGCCGGTATAGAACTTTTTTCGCCGCAGATGTTGCACTTTTTGAAGAATTTTTTTTGCCTTTGTGTTGTACCTTTTCTTTAAGTTTATTGATAAGCCAGCAATCTTTTCAGCGTTCAGTATACTTTGATAAAAATGTGCCGGTTATAATTTCGTTATTGGTATTTATCTTTCTCGGAATGTTTTGACGAATACTGTGTAGTAGCTTTTTCCGTTTCGGGCAGCGGCACAATTTCGCTAAATCAAAATTTAGCGAAATATAGGGAGGCCTTTGTGGAAAAAACGGCTGCAAATATACCAGCTGCTTAAAAATTTGGAGTGTCATAAAGTAATCTGCATCTAAGAACAACTACTAGGCAGCATATAAGATATAGGAAAAATAAACAATTCAGCGGTGCTTGCACAGGCCGCCGCCCACCAGATTAAACTATGTTTGCTCATAGCTCCTTTAGCTATATTGGGATGCTGTCAGAAAACATTATTCATTTGTTGCCGGGCTTTTGCCTATGCTAAGAAAGAATTAAACGTGCAGACAGCTACGTTCCAGGTATTATCTCAAATAACCTGTAAACAGGTTTATATTGCCTTTCAAAATTAAGAACCCAGGAAAACCCGGCAAGCGGCCATATTTTTATTTAAGCGGCGCAGGCTAGAATTATCTGTATAACTTATAGAAATTTCAGCTTTGAAGCATCTGAAAATTTTTCTTAAGGAATTCAGAGCAGATAGGCTGTTAATATTTTAACAAAAATATAATTAAATAAGAAATCTGTTTAAGCACGGATAACTTTGGCAAGCGGTTTCACAGCAAAATTTAAAGCATGCAAACTATTAATAAAACTTATTTACTATGCGGCAGAACTTCGTATAACTAACCCCGTGTATGCTGTATTCATCACAATGAAGGATGCACCGCTCAAGCTCCCCTGTTCCCTGTTTATATTTTTATCTTTGTGAAAAGGCATTTTCCGAGCTTGTGCTCATTGGCAGTAATGAGAGAGGCAAAAGAGTATGGCGATGCGACGGACATCTAAGCCATGGCCAATAGTAATATTCTTGACAGAGGGCAGCCAATGAACTGGTCCAAACACCACTCCCACACAGGTATCTGTTTCTGTGTGGAGCGCACGGCCAATCTCTGCCGCAGTTTGCGCTGCATATCCGTCACCGCTACGGCATGGATATAGTTATATTTCAGGCGGAACAAAGATAGCATATCAAGGTACATCAGAAATGACAGAAGCCGTGCAGTAAAATTTGTTCGAAGGCAAAATATGAAGTGGAGGGTTCTCCTGCTATGAGCACTTATATTGATGCGCGGCGGCCAAGCCATCACGGTGATTATCAAGATTGTCCCGCACTGGCAGTGCGGTATCTGTACGACAGTGAAACCATCCGCGGGCTTTCGCCGCGCACAGTGAATGGATATTATATTGATTTGCGGACATTTTTCCGCTTCTTAAAGCTGCAGCGCGGCATGGTGCCGCAAGACACGCCTCTGGAAAAGATTGATGTGCGTGACATTGAACTGGATACAATTGAAAGCGTCACCAGCACGGAAATTTATGAATTTTTGCACTATGTCACGCGTGAGCGGGCCAACTCCCCTGCCGCCCGTGCCAGAAAGCTTTCCAGCCTAAAAGGGTTTTATAAATACCTTTGCACCAAAATGAAACTCATTCGGGCAAACCCAACGGATGATGTAGGTATTCCTGCGCAGAAAAAACGTTTGCCGAAATATTTATCCTTAAAAGAAGGTACAGAGCTTCTGCAAAGTGTGCAGAGCGATTTTTATGAGCGCGATTACTGCATGATAACTCTGTTTTTGAATTGCGGCATGCGTCTTTCTGAACTGGTGAATATCAATATCACGGATATTCAGGATGACGGCACAATCCGTATCATTGGCAAGGGCGATAAAGAACGCCTTGTCTACTTGAATGATGCCTGCGTGAAAGCACTGGCGAGGCTGTGTGAAGAACGGCGCAGGCTTCCCAATTTACAGGATAAAAATGCGCTGTTTGTCTCCAGAAAAACCGGAAAACGCCTTTCGGCGCGTCGCATACAGCAAATTGTGGAAAGCTGCCTGCGCGCAGCGGGGCTTTCCGGGAAGGGATATTCCACACATAAACTGCGCCATACGGCGGCCACAATGATGTATCAGGAGGGGCATGTAGACATGCTGGCGCTGAAAGAGATTTTGGGTCACGCACACGTGTCTACCACTGAAATTTATACGCATTTGGGTTCTGCTCAGTTAAAGGAGGCTGCCAAGGCCTCCCCTTTTGCCAAGATGGATTTTGAGCGCCCGTCTGCCCCGCACTCGAAAAGCGGAGAAATGACGGAAAAAGCAGACGATATCGACACAAAAAAATAAAAAAGAAACGGGCTGCCGGGCAGCAGTTCTGAATACGGGTACGCTGCCTCATTCCTGATTGCAGCTTGATGCCCAGCCGTAAAAGCATTCGGCTTTTTTGTGGTGTGGTGCCGGCTGCAACCTGCTCATAAATAAAAGAGGGAACGCCAGCATTTACGCCGATAGCCCCTCTTCTTGTGTATAATTATGTGTGCTGCCTTTTTTGCTTTGCCTGGCGCGGAACCTTTCCGGCTCATTCCGCAAAAAATACGGGACAGAATACACTGCACAGTGCACCAGCCAGCAGGGCTGCCGCAATACAGGCGATGCTGGCTGCCATATACGCATGAAGCGCACGGGTGCCTGTTTTTGTGCAAATGTCTTTTGCAAGAAATTGCGCGGCAAATAAGGATGTGCTGGTTTGCAATGCGCATCGTGCAGCCAGAACAAAGAATACAAAACGAATACATTCAGGAAGAAGAAAGAGCACAGCACTGGCAAACACGCCCTTTGCGCCCATCTGCCCATACAGCACGGCGTTCATTGCGCCGAAGGCTCCGCCTTCTACAAGCAGCAGCCCTGTCACGCACGGTGCGCCAAAGCAGGAAAACGCAAACAGAAGCAGAAGCGCAAGGCATAAAAAAGAAGAAAACAGTGAAGACGAAACCACCTGCCAGAATGTGCCTGTACATCTGGCGCGCAACAGTGCAGACGCATAATATGAGATAAACCCATCTTCCTGCCCGCCGGCAGCAGCGGAAACCAGCCAAGCGCCCAGCATCATGCCGCCTGCCAGGCACAAGGCTAACAGTGCATTGACGCCGCCTTTCCCGGAAGAAAAGCGCATTGGCATTCCAAAATGCTTGATTTTGCGGCCGGGAAGAAATGCTGTGCGGCGGCCGCTGTAAAAAGAGAACCGATGTATCATCATACACACATCCTTTTCTTTTCAAATCAAAGCCAGCATTAGCGTATCATGTCCCACCCTCATACCGCCGGGCTTTGCTGCAGAAGAAAATCAAGGCGCTGAGCGAGCACCTCGCGCAGCGGCGCATTTCATGCTCTGTGCTGAAGTGACAGGTTTTTTCTTATTTTTTATGGCTTTCTCTCCATAGAATGCCGGTATAGCCGCCTACCCCGCCGCACAGCAGGATACTGCCCGCCTTGATAGCGGTGAAGGTGGAAAAAGCAGGCTGGCCCTGTGCGGCGGAAAAGACACCTACAGCCAACACCGCAATGCCTGCAAACAACAGGCCGCACAACATTCCGTTTTTACCATGCAAAAGACTGGTGACGGCGCTTCCAGCCAATACGCTCAGGCACAATGCCCCTGTGCCAAGGGGGACGGTCATTTCTAATGGAATATCTATCCGGCACAAAAGCGCCGCGCTAGCACATAAAAGTGCGGCCAGAACAGCAGCACAGGCTGCTGCACCTGCAATCATATGCCCCAAAAGCAGGCTGGATTTCTTTTGCGCATGAATCATTGTTGATTTTTTTGCCTTTATCAAAACAAACACCCCCGCACATACCTCTATAACACAAAGGTACGCGCGGGGGCGCTGGTTTATGAATGAAAAATGGCAGATGCCAGGACTGTTGAGTGCAAAAACACCTGCCTCTCTTTTGAAAGGCAGGCATTTTTTTGTTTGTTTTTTCTTTGTGCAGGCCTTGCGAAAAAGATCAGGCTTCCTTTTCGCCTGCATTATCCAACTGCAGCTTTTCCACTTCCTGAATTGCCCAGCGTTTGAAACGCATTTTGACGCGGTCCGAACCTGTCTCGAGTACGAAAGTATCCTCTTTGATGCTGGCCACACGGCCCACGATGCCGCCGATCGTGGTGACGCCGTCACCAACCTCGATGGAATTACGCATGGCCGCAGCCTGCTTTTCCTTCTTGTTCTGAGGGCGGATAATGAGGAAATACATAATAACAAATACACCAAGCAAAGGAATAAGCATGGTTAAGGTAGACATTGCGCTAGACTCCATAGTAAAACGATTCCTCCTATCAAGATTTGAACGTCATGATACAGTATACCGAAAATACGCGGTTCTTTCAAGGGGCTTTTCAGAAATTTTGCATTTCATATGCGGGTATCCAGCAGCTGCACATATTGCTTGTAAAACGCCTCAAAGCGGCCTTCGTCCAGTGCAGCGCGTATTTTTTCCATTAAAGTGTTGTAAAAATACAGGTTATGCATCACGGCAAGGCGCATGCCAAGCATCTCGTCTGCTTTGAACAGATGGCGGAGGTATGCCTTAGAGAAATTCCGGCAGCATTCACAGCCGCAGGCATCATCCAGAGGGCTTTCGTCCAGTTCATATTTGGCATTTTTAATATTGACGATGCCTTTCCAGGTAAAAAGATGGCCATGGCGCGCATTACGGCTCGGCATCACGCAATCGAACAGGTCCACACCGCGGTGCACAGCCTCAAGAATATTCCCCGGCGTGCCAACACCCATCAGATACCGTATCTTATCTTTGGGCATATATTCTTCTACCACGCTGATTACACGGTACATCTCTTCTTTTGGCTCGCCTACCGCCAGGCCCCCGATGGCGTAACCGTCCAAATCCAGCTCCCGTATCTGTTTCATATGCTCAATACGTAAATCGTCGTAACAGCAGCCTTGGTTGATGCCGAACAGCATTTGCTGCGGGTTCACCGCGGCCCCCTCCTGCTTGAGGCGGGCAAGCGCTGCCTTGCAGCGCGCAAGCCAGCGCACGGTGCGCTCGCAGGAATTTTTTGCATAATGATATTCAGCCGGGTTTTCCATGCATTCGTCAAAGGCCATGGCAATCGTGCTGCCAAGGTTGGCCTGAATGCGCATGCTTTCCTCCGGGCCCATAAAAATGCGATGACCATCCAAATGAGAGGCAAAGGTGACCCCTTCCTCTGTGATTTTCCGCAGCTTAGACAGGCTGAACACCTGAAACCCGCCGGAATCGGTAAGGATAGGCCCGTCCCATCTGGTAAAGCGGTGCAGGCCGCCCAGTTTGGCCACATTTTCATCGCCCGGCCTCAAATGCAGATGATAGGTGTTGCACAACATCACCTGACAATGGTTGGCCTTCAAATCAAATGCGGACAGGCCGCCTTTGATGGCGCCTGCCGTTGCCACATTCATGAAGGCGGGCGTCTGCACCGTGCCATGCACGGTTTCAAAACTTGCGCGCCTTGCTTTGCCTTCGGTTTTTATCAGACGGTACATTTCGTTCACCCTTTTGCCATGACATCAAACTGTTATGTCTTCAAAAAACGAGCGGTGCCGGGAACAGTTCCCCTGCACCGCTTTCTACAATATTTCAGTAATATTATAATGGCTGAAAGACATAAAGTCAACATGCGGAGGCCTACCGGCAGAGAAAAGCGCACGAAATCACCTAAAGCATGCAAAATGATAAGTTCATAATCTACGGGGGTGTATAGGTGTGCTATAATGAAACGGACATAAATAAAAAGAAAAAGGAGAAGTAAGCGGTATGCTGATTGCTATTTCCTGCCTAGTCCTCTCACTGATTTGTTTTTCTTCTAGCTTATGGAAATGGAGAAAGCCACGTAACCCAAACGCATACCGACAGCTAACAGCACAAGTAATATCTTCCGGTGTGCAAAACATAGAGACGAAAGAGAAAAATGTATATGAGCAATACGGTATATATACCATCCGTTTCTCGTGTGAAGGAAGGAGCTATCAAAAGGAGCAAAGCTTTATTATGCCGAAGGACAGCCATGAAGAACTGCCTGTCACAGGAAGCCTTTTAACAGTTTGGTTTTGTCCGCAAACAGAGGATATCTCTTTCATTGCAGTGGATGACAAAGGCACAGCAAAGGGCTTGGGTGGTTTGGGCGGCCTGCTTCTTATTCTGGCGGGGATATCGTATGCCGTGGCACAGGCCGTTGAAAACACGTCTTTATGGGAGGGCATGCTAGGCCCGCTGGCATCCATTGCTCTGGCATGCCTTCTCTTGTATACGGCAGGGAAACTACTCAAAAAATGGCATCTGTTCCACATAAGGCATAAAAAAGGCCATTATCAATGCATTCCTGCTGTCTGTACGGGATATATCTACCGGCGCAGCGGAAAGTACTCAGCGTATTCTCCAATATTTGAATATGAAAAGGACGGGGCAGAACACACTGTGAAGGAGATAAGCTTTTATGCCCGCAAGCCCTACAAAATTGGAGATAGAGTGACTCTTTACTGGGATTCGGAAGCACAGATGGCAAAAGAGGCAGAAAAGGCGCCGGTGGGCCTTATCTTTATTCTGCTTTTCTTTGCGGCTGTTTTTTTTATCAGGTGCGATAGCACTCATGCTCGCCAAAATTTGAAAATGTGCACAATTTTCCAATATAGAAAAGCCCTGCAGAAGTTTTCCGTCCAAAAAAGGCGCGGTAACTTCCAAGCAGGGCCTTTTTATATTTCGCAGAACAGCCTTAGTTTATATTAAGAAAAAAGAAGGCAATGAGCCCCTATGCGCCCTTCCCGCCTACTTCTATCATCACAGACGGATGCTTTTTATAAGTGGCAAGGCTTACGGCAACCAGCAGGAC
>OLQL01002753.1_pt1 | contig 11505 bp, 9 predicted proteins | sample 1672971 | NCBI WGS metagenome assembly OLQL01 (sample SAMEA3136742, study PRJEB25190) | human gut metagenome | biome: human gut; feature: human-associated habitat; material: faeces | place: Austria | collected 2013
GACGGACATGCCGTCCATCGGGCGAATCGACATGCGCATCGCGTTCTGGCGGAACCGTTTCGCCGTCTGCGAGGAAATCGTACTTGAGCAGGGTCAACTCCTGAACGGTGCTCTTTTCCGGTTCATAGGGCCGGAAATCGTAGTCGTCCGTACACGCGAAATTTCCTGACAACAGAAAAAACAGAAATAGCGTCAAAGATTTTTTCATAGATCAGTTGTTTAGGTTCTGGTTTTAGCTGTCACCGCATGATCCCGGGCCGGCCTGCGATGACAAGTTATTATTAAGACATCCCGGCGGAGAAAAGACACATCCCGGCAACCGATTTTTTTATTTGCATTTTTTTGTGTGGGAAAACAGCGGTCGGTTGTCTTTATATAAAAACTGCGACAAATCTACCTACAACTTCTAATACCAGAATGCTTATGAAGAGAAAACTTCTACTGTTCGCACTGCTTCCGGCCCTGACGGCGATGCTGACCTGCACGTCGTGCGGAGACGATGGCACCGACGGCTCGGGAAAAGCCGTGTTTACACTCGGATCGCCCGATGACGGGAATGATCCTTCCGCCGTGCGGATCAGTTCCGGCAATTATTCGAAGATTTTCACGATTGAAACCCCCGGTGCATGGCGGATCGAGAAATCCGAAACGGCCGGATGGCTCTCGGTGCGTCCCGAATCGGGCGAAGGGGCTGCGTCGGTCTATTTTTCGGCGGCGTCCAACGATAATCCTGAGCCGCGCAGCGCGGATATCATCTTCTATGCCGGCGCACAGCCGGTGCATACGCTCGTTTTCGAGCAGGCCGCGAATACGCCCTATTTGACCATTACGCCCGAGACGGGTTCCGTTCCGGTGGGCGGAGGCGACATCACGCTGCTCGTCGATACGAATCTCGGGGAGTGGGATTACGCCGTGGCGAGTGGCGATGGCGAGTGGCTCGCCGAAAAGGCGAAGACCAGTACCAGCCTGACACTGACGGCTGCCGCCAACGAACGTTTTTCGCAGTTGAAGGCCACCGTGACCTTCTCCGTTACAGGCTATCCCGATTTGAAACAGGAGGTCGAGGTGACGCAGAACGGTTTCACGGCCGATCTGCTCGATCTGGTTTTCAATAACGACGGCACGGCCACCGACATCTCCCCGATGCATAATGTCGTGGAATGTTTGCCCGGGGCGTCGCTGATGACCTATTACAACGACAGTTACGGACGCTATGTCGCCCGGTTCAACCACGAACCCGGGGCCAATCCCTCATCGGGGTATTACAAGGTAGACTATTTCAACAACCAGACTTTCCGGGATGCGCTGGCCGACGGACATACGCTGGAGGTGCTTGTGATGTTCGATGCCGAGGCCGACGGGGAAAAGGAGATCAAGCCGCTCAGTTCGATGCAGGGCGGCGGTACCGGGTTCCTCATCACCAAGAAAGACAGAGGAACGGAGCTTACTTTTCTGCCGCACCTCACCTCCGGAGGTTGGCAGTGGACGCGCAGCGGTGTCACGCCCCAGCGTGCCAAATACTACCACTTGGTGGGTGTCTGGGACAAGACGGCGCAGAAATCGCGCATCTATGTCAACGGTGAACAGAAAGCGGAGATCGCCGCCAAGGGGAATTTCAATTTCCCGAACAACGACAACTGCTATTGGTTCGGTATCGGCTGCGATGCCGGGGACAATAAGGCGGAAGCCGGCTGGCGGGGCGATATAGCTATTGTGCGCATCTACGGCGACCCGCTTTCGGCCGACAAGGTAGCCACGCTCTGGAACGAGGTGAAGGACCTCGAGCCGCAGGGTAGTGTTATCGAGCTTTCGGATATCACCTTCCTGCCGAATGCTTTAGTGAAGGCCGGTTCGGTCTATAAGGTTTTGGGCAAGGGCTTCCAGGCGGGCGATCGCATGCGGCTCGAATCCGTGGACGATGAGAAGAGCTCCTTCCTCTGCGATGCGACGGTGACCGACGCCTCGATCGGATTCGAAATTCCCGGAGGGTTCGTATCGGGTAATTATCGGATGGTTCTGATGCGGGGCGACGCCCGTTGTCCGATCGGGTTCGTGGAGCTGACGCTCTCGGACAATCCCACCCTGCAGAACCTTCCGCAGGTGATCGCCCATCGGGGCTTCCACACGACGAACGGCGCGGCAGAGAATTCGCTGGCTTCGCTCGAGGCGGCCATTGCGCTCGGAGTCTACGGCTCGGAGGCCGATTTTTACATCACGCGCGACGGGGTGGTCGTTTCCAACCACGATCCCGATATTAACGGGGTGAAGATCGAGAGTGCCGATTATGACGATATCAAGGATATCGAACTTTCCAACGGCGAAAAGGTCGCCACGCTGGATGTCTACCTCGATGAGATTGCGGAAGCTGTAACGAAACTCATTATCGAGATAAAGCCACACTCCACGACGGAACACAACAACCGGGTGGTCGACGCCATCGTCGGGGAACTCGCCGCACGCGGTATGAACGACCGGGTTGATTTCATCTCGTTCAATTATGCCATCTGCCAGCGTTTGGCAGCCAAGGTCCCGGGTGCGCTTGTCGGCTATCTTCAGGGTGACAAGTCCCCATGGTCGATGTCGCCGGATATCAAGTGTATCGACTATCCGATGGCGGCCCTGCGGCAGAATCCGCGTTGGGTACGGGATGCCCATGCGCGTGGGATGAAGGTCAATGTGTGGACTATCAATTCGCAGGCTGATATGATGGAATTCATTGGCATGGGTGTCGATTTCATTACGACCGACCATCCCGATACGCTCCGGGAAATGCTTTCGGAACTTGCCGAATAGCATACGCCGAACGTGTTGCGGAAGAGCCGAACAATCCGGCTCTTCCGCAACATGCTTTGTTATCTCGGGATCGATCCCGTGGAAAAATGTTATATTTGTATATCGATTGATCCAGCTGCATGGAAGAGGGGATTACGCTCATACAACTCAGAGAGGGCGGGCAACAGGCTTTCTCCCGGTTATTTACGCTCTATTACCGGGACCTGGTGCTCTATGCCGGACGCTACCTGCCCGAGCAGGCGGCGTGTGAGGATATCGTGCAGGATACGTTTCTGAAGGTCTGGAATCTGCGCGACAGACTGGATATCGCCGTTTCGCTGCGGGTCTATCTCATCGGGGCTGTTCGCAACCGCTGCCTGAACGAAATCAAACACCGCAAGTTGGCGTTGAACACCTCCGTCGATACCCTGACGTGGATACCTGCTCGCATTGAGGAGGAGGCGACGTTATATTCCGAGCTGAACGAGCGGCTCGACCGGTCCTTGCAGGCGCTGCCGCCCCTTTACCGCGAAGCTTTTGAGATGAACCGCTTCCGTCACATGAAATACCAGGAGATTGCCGATACGCTCGGCGTTTCGAAACGCACGGTCGAGGTTCGTATCGGTAAGGCCCTGGCCCTGTTGCGCTGGGACCTGAAGGATTTTCTGCCGCTCGCGCTGCTTTTTTTAGCCTTATGACTGTGGTAAATTCCCTTAGAACTGTCTTCATATTAGAATACGATAGAAAATGGAAGAGATGAACGAATGCCTCGGTGCGATCATGGCAAAATACCTCGCCGGCGAAGCGTCGCCCGAAGAGACGGCGCAACTGACGGCATGGATCGGGGAAGACCGCAGCCATGCCCGGGAGTTTGCCCGGTTGACGGATATCGACCAGGTTGTGCGGCCTCCTTTCGACCCGGCGGGGATCTCTGTCGATATTGCCCGGGAGCGGACAATGCTTCTGTTGCAGGGCGAGGAGCGTCGACGCCGGCGGTTGCGTTTCGTCCGTGGTTTCGAACGGGCCGCGGCCGTACTGTTTTTGCCGCTCGTCCTCGTTTCGGTTTATCTGTTCATGGCCCGGCCGGAGCCTGCGGCGTCCGATACGACCTGGCAGACCGTAACTACACCGTTTCGCACGCAGACACAGCTGGAGCTGCCCGACGGGTCGAAGGTATGGCTCAACGGCGGCAGTACGCTTCGCTATCCGCTTGCCTTCGGGGCCGGCGAACGTTCCGTGTCGCTCACGGGTGAGGCCTATTTCGAGGTGAAGTCGGATAAGACGAATCCTTTCGTCGTGCATACGAAGACCGTCGGGGTGACGGCTACGGGGACGGCTTTCAACGTGGATGCTTTCCGAAATGACAATGTCGTTTCGGTGACGATGGTGCGCGGCGTCGTGGATGTGGACATGAAGGGGGAGACCCGGCGTATGGCTCCCGGTGAGCGTATCTGCTATGATAACCGGCTCGGCACATATACCGTCGACCAGACCGATTCGGAGAAATGGTGCGCCTGGCGCAACGGGGAGATCATCTTCGAGAACGACCGGCTGGACTATGTCTTTCATCGCCTCGGACAATTATATAACGTAGAATTCACTGTTTGCGACCCGTCGGTCAACTGTTATGTCTATCATGCGGTCTTTACCGACGAGACGCTGCCTGAAATCCTGGAGATGCTGAAGATCAGCGCTCCGATACGGTATGAGATTTTGCAGGCGGATTCTCCTGCCCCGAACATTCCCAAACAACATATCCGCGTCTACGGCAAGTAGCGTATGGCAGCCTCCTTCGGGAGGCTGTTTTCATGTTGCGGGATACATTCTGTCGGTAAAAAATTGCCTCGGGGATTGTGTCATCGGCCCGCTGGGCTGTCTTATAGGAGAAACGGTCTTTCCCGCGACCGTTCTAACCCAAACGAAACCCGATGAAAACGAATTTATTTCTGATTGCCCTGGCCGCCCTGTTGTTCACGGGCGCCAAAAATGCCGCTGCCTGGCAGCCCGCCGGAGACCGGATCAAGACCCGATGGGCGGCGGACGTCGACCCCTCGTGCCCGCTCCCGGAGTATCCGCGCCCTGCCCTGGTGCGCGACCGCTGGCTGAATCTCAACGGTGAGTGGGATTATGCCGTTCGTTCCGTATCCGAAGGAGAGCCCGCCGATTACGACGGGAAGATACTCGTTCCGTTTCCGGTGGAGTCGTCGCTCTCGGGCGTGCAGCGCGAGGTGGGGGCTGCAAATGCCTTGTGGTACCGGCGGTCTTTTACGGTTCCCGCTTCCTGGAAAGGAGAACGCATTCTGCTCCACTTCGGAGCCGTAGACTATGAGGCTGAAGTGTGGCTCAACGGCGTGAAAGTCGGTTCCCATAGCGGCGGATATACCGCTTTCCGATTCGATCTCACTCCTTATCTGACGCGCGGCGAACAGCGGCTCGTCGTTCGGGTCTGGGACCCTACTGATGCCGGTCCGCAGCCTCGTGGCAAACAGCGCTCGAAACCCGAAGCGATCTGGTATACGCCCGTTACGGGTATTTGGCAGACCGTGTGGCTCGAGCCGGTCGGGGTTTCCCGCATCGAAGGGCTCTATACGACGCCAGACATCGACACCCGGCGGCTGTGCGTCGTGCCGTCAGTCGGGAATGCCGTCGAGGGCGATGTCGTGGAGATTACGCTGCGAGACGGAGGGAAGACCGTGGCGCAGGCTCGTTGTGTCGCCGGGTTGCCCGTAACGCTCCCTGTTCCGGGGATGAAACTCTGGACGCCTGAAGAGCCGTTTTTATACGATTTGGAAGTGATCCTTTTGCGCGGTGGCCGTGTGCTTGACCGTGTGGGGAGTTATGCCGCCATGCGTAAGATATCGGTGAAACGCACGGTAGGCGATGCCGTGCGCATGCAGTTGAACAACCGAGATTACGTTCAGTTGGGACTGCTCGATCAGGGCTGGTGGCCCGACGGACTCTATACGGCCCCGACGGACGAGGCGCTCACTTACGATATTCTCAAAACCAAAGAGCTTGGATTCAATACCATCCGCAAGCATATCAAGGTCGAACCGGCCCGCTGGTATGCTCATTGCGACCGGTTGGGTGTGCTCGTCTGGCAGGACATGCCCAGCGGCGACGAGAATCCCCGCTGGATTCCCGACCGCTGGTTTGATGACCGGGAGCTGGTCCGTTCCGCTGCTTCGGAGGAGGCTTTCCGCCGTGAGTGGCGCGGTATCATCGACCAACTGCGCTGTCATCCGAGTATTGTGATGTGGGTTCCCTTCAATGAGGCATGGGGGCAGTTCAAGACCCGTGAGATTGCCGAATGGACGAAAGGTTACGACCCGTCGCGTCTGGTCGATGCGGCCAGTGGCGGCAACCACTATCCCGGTGCAGGCGATGTGTTCGATGTTCATGCCTATCCCCATCCCCGTATCCACACCACCGACAACAGCCGTCCGCTGGTTATCGGCGAGTATGGCGGGATCGGACTGGCCCTGAAAGACCACCTCTGGCTTTCCGACCGCAACTGGGGCTATGTGCAGTACAAGACTCCGGAAGAGGCCACCGATGAGTATGTGCGCTTTGCTGAACTGCTCCGTCAGCTGGTTGTTGCCGGTGTTTCGGGCGCCATCTATACCCAGACAACCGATGTGGAGATAGAGGTGAACGGATTGATGACCTATGACCGAGCTGTCGTGAAATTCGATCCGGAGCGTGTGCGGAAGGCCAACGAGGCGGTGCTCGGGGCACTGAATGATTTCTGATTCCAAATTTAAATAAATCTATCCGATGACGATACATATGACGACCGTTCTGCTGGGTGTGCTGATGTTTGCCGCCTGTGCTGAATCCCGGCCCGCTGTCACGATCGGGAGCCCCGGCGGGAAACTGAAAGCCGAGCTTTCGCTCGACGAAGGTGTGTTGAACTACCGGCTGATGGCTGGAAAGGAGCAGTTGCTCGGCCCTTCGCGGCTGGGTATCGTAACGGCCTCTGCTGATTTTTCTCAGGGGCTTCTCGCCGACAGTTGCACACTGCTTTTCGAGGGTTTTTACGACTACAATTTCCCGCTCGGCCGGCAGGTCGTGGCGAACAAGCCCTACTGTGAACAGACGCTTTTCGTAAGGAATGCCGCCGGGCAGCGGCTGGGTGTCACGTTTCGCCTGACCGACGACGGAGCGGCCTTTGCCTACCGGATCGAAGGTACGGGACGCGATACCGTGTTGCGTGAATGTACGGGTTTCGGACTCGGGGAGGATGCCCGAGGTTTCCTGCAACCTCTCTCCGAAGGTAAAACGGGCTGGGCCCGGACCAATCCCGGCTATGAAGAGCATTACAATCTGGAGGTAGTTCCCGGTACACCTTCCGATTTCAGGCAGGGATGGGTGTTTCCGGCGCTGTTTCGCACGGAGAAGCACTGGTTGTTGATCTCTGAAACGGGCGTCGACGGCAATTACGTCGCCTCGCATCTGGCCGATTCGCTCGTGGAGGGTAACCTGCGGCTTGAGTTTGCCCATGTTGACAACAATCTGCCCGAGGATCCTGTGACGCCAGTTGTCACGCTTCCCTTCACTACGCCGTGGCGGACCGTTGCCGTGGGTAAGACTCCGGCGAAGATTGTCGAATCGACCCTTGCGCAAGATCTGGTGTGGCCCCGCTACAAGGCTGCTGCGGCTTATACGCCTGGCAAGGCCGTCTGGAGTTGGCTGGTCGAGGATGATCCCGGCACGACCTGTGAAAATTCGCGCCGCTATATTGATCTGGCAGCTGATCTCGGGTTCAGATATTGTCTGATCGACGCGCTGTGGGACACGCGGATCGGACGTGACAAGGTTGCCGAACTGGCTCGCTACGCAGATGATAAAAATGTAAAGTTGATTTTGTGGTACAACTCCAACGGGCAGTGGAACGATGCTCCGCAGGGGCCCTTGCACCGTATGGATACGCGGGAAATCCGGCGTGAAGAATTGCAGTGGTTACAGCGGACGGGTATCAGCGGCATCAAAGTCGATTTTTTCGGCGGCGACAAGCAGAGCGGTATGCGCCTCTACGAGGAGTTGCTTACCGATGCCAACGATTTCGGTATTTCGGTCAACCTTCACGGGTCGACGCTGCCCCGGGGATGGGAACGGATGTTCCCCAATATGGTGACGGCCGAAGCCGTGCGTGGCATGGAGAACAGCAAATACGTCGGGGAAAAGGAGCGGGAACGTCCTGTGCTGAGTACCGTGGCGGTTTTTACGCGCAATGTTGCCGGACCGATGGATTTCACGCCGACGGTGCTTAACTCCGCGATGGAGGTCTATGGCAACCATATTCCGCGTGTCACGACGGCAGCTTTCGAACTGGCGCTGCCTGTGGTGTTCTATTCGCCGATCCAGCATCTGGGGATTGTTCCCGAAAATCTGCATGCATTCCCGCAATTCGTCTGGGACTATCTGCGCGACGTGCCGACTGTCTGGGACGAGACTCGTTGTCTGGCCGGATATCCCGGCCGCGATGCGGTGCTGGCCCGGCGTAAAGGCGATCTGTGGTATGTGGCGGGCATCAACGGTGAGGAGTATGGCAAGACTTTCGACCTCACGCTTCCGGCATCGGGCCGTGCCGTGCTGATCCGCGATAAGGCGGGGGAGCGCAATGCCGTCGAACAGATCCCGGTGGAGATTCCGGGCGACAGCCGTATTTCGCTGCCCGTGGATGGCTGGGGAGGATTCGTCCTCGTCATTCGATAGTGTAAACGAATAAAAATTACGACGTGCCGTTCTTCCAGACGCGGTAATCGAGGTGCGGGCCGGTCGATGCGCCCGTCGAACCGACGTAGCCGATCAGCTGGCCCTGCGACACGCGTGAACCCTTGGCGATGCCTTTGGCATAGCCGCTCAAGTGTAGGTAACCCGTCATCAGGTTGCCGGCATGCTTGATCTTGAGCGTGTTGCCGCCGCCTCCGCCCCAGCCCTTGAACGTCACTGTGCCGTCGGCCACGGCATGCACGGGCGTACCTTTCGGCGCGGCGTAGTCGACACCTGTGTGCGGGCGGTAGACCTTGTAGATCGGGTGCTTGCGGGCGTAGGAGAATTTCGAACTGATGCGCGAGTATTTCAGCGGCGCCTTGAGCATCTGTTTGCGCAGGCTCGCTCCGTCGGCCTCCCAGTACTGGATTTTGCCGCCCTGGCGGAACGGGATGGCGTAATATTCTTTGCCGCCCTGCGAGAACTTCGCGCCCCAGATGCGGCCGATGCCCACCGACACCGTGTCGTCGATGAACCGCTCGTCGTAGATCACCGTGAAGTTGTCGCCCTTCTGGATGCCGAAGAAATCCACCGTCCACTGATAAATGTCCTCCAACTCTGCGGCCAGCGCGTAGGGCAGGTCCTGTTCCATGATCGCACCCCAGAGCGAGGAGTTGATCACGGCGCTTTTCTTCGTGCGGCGCAGCGTGTAGGCCTTGGCGTCCTTGCGCACGGAGACCGAGTCGTCGTGAAATCCGAAGACCACGTAGTCGGTGACCGATATTTCATAGGCGAGGTAGTCGAGATGGGGCGCGTAGAGCGAATCCTCGTGGATAAAGGCCGTGTATTTGTGCCCGGCGCGGATGTTGCGCAGCGGGAACACCTCCTTCGAGGCTTTGTCCAGCCGGTCGACCGCGAGGGCCGACACGCCGAATCCGTTGAGTATTTTTCCCAGCGTTTCGCCGCTTCCGACCTCCCCGGTCTCGGTGCGGTAATCGTCGGCATTGATGCCGTAAAGCATGTTGTGAGGCTCCTCTGCGTCCTCCGCTTCCACCACCGGACCCTGGGTCCGGTTGCAGGCGCCTGCCGCCGCGAGCAGCAGGGCGCATATCGTTATTTTCAGACCGTTCATAGATGAAGACAAAGATAGTGCAAGGCGAGCGCAAATGCAAACTTGTTTGCAATTTGCCGAGCCGCCGCCTGTTTAAGGCACTGCCAAAGATAGTGCAAGCCGGGCGCAATCCCAAATTTTTTTGCGGATTGCTTGCCGTCGTGCGGCGCGGGCCGCAGGGTTTTCTGTACTTTTTGGCCGCAAAAAGCAGTAAAGCCGCGATTTTCGCCCGCTTTTCTTTGCCGCTTTTTGGTCGGCGGTTAACCGCGGCGTGCGCCGCGGGGATTTTATGTACTTTTGGTGTCAAAAGTACCAAAACCATCCGCATGTCGCTTTCGCGGGACCGTCGCTTGGCTACGCTAAAACGGGCGCCTTCGCGGGTTTGCGGCGCAAAGGAATGCGCCGCTTCGACTGTGGCGGCTCGGCAAAGCAAGCTTTGCTCTCGCCTGCTGGACGTCGTTGCGAGCAAACCGGCCCCGTTTTTACACGCTCCGCCTTCACTCCGCCCTTTTTCCGCTGCAAGCGATAATGCGGAGGCTCAAAACAACACTCCGGACAATGACGCAACTCCGACGTTTCCGGGCTAGCCTTGCGGCGTGTCTGCGTCGGAATGCGGACATTGTGTAGTGTTCGCATATAAAAACAAAAAATGTGCAGCTGCGAACACTACACAATCCCCCTTTTACAGGTTACTGCAAGGTGCCATGTCGAAACAGCTACGGAAGAAACGGCCAAGCCGACGTTGATCGCATTGTTCGACGAATTTCTCGAAAAGCACCGTCTTTCCGATGTCCACAAAAAGAATTACCGGGTCATCAAACGGGGATTACAGCGGTATGAACTTTATGTTCGGACAACCAAGAGGGGGCAAAAAACATTCGTATTGGACATCGACACGGTAACGGCCGGCACCCTGCGGGATATTTGGAAATTTTTGGAAAATGAATACCGCTACTGCGCTCTTTACCCGGAAATCTACGAAGCTATACCCGAAGCACGCACGCCGCAACCCAGAGGAAAGAATACGTTATTGGATTGTTTCTCGCGCATCCGGACCTTCTTCTATTGGTGCAACACCCATACAAATGAATGAAAAATTCATTGCCGATATTCGGAATATCATTCTATCCGCTCGGACAGCAGCGATTCGGAGTATTGATTTTGAACGGGTAAAGATGCATTGGGCATTAGGAGAGCGCATTTTTTGCGAAGAACAGGATCAAAATGATCGTGCCGAATACGGAACCTATATGCTCAAAAATTTGGCCGACAAAATGGAAACGGAGTTCGGCAGCGGATTTTCCTATCGACAATTGGCGTTTTGCAGACAATTTTATAGAGCTTATCCAAATATGAACGCGCTGCGTTCACAATTCAACTGGTATCAATATCGTCTTCTGATTCAGATAGATGACAAAGACAAGCGTGAATATTACGAGCTGGAAGCCACCAACAACAACTGGACAGGCCGCGAGCTGGAGCGGCAGATCAATTCCGGACTGTACGAACGTCTGCTATTGAGCAATGACAAAGAATCCGTACTGGAGGTAGCCCGTAAAGAGCGCATTCCCGAATCTCCGACTGAGATCATCAAAGACCCGATGGTATTGGAATTTCTCGGTTTGCGTCCCGAAGTGACCTACTACGAAAAAGATTTGGAGCGTGCGTTGATTACCAATCTTCAAGCATTTCTGTTGGAGTTGGGCAACGGTTTTTCGTTTGTAGCCCGTCAAAAACGAATCTTGCTTGAAGACGACGAATTTTTCGCTGATTTGGTATTCTACAACCGCCTGCTCCGCTGTTTCGTCGTTATCGAACTGAAAACCCACAAGATTACGCACGAAGACATCGGGCAGTAATGATTATGAACTGCACAAAAAGGAGACATTCCATTGTCTGATAATAAA
>OLQL01002758.1_pt1 | contig 11496 bp, 8 predicted proteins | sample 1672971 | NCBI WGS metagenome assembly OLQL01 (sample SAMEA3136742, study PRJEB25190) | human gut metagenome | biome: human gut; feature: human-associated habitat; material: faeces | place: Austria | collected 2013
GGGCTGCATCGATGCGATCGGGAACGGCGTATCGAGAGTCCACATCATGGACGGAAGAATCCCGCACTGCCTGCTGCTTGAGATCTTTACGAACAAAGGAATTGGTACGGCTATTTTAGGGGAAAACAAGGAGAAATTCAATCATGAAGACGAATGAGTATATGGAACAGACCGAGCAGTACGTGCTCCACACCTATAACCGGTTCCCGCTTGTGATCGACCACGGCGAGGGCGTTCATCTGTATGACACCGACGGAAAAGCATATCTGGACTTTGCGGCAGGTATCGCGGTATATGCGCTCGGCTACAGCAATGACGATTATAAAAAAGCAGTGAAAGACCAGGTGGACAAAGTCATCCATGTTTCCAACCTGTTCTACAATGTTCCGATGGGCTCCGCGGCGGAAAAGCTGGCGAAGGCATCCGGCATGGATAAAGTATTCTTTACGAACAGCGGTACGGAGTCGATCGAGGGAGCCATCAAAGTAGCGAGAAAATACGCTTACTTAAAAGATGGCAGCAACGATCACGAGATCATCGCGATGAACCATTCCTTCCATGGAAGAAGCCTTGGAGCGCTTTCTGTAACAGGAAATACGCATTATCAGGATCCGTTCAAACCGTTGATCGGCGGCATTAAATTTGCGGATTTTAATGATCTGGAGAGCGTAAAGGCACAGATTACCGACAAGACATGTGCGATCATCATGGAGACTGTACAGGGCGAGGGCGGTATCTATCCGGCAACGAAAGAATTTTTACAGGGCGTGCGCGATCTGTGTGACGAGCATGATATCCTGCTGATCCTCGATGAGATCCAGTGCGGCATGGGAAGAACGGGAAAACTGTTCGCATGGCAGGATTACGGCGTACAGCCGGATGTCATGACGTGTGCAAAAGCACTTGGCTGCGGCGTTCCGGTCGGCGCCTTCGTGCTGAATAAAAAGACGGCAGAGCATTCGCTCGTTCCGGGAGACCACGGAACGACATACGGCGGAAACCCGCTGGCCTGCGCGGCTGTCAATGCTGTATTTGAATGCTATGAGAAACAGAATGTCGTAGAACATGTAGCAGAGACGGCTCCGTATCTGGAGAAAAAGCTGGACGAGCTGGTGGAAAAATATGACTGCCTCGCAGCACGCCGTGGAAAAGGCTTTATGCAGGGCCTTGTCGTAACGGGCCGTCCGGTCGGAGAAGTCATCAACCGCGCGATTGAGAACGGACTTCTTGTGATTTCCGCCGGAAGCGACGTTCTTCGTATGGTACCGCCGCTTGTGATTACGAAAGATGACATCGATGAGATGATTGAAAAACTGGAGAAAGCATTACAGTAATGTGAAATAGACAGCCGTCTGGTTTCCTATGCAGGAGACCGGGCGGCTGTTTTTCTGCTGTCCCTGAGTTCTGTATAAAAACGGGGAAAAAAGGAATAGTATAAAATGTACTCTCGGGGCCTTTCTGCACTTGCTTTTACGGCCGATTTTCCGCCAGCTGCACCCAAATTTCATCAACGTACGCACCGCGTACGCCTCAGAAATTTGGGCACAACTGACAAAAAATCTTCTCGTAAAATCAAGCGCAGAAAGACTCCGAGAGTACATAAAAAAACAGCAGGAGGAAAAATCAATGGCGGGAGTTTTAACAGCGCTGCTTTCCGGCGCACTGATGAGTATTCAGGGCGTTTTCAACACAGAGGTGACGAAACAGACGAGTACATGGCTGGCGGCCGGCTGGGTGCAGATTAGTGCGTTTGCCGTCTGTCTTGCGGCATGGTGCATCACCGGGAGGGAGCCGATCGGGGATTTGTTCCGCGTAAAGCCGTGGTATCTGCTGCTCGGCGGGGCAATTGGCGCGTTTATCACGATCACGGTTATCTGGAGTATGGCAGGCCTCGGCCCGGCGAAGGCGGCGATGCTGATCGTCATTTCCCAGCTCGCAGCGGCGTGGCTGATTGAACTGTTCGGCCTTTTCGGTATGGAAAAAACGGATTTCACCGTGCGCAAGCTGCTCGGCATGGCAGTGGCAGTTGTGGGAATTGTAGTGTTTCAGTGGAAATAAAGGTACAGATTTCTACTTGTATTTTTGCGGCATCTCCGATACAATAGAAACGTAGTTATGCGTACACAAGGGACCCTTGCGCGTCAGATGCGAAGCGGAAGGGAGTACACAGCATGAAATTGAAAAAACAGCAGGACAGAGGCAGAAAACATGCAAAAATACTGGCGGCGATGCTGGTTTTTTTGCTCTGCGGATGCAACCACAGGGATACAGAATACAAACTGTCAGATAGCACAGGCGGGAGCACGGCGGAAACCGTTTTCGGGAATCAGAAGGAAGTGGATGAGGAGCAGACGGTTTCCGAAAAAAGCGCCGGAGAAACCACAGGCATTCCGGAAAAACGTGAGGCACAGGAGGCAGCACCGGAAGAAACAGTGCAGGTTTATATCTGCGGTGCGGTCGCTTCCCCCGGTGTCTACACGCTGCCGGGCGGAAGCCGCGTAGTGCAGGCTGTGGAAGCGGCAGGCGGATTTCTGCCGGATGCTGAAGAAAAAATCCTCAATCTTGCACGGAAAATCGAAGACGGAGAGCAGATCACCGTCTGGACGCGCGAGGAGGCAGAAAACATGGAAATCACGGAAACGCCGCAGCAGAATACGGGCGGCACGGAGCAGGCTTCCGGTTCCGGCAAAGTCAACCTGAACACGGCCGGAAAAGAAGAACTGATGACACTCTCCGGCATCGGAGAGAGCCGTGCGGATGCCATCATTGCCTACCGCGAAGCAAACGGCCCGTTTGGTTCGATTGAGGAGATTATGAACATTGAGGGCATCAAGGAAAAGATGTTTGAAAAGATAAGGGGTTCTATCGAGGTTTAGAACAAGAAGGAGAAGAAATGGCAAAGAAAGTTCTTGTAGTTGATGATGAAAAACTGATCGTAAAAGGAATCCGCTTCAGCCTGGAGCAGGACGGCATGGAGGTTGACTGCGCATACGACGGCGAGGAAGCACTCTCCATGGTAAAAGAAAAAGAATACGATATGATCCTTCTGGATCTGATGCTGCCAAAGCTGGACGGGTTGTCCGTCTGCCAGCAGATCCGTGAATTTTCCAACGTTCCGATCGTCATGCTGACCGCAAAGGGCGAGGACATGGACAAAATCCTGGGACTGGAATACGGCGCAGATGATTACATCACAAAGCCGTTCAACATTCTGGAAGTAAAAGCACGCATCAAGGCCATCATGCGCCGTGCGGCCCGCCAGGAGCCAAAAGAAGAGAAAGCAAAAGTCGTACAGGTGAAAGACCTGCGGATCGACTGCGAGAGCAGAAGAGTCTTCATCGGAGACCGCGAGATCAATCTGACTGCGAAGGAGTTCGATGTGCTCGAGCTTCTCGTCTTCAATCCGAACAAGGTGTACAGCAGAGAGAACCTGCTGAACATTGTCTGGGGCTATGAGTACCCGGGCGACGTGCGCACCGTAGATGTACATATCCGCCGTCTGCGCGAAAAGATTGAGAAAAATCCAAGTGAACCGAAGTACGTTCACACAAAGTGGGGAGTTGGTTACTATTTCCAGGCTTAAAAACAAAGAAAAATGGAAGTTTCTGCGGAGTCTGCGCTTCCGCATCACGGTGATTCTTGTGATCATCGGCATTGTACCGTGTGTGATCCTTGAGAAGAGCATCGTAAACAGCTATGAGGACCGTGCGGTATCGGTGCGCAGCATTACCGTAAAAAATCAGTGCGATATTATCTGCAACCAGCTCATCCAGCAGAATTACATGGAAGATCCTGGATCGGATGTCATCAACGGACAGCTCAGTATGCTGACAAATATCTACGGCGGCAGAATCCTGATTATCGATCAGGATTTCCGCGTCATCAAAGATACGTACGATATGGACCGCGGAAAGACGATTATCTCGCAGGAGGTCATCCAGAGCTTTCAGGGCAAGGAGACGAGCCAGTACGACCGGAAAAACAGCTATCTGGAAATGACGGTGCGGATTCAGAATACCGAGACGAAGGAGACGCTCGGCGTTATGCTCGTCAGCATTTCGACGGATGAGATCCGTGCGAATATGAAAATTCTGGAGACGAAGGGAATGACGATTCTTTCGATCATTGCGCTTCTCGTGCTGGTTTTTGGCTATCTGCTCGCGGGCATTCTGATGAAGCCGTTCCAGAAGGTCACCCGTTCCATCGAGGACATCACCGACGGCTATCTCGACGAAAGCATTTCTGTTCCGGATTACCTCGAGACAGAGCTGATCACGGACGCATTCAACAAGATGCTGACCCGCGTCCGCACGCTCGACGATTCCCGCCAGGAATTTGTTTCGAACGTCTCGCATGAGTTAAAGACGCCGCTTGCGTCCATGAAGGTTCTGGCGGATTCGCTGAACGGGCAGGAGGGCGTTCCGGTGGAACTTTATCAGGAGTTCATGCAGGATATTACCTCGGAGATCGACCGCGAAAACCAGATTATTACCGACCTTTTGTCGCTGGTCAAGATGGATAAAAAGGTGGCAGACCTCAATATCACCCAGGTCAATATCAACGAGCTGTTAGAGCAGCTGCTGAAGCGGCTTCATCCGATTGCCGCACAGAAAAATGTGGAGCTCATTCTCGACAGCTTCCGCCCGGTCAATGCGGAGGTGGATGCGACGAAGCTCTCGCTGGCGTTCTCGAACCTGATCGAAAACGGCATCAAGTACAACAACGAGAATGGATGGGTGCGTGTATCCTTAAATGCGGATCACAAATATTTCTACGTGACGGTGGCAGACTCCGGCATCGGCATCCCGGAGGAGTCGATTGCGCATATCTTCGAGCGTTTCTACCGCGTGGACAAGTCCCACTCGCGGGAAATCGGCGGAACCGGCCTTGGCCTTGCGATTGCGCGGAGCGCGATTGTCATGCACCGGGGAGCGATCCGTGTATACAGCAAAGAAAACGAGGGAACGACATTTTCCGTGCGGATTCCTCTGAATTACGTGATGTAGGAGGTGGCGCACATGAAACGGATACTTGGCGTACTGCTGGCCGGCGTGCTGCTTCTTAGCGGCTGCGGGCAGTGGCAGAAGAGCCAGAAGGAGTCGGCGTATCACCTGTACTGCCTGGACAAAACCGGCACAACACTGGTGCAGGAGCCGTATGAACCAAAAGAAGGAACGGATCAGAAACTGATCAAGGAGCTGGTTGACGCGCTGCAGGAGAAACCTGCCAAGGACGGAAACCAGGCACTTCTTTCCAATGGGATTTCCATCAAGACGTATACGCTGGAGAACGGGCTCCTTACGCTGAACTTAAGCGGAGAATACGGAGAGCTTGCGCGGCCGCAGGAGGTTTTGGTGCGTGCAGGACTGGTGCGTACCTTTGTGCAGGTTCCGGAGGTGGAGCGCGTGACGCTTCTGATCGACGGGGATCCGTTAAAGGATTCCAAAGGACGCGAGATCGGAACGATGACGGCGGACAGCTTTCTGGAAAATTCCGGAAGGGAAATTTATCAGTATCAGTATGCGACGCTGACACTGTATTTTGCAAATGAAGCGGGCGACCGGCTGGTGAAGGAGACACGGCGGGTTCCGTACAGCACGAACATTCCGCTGGAGCGTGTCGTGGTGGAGCAGCTGATGAAGGGGCCGAAAGAAGACGGCCACTACGCAGTATTTCCTGAGACGATGAATGTCCTGAGCGTTACAACGTCTGACCGGATTGCCTATGTGAATTTTGACAAATCTTTTAAGGATTCTGCGCTTTCGAGTGTGGCGGAGCAGATTCCGATTTATGCGGTGGTGGATTCCATCACGGCGAACTGTAAGGTGGATAAGGTGCAGTTTTCCATCAACGGAGAGAGCGATGTAACCTTCCGTGAAACGATGAAACTCAATCAGTTCTACGAGGAAGACCTGTCTTATCTGGAGGAAAAAGATACATGAGAAAACGGCCCATGTGCCTGGCGTGTCTTGGATTCATGCTGGTACTTGTGCTGCTGCGGATTGCGGGCGTGCCTCTTGGCACGCCTTTTTCTGACCCGAAATACGAAAAACAGGCGCAGCAGGGCAGCAGGGTGTGGATTGCAGGGACGATTGAAACGTATGAGAAAAAGAGAAGCAACAACGGGTATGTGCTGCGCGGGGAGGGAAGCAAAGGGAAAATTTATCTGCTCGCAAAGCGGGGAGATCTGCCGGTCGGAGCCGCTGTGCGGGTGTACGGAACTGTAAAAAAGCCGGAAAGCCCGCGCAATCCGGGGATGTTTGATGAGAAAACATATTATGAGGGAAAAGGCTGTGCGTTCTACTTGATTTCGGAGCGGGAGGAAGTTGTGGATGCCGGGCGGTGGAATCTCGGCGAAGCGCTCCGGCTGGAGCGGGAGCGGTGCTGTGTCGTTTTAAAAGAAATGATGCCGGAGGAGGAGGCAGGTGTGCTTTCTGCGATGCTGCTCGGGGAACGGTCGGAACTCACGGAGGAGACGTATCTGGCGTATCAGCAGAGCGGTCTGCTGCACCTGATTTCCGTTTCCGGCATGCATCTGATGCTGCTCGGCATGGCACTCCGACGGCTGCTGATGGCGCTGCATCTGCCGAAAACTCCCGCGTCTCTGGCAGCGGCCGCCGGTATGGTGCTGTATGGCATGTTTACCGGCAGCGGAACGGCGACCGTGCGTGCAGTGGTGATGTTTGCGGTGCGGATGGGAGCTGTCGCAGTGGGAAGGACGTATGATTCCTTAAGTGCGCTCTCTCTTGCGGCAATTCTGATGCTGGCAGAAAACCCCTCGTATCTGGAGCAGAGCGGGTTCTGGCTTTCGTTTGGAGCAGTAACAGCCATTTCCGGGGTTTATCCGGTTCTGGCGGGGGAGAAGGCGGAACGGAAGAGACGCAGGGAAAAAACAGGGCTGGAAAAGCTTGCGGCGAAAGGAAAAGAGGCTGCGATGGTGTACCTTTCCCTGCAGCTTGTCATGATCCCGCTGCAGGCGTGGTATTTTTATGAGATTCCGCTCTTTGCGTTTCTGCCGAATCTGTTTGCAGGAGCTGTCATGACGGCGGTGCTGCTGACGGGTGCTGCGGGGCTTCTGGCGGGACTGGCAAGCGTGAAAGCGGGAAGTGTTGTTCTGCTTCCGGCGCGGTTCCTGCTCACACTTCTGCGGCAGATGACAGCGGCGGTCGCACAGATTCCGGGAAATGTGTGGATCTGCGGTCAGCCGGAAAAATGGCAGATGGCAGGATATGGAATCATTCTGACCGGTCTGCTGGTGATACTGTATGTGCGAAAACGAAAACGGGAGATGAATCCGGATGGGGCAAAACGAAAAGGTGCGCAGGCACGAAGGCGGGAGCGGATGCTCTTTGGTATTACCATGTTTTTTGCATGTGTTCTGCTTTTTTACCGTCCCCGGGAAACGTTTTCCATTACAGCGCTGGACGTCGGCCAGGGCGATTCGCTGGTGGTGGAGAGCGGCCGTTTTGTGATGCTGAATGACGGCGGGAGCAGCAGTGCGTCTGCGATCGGGGAAAAAAGGATTCTCCCATATCTGAAACAGCGCGGCATTGCCGCTCTTGATGCCGTTGTTGTCACGCACCCGGACGCAGATCACACGAACGGAATCCTCGAACTGCTGGAGCTGATCGGGGAGCAGAAAACGGCGCTTCGCATCCGCCATCTGTTCCTGCCTGTGTGGATGAAAGGAAGCGAAAAAGAAAATCCTTTTATTTTAGCCGCACAAAAAGCGGGAATTATGGTAGAATATCTAAAAAAGGGAGACGAGATCCGTGCAGGAGAACTCACCGTATCGGTACTTCATCCGGGAGCGGGCGAAGACTATACGGGAGAGGAAAACGCCGGAAGTGTTGTATTACAGCTTTCCTGCGGTGCCTGCCGCGCACTTCTGACGGGAGATCTGGAGGGAAGCGGAGAAGAAGAGGTCCTGGGGGCGGCAGAGCGGTGCCAGATTTTAAAGGTGGCGCACCACGGCTCGAGAAATTCAACGAGCGAGGCATTTCTGAACCGCATACAGCCGCAGATCAGCCTGATTTCCTGCGCGTGGCCGGGACGGTACGGCCATCCGCACCGGGAGCTGCTGGAGCGGCTTCGTGCCTGCAAAAGCCATATCTACGGAACACCGGTGGATGGAGCCGTGACAGTACAGTTGAAGCGTGACCGCCTGGCGGTTCACGGATACCGGTCGGATGTGGAATTTCCCGTCTCCTGAATGGTCAAAAGCTCCGGCTGCTGCGGCACTGCGCAAACGTGCTTCTGCCGGAACGAAAGAAAGAGGATGGAATGAAAAGCATTTTAGAAGATATCAAAACGCAGAATTTTAAGCAGGCCTACCTGCTCTACGGAGAAGAAGCCTATCTGAAGCATCAGTATAAAAACAAGCTGAAAAACGCACTGCTGCCGGAGGACGACACGATGAATTTCTCCCGCTTTGAGGGAAAAGGAACCGAGATTCCCAAAGTGATTGACCTTGCGGAGACGATGCCGTTTTTTGCGGACCGCCGTGTGATTCTGCTGGAAAATACAGGATTTTTCAAAAACAAAGCCGACGCGCTGGCAGACTACATGGGATCCCTGCCGGATTATCTGGTGCTGATCTTCGTGGAGGAGGAAGTCGATAAGCGGAACCGTATGTACAAGGCGGTGCAGAAGCAGGGAAGAGCAGTGGAATTTGCTCGTCAGGACGAAAAGACGCTGATGACCTGGGTACTCGGCATGATGAAAAAAGAGGGAAAAAAGATCACGCGCCAGGATATGGAAGATTTTCTGGAAAAGACGGGCGCGGATATGGGAAATATCTCGCAGGAGCTGGAAAAACTGCTCAGCTATACGATGGGAAGAGATGTGATCACGCGGGCGGATATCGAGGCAGTCTGCACAACGCAGATTACGAACCGGATTTTCGAGATGATCCGCGCGGTAACGGAGAAGAAGCAGCGGAAAGCGCTCGATCTGTATCAGGATCTGCTGGCTTTAAAGGAGCCGCCGATGCGGATTCTCTTTCTGCTGGCACGCCAGTTCAATCTGCTGCTGCAGGTCAAAGAGCTGCTGGCAGAGCACTGCGATCAGGCGACGATCGCAAAACGGACGGGACTGCAGAGCTTCGTTGTGCGGAACTATATTCCCATGTCGCGCCAGTATGCGGCGGAGGAATTAAAAGCGGCGGTCAATGACTGCGTGCAGATGGAAGAGGACGTGAAGACGGGAAAAATTTCCGATCTGCTGAGCGTGGAGCTGCTGATTACGAAATACAGCAGGGCGGCGTAAGAGCAGAGTTTTCTATAGCAAGACCCGAAAATAATGCAAAAAAGGCAGTGCTGCTGAGCGCGAATTGCAAGGAACAGATTTGAAGGCGTACCGGGGTACGACGAAAATCTGTGACGCAGTAATTCACGCTCTGCGGTGCTGAATTTTTTGCATTATTTTCGGGGATTGCTATAAAAAGAACAAGGCGTACCGGTACAGGAAAACTGGCCGATACGCCTTGTTCTGTGTTTATCAAAAGATCTGTCGCGGCGCACTCTTTTGGTAAGCATAAAAAAAGAACCCAGCCACATGACGGTATGACTAAGTTCTCTTTGTTTTATATCTTTATTATGCGATTGAGTTTACAGCTTTGCTCAGATTGGATACTTTTCTGGCAGCGTTGTTTTTATGATAAACGCCTTTAGAAGCAGCCTTGTCGATGGTAGAGATCGCATTTACTAATGCAGCAGCAGCAGCCTCTTTATCGTTTGCAGCAACAGCAGCATCTACTTTTTTCATAGAAGTCTTAACTGCAGAACGGATTGCTTTGTTGCGGTCTGCCTTTGTCTGATTTACCAGGATTCTTTTCTTTGCGGATTTAATGTTAGCCAAACTGTACACCTCCAAACTGAATTTTCATTTGATATTTTTTAAGATTTGAGTTCTGTGTTTCGGGAACAGACACGGGCGTTCCTTCGAAACATGCTTTATTATTTTATGCTATTTGCGGATATTTGTCAAGAGCGAATCGCGGTTTTCCCACGACAAACGCATGAATGTGTTTCCCAACTAAACCTATCGATTTTCGTTTTTTTTACAAATTCATAAGTTCATCCAGATATTTTTCCGGATTTGTTCCGATCGCATACCTTTTCTTTTTCATACTTAATGGACGGCGTCCCACTTCTGCTATCTTTAAAATATTCAGTGCCAGCTTCCTGATAATATTCAGATTATAAGCCGCCTGCTTCTCTAATGTGTGATTCCCATCTTCCCGAAATGTCACATCTAAATGCCAGTGATAACTTTCTACCATCCAGTGCCCCCTCACTGCTCTTTCTGCCTCTTCTATATCTGTTGCCAGGCTGCTGATAAAATATCTCTCCTCTACGGTCTCTTTTCCATCTGCTTCCTTTATAGTATTCCGTGTCAGGATTATGCTCTTTAACCCCGCCCACTCTTTCTTCTGGCTCAGCCACGAGATATCTTCTGTCTGCCAGTATTCCCGTTTCTCTATTTTCCCCCGCGCTTTTTCTACTTTCTGTTTATATGCGCATTTTTCCAGCAACTTTTCATCCGAAAAGTACTCTCTCACATCTTCCAGCAGGCTTCCCTGGTTCCCTTTTAATGCCAGCACATAATCCGCACGTTTCCTCCGGATCTTCTTTACTATGGCTGTCTGTGTTCCCATGGCATCGGTTGTTATGATGGTCCCTTTTATATTCAGGCTGTCTAATAATTCAGGTATTGCTGTGATCTCATTCGTTTTCTCTTCTACACGTTTTTGTCCCAGGCAAAAACCTCTTTCATCTACTGCACTGACGATATGGTTGCCCTTCTGATCTTTCTTTCCATTTCCCCTCTGGGTTTTTCCATCGATCGCAAGCAGGCGCTTTACTTTTTCCCCCTCTTCGCTGTTTAACATTTCATTCCATCTTGTCTGGAAATTCTCCAAAAATTCAGAGGGTACCATGGCAAATACTCTCTGGAGCGTATCATGCGAAGGGATTCCATAAGGAAGCTCCAGATAATTGCGCAGAAAATCCTCATGTTCTTTCCCAAACACTTCGATCTCTACCCAGTCATCCGCATTAGCAAGTGTAGCAAAGAACACAAGCATGATGATATCCATCATTTTATGCCGGACCTTTTTTTCCTGTCTGCAGTCTGTTACTGTGCTTACATAATCTAAAAGTGCTTTCATAGAAGAACCCCATCCTTTTTTTCTTTGAGTATACCAGAAAATCAGGATGGGTGTCACAATTTATTCATTCATGCGTTTGTCGTGTGCCCGAAACCGTTTCTTAATCCTCCGTGAAAGGTTCATCTGCCGGATATCCTCCGGCAAGTTTCTGCATGCAGCGCTGGATGGAATCCTTGGAATTTCCCCAGCTCTTATCCTTGTTCCGGTAATCGTATTTTTCCGTAAACCAGGTCACTTCTTCCTGCAGCCTTTTGTAATTTTCTTCCATCAGACGGAACAAGGTCGGATAAAACGTTTTCTTCTGTTTCTCATTGAGCTTCTTCTCC
>OLQL01002789.1_pt1 | contig 11391 bp, 8 predicted proteins | sample 1672971 | NCBI WGS metagenome assembly OLQL01 (sample SAMEA3136742, study PRJEB25190) | human gut metagenome | biome: human gut; feature: human-associated habitat; material: faeces | place: Austria | collected 2013
CCTTATAGGGCCAACTTAAGTCACCGGCTTAGCCGGTAGTTATCACTCAATTTACGCAGGCCAGCACGCTGCGGGCAATGGCATCGCCCGCGGCCCATATGCACGTTTCGTCTGTCACGGCTTCAAATTCCGCCGGGTTTGGCATAAAGCCCGTCTCCAGCAGAACGGCAGGGCACAGGGTGTTGCGGGTGACATAGTAATAGCCCCACATCGCTCCGCGCGAAGGGCGGTTTGTGGCAGCCGTCACGTTGTTCACCAGCGCTTCGGCCAGCGCCTTGCCAGAATCATAAAAATAATAGCATTCCGTTCCGGCGGAGTTGTTGGCGTCATTGTTCAGCGCCACAGAGTTGTGGTGCACGGCAATAAAGAAATCGGGCCGCAGCTCTGTGATTTTTGCATTGCGCTGTTCCAGTGAGAGGAAGGTGTCGTCTGTGCGGATCATCTCCACCGTGGCGCCAAGCTGCTCCAGCCGGTACTGGGCGGCCCTGGCCACAGCGAGGTTTGCGTCCTTTTCCAGCGGGGCGCTCTGGCCGCCCGCCCCCATGGCGCCGGCGTCCGTGTCGCCGTGGCCGGCATCCAGCAGCACCTTCACACCCGCCAGAGGCTTATTCGGCTCTGTGCTTCTGGCGGGCGCCGCCTTCAGCACCACCTGCACGGTGTTGCCGCTGTATGAGATCACATGCCCCCAAAGCGGCGCGTCAAAGTGCAGCACAAGCTCTGTGCCGCCGTCAAAGGGCTTCACCTCGCACTGCCGCACAAGAGAAGAGCCGCTGACGGCAAAATCTGCCGCAAGCTCCGTATTATAAAAGCGTAGGCTGAGCGTGTTTTCAATTTGATTCGTATAGGCCAGCGGCGTGCCGCTGCCGCTGAACTGCAAAAGCTCGTCGCGCCCATCGCAAACGGCCTGTGCGCCGGTGAAGCTGGCGGCGCCGTCCTCCACCTTTTGCACATTGTAGGCCAGCACCCAGTCTCCGCTGGTGAGCTGGTAAGCCCATGTGGTTTTTCCGCCGCGCACGGTTTCAGCGCATGCCGCCACCTGCCCCACGGCGCCGCGGCGGGCCGTTTCGCTGATATTGCCGTCACCGGAGGGGTCGTACAAAAGGCTGGTGATAAGGCCTGTCGTCTGCACAAAAGTGCCTTCAGGCACGCTGACGGTGCTGTCATGCGGCAGTTTGTCGCCAGTGCTGCCGCCCTGCTGCTGTTGAGGTGCCGGGCCCGTGATGTGCCAGGTAAGCGAGGCGGAACCATTTGCAAAAAGCAGCTCGTTTTCTCCCTCCTCCAGCGTTACCAGCACACCGAACAACCCCTTTGTGCCGTAGCGGGGCACCTCTTCCCCATTCAAGGTGAGGGGCTGGGCCGGGTCTGACGTGCCCATCACAAAGCAGGCTGAGGTGTAGACGGCCGCACCGTCCGCCGGATAGGATACCGCCAGTGTCCCGCCGGGCGTATACTCCAGCAGCGCAGGCCGCGCCGCACTGCCGTCCAGCGCGCTGGCCAGCACGCTGAAGGCCTCCGGCTGCGCCCGGCACCGCGCATAATCGAATACGGCGCCGTGGAAGCCGTCTGTGTCCAGCGAAGCAAGGAACAGGGACGACGGATCGTTGAAGGCGGCCTCGTCCGCGTAGAATACCGCCTGCCGGGAAATACTGTCGAACAGGGCGCTGCCTTCGACATACAGGCCTGCAACGGCATATTTTTTCTGCATGCGCGCCAGCGCTGCCTCCCAATCCGCATTGCCGGAGAGCTCGGGCGTCACAGCGTACACGGCCAGCCCCGCCTGGGACGCCTGCTCACACAGTGCGCGCAGCGGGTCGTATTTGTGAAACAGGCTGTCGTCTGCCGCCGCGCCGGGCCAGGTCTCATAAGCGCGGTCGCGGAAAGCGATGCTGGACAATTCGGCGTCCGCAACGTCCAGAAACAGCACGTTCAGCCCATGGGCCTGGGCATAGGCCGCCGCGTCTGCGAACAGCGTATCCAGAACCTCCGGCCCGCCGGAGGAGAGCCCGCCCGCAGCCGTTGGATAGCTCCACGAGAGCCGCAGCCCCCGCAGCGTGCCCTGGGGCGCCGCCGCACTGGGCATATCCCGGCGCATGGCACGGGGCCACAGCAGCCACATGCCGGTTCCCAGCGCGGCCAGCAGCACCGTAGCCAGAACAAAAAGCACCACGCGGCCCGCACGGCGCCGCCTGCGTTTGAAATGCATCCTTGAAAACCTCCTTTTTTCCGCAGTTCACGGCAAAATAAAACAAAATACTGCCTTTACTATACCATAGCATACCCATTTTGTGTATCCAAATCGTATCCCGTGCAGACAGCCGGAGCCGCGTTTTTTCGCCCTCCTGTGAAAAAACGGCTACCAAACACGCCCCCCATATGTTATGCTATGGGAGTAGATTTGATTTTATGGCACTTTAAAGGAGACGATATTTTGCAGATACCCGATACCGCATTTACCCACGGCGGAAAATTTCACGCCGACGATGTGTTCAGCGCGGCGCTTTTGAAGATATGCAACCCCAACATTGCCATACAGCGTGGCTTTGCAGTGCCTCAAGGCTTTGCAGGGCTGGTATTCGACATTGGGGACGGCCCGTTTGATCATCATGCCAAAAACAGCCCTGTGCGGGAGAACGGTGTGCCCTATGCGGCTTTCGGCCTGCTGTGGCGGGAGCTGGGGCCGCAGCTTATCGGCCCCGTGGACGCGGGCCGCTTTGACGAGAGCTTTGTACAGCCGCTGGATCTGGACGATAATACGGGCTGCGGCAACCAGCTGGCCAATATCATCGCCGCGTACAATCCCCGGTGGGATGGCGAGGACCGTCCGGACGACTGCTTTGCACAGGCCGTGGCGCTGGCGCAGGATATGCTGGCTCACAAGCTGGAGGCCATCCGCAGCGTGCAGCGCGCCGCCGCCGAGGTGAACGAGGCGCTGGGCCGCATGAAGCGGCGCATCGTGCGGCTCTCCCGCTTCGCGCCGTGGAAGCAGCAGCTCATTCCCAGCAAGGCGCGTTTTGTGGTATATCCGTCCCAGCGGGGCGGCTGGGCGGCGCAGGCTGTGCCCGCGTCCTTTGGCTCGCCCGCGCTGAAGGTGCCGTTCCCCGCGCACTGGGCGGGTGCGTCGGAGCAGGAGCTGCCCGGTCTTTCGGGCATCGAGACTCTGCGGTTCTGCCACGCGGGGCGGTTCCTTGTCACTGCGGGCACGGAGGAGGACGCTGTGGCCGCGTGTGAGGCCGCGATGGAGCTGAACGGATAATGGATTGGGTGTACATGCTGGAGTGCGGCGACGGCAGCCTGTACACAGGCTGGACGAACGATCTGGCCAGGCGCCTTGCCGCCCACCAAAGCGGGCGCGGCGCGAAGTATACCAGGGGACGCGCGCCCGTGCGTCTGGTATATGCGGAGCAGTGTACGGACAAAAGCGCCGCTCTGCGGCGGGAAGCCGCTGTCAAGGCACTGCCGCGGGCGCGCAAGCTGGAGCTAGCGCGGCAATGGGAAACGGAGGAAAAAGCAATGGCTGTTGCGATGGATTCACAGGAAGCGCGCAGGCGTATGGAGGAAGGCCGGCTTTATCTGCCGGGGGATGAGGCCATCATGGCCGAACAGATGGACTGTCTGGAGAAGCAGTATGATTACAACGCCACGCGCCCTCACGAGCAGGAAAGGCGCGCCGCCCTGCTGCGGGAAATGTTCGCCCAGATCGGTGAAAACTGTTATATCGAGCCGCCGCTGCACGCCAACTGGGGCGGCCGCCATGTGCATTTCGGCAGCGGGGTGTACGCAAACTTCAACCTGACGCTGGTGGACGACGCCCATATTTATGTGGGCGACTGTGTGATGTTCGGCCCCAATGTCACGGTGGCCACGGCGGGGCATCCCATTGAGCCGGGCCTGCGCCGTCAGGCCATGCAGTACAACGCCGACGTCCGCATCGGCAGCAACGTGTGGGTGGGCGCGGGCGCGGTCATCCTGCCGGGCGTGACCATCGGGGATGACACGGTCATCGGCGCGGGCAGCGTGGTGACGAAGGACATCCCGGCGGGCGTGGTAGCCGTGGGCTGCCCCTGCCGTGTGCTGCGCCCCATCGGCCCGCAGGACAGGGAGACCTACTTCCGGGGCCGGAAGATCGACGTGCCGCTGGAATAGCGGTGCGCGGCATCCGGCACAGAAGGGAAAGCATGTCAAAGTGGAAAAGGAATATCTGATCCGGCAGGCCCCGGCAAAGGCGCTGCTCGCGTTTTCAACGCCTATGATCATCGGCAATCTGTTCCAGCAGCTTTACACGATGACGGATTCTGTTATTGTGGGCCAGGCTGTGGGTGAAAGCGCGTTGGCGGCCGTGGGGGCTTCCTATGCTCTGACGAATGTGTTCATCTCCATCGCCATCGGCGGCGGGGTGGGCGCGTCCGTTCTCACCAGCCAAGCCTTCGGGCGGCGGGACTATCACAGGATGAAGCGCTTTATCTCCACGGCGCTGTTCACATTTCTGGCCGTGAGCCTGCTGCTGGGCGGGTTCGGGCTTGCCTTCAGCGGGCAGATCATGGCATGGCTGCGTACGCCCGCGTCCATTCTGGACGATGCGGCGGTCTATCTCAATATTTATTTTCTGGGCCTGCCCTTTTTGTTTATGTACAATGTGCTCTCAGCCATGTTTAACGCGCTGGGGCGTTCCAAGGTGCCGCTGTACCTGTTGATTTTTTCTTCGGTGCTGAATGTGGGGCTGGACCTGTATCTGGTGCTGACGCTGAGGATGGGCGTGGCGGGCGTCGCATGGGCAACGCTCATTGCCCAGGGAGTATCCGCCGTGGCTGCTTTCCTGTTGTTTGCGCGGGAGCTGCGGGCCTACGATGCCCCGTCGGCCGTGTGCTTCGATGTGCGGGAACTGAAAAACATGGCCCGCGTGGCGCTGCCGTCCGTCTTTCAGCAATCCACGGTGTCCATCGGCATGATGCTGGTACAGTCCGTGGTGAACAGCTTCGGCGCCGAGACGCTGGCGGGTTATTCCGCGGCCATGCGTATCGAGAGCATCTGCACCGTGCCCATGGCGGCGGTGGGCAACGCGATGTCCTCCTACACCGCGCAGAACATCGGCGCGGGGGAGTACAGCCGTGTGCGCAGGGGATACCGGGCGTGCTATGGCATTTTGGCCGCGTTCGCGCTGGTGATCTTCGCGGCGCTTCAGTGCTTTTCGCAGCAGCTCATTGCGCTGTTCCTCAACGCGGAAAGCTCACGCCTCGCGCTGGAGACCGGAACGTCCTGCATTCGTTTCCTGGGGTGGTTCTATATCCTCATCGGCCTGAAAATGGCCACGGACGGCGTGCTGCGCGGCGCGGGAGACATGGGCGCGTTTACCGCAGCAAATCTTGTCAACCTGACGCTGCGCGTGGTTCTGGCGGCAGTGCTGGCGCCCCGGCTGGGCATCCGGATGGTATGGTATGCGGTGCCTGTGGGCTGGGCGGCCAATTACCTTATCTCGTTTTTGCGTTACCGAACGGGCCGCTGGCGGGAGCGCGGCGCAGGGCTGCTGGCCTGACCGCGGCAGAAAAATTTGCTTGACAGCCGCGAAAACTTGTGTATAATATGGAATATACGCAAAAAACGATGACGAGAAGAGTAAGCTGCGCAGGCTTTTTCAGAGAGTTCCCGGTCGGTGGAAGGGAGCAAAGCGGGCATAGCTGAACATGGCCTCTGAGTTGCGTGCGCGAGCCCTTGGCAAGCGCATGACGGGCGCACCCGTTACAGTGCCGCGCTGTAACCCGTTTCATCCGCGGGCGCAGCGGCTGAGGCTTTTTCCGTGAGGAAAGAGCGAAACAAGGTGGTACCGCGAGCATTTCTGCCCGTCCTTGGAACGTAAGTTCCGGGGACGGGCTTTTTGTTTGCTCCGCCGCAGAGCGGTGCACAGGGGAAAAGAAAAGGAGAATCGGTTTTGATCACGATATCGCATCTGACGAAGATCTTTGAGGGGAAGGGCCCGCGCGTGACGGCGCTGGAGGATGTGAACCTGGAGATCGGCAAAGGAGACATCTACGGCATCATCGGCATGTCGGGCGCGGGAAAATCCACGCTGCTGCGCTGTTTGACGCTGCTGGAGCGCCCCACCTCCGGGCAGATCATGCTCGCCGGGCAGGACATCGCTTCCCTTTCCGGCGCGCAGCTGCGCGCGGCGCGCCGGGGCATGGGCGTGGTGTTCCAGGGTTACAATCTGCTGATGCAGAAGACCGTGGCCGAAAACGTTGCCTTCCCCCTCCGGCTGGAGAAGGGATACGACAAGGCGGCGGTGCAGGCCCGGGTGGCGGAGCTTTTGGCCATTGTCGGCCTGGAGGACCGCGCGGGCGCGTACCCGGCCCAGCTTTCCGGCGGGCAGAAGCAGCGCGTGGCCATCGCCCGCGCGCTGGCCACACAGCCCGAGATGCTGCTGTGTGATGAGCCCACCAGTGCGTTGGACCCGCTTACGACGAAGTCCATGCTGGCCCTGCTGACGGATATCAACAAAAAGCTGGGCGTCACCATCATCATCATCACCCACGAGCTTTCAGTGGTACAGGCCATCTGTTCCCATGTGGCCGTCATCAGTGAGGGGCGTCTGGCAGAGTCCGGCGCGGTGGCGGATGTGTTCGGCAGCCCGCGCAGCGCTGTGACAAAGCTGTTGCTGGGCAGAGAGGAGTAAATACAATGGCGGAGTTTTTCAACGAATACGGCGCGCTGCTGTGGGAGGGCACGCTGGAAACCTTATATATGACGCTGTTTGCCACGCTGTTTGCATATGTGCTGGGCCTGCCCATGGGCGTGCTGCTCACAGTGACGAAGGCGGGCGGGGTGGCCCCTGCGCCGCGTTTCAACGCGGTGTTCGGATGGCTGGTGAACCTTCTGCGCAGCCTGCCGTTCATCATTTTGATGTTTTTCATCATTCCGTTTACGCGGCTGCTGGTGGGTACGTCCATCGGCGCCACGGCAGCGCTGGTGCCGCTCACGCTTTCGGCCGCCCCGTTCATTGCGCGCATGGTGGAGCAGAGCCTGGAGGAAATCGACACAGGCGTCATCGAAGCTGCCCAGTGCATGGGCGCCACCAGGTGGCAGATCGTCACGCGGGTGCTGCTGGTGGAAAGCGTGCCCAGCCTGCTGCGGGGGCTGTCCATCAGCCTTATCACCATTTTGGGCTATACGGCCATCACCGGCAGCGTGGGCGCGGGGGGCCTGGGCAACCTGGCGTTCCGCTTCGGCTATCAGCGGTACCAGAAACCCGTCATGTACGCCACCGTGCTGCTGCTGATCCTGCTGGTGTGCGTCATCCAGATCATTTTTGATCTTGCCGCCCGCAAAGCGGACAAGCGCACGCGCTGAACAGGGCGCCTCCGGCTTCGGCAAACACGCCGTTTGCGGCGGTTTGAGATATATTGGAAAAACAGTTGAGGGAAGGAAGTTTGTTATGAAAAAATTTTTGGCATTGGTATTGGCGCTGGTACTGGCGCTGAGCCTGGCGGCCTGCTCCGGCGGCGCCGGCTATCAGATCGGCATCCCGGCGGACGCCACCAATGGCGGCCGCGCCCTGCTCCTGCTGCAGGACCTGGGCATCCTTACGCTGAAGGAGGGCGTGGGCCTGGAGGCAACCGAACAGGACATCGTTGAAAATCCGCACAATGTCACCATCAAGGCGATGGAGGCGGCAAACCTGCCCGCCAGCCTGCCGGACTTGGATTTCGCCGTCATCAACGGCAACTACGCCTCCGGCGCGGGCATTGGGGATAAGGTGCTCACGACAGAGGACGCGGAATCCGTGGCGGCGCAGACCTACGGCAATGTCGTTGCGGTGAAGGAAGGCCGGGAAAACGACCCCGCCGTGCAGGCTCTGGTGGCCGTGCTGATGAGCGGGGACGTGCAGGCATGGATCGAGGAGAGCTACAACGGCGTTGTGATGCCCATGGGCGCACAGGAGCTGGATATTCCCGAGATTGCGGAGCCTGTGACGCTGAAGGTGGGCGCGTCGCCCAGCCCTCACGCGGAAATCCTGGAGCATGTGAAGCCCCTCCTGGCCGAGCACAATGTGGAGCTGGACATTGTGGAATTTGACGATTACGTCATGCCCAACACCGGTGTGGAAGACGGCTCGCTGGACGCCAACTACTTCCAGCACCAGCCGTATCTGAACGATTTCAATGCCGAGCAGAGCACGCATATCGTCAGCGTGGCCACCGTGCACTACGAGCCGATGGGCATTTATCCGGGCAAGACCGCAAGCCTGGACGTATTCGGCAAATAAGTTCTTTTCGCGCGCACCTTTTGGGTGCGCGCATTTTTTGCGCGAAAGTGCGCGGTGTTTTCCGCAAGCTTCGCAATCAAAAAACACTGCAGACAGCTGTTTGCGCGCTTGCAATTTTTGCGCGCCGGGTGCAAAATAGAGGACATGGGTTTACACGGGCTTTACAATCACCGCCCGCGGCCCGAGGGAAAGAAAGCATGGCCGAAAAAGGCCTGCGGCTGTTTTAAATGAAGCGGACATCCGGCGGTCTCTCCGGGGACGGCGGCGCTGCCCGCGGCGCACAAAAAGGGGAAACTATGGCACAAAAAACATTCGCGCGCCCGCTGATGTTTACGCGGCAGGCGCTTTGGAGGCTGATCCTGCCTTTGGTGCTGGAGCAGCTTTTGCTTGTGACGGTGGGCATGGCCGATACGGTGATGGTCTCCACGGTGGGCGAGGCGGCGGTCTCGGGCATTTCTCTTGTGGACCAGGTGAACGTCCTGCTCATTCAGATATTTGCCGCGCTGGCCACGGGCGGCGCCGTGGTGGCAAGCCAGTATCTGGGCCGGCGGGACAGGGAAAATGCCTGCCGCTCCGCCAAGCAGCTGGTATACGCCACCTTCGGCATGGCGGTTGCCATCGGCGCGCTGGTGCTGGTGCTCAACCGGCACATCCTTCGACTGGTGTTCGGCAATGTGGAGCCGGACGTAATGCAGGCCGCCGAGACATATTTCTGGCTTTCGGCGCTGTCATACCCGATGCTGGCGCTGTACAACGCGGGGGCGGCGCTGTTCCGCAGCATGGGCAACAGCCGCATTTCGCTGTTCGCATCTCTTATCATGAACGTTATCAACATCGGCGGCAACGCGCTGCTCATCTATGGCCTGAACTGGGGCGTGGCGGGCGCGGCCACAGCCACGCTGGCATCCCGCACAGTGGCGGGCCTGATGATGCTGCTGCTGCTGCGCAACCGGGACAACCCCATCTTTCTGGAGCGCCTGTTCCACCCGGAATGGAACGGCGGCATCCTCAAAAGCATCCTGCGCGTGGGCGTGCCAAACGGGCTGGAAAACGGCATGTTCCAGATCGGCAAGCTGCTGGTGGCGGGGCTCATCACCACCTTCGGCACGTCGGCTATCGCGGCCAATGCCATCTGCAACAATGTCGGTTCTATGTCCAACATTCCCGGCTCGGCCATCGGCCTGGCGATGATCACTGTGGTGGGCCAGTGCGTGGGCGCAAAAGACTATCAGCAGGCGCGGCATTATACGAAAACCCTTTTGGCGGCGGCCTATGTGAGCATGGGCCTGCTGAATATCGCGCTGTTCCTGCTGGCGCCGTACCTGGTGGGCTTTTACGCCATGCCGCAGACGACCACGGACCTTGCGCTTTCTGTGCTGCAGGTGAACTGCGTTGTGACGGTGCTTATCTGGCCGTCCTCGTTCACACTGCCCAACGCGCTGCGCGCGGCGGGCGACGCCAGGTTCACGATGGTGACGAGCATGGTGTCCATGTGGGTGTTCCGCATCGGCATGTCCTATGTGCTGGGCGCGTGGCTGGGCATGGGCTTGTTCGGCGTCTGGACGGCCATGCAGATCGACTGGGCCGTGCGTTCACTGGTGTTCGGCGTGCGTTTTCTGGGCCATAAATGGGAAAAGGCGCGGGTCCTCGAAGGATGAGTGCCCCGCGGCCGGCATTGTGAAAATAAGCTCCCGCCTTACCGTTTTCAAGATGGTAAGGCGGGAGCTTTCTGCTTTTGAGCGGCAGACCGGTGTGCGGGGCCGTTTATACGCCCAGCAGCGCGCGGGCGTTCTGTTCTGTTATACGCAGCACTTCCTCCACAGGTACCTGCTTGATGTCCGCCACCTTCTGGGCGGTGAAGCGGATCATGCCCGAATGGCATTCTTTTCCCCGGAACGGTTCCGGCGCCATGTAAGGGCAGTCCGTTTCCAGCACGATATTTTCCAGGCTGAGCGCGGCCACCGCCTCTACGGCGCGGCGTGCATTTTTAAATGTAAGCGCTCCTCCGAAGCCCAGCAGCATGCCCTGCCGGGCGATCCACAGCGCGTCGTCGGCGCTGCCGGAAAATGCGTGCAGAATGCCCCTGGGCCGGTACCTTTTCAAAAGCGCGTAGGTTTCGGCATGGGCTTCGCGGTCATGCACAAGAATGGGCAGGCTGTGCTCCTGTGCTGCGGCGAGCTCTGCTTCAAACAGCGCCAGCTGGGCGTCCTCCGGCACGGGCCAATGGTGATCCAGCCCGCATTCTCCAACCGCCACGACCCGGGGATCGCCGTACAACGGTTCAATGGCCGCCAGCTCGGCGCGCCAGTCGCCATGGAATTCATATACCGTGGAGGCGTCGTCCTCGATGAGGCTCTCCGGATGGACGCCGGCAGCGGCCCAGACCCAGGGCCGCGTTTCAGCCAGCGCCAGAGCGGCGCGGCTGGTGGCAAGGTCTACTCCGCATTCCACCACGCCGCATACGCCCTGTGCGGGCAGACTGTCCAGCACTTCGTCCCGGTGCCCGTCGAACCGGCGGCTCGTGTAATGTGCATGGGTATCGAATATCATGGTATCCCTCCGTTCAAAAACGCCCCGGAAGCCTCCGGGGCGCATGTGTATTCTGAAACCCGTTTAAAAAGTTTCTTTGCGGACTTTCTTTTCAAAGAAAGTTAATGGATGCGCATGCCCGTGGGTACGTCGTCGGGGAAGAACACCACGGACGCACCGCCGTCGGCAGTGTCTGCGGCCATCACCATTCCCTCGGAAACGTATTTGCCGCCCATCATGGGGCGCGGCGCAAGGTTGGCCACGATGCCCACTTTTTTTCCGGCCAGATCCTCCGGCTTGTACCATTTGGCGATGCCGGAAAGGATGGTGCGTTCACGTTCGCCGTCGAACACCGTCAGCTTGAGCAGCTTTTTGCTTTCTTTCATGTTTTCGCAGGCCGTCACCTGGCCCACCAGCATTTCCACACGGCAGAATGTTTCAAAATCCACCTCCGGCTCGTGCCGGATGGGCTCGGCCGCAGGCTCCGGTTTTGCGGGAGCCGGAGCGGGCGCGGCGGCAGCCTTCGCGGCCTCCTGGGCGGCGGCCAGCTCCGCCAGTTCCTTCGCGGCGTCGATGCGGGGGAACAGCGCCTCGCCCTTGTGCACGGT